>OBXO01000088.1_pt1 | contig 113146 bp, 100 predicted proteins | sample 1501431 | NCBI WGS metagenome assembly OBXO01 (sample SAMEA2580163, study PRJEB22360) | human gut metagenome | biome: human gut; feature: human-associated habitat; material: faeces | place: Denmark | collected 2008/2010
AAGGCTCTTGACTTCGTATGTTGATATCAAAGACCACTCTCCGGCATATTGTTCACAGAAATATTACGAAGAGATACAGAAAATATTACATGGGAGAAGGAAAGAATATCATTACAAATACCTATTTAAAAATCTTATCAAATGTGAAGCCTGTGATTGCTGGTGTAGCGAGATCCCTACGATTCATTATCCACGGAATAGAAATAAAAAAGGCAGAAGAGTCTACAAATATTATTTTTGTCCTTGTTGCAAACAGAGAATCAACGAACAAGTCCTTTTAAATAAGATGATTCATAACATCAACGAGATATTAGATGAGACAACAAATTTTGAAGTTGTGGAAGATATTTCCAGAAAAATAGGTAAGTTAGAAAAGCGCTTAGTATTTCTTAATATTGAATATGAAGAAGGCTTCCTTAGCGATGATTCTTATATTGAAGAACGGAAGATCCTGCTATCTAGGAAAAAGAATCTAGATAAAAATATGAAAAGATTAAGGAATAAAGCAATAAAAAAATTCAATGAGTATACATACAGTGAACAGAAACAGATTATCAAAAGATCATTTCTTTGTATTGGTGTAGATTTAAAAACAAAGTGCATCATCAAAATAGACAAATTAGACAAGTAGTAGCAAACAAATCTGAAACAAATATTCTTTGCTTCAGATTCACTTTTTTTAACAAAGGGGTATACAAATCTATATATAGGGTATTAAATATTCTTAACCATCGGTGTTGAGGCTAAGAAGATAATATTTTGGGGAATGTGAAGAATTATGTGTAAGTAATAATCGACAGAATTAGATATGTAGATGACGAATCATGTCAAAACATCATGTATTATCAGTATACCTAATTCATCAAGGGTTATACTGATTTTTTATATGCTTTTATCTTTACTCTTTATGCTTCCACTGCTAACATAATGGCAAGCTGATTCTGAATAAGATCCCGGTTTCTACATCTCTGCGTCCATTTGTTGCTAAGGTTCTGGATTGCCAAATAAAGCATCTTTCTCAAACTATCATCATTTGGAAAAACTGTCTTAGTTTTCGTAACCTTTCTGAATTGTCTATTCAGTCCTTCGATCGCATTTGTCGTATAAATGATCTTACGTATTTCAACAGGATAATCAAAGTATGTACTTAGAATATCCCAATTTTCTTCCCAACTGCGTACTGCAGTTGGATATCGCTTGCCCCATTTATCCTTAAAAATTGCTAACTGATTCAATGCCTGTTCCTCGGTGTTTGCTTGATATACAGTCTTAAGGTCCTTCATGAATTCTTTAACTTCTACGATTTCTCCAACTCTTGCAGGCTTATCCTGTTTATAATGAGACTGGAGTTCTGCCACTGTTACATTATGCTTTTTACAGAATTCATTTAAGGACATCCCTGGATCGCGCTTCATAAACTGTTTTATGAGAACCTCCCAGTTCTGTTCATTTTCCATCTTTACACCACCTTTTCACATGCATATTATTGCACATTTTTCCCTTCAGGTAGTGTGTGCTTTTTAGACCGCTTACAAACCAATCCTCGATACCATGACCGCATGGGGACATGACTATCAACAAAAGAATCAGACAAAAATAAAAAGCGCGCAGGCGCTTTTTAATCTTTTACTCCAACAAACTCCTTTGGTTTCACTTTACGCAGACGGCTTACCAGAACCGGGGTAATAATCAGCGCCGCAGCCAGCGTGATTAGGTTATAGCCGGCATTGTAATTAATTGAGAACAGAAATGCAGGCAAACTGCCGGCAGCTCCTACGCCCGGCCAGAAGTAAACACCGGAAATCACCTGTGAAATATATTTCAGCAGCATGCCTCCGACGACTCCGACATATACATTGGAAATCTTGATTTTCCCAAGATGAATGGCCGGAAACAGCGAAGCAAGGCCAACCGCTACAAATGGTGCAATATAATCGAATATAACCTGAAGCGGTCCAACCATATAATTATTCATGCCAAACATCATGCCCAGCAGCCAGGCCAGAAAGCTGATGCTGGCACCCCATTTACATCCCATATGATAGGATGCCATAAAGAGAGGAATTACCATTAATTCCAAAGAACCGCCATTTGGCATCTGAATGATCGGCATCACCGTATTCAGATAATTGAGCGCAATGGCTAGTGCCAGATAAAATGCCGCAAAAACAATTTTTCTAGTTCGTTGATTAACCATAAAAAAACACCTCCATGAGGCGTAAGCAAGCAACCGTAAAACGATTCGACTCCCTACGCTAGTACTAACTAGATCAGGTCATGAGGGACCGGCTGTTCATCAGCGCATCTCAGCCCATTCATGGGCGCCCCTGTCTTGACAGTCCTTATTATATCGGAATTCCGGATGAATTACTATCCTTTTCTGAATCTTTCAGCTAAAGATATCACTTATGCTTCTTCCGAACATGAAAAAGCCTGGTTTATCCGGATAAGCATCAACGAGTGTCAAAGTATGCTGAGGTGCTGGTTTCATTAAAAAGTAGATTTAAGTGATGATTTGAGTAAATATGGTCTGGAAGCCCCCCTCCCGCTTACCCTTAATTATTCCTGTTCATTTGCTTTCTTCAGGTAATAGAAATCTCTTTGTTTCTTCTATTTCACCTTCTGCAAATATTCTTTGCTTCAGATTCACTTTTTTTGACAAAAGGGGTATACAAATCTATATATAGGGTATAAAATAATCTTAACCATCGGTGTTGAGGCTGAGGAGATAATATTTTGTTTTATCATCCGTTCTCCCTCAATCGCTAAATTGACGAATTTTGGAGAGTAAGCACAATCCGAAATTCGTTTCTTTGTTATTAAATAAGGGCTTTTTGATATTTCAAAAGTTCGTAAGCGGTCTAAAATCAGCACATGGCCAAATCGGGTAGGTAGTTAAGGTAGGGTTGCCGGGAATATAGCAAAAGATGTGTTCATAGTATATTTCCTCCTGTAAGTATGTTTCGTATCTACATTCTTACCCGTTTTTTACTATTTACACATCTTTCGCTACATTCCCGACCGGGTTTAGTCCATTCCCTAGATTACTATCTTAAGAGTTTGTGATACCGATATAAATGCAGAGCCGTATACGAGACCCCTACGTATGGGTCAATGTGAGGGGCATTATATCTACTTACTCAATACTTTTCTTGTAAGATGTCCACAGTTTTCTTCTGTAGACTGTCATATTGAATTTTATTTGTACACGTATAATAATAATAACAAATATCAATCAAGACCAATATAGGAAACTGTGGGGAAATGACATGTCCTGTATCCAATCCCTTTACACTGGGAACCTGGATAATCTCATCATAGTTCTGCAATTGTTTGCTGTCAATTTTTTTTGCAGTCATTAAAAGGGTAGTTGCTCCATATTTTTTAGATCGTACAAGGGAGGTCAGAATCTCTTTTTTACCACTTAAACTGATTCCCATAGCAAGACGTTGCTTCGTTTGTAAAACCGATTGCATTTTGATTTCATCTTTCTCACTCACAACGTCAATAAACACACCGAGTCTTGTAAACTTCGACTTCATTTGTAGAGCAGCTAATTTAGAACTGCCCATACTAAAAATAGTGATGAACCTGCAACGCTTGATCATATCACAGACACGTAACAGCTGCTTTTCATCGATGTGCTGTGCAATATCTTTCAATAATTTCTGATAAATATACAGCGTTTGATTCAACCCCTCTATATAGCTGATATCAGCAGTAGTATCTTTATATCGATAGATAAATTCACGATACCCATTAAATCCACATTTTTTTGCAAATCGGGATAAAGACGCCTCTGAAACATAAAGCTCCTCCTTTAAACTTTTACTGGATAAGTCAGAATTTCTTGGATCAGCAATAAAAAAGTCAGCGATTGTTTTTTCAACATTTGTTAAGGAAGAATAATGGCTGTGTATGATTTTCAGTATGCTTTCTTTCGACATAGATTAACCTCTTACCATTTGTGGATACACTCCCACAAAGCTATTCTTTCAAAATAACAAGAGAAACAAACTTATTTTATCATATACAGGTTGGTAAATCTACATAAAATATTTTATTATAATCGAATACATCGAAGAAAACAACTGCTTTATATGAATGTGAAAGTAGTTTCATTTTAATCGTATCTATTTTGCCAAATATTTGAATGTGTACTCTATGAACATTGGAGGCATTGACGACAGTAGCAAATAACTATATGATAAATATGCAATGCGTTGCATATCATTATCATTGGTTGCATAAGAAATAATGGTCTTATTCTTATGTAAATATGCTTAAAAAAGAAAATGGGAGATTATGCAGATGAAGAAAAAAATTTTTGCTGTGTATGTTTTTCTATTGGCAATGGTGGTATCCATTATGCCAATGGAAATTAAGGCGAAGGACTCAATGGAAGTGCAATTTGATGTATATGCAAGTGTCTACGACTTCGGGGCGCGGGTTGATAAAATAGTTATTGAACTGCCAGAAGCTGTAAAAAGCGACAGTGTTCATAAAGATACTTTTACAATAACCAGTGCAAATAAAAGCAATGCATCTCTGGAAGTTTTAAATGGGAAACGAAATATAAGCAACATCAGTGTCAGTGATGCGAAGAATGGCTCTAAGAAAGAATCTGGAAAGTATATAATCATTGAATTAGAAACGGAATTGCATACGAAATATGCAGAGATTTTGCAATGGGACGAGGAACATTTTACAAATGTTCCTATGGATGTTCAGTATAATGTAAAACAGAACAAGGCGATGCGTAATAAAGAAGGGAATACAGCATCTTATTCTTTCAAGCAACATACGTTTATTCAAAATGAGGTAGATGAGTTTTCGGAAGGTACATCTGCCAGTGGTTTGCATTATCGAGATTTCAAGCCTAAGAAAGATGGAAAAAAACATCCATTAATTATTTGGCTGCATGGTGCAGGAGAAGGTGGAAAGAATAATGTAACTCAAATCAATGGGAATCGTGGTGCAGTTGCGTTTATCGGTGAGCAAGCTAAAAAAGTGTTTGATAATCCTTATGTGCTAGCACCACAATCTCCGGATTATTGGATGCCAAAATTAGTCTTGGGCGATTTGACACTAAAGGGTACCGATAATACGGCGAACTTAGTTTCTCTAATCAAAGATTATATAAAGGAAAACCCGAATGTGGATCCTTCCAGAGTATATATTGGTGGATGCTCCATGGGAGGGTATCAAACTTGGGAAACTCTATTCGCAGCACCAGAGCTGTTCGCTGCAGCCTTTCCAATCTGCGCAGCATACCCAGTACCGAAAGACAAATTAGAGCTGGTAAAGAAAGTTCCGATTTGGTTGGTACATGCAGAAAATGATGATACGATTCCTGTTCAATATACGAGAGATGCTTTTGCGAATTTGAAAGAAATTGGCGGCAATGTTCAATATACGGAATACGCTAATGTACAGATTAAAGGTGAGGATTTTGCATCGCACGGATCCTGGATATATCCCCTTAACAATGACCCCAAAAATGATGAAGGTGTCCATTTCTTTGAATGGATGGCTGCACAGAGAAAAAGTGAAACAGAAAAAGCTAACAATTATATACTGGTTTTAATTGGGGCAGCTGTCCTAATTGTTACCGGCGGATTATGGATGAAAAAACATAAGAATGCATAAACACTGAAAAGAACGCATCAAATAAGTAAGCGGTCTAAAAATAGCACATGGACGAGTTGGGGGGGCGGACGATTTCTTGGACTGGCTAAGCTGCTAACCCAAGACTTCGTCTGTACTCCATGGGACTCATATATCCTAATGATTTTTTTATTCTTGATTCATTATACCATATAAGATAATTATTTAATATATCTATAAAAAATGAGATGCTTATACCTACCCAGTTAGTATTATAAAACATCTCATTTTTTAACCTCCCAAATACTCCTTCACATGCAGCATTATCCGGTGAACACCCTTTTTTTGACATGGATCGTGTAAGCCCAGCTTTATCCATTCTTTCTAACCAGCCAGACCATCTATAGTGTACACCTCTATCACTATGTACTATGGGCTTTTCTTCAGGGGATAATTGACTGATTGCATCATCTAACATTGTATTTACAAGAGTGGCATCAGGAGATAACCCTATTTTCCATGTAACCAATAATCCGTCAAAACAGTCCACCATTGGTGATAAGTATACTTTTCCCGCAGGAATAGCAAACTCAGTAATATCAGTCAGCCACTTATTGTTGGGCTTTTCAGCAGAAAAATTGCGCTCTATCTTATTTGGCACAGCCGGTGTTACTTCACCTGCATATGAATTATATTTAGCAGTTTTTTTATTTTTACTACCAAATTTTCTTCCTGCATTATCCTGCGAATTATCTTTTCAGAAACAATAATTGCTTCACGTTTAAGCAATGCATGTATCCTACGATAACCATATCGTTTTTTACTTTCAGCAAATAACTCCTTGATGCGTATCCATAAGGAAAAATATTTATCTGGCTGAGAAAGATTATTTTCCTGATAGTAATAGCTGCTTTTTGGTAAATGTAACTTTTCTAACAAATATTGCAGTGAATATTTACTCTTTAGGGCATCGATGATCACTGCCTTCTCTCTGTTGCTGAGAGCTGTCTGATCGATGCCTGGGTCTTTTTTTAACACGTTAATTGTTTCTTTAAGAATATCGATTTCCATTTGCATATCAAGCATTTGTTTCCTAAGCTCTTTAATTTCCTGAGTAGATAAAACGTATTATTCTGTTGATACAAGCCCTTCTTTAGTTCTCCAGATGCAATATTTTTGCTATTCATTAACCCTAATGTGCCTTCCTTTAAGTAATGCTTTCGCCATTGATAAATGCTGGCTCTACTATAACCAATGTCTTCTGATACAAATTTTACATTCTCTCCTTGTTCAAAGCAACGTTTTATTGCATCAAGTTTAACATCTAATGAAGGGTTTCTTGGGTGCTCTGGAGGATTTCCAACGAAAGGAAGCTGTTTTCTTTCTTTTTTGGGCCGCTTTGATTCGTATATCCAGTGATACAAATGCTCCCGTGTTGGATAGCCAAGAATTCTCACCATTGCAGAGACGGATTCCGTTTGCTTATAGATTTCTAAAGCCTTTTCTTTTTCTTGCCTTGAATACATAAAAGAACTCCTTTCAGAGTCCTATGGATGTCCAAGAAATCGTCCGCCCCCCTCCCTCGAAAGTTATTTTATCAGTTAAATTGCATCCATACTGCATTAAGAAATAGAGATATTTGTTCTGGTATCAATATTTACAGGACTTTTTATAAGTTTTAACCACCATTTAAATTTAATGCAACATTCAGCTAAAGAAATTACTTATGCTTCTTCCGAACATGAAAAAGCCTGGTTTATCCGGATAAGCATCAACGAGTGTCAAAGTATGCTGAGGTGCTGGTTTCATTAAAAAGTAGATTTAAGTGATGATTTGAGTAAATATGGTCTGGAAGCCCCCCTCCCGCTTACCCTTAATTATTCCTGTTCATTTGCTTTCTTCAGGTAATAGAAATCTCTTTGTTTCTTCTATTTCACCTTCTGCAAATATTCTTTGCTTCAGATTCACTTTTTTTGACAAAAGGGGTATACAAATCTATATATAGGGTATAAAATAATCTTAACCATCGGTGTTGAGGCTGAGGAGATAATATTTTGTTTTATCATCCGTTCTCCCTCCATATATCAAACAAGTCGATATTTATCGGCTTTTTTTGTCTTTTCCCGAAATTATGACCAACAAATGACCAACATGTTAAAGTAAGAAATCGTTCGCTTTTCAAAATCAGCTAATGTTATTTGGCTAGCTATCTTATTAAATGACTGTTCTATAGACACATGGATAACGCATATATGATACATAATGCTTTTCCATAATATATTGATGTAATTTAGACATAGAGACTCACAAAAAGGTATTTCATCTGAAGCCTGTAAATTTGTAAGAAAACTGGAGAGGGATACATACATAGCATGAGATCCAGCATGTAATCCATACATTTTGCAGGTATGAGAAAAAGGAAATCATCCATACTATGCATGAGGTGATATACAATGGATAACAACGCAATCGTAGAAGAATTAAACCAGCTGCTGAAGGGCACGCACATGGGAATCGGTATATTTGAAGATTTGGAAGGAAAGCTGCAGAGTGAACGACTGAAAACAGAATTTCACGGACTGCTGGACAAGCTGAAAATGCATGCACATTCCCTGAGCGCTTTGATTCAGACATGCGGCGGTAACCCCGTCGAAAGTGCCGGATGGAAAGGCATGGTGACCGATGCAGTTGAAATGCTGAAAAACCTGATGATCAGCAATGATAAGCAGGTTCTGGAGGAAGCTGTTAAAAATATGAAAATGGCACAGAAGGCATTGCATGCGTTTGATGAGAAGCATCTTGTATTAAACGATCAGATGAAGAAAACGATGCGGATCATGCAGGAGGATTATGAATCCATGTACCATATGCTGCATAAATATCTGATTGAATTTCAATAATCCTACTGGAGAGTTTGAACGTTTCCGTGTATAATCGTATCTATAGAAAGAAGGGTTAAGCATGAACGTTCAGGAAAGATTTTTACACTATGTATCCTTTGATACGCAATCCGATGAGCATTCCCAGACAACACCAAGCTCTTTGAAGCAGCTGAAGCTGGCAGAGGCACTCGTGGATGAAATGAAGGCTATCGGCATCGAGGATGCATATGTAGATGAATTCGGTATCGTATACGGTACGATACCGGCAACAACCAAAAAGGATGTAAAATCCATCGGATTTATCGCGCATATGGATACATCTCCGGATATGAGCGGCAGAGATGTAAAGCCGAGAATAGTCAAATCCTATGACGGGTCCGATATCGTGCTGAATGAAGAACTGGGTATCAAAATGGGAGTCCATGATTTTGCATGCCTGCAGGAGAAAATCGGCGAGGATTTGATTGTGACAGATGGAACGACGCTATTGGGAGCTGATGACAAGGCGGGAATTGCGGAAATCATGACGATGGCGGAAACACTGCTTCAGGAAAACCGTGAGCATGGAAAAATCTGTCTGGCATTTACACCGGACGAAGAGGTTGGTCGGGGAACGGATCATTTCCGTATTCCGGAATTCGGTGCTGATATTGCATATACGGTTGACGGAGGAGAGGTAGACTGCGTGGATTATGAAAACTTCAATGCCGCTAGTGCAGAAATTCAGATTCAGGGTCTGAGCATCCATCCGGGAAGTGCGAAGGATAAAATGATCAACGCCCTGCTGGTAGCGATGGAATTTCACTCCATGCTGCCGGTACAGAAAAATCCTGCTTATACGGAAGGCTATGAGGGCTTTCACCATCTTACAGACCTCCATGGAGAATGTGAGCATGCCTATATGTCCTATATTATTCGCAATCACAGTGAAGAGCTGTTTGAACAGCAGAAGGCAGAGTTTCAAAGAGTTGCGGATTATCTGAATCAGAAATATCCGGAAAATACGATTCAGCTGCAGATTCATGACAGCTATGCGAATATGCGTACCATTATTGAAAAGGATATGCGAATCATAGAGCTGGTGAAAACGTCCATGAAGCAGATTGGCTTGGAGCCGAGATCCATGGCGATCCGCGGAGGCACGGATGGTGCCCGTCTGACCTATGACGGCCTTCCTTGTCCCAACCTTGGAACCGGTGGCTACAACTACCATGGAAAGTATGAGTTTGCTTCCATTCAGGAGATGCAGAAAAGCGTTGAGCTGCTGCTAAAAATTGTAGAAAACAATGTGCAGGAAGCATAAAAGGCATATTCCTGTACCGATGATCGTCTTGGAATAAATGCAAGAAAACAGAAGATGGAAGCCTGCTGCATGTGCAGGAAATCATTCTTCTGTTTTTTCTGTTTTTAAGGTGAGTGAGGTCTCCTTCGCACAGCCTGTGTATGCGGACGGATATTCCATGCCACTGTGCTTTCTTCACATTATAGGAAATCGTGCCGGTTTCCTATAATGGGTTAGAGCTGCGCTACTATGTTAAATCGTCCCGATTTCCCATAATAGCTTTATAACACCCTCTAAACTAGAATCGAAATATTTCATATTTCATTCTTCGGGTGTTATAAACCTCTAACCCATTATAACATTTTTATAGGGACAAGCAGTATCTATTTCGCGGATAGTTTCTTTTCTTCAATTTTTTTCAGCAATCATTCTCTCCCTTATTCTATAGAGAGCATTTTCCTAAAAGGCGGCAGTGCTCCAACAGAGGGAGCATTCCCTGTATGGTTGATAAACTGTTCAGCAAAGCGTAGTTTCGCAAGCATGATAACCACAGTAGCAAAGGTACAGCCTATTCTCTGCGGCTTTTTGTATAAGACGGTATTCTATCTTTGACCGAAAAAAGGTGTCTTGAGAGAAGACACCCTACCGGTCATATGTTTTTGAAAAAGACCTGTGCAAAAGAGCAGCTGTTAAGAACAGCGCGTTACTCCTTGACAATGATACCCAGCAGCTGTACCAGACGAAGCGCCTGCTGTTCATTGACGATGACTCCGCGGATATGATCCATCGTCAGACTGATACCTTCAATATCGCTGGAGGAAAGATCCATGCCCTTTAAATTCGTGTTATGAAACTCACTCTCCTTCAAATCACAGCTGTCGTATACGGTTTTCTGATATTCGCACTGAATGAAGCTCGCATTTGAGAAATTGCTGTTCTCAAAAATAACCTGCCGAAATCTGGAGCCCGACAAATTGGCATAGGCAGCCTTCAGATTTGTGAAAAGGGTATTGTGTATGACACAATCGCTGAAATCGATTCCCATACAGCGGCAGTTGCGGAAAACACAGCGGTGAATAGCTCCCTTGTTGAAATGCAGGTTTGACAGCTCGCAATTTTCAAATACGGTATCAATCATATCAATCGCATCAAACTCACAATCCTCAAAAAACACATTACGAAAGACGCAGCCGTCCAGATGCAAGGCGGTATACTCCTCATTGCTGATGGTGATGCCGTCAAATTCCATTCCTTCCACATAATTGTCCTCATCAATGCAGGCATACAAGCTTTGTGCCTTCGCATATGATGGGCGCAGGCGGGGCTGTATTATTTTCATTATATCCACCTCCTTTTGGGTTCTATTGTACCATATTCTCTGCGGTATGAAAAGAAAATCTCCGTAAAAATTTCAGCGGCTGCTTTCCACTCATCGCTTTCCCATAGCGGTAATCGTATAAATTCCAAGGAAGCATTACCTTTAGGCAGGCTGGGAAATGACCGCAGCAGACTGCTTGTACATTTTTTTTGTTTGACATGTTTTCGAAGATTGCTTCCTGAATGGTGAAGAAGGGCATCAGGCTTATATCCGGCTCGATCAGTCTTCGAAATAGAAGTCTTGTATTTCTGGGGAATCCTCTATATAATGAAGACGTTGAAAAAACGATTGCGTATTTATGAAGGATACTTGATAGAACGCAGTAGATGAAGGAAGGTACATATTATGGAACATATCATACAGCCGATGGCGGCTTCTTTGCATATCCAGCCGGAACAGATCAAAAACACACTGCAGCTGCTGGAGGAAGGAAACACCGTTCCGTTCATTGCCCGTTACCGTAAGGAAGTGACCAAGGGACTGGATGAAGAACAGATTCGTGTTATACAGGAGCAATATGAGTACCAGGTGAATCTGGAAAAGCGCAAGGAGGATGTCAAGCGTCTGATTGAGCAGCAGGGCAAGCTGACGGAAGAAATTATCGCATCAGTCAACGCCTGTGAAAAGCTGTCACAGGTTGAGGATATTTATCGTCCATACCAGCAGAAGCGGAAAACAAGAGCAAGTGATGCGGCTGCACGTGGCTTGAAGCCGTTTGCGGAATGGATGCTGAAGCTGCTGCGGGATGCGGATGTGCGTCAAGAAGCGAAGAGATATTTGAATGATAAGGTGTCCGATGTGGAGGCTGCCATACAGGGAGCAAAGGATATCATTGCGGAAATGGCAAGTGATGATCCGGCTGTGCGCCAGAAAATCCGCAGCAGTATGGAGCGCTATGGAAGGTTAACGACGAAGGAAAAGAAAAAGCATACCGATGAGAAAAAGGTTTATAAAATGTACTATGATTACAGTGAGCGTGTAACCACACTGGCCAGTCACCGTATCATGGCAATCGACCGTGGAGAAAAGGAAAAGGTGCTTGCCGTTTCCATCGAGTTTGATAAGGAGTATATCATTGACTGGACCAATCGCCGGTTTACGAAAAAACGCCAGAGTCCGTGTGTGGAATATATCGAGGAGGCTGTGCAGGACGGCCTGAAGCGGCTTGCCTTTCCTGCGGTGGAGCGTGAAATCCGATCCCAGCTGAGTGAAAAGGCACACGAGCAGTCGATTGAGGTATTCTCTTTAAATCTGGAACGTCTGCTGATGCAGCCGCCGATGAAAAATAAAATGGTGCTTGGCTTTGACCCGGCCTTTCGTACCGGCTGTAAGCTGGCTGTCGTCGATAAAAACGGTAATATGCTGGATGTCAGTGTGATTTATCCGACACCGCCAAATGCCAAAATCAAAGAGGCGAAGGAGAAGATGCTGCAGCTGTTAAAGAAGTATCCCATTGATATTATCGCTATCGGAAACGGAACTGCCAGCCGTGAAAGCGAAGCCTTTGTTGCCGCATTGATTCGTGAATATCATCTGTCGGCTTACTATACCATCGTTTCCGAAGCAGGGGCATCCGTGTATTCCGCAAGCAAGCTGGCACGGGAGGAATTCCCTGATCTGCATGTGGAGCAGCGCTCTGCCATTTCCATTGCACGCAGGATCATTGATCCGCTATCCGAGCTGATCAAAATCGATCCGCAGTCAATCGGTGTCGGGCAGTATCAGCATGACCTTCCCACTGCCCGTTTAAAGGATCGACTTGATTTTGTTGTTTCCAAGGCGGTGAACCGGGTCGGTGTCAATGTGAATACCGCATCCCAGGAGCTGTTGAAAAACATATCCGGACTCAGCCAGGCAACAGCAAAATCCATTGTGGAATACCGCAGGGAGCACGGAGAGCTGAAAAACAGGAAGGAACTGAAGAAAATTCCGAAGATTGGTGCGAAATCGTATGAACAGGCGGCCGGCTTTTTGCGTATCGAGGATGGGGATGAGCTGCTGGATCGTACCAGTATTCATCCGGAAAGCTATGCCACAGCCAGAAAGGTGTTACAGCAGCTGGGTCTCAGTGAGCAGGATATGGGAAGTGAACAGGCACAGGAAGCGGTACAGCAGGCGGATGCTGACGGGCTGATTCGTGATTGTGAGAGTGACCGCTATACGATTCAGGATATCCTGGAGGCAATTGCGACACCGTTAAGAGATTATCGTGAACGGTATGATGCGCCGCTGTTAAGAAGCGATGTGCTGGAGCTTGAGGATCTGCATATCGGTGATCAGCTGGAGGGAGTTGTCCGCAATGTGGTGGATTTTGGAGCCTTTGTGGATATCGGACTGCATGAGGACGGTCTTGTGCATATCTCCAAAATGAGCAGGCACCGTATTGCACATCCAAGCGATAAGGTATCGGTAGGAGATATCGTGAAGGTCTGGGTGTATAACATTGATGAAGAAAAGCAGAAGGTACAGCTGTCACTGCTGCCGATGCAATAGAAATAAATTTACGGTTCTGTTGAACCGATGGATAAGAGTATTCATGAAAGCAGCCGTTAAGAACATTTGTTCAAAAAAACGGCTGCTCTTTTACAATTTCACATAATATTCTATGTGCAATGCAGGGGTTTTATAGTATAATAAACGTGTTCAAAACAAGGAGGACTATAGAATGTACCAATTAGAAGATCTAAAGGGAAAAGCGAACAACATTCGCAAGAACATCGTTAAGACGGTTACAGAAGCAAAATCCGGTCATCCGGGTGGAAGTCTGTCTTCTGTAGAAATCGCAACGGCAATTTACTTTACACAGATGGATATCACCCCAGACAACGTGGCATCAACGAATAGGGATCGTTTTGTCCTGTCAAAGGGTCATGCTTCACCGCTGCTGTATTCCGTACTGGCAGAGAAAGGGCTGATCGAAGAGGAAGAGCTGTTAACGTTCCGTAAAATCAACTCCCGCCTGCAGGGACATCCAAGTATGCGCAAGCTGCCTGGTGTCGATATGTCCACCGGATCACTGGGACAGGGAATCTCCTGTGCAGTCGGTATGGCACTGGCGAACAAATACAACAAGGAAGACCACCGTATTTATACGATTTTAGGTGATGGGGAATGTCAGGAAGGGCAGGTATGGGAAGCTGCTATGGCGGCATCACACTACAAGCTGGATAACCTGCTGGCATTTGTTGACCACAACGGTCTTCAGATTGACGGTAATGTAACCGATGTTATGAATCCAACACCGATTGATGAAAAATTCAAGGCATTTGGATGGAATGTGATCGTTCTGGAAAACGGAAATGATCTGGAAAGCGTAATTGCAGCTTGTGAGGAAGCAAAGACGGTCAAGGGAAAACCAACGGTTGTTGTTGCTCACACAGTTAAGGGTAAAGGCGTATCCTTCATGGAAAACAAAGCTGGCTGGCATGGAACTGCACCGAGTGCAGAACAGTGTGCGGAAGCAATTGCAGAACTTGAAGGAGGATGTAAATAATGGCAAAGATGGCTACTCGTGAAGCGTATGGAAAAGCGCTTGCTGAACTGGCAAAGGAAAATAAAAAGATTCTGGTACTGGATGCCGATTTATCCGGTTCCACAAAAACAGGCGAAGTGAAGAAGGTTGCACCTGAGCAGCATTTCAACTTCGGTATTGCAGAGGGTAATATGATGGCTGCGGCTGCCGGTATGGCAACAAGCGGAAACATCGTATTTGCAAGTACATTCGCAATGTTCGCTGCCGGACGTGCGTTTGAACAGGTGCGCAACTCCATCTGTTATCCGCACCTGAATGTAAAGGTGTGTGCAACACATGCCGGACTTACCGTAGGTGAGGATGGTGCAAGTCACCAGAGTGTTGAGGATGTTGCTTTGATGAGAAGCATTCCGGGTATGGTTGTTGTTTCACCGGCTGACGGAGTGGAAACAAAGGCGGCAATTCGTGCAGTGGCTGAATACGATGGTCCATGCTATGTACGTCTGGGTAGAATGGCAGTTGAGGATGTATATACAGAAGATACGCTGAACTTCCAGATTGGAAAAGGAAACGTGATCCGTAAAGGAAACAGCGTTGCGCTGATTGCGACCGGTATCATGGTGGAGGCTGCCATGAAGGCTGCGGATATCCTGAAGGAAAACGGTATGGATGTAACGGTTGTGGATATGCACACCATCAAACCGATTGACGAAGAGCTGATTGTTGAACTGACAAAGGATCACGATCTGTTTGTAACCTGTGAAGAGCACAGTGTTATTGGCGGTTTGGGTAGTGCTGTTGCCGAGGTACTCAGTCAGAAGGCACCGAAGAAGCTTGCCATGGTAGGAATCAAGGATACCTTTGGAGAAAGCGGAACACCGGCTGCACTGCTTGAGAAATACGGTCTCACTGCAAACGATATCGTTAAGGCAGTGGAAGACAATAAGTAAATTATAGGATAGAAAGCTGTAAGATTTGGTTATCGGATAAAATCTTGCAGCTTTTTTTGTTCCTGCGCCTTTTACAGTCATGGGAAAAATTAGGATATGATAGAGATGTGCTGATGCAGGTCAATATCGAAAAGTCTGTAATTAACGGAAGAAACAGCAAGGGTGTTGGAAGCGATGCATAGGAGTATACTGAAAATATGCTATCTATAAGAGACATATCACATTAAACTGCTGATGAAAAAGGAAAGATAAATACATTGTGCGGGATTGCTTTGACTGATGCATGATAGGAAACTGTGTACATCTTTTCCTTATATTTTCTGTCTGTCATATCAGAAGGGTGGCAGAGGCTGCACTGTATGATGTTCTTAAGGTGTGTATATTAAGACGAATATATAAAAAAGCAGAATCTGTGTGTTCTGCCTCTTTCTTATTTGTTTTTTACATCTGCTATTGCAGTGTAAACGGCCTTTGCATCCAGGACATTGCCATATTCTGTAGCACTACCGCCTTCCTCAACAAGGGTTTTCTCTATTTTCTCTGCCTTGGCGCTAATGACCATATACTGATGACCGTCCTTCATTCTGGCAACACTGATCAGACAATAGCCTGCCTCAGGTGTAAAGCCGCTTTTACCGCCAATGATTTCTCCGCCTGGAAACTTCAGATCCTTATCATAAAACAGAAGGGTGCTCCTCAGCTTCAGCCCATTTGGGTGCTGTCTGGTTGCAGGTATGGTATACCGCAGGGTTGTCATCACCTTGCGAAAGGCAGGGTTTTTCCATGCGTGATCCATCATTTTTTTCATATCCTGCAGTGTTGTATAGTGCTGTTTATCCTGCAGTCCTGTCGTATTTGTGAAATGCGTATGCAGCATTCCCATACCGTTGGCCTTTTCATTCATATCCTTCACAAATTTGGAAATACTGCCATTCAAGTGATTAGCCAAAGCGTTTGCACCATCTGCACCGGAGGGAAGAATGAGTGCGTATAAAAGATCCTCCAGTGTTACCTGTTCTCCTGCTTCCAGACCTGCGACACTTGCATTTGCTTCCGCAAGCCCTTCAATATCCTGTTCTGTAATCGTTATTTTTTTATGCAGATTCTCCATGTTATCCAGGGCGACGATTGCGGTGAGCACCTTTGTCAGGGATGCTGGAAACAGCCTTTCATCACTGTTTTTTTCATAGAGTACCTGCTGATCCTGTAAGTCGATCACCATGGCATAGCGGCTGTTTAGGGTCATACTCTTTAGCCTTTTCTTTATGTTCTGCTGATTTGCATCAAGACCTTGCCCTGTGACGGTGGTTGATGCTTCCTCCTGCTTCATGAAATCAGGATAATACTCTTTGATTTGTATGTACATAGCGACATCCAGAAACAGCAGAAGCAGTGCTGCTGCCGCTACGAGCCACCATCTTTTTCTTATATTTCGCATTGCTGTCAACTCCTCCAATATCATAACACAGATAGTAAAATAGTCTATGGCAAATATGGGAAAATCGCCTCTTAATTTTTTCTTACATTGCAAACTTGTCGCGACGAATGTGGTGGGATTTGTTATAATAGAAACATGGAGGGATTTTTCATGCAGACAAAAATACTGGTATTAGATGATGAAAAGGAAATTGCAGACCTCGTTGCGCTGTATCTGAACAATGAAGGCTATGAAGTACATAAATTTTATGACAGCAAGGATGCGCTGGAATATATGAAAAATAACCGCGTTGATCTGGCACTGCTGGATGTGATGATGCCGGAAATCAGCGGCTTTGAAATATGCAGGATCATACGGGAAAAATATATGTTTCCGGTCATCATGCTGACTGCAAAGGTGGAGGATGTGGATAAGATACAGGGACTTTCTCTGGGAGCGGATGACTATATTACAAAGCCGTTTAATCCGCTGGAGCTGGTGGCCCGTGTCAAGGCACAGCTGCGCCGCTATAAAAAATATAACCCGTCACAGGAAAATGTGAATGTGATTGACTTTAAGGGGCTGATCATCGACAATGATTCCCATCGATGCACCCTGTATGACGAAGTGCTCAATCTGACACCGATTGAATTTTCAATCCTGTGGTATCTGTGCAAAAACCGCGGGCGTGTGATCACCAGTGAAGAGCTGTTTGAGGCTGTGTGGAAGGAAAAATACTTTGACAGCAACAATACGGTGATGGTGCATATCCGCCGTCTGCGTGAAAAAATGCATGAGCCGCCGAGAAATCCGAAATTCATCAAAACGGTGTGGGGCGTAGGATACCAGATTGAAGAATAGCACCTATCGCAGATTGCGCAAGCATCTGGCGTATCTGTATCTCTTTATGACAGCGCTGGTTATGGGAATCATCGGCATTCTTATTTTTCTGCTGGATCATTACGCACAGGTTTTCAGTAATCAGGGAACACTCAGGGATTCAGATTTTCTGCTGTTTTATCTGAAGCATGAGCTGGAGTTCAATCTGTTTCTGCTGGCAGCAGGCACAGCGCTTCTGCTGTATCTGTTTGTACTGCTCTTCTTTCAAAATCTGGATGTCCTGCTTGATACAGTGCAGGGTAAGCCGGTGGACCGACTGCCGTTCAGCTACCGTTATCTGCCGGAAATGGATATGGCCAGAGGACGGATTCAGGATATGCTGGAGAAAAAGCAGCATACCCGTCAGCTGTCGGTTCAGGAGAAGGAGCATAAAAACGAGCTGCTGATGTATCTCGCACATGATCTGAAAACACCGCTTACATCAATGATTGGCTATATTAACCATATTCTTGATCACAAGGTGGATCAGGAGCAGCTGGATACCTCGATTCGCATCACCTATGAAAAGGCACAGCGTCTGGATGATCTGATTGATGAATTTTCAGAAATTCTGCGGTATGACGATAAGGTGTCACAGCTGGAGGTCACCAGAATTGATCTGAATACCATGCTGCAGCAGCAGCTGGCAGGCTTTTATCCGCTTATGGAGGAAAAGGGAATCCGGCTGCAGCTGCATCTGGCGGATCATATGGAAATCAGCGGAGACTTCGATAAACTGCAGCGTGTCTTTGATAATCTTATGCGAAATGCCATCAACTACAGCATTCCCCAGACGGAAATCCGGATCGCCGGTATGCTGTATGAGGATGGTGTCTGCCTGACCTACAGCAATGAAGGAGAAGCCATGGATGCCGCTTCCGTGCAGCATCTGTTCGACAAATTTTATCGGGCGGGAAGTGCACGGACATCGACCAGCGGAGGTGCCGGGCTGGGACTGGCGATTGCCAGAGAAATCATAGAGCTGCATCAGGGGGAAATCAAAGCCGACATGGAAGGTACGACGATTACCTTTACCCTGCGGCTTCCGTATGAACAGAAGGTGATACTGTGAAACATGCCAATTTAAAAGCCCTGCGCCGCCGTCTGTTTATCAAATATGCATGCATTATCATTGGCATCACGCTGGGGACGATAACACTGATTTATCTCTTTGATGATGTGCTGAACGGTGTTGTCATTGACTTTATCCGGCTGTTTATGGAGACCGGAGATCCCTTTGCGATGTTTCGCAAAATTTATATGATTGTGCTGCCACTGCTTATTGTGGCCGCCATTATTCTTATGATTTATTTCCTCTGTCGTGATCTTGTCAATTATATGCGGATATTGATGCGGGGCATGGAGGATGTTATGCGCAAGGATCGCTCCCGTTTTGATTTTCCAAAGGAAATGAAGGAAGCGGAACAGCTGATAATGGCGCTGTCTGATGATTATCAGAATTATCTGAAGGCTGCTGCACAGGATGAGGAAAAGAAAAAGGATTTGATTTATCTGCTGGCGCAGGATATCAAAATGCCGTTGTCCAATATTTTAATGTATTTGGAATTTCTGCATAAGGAAACCCGTATTTCCCCGGAAATTCAGAAGGACTTTGTCATACAGGTACTGCATAAGTCGCTGGACTTGGAGGATATGATCAATGAGTTTTTCGATATCACCCGGTTCAATCTGCAATATGCGAAATGGAATCCGGAGCATATGTATCTGGATCGCATGATGGAACAGGTGGTGGATGAGTACTATATGCTGATGGAAGCAAAGCAGATGGAGGTATCCATAGAAAGCGGCAGCGGCCTTGCATTGTTTGCGGATAATGAAAAGATAGCACGCGTCATGCGGGACCTTCTGCGCAATTTAGTTGAGCTGGGACGGGTGAAAGCGACGATTCATATCCGGATGCAGGAGTTTGATGAACGCTATGAGGTGCTAATGGAGGTGGAATCCAGACATCTCTCAGCATATCAGATTGCCCATATCTTTCACAATTATTACCGGCTGGAGGATGTGCATGGCGAGGGCAACCTGCATGTTCTGGGGCTGGGGATTGCCAGACAGATCATGGATATGCAGAAGGGGACACTGCGGGCAAGCTCGATAGACAAGCTGTTAAGCTTTACAGTTCAGATTCCAAAGGCTTTTGTACCGGGACATAAGGAATCCGTGGTATAATACGATAGAAAGAAAAACAGGTGATGAAATGAATATAGAAATAGGAGAAGTATTTCCTTCCGCAATCGAAGAGGAAGGAACCGTTATGGATTTCGTTGATGATGAATTTGTATTCGTTATCAAGGATGAGGTCTGGATGGATGAGGAATGTCAGGCAATGAAGCACAATCCGCTGACACTGGATTTTGTGTATAAATATGATATCGCCGTCTTTCTGCTGACACTGGAGGATGCTGTTGATACCAGCGACTTCATATTTAATGTACATGACAACGAATATCCGGAACATCTGTATCGCAGCTTTGAAAACGGCGACGGCTATGGTATGACGCTGTATCTGATTGACAGTATGAATACGGTATGCGCAAAGCGCCGCGTCCGTCTGTCACAGGGTATGTCCAATACGATTTCCCAATATCTTGCAAAACAGAAGCAGGCTCCCTTTATGGAAGAGGAATTCCTGTGCAATCTGCAGGGGCTGCAGTCTGCCTGGGAACCGTTCGAAATGCAGAAGATGGCATTGGGAAGCGAAACCTTCAAATAAGCAATGTAAGAAAATGAAAGTGATATGTAATTTTTATCATTTTGTATTGTGATTTTTTCACAATTACAGTATAATGGGAAATAAGCTTAAGAAGGAGGAATTGTATGAGAGCAGTTGTGAGTGTAATCGGAAAGGATATGGTGGGAATCCTCGCCAAAGTCAGCGCAGAGTGTGAGAATGCAAATATGAATGTGATCGAGGTGTCCCAGACGCTGCTTCAGGATATGTTCGCAATGATCATGCTGATCGATATTACAAAGGGAAATACGACACTGGCCGATTTTGCGGCTCATATGGAGAATGTGGGAAAACAGAGTGGTTTGACCATTCATGTCATGCACGAGGACATATTCAACTCCATGCATAAGATATAGGATGGTGAACGTATGATAAACGTACATGATATACTGGAAACCATAAAGATGATTGATGAGGAATATCTCGATGTTCGCACAATCACGATGGGAATTTCTCTATTGGACTGCTGTGACAGTGATATAGATAAGTCCTGTGAGAAGATTTACAATAAGATTACACGTCTGGCAAAGAATCTTGTCAAGACGGGAGAGGATATTGAACGGGAATACGGTATTCCTATCATCAACAAGCGGATATCCGTTACACCGATCGCCATGCTTGTGGCTGTCAGCGGCGGTGATCCTGTAAAGTATGCACATACCCTTGAGCGCTGTGCACAGGCGGTGGGCGTTAATTTTATCGGCGGTTACTCCGCACTTGTCCAAAAGGGCTGTGCGGCAGGTGATCGCGAGCTGATGGAATCCATTCCAAGAGCATTGGCGGAAACAGAGCATGTATGTGCGTCCGTCAATGTCGGTTCTACCAAGGCCGGTATCAATATGAATGCGGTGGAGCTGATGGGACGCATGGTGAAGGAGGCTGCCGAGCTGACGAAGGATCGTAACTGCATCGGTGCTGCCAAGCTGGTCGTCTTCTGCAATGCGCCGGAGGATAATCCGTTTATGGCGGGTGCATTCCACGGTGTCGGAGAAGCTGACTGCGTCATCAATGTCGGTGTCAGCGGTCCGGGCGTTGTCCGTGCCGCATTGGCAAAGGCGGATAAGTCACTGCCAATGAATGAGCTTGCGGATATCATTAAGAAAACAGCCTTCAAGGTTACCCGTATGGGACAGCTGGTGGGAACGCTGGCGAGTGAACGTCTGGGTGTTCCGTTTGGTATCGTGGATCTGTCACTGGCACCTACTCCTGCCATCGGTGATTCCGTTGCCTATATTTTAGAGGAAATGGGTCTGGAAAGCTGTGGTGCCTATGGAACGACTGCCTGTCTGGCAATGCTGAACGATGCAGTGAAAAAGGGCGGTGTCATGGCCAGCAGCACGGTCGGCGGACTTTCCGGTGCCTTTATACCGGTGAGTGAGGATGCCGGAATGATTGCGGCAACCAGAGCGGGTACCCTGTGTCTGGAAAAGCTGGAGGCTATGACAGCAGTATGCTCAGTTGGTCTGGACATGGTTGTCATTCCGGGTGAAACAACGCCGGAGGTTATTTCCGGTATCATTGCGGATGAGGCTGCCATCGGTATGGTCAATTCCAAAACGACTGCGGTTCGCGCCATTCCTGCAATCGGCAAGAAGGTTGGGGAAGAGCTGGAGTTTGGCGGCTTGCTGGGAAGCGGTCCTGTGATGAACATCAATCAGACAGACTGTTCGGTTATGATACATAGAAAGGGAAGAATTCCTGCACCGATTCAGGCCTTGAAAAACTAACCACAGGTGAAAAAAAGAGGAACCATATTATATAAAGGCTTTCAACGGCTATCATAAAGTGATTCAGGACATAGAGCGGCATGTATTCTATGTCCCTTTTCCCGTTGTGAATGGAAATGACCTTTTCTTACGATATGCTGTTTTGCTGCGGCAGGCGCAGCGTTACCGGATAGAAGCATGCTGTGCCCTTTCTTCTCCTGCCTGCATTCAGCCATGAAGTATCGTCACTCCTTTATCTCCAAGCTTATTGAATGGAGTAAAGCGATACCGGGGATAGTCAAATAACTCACAACGGTACATGGTCTGTTGTTTCACTCTTCACATGGCACCCCTGACAATAATCTGTGGGGAACTATATTTGTCGCATGCTTATCGGATTCAAAAACTATGCAGACCGCTATTCAGGAAGATGCTTCTCTTGTCTGCCGTCGTTTGCTGTGCTATGATAAAAATAAGAGATGGGAGAGCAAGCATATGAAAAAAGATATCGTTGAGCTGCGGCATCAGCTTCAGAAAATTGAATCGGATAAGCTGTATCTGGAGGAATGCATCGAGCGTCTTCATGAGGTGGAGAGTGCTTTACGGCAGGCCGAGAAACAGCTGAAAAAGGAAACCCGTGATGTGGAAAAGCTGAATACCGCATCCGTTGCCTCCATCCTTGCATTTTTTGCAAAGGATAAGGAGGAGCGCCTGGTGAAGGAAGAACAGGAGGCGCTGCAGGCTGCACTTCATGTGCGGCAGCTTCAGGAAAATGCTAAGGCACTGCGGCAGGATATGGATGCCTGTGAGCTGAATATCGTACAGGAGGAGCTGGTTCGAAAGCAGCTTGCGGAATGTGAGCTTGCGGAAGCGATACAGCATTCTCCCTACGGAGAAGCGCTGCGTGAGCAGAAGCAGCTTGTAGATGCGCATACACAGCGGTTAAAGGAAATTCAGGAAGCACTAGAGGCCGGCTATCTTGTGCTGGATCAGCTGGAAAATGCGCTTCGTAGCCTGGACAGTGCATCCTCCTGGGGCTTTATGGATATCGCAGGCGGCGGGATTCTCTCTACTGCTATGAAGCATTCCGCAGTTGACAAGGCACAGAAAAAAATCGCACTGCTGAAAATCAATTTGTATAAGTTTCAGAAGGAGGTTCAGGATGTTCAGGGATTTCAGATAAATACCGTGAAGCTTTCTGATGGAACGGTTGCAATGGATTATCTTTTTGATAATATTTTTACGGATATGTTCGTGCAGTCCAAAATCCGGGAATCGGAAAAATCGCTGCAGCAGGCGAAACGTAGAATTGATCAAATTATGGATTCGTTATTGCAGGAGCGCCAGCACACACAGCAACAGCTGGAAAGGGAACAGGCAGCCTATGAGCGCATGTGCAGGGAGTCTGTAGATTAGAAACAGCAGCTGCTTCTGGCGCTCGTTCTTCTGCTGTGCAATGCATGAGAAAAACAATGGTTGGCTATTGGCTGTCCCCGAACATGGGAAAAAGCGGAAGACAAAGAAAGCCTGACTAATTGGGTTTGGTTCTTATTTGATTGTGGGTGAATTAAAATAAAGGAGAATTCGATACTATTGCAAGTTATCTGTCGTATTTGAATGCCTCCTTTTGAAAGCACCCCGAATAAGAAAGATTCTGTTTAGCTCTTCTTTTTTACATTGCTTATGTGTGTATTCTGAAGCAAAAAAGAACCCGGCTTTTCATCTGTGGCTTCCTGTCTGCTTCCGGATTTCAAATGTGTCCTTTCTGTTTTCTGAAGACCATAAGGAAAACTGCTGTGCAGACGTTTTGGCTACTATTCATCGCGTTAGCATAGAAAAATGCATTTCCCTGTAAAAGCATAGAAGAGCATCAGAATATGGCTATTAGCGCTATGTATCTCTTGTATTTTGCAAATACGCTCAGAATTTGGAGGAAAATAGGAATACGATCTGCTGTATTTTCCTGTTTTCTTTTTTAAATCATTATATATTTTACAGTATTTGTGATAAAATAGAAAAAGCATTGGAAAAGGAGAGATAACATGCTGGAATTGCGCAATGTATCCTTTGAGGTAGATGGAAAAAAGATTTTAAACAACATCAGTCTGACGATGGAAGACAATAGATTTACCGTAATTACAGGCCCCAACGGCGGTGGGAAATCAACACTGGCAAAGCTGATTATGGGGATTGAAAAACCAACAGAGGGAGAGATTTTGTTTGACGGGGAGGACATTACGGCAATGTCTATCGACGAACGGGCAAAACGAAAAATCGGTTATGCCTTTCAGCAGCCCCCCAGATTTAAGGGAATGAGTGTGCGTAAGCTGTTGTCCCTGGCACACGGTAAGGATTTGGATGAGGAAATCTGCTGCAGCTATCTGACGGATGTCGGACTGTGCTCCAAAGATTATCTGAACAGAGATGTGGATGCTTCTCTATCCGGAGGCGAGGTAAAGCGGATTGAAATTGCGAGTATTCTCGCGCGCGACTTAAAGCTTTCCATATTCGATGAACCCGAGGCGGGCATCGATCTGTGGAGCTTTGCGAAGCTGGTGGAAACCTTCCAGAAGCTGCAAAGGGAATCCAGACAGTCCATTATCCTGATATCCCATCAGGAGCGGATCATGCAGCTGGCGGATGAAATCATTATTATCGAAAACGGGGCAATCAAAACAAAAGGGAAGAGGGATGATATTCTTCCGTCACTTATGAGTGAATTTGATTCCTGTGAATTTAAAAAGTAGGTGAGGCAGATGGAACAGATGGAAAAAAATCTGCTGAAGACAGTAGCGGATATCAGCGGCTTTATGCCGGGCAGTGCCTTCAGCTTAAGAAAAAACGGAGCAGGTGTGGAACGTCACTCTACAGAGCATGTAAAAATTCTGGCAAAAACAGACAAGCCGGGTATCGATATCATCGTGGATGCCAATACGGTGGGGGAAAGTATACATATTCCGGTTATTCTGACAGACAGCGGCATTCAGGATATGGTATATAACGATTTCTATATCGGAGAGGGTGCGGATGTGGAGATTGTAGCCGGATGCGGTATTCACAATGACGGCTGTGACACTTCACAGCATGACGGAATTCATACCTTTCATATCGGAAGAAATGCCAGCATTACCTATACGGAAAAGCATTATGGAGAAGGCAGCGGCAGCGGAGGCAGAATACTGAATCCGACAACCGTCATTCATATGGAGGAAGGCTCCTTTGCCAAAATGGATATGAGCCAGATTAAAGGGGTTGACTCCACCTTTCGTAAAACGGAGGCAAATTTAGGTGCATCTGCCAAGCTGGTGATCAATGAAAAGCTGATGACGCATGGAGAGCAGAAGGCACATTCGGATGTGACGGTGAATCTGAATGGAGAGGACAGCGTTGTTCAGATTGTTTCCCGATCTGTAGGAAAAGATACTTCCGTGCAGGTGTTTCATCCGATCGCAGTGGGAAATAATCGTTCCCGTGCACATATTCAGTGTGATTCCATCATTATGGGAAAAGCAAAAATCAGTTCAATACCGGAAATTGCTGCGAATCATGTGGATGCGGAAATCATCCATGAGGCAGCTATCGGGAAAATCAACAATGATCAGCTGATCAAGCTGCAGACATTCGGGTTAAACAGCGAGGAAGCGGAAAAGGTCATTGTGGACGGATTCTTAAAGTGATTAAAAAAAAGATATTTACAACAAGGAGATGTTTTCTTCCCAGAGGCAGTACAGGGAGAAGGACCTCCTTTTTTGCTGTTCTGAAAGAAATCTGAAATATATCTTGACCTTATCCCTGAGCGAAGGTGTACGATATGCATGAGGTAATACAAATGTATAAGATAAAGGAGCTGGCAGAGCTGTATGGCATCCATACGAATGTGCTGCGATTTTATGAAAAAAAGGGGCTGCTTGCCTCACGGCGGCTCACGAACGGCTATCGTGTCTACGGAGAGGATGAGCGGGCTATATTGCAGAAAATTCTGCTGTATCGCGCAATGAATTTTTCGCTTGCGGATATCAGGGAGCTTTTAAGCAGGGAAAAGGGGAATGCGCAGGAGCTGTATTTCCAACAGCTGCAGCTGTTAAACGCGCACCTGCATGAACTGACAGCGGTACGCGATCATATTTCGCAGGAGTTGAATGCGATGCTGGCAAACACCTATGAGGAGCAGCAGGATCAAAAGGAAATGCAGCGACTGCTGCAGGAATTAAATAAGAACCGGGAATGGAAAGATCGCTGGGATTTTGATTCCTTTGCAAAGGTGTATGATGAGGTCGTGCATATGCCCGCAGCACACGGACTGCCGTTTTATGAGGCATATGACCATGTACTGGACGAAACTGCAAAGCATGCGCAAATGCATGGCGGCAGGGTTTTGGATGTCGGTTGTGGAACCGGAAATCTGAGCGAGCGCTTAGCTGCTGCAGGATTGTCGGTTGAAGGGGTGGATCAGTCATTGGAAATGCTGATTCAGGCAAAGAAGAAGCTGCCGGACATGCTTCTCCATCAGGGAACCTTTCTTTCCCTCCCCTTTGAAAAATGCTCGTTCGATACCATAACAGCGTCCTATGCTTTCCACCACTGTGATGCACAGGAACGGCTTCTCGCCGTTCGCGAAATGAAGCGGGTACTGCGAAGACAGGGGCGCATTGTGATTGCTGATCTCATGTTTGAGCATACACAGGATCGCATGAAGTATGAGCAGCACTGTACCCCACAGCAGAAAGCAGAGCTGGAGGATGAATATTTTACAACCGTTGAGGAGCTGACACACATTTTTTCGGAAGAAGGCTTTATATGCACAAATTATAAGGTTTCTGATATTTTGTGGATTTTTGTGGCTGATTTATCAGAAGAAGACAGGGAATGCAGAAAAAACAAACGCTTTATCTGATATCTACGAATCGTCGATAGGTGATTTTGCGAAAGCATGATATGATACCTGTATAGAAACGAGGTGCATGTATGCAGCAAAAGGAGATTGGCATGCAGATTTCTGCAGCAAGAAAGAAGTTAAAGTATACACAGCGAGAGCTTGCAGAAAAGCTTGGAGTGAGTGATAAGACAATCAGTAAGTGGGAGCGTGGCGCAGGCTATCCGGACATTTCCTTGCTTCTGCCGCTGTGCAGGGAGCTTGGCATAGAGGTTTCCCAGCTGCTCGGGGATGAGGAAACGGATACGCAAAAGCAGGGAAATGAAAAAAATCTAAAGAATCTTGCAGATTATGCTGTTTTGAAGGTGAAGGAAAACAGGGAACGTATTCAGCGATGGATTTGGATTATGCTCAGTGCACTAGCTGTGTTGTCCATCGGCATCTGCCTGTTGTGCAATTATGTTCTGGAGGGAGCGATCAGCTGGGCATGGATTGCTGCTGTGTCTGTCATATATGGGTGGATGATTCTTACGGCATTGCTTATGTCACATCGCTATTTGATCGAAAAAACAATGCTGGTGGGAATGGTGATGCTGTTTCCTTATCTGTATTGCCTGTCGCTGCAGCTTCCGATTTCAAATTTTCTTCCCCTGACCTGGACAATCGCTGCGGCTGCTGATGTATTTGCGGTTCTTATCTATCTCGTATTGCTGCACAGCCGCATATCCTTATGGTTCAAGCTGGCAATCATTGTCATTCTGTCCGGCTTCTTTAATTCCTTTGTGCAGTGGCTGACAGAAGGGGGGCTAAGTCAGATGCTGCTGCAGCTGTTTGGAAATCTTTTTGCAGCTGTGATTTTAGCAATTGTGGGAATCTATGCAAGGAGGCATGCAAAATGAACCCTGTTGAAAAAATGAATGAATTACAGAGACGTGTAGATGCAGTAAATCATAGGGTTATGAAAAAGCGGGAACAGCTTATGAAGCCCACGAAGAAACAGATGGAGATATCTGTTCTTGTATCTGCGGGAGGCAGTGTTGTCTTTCTGATCGTGGCCGGCATAGTATACTTTGTATATCATCTGCATCTGCAGGCAGCATCATGTGCTGCCATAGCGGGCCTGCTGTTGCTGAATGCCGGAATTATGAAAAATAAAAAAAGCAAGTCTTGAGAACGACATAATTTTCATTATAATTAAACTCATGGAGAGGATATTATGAAGAAAATTATGTTTTTTTGTCTGCTGGCACTTATGGCAGCACTGCCTGTACAGGCAAATACAAGAGAGGAAGTTGAATTTAGCAAATGTACAGATGGAGACACCGCACATTTTAAAATCAATGGCAAGGATACGACAGTACGATTTCTGGCAATCAATGCGCCTGAATATACCAAAACCAAAGAGCCCTATGGCAAAGAGGCAAGCGCTTATGTGTGTGATGCCTTGAAATCTGCGGAAACGATCGAGCTGGAATATGATGACGGCAGTGATAAGCTGGATAAATACGGACGCACACTGGCATGGGTGTATGCGGATGATGTCCTGCTGCAAAAGGAGCTTGTAAAGAAGGGACTGGCAGAGGTGAAGTATCTGTATGGTGATTATGCATATACGAAGGAGCTGCAGACGCTGGAGAAAGAAGCAAAAAAAGAGAAGCTGAATATGTGGAGCGATGGATTGGCTGCTGAAGAGGAACAAAATGAAACGATACAGTATGTATTGGGAGCTGCAGGCGGTGTTATCTTAATTATTTTCGGGCTGTTCTTTGCAAAGGGCAAGCGCAATAAACAGCGCTATATCCGCAAGGGAGTAAAGCAGCTGCGCAGGAAATAAAAGAAAATATACGCCTTCATGTGGGAAAGGCGGTAACTGCTGTTAAAGCTTCTTTACGGCTAACAAGCTAAGCTGCAAAGAGAAAACGTGCAGAAAAGGCGCATTTTCTTTGCAGGTTCCAGGGATTTGCTGGCAAGGAGTGCTTGGCAGGTCTCATGCTTTTATCTGAACGACAGCTTTGCCATATGGGAAGGTGACTGCAATGCTTATATACAGATAGCTACTGCGTATCAAAAGCCGTGGGATAGCTTTTCGCCTTCGTTATGAAAACGGCAGTGCAGAGGGTGTGCGCATTACAAGTACTGCTTTCGCATGATATGAAACAGAAATGTGGCTGTTTCTATTGACCTGTACGCCGCGTACAGGTATATGGTTTAGCTGGAGGTGATCTCATGAAATTACAGGAGGTGGCACAGCAGGTACAAATGACCAAGCGGGCTATCAAGTATTATGAGGAAAAGGGACTGCTGCATGTGGAAAAGGATGAAAACGGTTATCGCCGATATACCGAAGAGCATATAGCTGTTCTGCAACAGATTCAGGTTTATCGAAAGCTGGGGATGGAGCTGTCCGCCATTCAACGTATTTTGCATGATCCGCAGGTGGAGCAAGAGGAGCTGCAGCGGCTTGAAGAACAGATGCAGAGACATCTGGAGCAGCAGTCGGCACAGCTGGAGGCAGTGCGCCAAATGCTGGCAGGCACAAAGGATTACCGGGTGCTGCAGGAGCAGCTTGATTATCAAACGATAGCGGCAGCTATTCAGGAAATGATACCGGGCTTTTATGGCAAGCTCTTTCTATATCATTTTCTGCCGTATCTGCAGATTCCCATCACGACGCAGGAGCAGCGGGATGCCTATCAGGCAATTCTCACATTCTGGGATACAACCGACCTGAAGATGCCGCTGTCTATGAGAATCGTTACATTTCTAACGGGGTTTCTGCAAAATCAGCAGGCCGCGGCTATACAGGCAAGGCTGGATGCACAGCTGAAAAGGCTACTGGAACCGAATGCAAAGCAGTACGCGCAAATGAAAAAGGCGGTTCTCCATCAGTATCGGGTTCAGAAATATTGTCTGCTTCGCTACCTGCCTTCCTCAATCAATAAACGACACTGGATGATGGAGCTGCAAAGAAGCGGTTACAATGATATATTCCTGCCGAATATGGAGAAACTGAGTCCATCCTATCGGGAATATCGAAATGCCCTTTCTGCAATCAATGATAGGATTTGTTCAGAGCTGAATCTGGGCTATGATGAATATTTTCATCTCGTGAAAAAATCATAAAGCTCTTTTTATCGGTGCTTGTAATCAGCGCCATCCACATCAGAAACAGAGAGGATCAGGCAGGTGGTACTATTGTTGTGCTATGTTTTTAAAAACGCACTGCGTGCTACAGCGTGTATGTTAACGTACAAGCACTCCTGTATAAAAAAAACAAGGCATTTTGCGTGCCTTGCTTTTCATGTATATGCTTACTGGCAGAGCTGAATCAAACCTACATCGCCTTGATTTCTTCAGCAATCTGTTTACCAAGCTCCATCAGAGCGTCCAGATCCGCTTCACTCGGCGTGTAATTCTGTGAAACGACCTCATCATTCAGCAGTGTGATTCCTGCCTTTCCCAGGCGGGCATTGATTTCCTTTGTGACAAGATTTGCCCAGCCATAGGAACCAAAGCCAAGGCCCTTTTTATTCTTCACCTTGCAGGTGATGAGCTTTTCCAGAAAAGCCGCAATGCTTCCCGCCATGGCATTGTTGTAATTCCCGCTTCCGACCAGAACCGCCTTGGCATCCAGCAGCTCCTTTTGTATGATTGCGGGGGAGGTCATTGAGCATTTGAAGATTTTTACACAGATTCCGTTTCTTCCCATACCCTCAGCAAGCGCCTCAGCCATCATCTGTGTATGCTTCCAGACACTTTCATATACGATGACCGCCTTATCAACTGCCTTGAAGGTCGCAAAATCCTCATATGCTTGAAACAGCTCAGGCAGGTAGCTTCTCCAGATAATACCATGTGCCGGGGCAATCATATCAATGTCAAGATTCATATCCTGAATCTGCTTTAGCTTATTGGCAACCTGCATACCATACGGCATCACGATATTTGCATAGTAATCCTTTGCGCGATCAATACACTTGGCAGCACCATGTGCATCATCAAAGATATCATAGCTTGCAATGTGCTGTCCGAACGCATCATTGGAGAATGCAATTTTCTGCTCTGCGACATAGGTCAGCATATTATCCGGCCAGTGAATCATCGGCATTTCCACAAACGTAAGCGTATAGCGCCCGGTGGACAAGGTATCACCGGTTTTCACCCTTTGAAAATCATAGCTTTTGAAATACTGCTTCAGCATGATGCCCACACCGGCATTGCTGGCATACGGTCTGGCATTGGGATAATCCTTCATAAATTTCAGGAAGCCTCCGGAATGATCCGGCTCTGCATGCTGTACGATAACATTGTCAATGGTTCGCTCACCGATTACCGAACGAATGCGCTCCATCATCGTATCATAGAATTCTTCCTCAACAGTATCGATCAGTGTCACCTGCTCATCGACAATCAGATAGGAATTATAGGTCGTCCCTTCTGCGATCGGAAACAGATCACCGTGAAAATGACGGCAATTGAAATCATGAACACCGACCCAGTACATATTTTCTTTCATTTGTATTGCTTGTTTCATTTCCTTCACCTCTGGCTTCTATTTTAATATGATATAAGGAGGATGTCCACTTATTTAATTTTTTTATTCACAAATTAAATAAGTGACATTATTTGCAGTTTTTAGCAGAAACGGTACACGAATTGAAAATTAAGTTGCAAACCCGTTTAAATTAAAAGATTCGGGTAGTATAATAAAGATATCAATAAAGGAGGAGCTATTTCATGATTATTCAAAGTAAGAGAATATGGGTACTCGGTCAATTCATCGAAGCCCAGCTGGAGCTGGAGGATGGAAAAATCAAAAATGTTCTGGCTTATGGCGCTAAACCGGCTGACAAGGACTATGGTGAAAGACGAATTGTACCTGGATTCATTGACGTTCATACACATGGTGCCTATGGCTTTGACACCAATGATGCAGTAGAAGAAGGCTTGCGAAACTGGATGAAACACATTCCCGAGGAGGGTGTTACCGGAATCTGTCCTACCACAATCACACAGACAGAGGAGGTACTTACCAAGGCAGTGAAAAATGTCGCAAAGGTCGTAGCGGATGGCTATGAGGGAGCGGAAATTCTCGGTATCCATTTTGAAGGACCGTATCTGGATATGGTATACAAGGGAGCACAGCCGGAGCAGTGCATTGTAAAACCGGATGTTGAGCAGTTCAAACGGTATCAGAAGGCTGCCGACGGGCTGATTAAAATTATTACAATGGCTACCGAGCGTGACGAGGATTTCGAACTGACGAGATACTGTGCAGCAAACGATGTCCGCGTAAGTATCGGACATTCTGCGGCAACGATTGAGGAAGCAGGTATGGCAATTGCCAACGGAGCAACTTCCATGACGCATATCTTTAACGGTATGACACCGTTCCATCACCGCAAGCCGGGTCTGGTAGGAGCTGCTATGCGTTTCCGTGATACCTTCGGTGAGGTTATCTGTGATGGAAATCACTCTACACCGGATGCATTAAACGATTTGTTCATGGCGAAGGGAAGAGATTATACCATCATGATTACGGATGCGTTAATGGTAAAAGGTCTGCCGGTCGGGACAAAGGTTCTCTTCGGTGGAAATGAAATTGAGCTGTATCCGGATGGCAGTGCACATCTGACCGGCGCAAAGAGTCTTGCGGGCTCTACCCTGAAGGTCAATGAGGGCTTGAAGGTGCTTGTTGAAAAGGCGATGATTCCTTGGGATTATGCAATCAACTCCTGTACGCTGAATCCGGCAAGATATCTGAATGTGGATGATCGCAAAGGTAAGCTTGTGGCTGGCTATGACGCAGATATCGTTGTACTGAATGATGATTACTCCGTCGAAATGACCTACGTAAGAGGAAAAGAAGCATTCTAATCATAATAGAAACCAGATGGGAATCCGCAGGATTCCCTTTCTTCAGCATTTTTACGGCAATGCTCACATAATTTGGGGTGAGCTTTGCTGAATTACACATAATTTACCATGATCTATACATAATATATTGATAGACATTTTGTATACTATAGGCAAGCAAGAGGTATCTTGCTTGTATGAACGATTTCCCCCAAAATTATTTCATACTTTCTCCCTTTCAAAATAATAATTATCATATACAGAGAAGATGCTTCCCCCAAGGCATCTTTTTTGTTAACCAAAGAAAACGCACAGATTCCTGATGATTCATACGTTTGCACAGGGAGTCATGAAATATAACCAAATGCATGTTGTTGCCATAAGCCTTATGCGGCCCTTACCGGAGGGATAGCTGTAGCACAGATCAGGTCTTCCCGGGAAAGCGTTCGATACCGTTATTCAAGTATGATTGAAAATGAAAGGCAAAATAGTAAAAAAATCAAAGCAGGAACTGCTTCACTGATGGAAATAAACGGGAGGACATTCTCAGGTGGATGAAATACGATTAAAAATGATGATTACTGATTTGCCGATGCATGCATTCCACATAATTTACCATGATTTATACATAATATATTGATAGACATTTTGTATACTATCAGCAGGCAGGAGGTATCCTGCCAGTATGAACGATTTCCCCAACAGTATTTCATACTTTCTCCCTTTCAAAATACTAATTACCATATACAGAAAAGGTGCTTCCCCCAAGGCACCTTTTTTGTTGGCAAATCCGTGAGAATTTCACATTTATCTTTCTACAGCCCTTTTTTGCATGTGCTTCACATAATTTGGGTTCAGACACTTGAAAGAACACACATTTTTACAAGTTCTCTACATAATTAAAATATAACTTTCCGGTATACTGTAAGCATGCAGGAGGAATCCTGCAGATATGAATTTTTCCCCTCAGAAAATTTTTCATACTTTTCCTTTCTATTAAATAAATAATAAGCAACAGCAAAAGGAGCACTTCCCCAGGTGCTTCTTTTGTTTTATCCCTTTATCATGCTATAATGATAAGCGTTATGAAATGAGGGATTGTATATGAAACATATAAAAGCTTTATTTTTTGATGTGGACAATACGCTTTATACGCATCGTATTCATGATTTTCCTGCCACCACCCGGCAGACGCTGAACCGCCTGAAGGAAAACGGATACCGTATCGGTATCGCTACAAGCCGGTGTCGCTATGAGGTCCGTAATCTTCCGGCCTTTTTTCGGGATTTTGCATTTGATGCTGCAATCTTTGATGGGGGAGCACTCATCATGGGCAAAGAGGAGACTGTCACCAGCTTTCCCCTGTTACAGGAGCAGGTGGAGCGGCTCATCCGCTACTGTGAACAAAGGCACATACCTGTGCGGTACTCCACCTTTGACAATGACTGTCTGACAACACCTTGTCCTCACAATATCCGTGATGAGTTTTTCAAGCTGTATCTGAATATGCCCGTTGTAAAGCCCTATGAGCAGGAAACAGTGTTTAATATGCTTGCCTATCCGCAAAACGGGGAACAGCGTGAGGAAATCATCGCGCTCATGAGGGATGCCTTTATTGTAACGCATTCCTCCAATACGTTGGAAATCACAGCGGAAAACGTAGATAAAAGCAAAGGGGTAGAGGCGATGGCTGCACATTGGGATATTCCGGTTGAACAGATCGCTTGCTTTGGTGACGGTGCCAATGATGTGGGGATGCTGCAGGCCGCAGGCATCGGCATTGCTATGGGGAATGCCAATCCTAAAGCAAAGGCGGCAGCGGATTATGTCTGCGGTTCCATTGACGAGGATGGACTATATCACTTCTGTAAAGAGATGGAATGGATATAGGAGAAGTCCTGCAGTTTCTGGAGAATCTGCTTTTTGTTGTGCTATAATAGACATGAACAACTGAGAGAGGAGAGGCAGTATGAAATTAACAAATAATCGTTATGAGGTGACCTTCACTGCGAAGGGTGGAGAAATTGAAAGCTTTACCGATCTGGAAACCGGCATTCAGTATATGTGGCAGGGACATCCGGATTATTGGACAGGGAAAAATCCAGGTCTGTTTCCTCTGGTAGGCAATACGCTGGATGGCACCTATGAAATGGATGGCAAAACATATGCAATGAAAAATCACGGTCTGGTTCGCTATGCGACGCTCGACTGTGTCTGCGATGATGGAAAAGAGGTCATCATGGCATTTGACAGCAGTGCGGAAACAAAAGCGCAGTACCCCTTCGATTTTCATTATGAGGTAGGCTATGCACTGCAGGATGATACCCTTACGGTAACCTATCGTATCACGAACACCGGAGAACGGGAAATGCCGTTTACATTCGGGCTGCATCCCGGCTTCAATTGTCCGTTGTGTGAGGGAGAGGCGTTTGAGGACTATACCATGCGTTTTTCGAATCCGGAGAAGCTGAAGCAGCTGGTGTTTGATCCTGAAAAGAAGAAACCGTATACGCTGGAGGATGTGGAGCTGCAGACGATACCTTGCAGCTATGAGGAAATCGAGAAATATGCGACGCTGATCTATCAGGGGATGAAAAGCTCCTATCTGACATTATCCGGACCGAACAACCACGGTGTACGCATTTCCATCAGCGGTTATCCGTATCTGGCAATCTGGACAGCGAAAAAGAATGCGCCGTTTATCTGTCTGGAGCCGTGGTACGGCCATGCGGACTTTTCAAGGGTGGAGGAAGACTTCTCCCATCGTGAGGGAATGATGACACTTTCCGCAGGAAAAACATTCACAACCGCATATACAATTCAGGTATTTTAAAAAAACAGGGATATGCAGAAAGCGTGCTTCCTAAGCCGGATATGGGATAGGAGGAAGGCTCTTTGCATATCCTTTTCCATGCCGTGGCAGTAGCGCTTTTCATGCGGTGATGAAAAACCTACAGACTGTTTAATTATCCTGCTCCTTGCAGAACAGATATCATGCTGCGGATGAAGGACAGAAAGAGGCAGTTGTGCGTTCATACACAGGGGCTGCTTCCGGCAATTGAGATTTCAAGGGCTTGGCAGGCAATGGGAGCCCTTTTCTGAATTCAGCTGGCAAAGTACAGAATCAGGAATGAAATGGTATTCGCGTTAATGCTCTGCTTCCTATGCAATAAGAATTCCATTGCTGAAAAAAGCTTTTTCTTGTATTCACGTACAGGAAAAAGAAGTATAATGAAGGCAACTGATAAAGAGGAGGAAGCTAGCATATGAAAAGCATAAGCATTGCAGGTACACAGGCACCGGCTATCATACAGGGCTGTATGCGTATTGATGCCATGAGCGTAAACGAGTTGGAGGAACTGATTCATCAGGATTTAAAGCTCGGTATCAATTTCTTTGACCATGCGGATATCTATGGAAAAGGAGTCTGTGAGGAGCTGTTTGGTAAGGTATTGAAGGCACAGCCTTCTTTAAGAAAGGATATGCTCATTCAGTCAAAATGCGGTATCCATCGCAGTGAAACAACACATTATGATTTTTCCAGAGACTACATACTTCGCTGTGTGGATGCTTCTCTAGAGCGTTTGCAATGTGGATATCTCGATTATCTGCTGCTGCATCGTCCGGATGCCCTGATGGATCCGCTTGAGGTAGCACAGGCCTTTGATGCATTGTATACCTCAGGAAAAGTGAAGCATTTCGGCGTCAGTAATCACAATCCCTATCAGATTGAGCTGCTGAAAAAATACAGCAGGCAGCCGATTGAAATCAATCAGATGCAGCTTAGTGTCATGCATACACCGATGATTGATGCCGGTGTCAATGTCAATACCTTTGACCAGCGCGGTATTGACCGTGATAACGGTACACTGGATTATTGCAGACTGCAGGATATTACAATACAGTGCTGGTCACCGTTTCAGTATGGCATGTTTGAAGGTGTGTTCCTCGATAATCCGAAATTTCCCGAGGTGAATGCACGGATTCAGGCACTAGCAAAGAAATATCAGGTCAGCAGCAGTGCGATTGCGGCAGCATGGCTGCTCCGCCATCCGGCTCAAATGCAGGTGATTCTGGGCTCTGTCAATACCGCGCGCATCGAAGGGATTGTACAAGCCTGTGACATTACGCTGACCAGAGAGGAATGGTATTCCATCTATGTTGCAGCCGGAAATCTGTTGCCATAGGAACCGGTATCTGAACTGCAGAGGCAAAACAAACGCCGGCATGGAAAAAAGCGGCTACCATCTGTAATCGTATATGGAATGCAAGAAGCCGGTGCTCAGCGATCGGCTGGAAATCCAGGATATGTATGTTCTGACATTGAAAATATGCTTTTAAAATGGTATGATATTACTGTGTAATATCAGGAGGAGAAAAGAAAATGAAAGTTATTGTAGTGAAAGATTACGATGCAGTAAGCAAAGAAGCATTTGCTGTTATGAAGGAAGTTGTCACAAACAAAAAGGATGCTGTTTTAGGTCTTGCAACAGGCTCAAGTCCGATTGGATTGTACAAGAACATGATTCAGGATCATAAGGACAATGGAACAAGCTATGCACAGTGCCAGTCTTTCAATCTGGATGAATATGTTGGAATCGACAGAAATCACCCGGAATCCTACTGGACATTCATGCATGAAAACCTGTTTAAGGGTATTGACTTACCGGAAGACAAGATTCATGTACCTTATGGAAGTACGAAGGAAGACTGTGAAGGCTATGAAAAGGCTATGGAAAATGTCAGCGTGGATGTACAGGTTCTGGGAATCGGCGGAAACGGACATATCGGATTTAATGAGCCGGGTACACCGTTTACAGAGGAAACGCATATCGTTGAGCTGACAGAAAAAACACGTTCTGATAATGCGCGTTTCTTTGATAATGATATCAATCAGGTGCCGACACATGCAATTACAATGGGAATTGCGACCATCATGAAGGCAAAGAAAATCCTGCTTGTCGCATCCGGCGCAAACAAGGCAGATGCTGTTGCAGCTATGGTCAACGGACCGGTTGATCCGGCATGTCCTGCAAGCGTATTGCAGAATCATGCAGATGTTGTCGTTGTTGTTGATGAGGCAGCGGCTGCTAAATTAGCGAAATAAATATAAAGGAGCGGACATTTCAATAGAGATGTCCGTTTTCTTTACGGTTGGCAGAGCTTCTTTACAGGGATTTCAGGTTTACTTTTTTTCTATATTCGCTATAATAGGGTTGATAAAGAAAGTAGAGGTAGAACATGGCGATAAAACTGATAGCACTGGATCTGGATGGAACGCTGCTGACCACGCAGAAGACAATTGATGAGGAAACCAAAAAACGTCTGATCAAGGCACAGGAGATGGGGATTTCCATAACGATAGCTACCGGACGGGATAAGGGTGGTATTGATTTTGTATATGAGCCCTTGGAGCTTGAGCACAGAGGTGATAATTTTGTTGCAGGGGTTAACGGACAGATTATTTATGATTTTCATAAAAAGGAATATTATGTGGATAAGGTGCTGGACGGCAATGACGCAAAGAAAGTGATGGCACTGGGAATGAAATATAATTTTGAGGTCATCAGCTGCTGCGGATATGATTTCTATGATTTGATATCCAAGCGTCTGAAGGCAATGAAAAAGGTGCGCAGTGTCGTGTTTGGGCGGCCAATGGATTACGGGTTTAATCAGGGAAAGCGAAATTTCATTCCACTGGAGGATGCAGACTATGAAATTACACAGGATGTGAATAAGTTTGTACTGATACAGACGGCCTCCTTTTTCAAGAAGCACCTGCCGCATCTTCGTAGGGAATTGAAGGATTATGACTTGCTGGAGGTTGGTCCTGCCTGGATTGAGGTTATGCCGAAGGGGGTATCCAAGGCGAGTGCGCTGTTGCGTATTGGAAAGAAGCTGGGAATCTCCACAGAGGAAATGATGGCGTTTGGAGATGCGGAAAATGATATGGAAATGATCAAAACCGTGAAGTACGGCATCGCTATGGGAAATGCTATGGATTCCTTGAAAAAGGCAGCATGGGATGTCACTGATACCAATGATCAGATGGGAATCGCGAAGGCGCTGGATAAATATGTATTTACATCAGGGGAGTAAGCTCTCCTTTTTTATGAAAAAAGCTGCCATGGAGCATGACAGCATTAAGCTTCACTGATGAGATCTGCTGTTTCCGCATGAATCAGCTTTAACAGTTCATCCGGCTGCATTTTGATCTGAACACCGATTTTCCCGCCACTGAACATTATGGTAGGATGCCCTGTACAGCTTTCGTGTACAAAGGTGCGGAATTGCTTCTTCATACCGATGGGGGAGCATCCCCCGCGGACGTAGCCTGTAATCTTGTTAATATCCTTCACATGAATCATTTCCACGGATTTTACACCGGCAGCCTTTGCGCATTTCTTCAGATGCAGCTCATGTGCCACAGGAATTACGAAGACGATATATTCCTTCGTGTTCGCAACCGTTACCAGTGTTTTGAAAACCTGCTCCGGATTCTCTTCCAGCTGCTTTGCTACATCAAGACCTGCAACAGCCTCTTTTCCATGTGCATAGCTCAGCACTTCATAGGACAGCTGTTTGCTGTCCAGAATACGCATGGCATTCGTTTTCTGTATTTTCATTGCAGTACCTCCCCATTGTGCATTTAGTATAGCACTCTTTTTTTTCTTCTTCCAGTATGATTTTACTTCTGAAGATATTCATTGTATAATCCTATTCATAAGGGGCGTGATAGTATGATACAAATGATTGTAATGGATATGGATGGAACACTGCTGACAAGCGATAACAGGATTTCCTCCAGAACCAAGGAGCTGCTGCTGCGTGTGCAGAAGCAGGGGGTACGTCTTGTACTGGCCAGCGGAAGAAGCTATTGCAAGCTTATGGAATATGCCGAAGAGCTGCATATGGATGCCTATGGAGGCTATTTACTGGAGGTCAACGGTTTAATTCTGTATGATCTTGCGAGTGGCAACCGTCATATCCGCAAGCAGATGGGACGCAGTGAAATGGAAGAGCTTTTTACATATTTCCGGCAATGGGATGTTGAAATTATGGCACAGTTTGATGACGGACTGTTTGATTATAATCCGGAAAGTGTCTTAAAGGAAAAAGCGGAATATCGCAAAAAGCACAAGCTTAGTGATGATTACCCGTGGACGGGAGGTGCCTTTGCACTTCTGGCGGATAACCGAAAGGGCTACCCGAAGATTCATTATATCAATACGTGGGAAGAAATTGACCGCAGTATCAACAAGGTGAGTGTTGCCTACCATGAGGATGTCATGGCTGAAGTAAGTGCGCAGGCAAAAAGAGATTTGCAGGATCGTTACTGGCTGGGACTGACAACACCGAAATGGCTGGAGCTGATGCCGCTGGGGATTACAAAGGGAAGCGGTCTGACAGCACTGGCGGAAATGCTGGATATTCCCATGCATGATGTGATGGCATTCGGTGATGGCGAAAATGATATTGAAATGCTGCAGGCGGCAGGTATCGGTATTGCGATGGGGAATGCGATGCCTGAGGTTAAGGCAGCGGCGGATGAGGTTAGTAGCGGCAACAATGAGGATGGAATTGCGGAGGCATTGCAGAAATATTTCACAGTATGAGCATTTTCGTGCATGTTTTTGGCAGAATGTGCTATACTGTGGATAGTCGGAGGTACGAGATTATGAAAGTTATAAATAAAGCAGAATTTGAACAAATAACAAAAGAGGGTGTAGTCCTGGTAGATTTCTTTGCGACCTGGTGCGGGCCATGTAAAATGCTGGCTCCGGTACTGGAGGAGCTGGCAGAGGATATGAAGGGCAAAGCGGAAATAGTCAAGGTTGATGTTGATCAGGAAGGTGATCTGGCAATGAAGTTTGGTATCATGTCGGTTCCTACCATGATCGTATTCAAGAACGGAGAAGCAGTAAAGCAGATTTCCGGCTATCAGCCAAAGACACAGCTTGCAAATATACTGAATCAGCTGCTGTAAAAGAATCAGACCACTGTTGAGTATCTGTGATAATGAGCCGAAATAAGAGGTTTTTCATTCCATGGTGCAGATCATGAATGAGAAATCTTTTTTTTGTCTGCAGCAGAGATAGGATATGGGAAGCATGTTCAATTCCAGGGAATGGGGGAGGTATTTCATCACTTCATACGTTCCTGCGCGTCGCACTACCCTTTCTTGAACAGGTCTGTAATAAACTGTTTCATAGGAAGCTGTCGGAGATTTCATTGACTTTCCTTTTGTGGAATGGTACATTTATAGGAAAAAAGAGGAGGAACGTTATGGGAACAGTGATCAATGCAGCTGCCGTGATTATCGGAGGGACGATCGGTATGCTGGTTAAGGGGGGACTACCGCTTCGTGTACGTGATTTGCTCATGCGCTCACTTGGTCTGTGCACATTGTTTATCGGTATCAGCGGAGCGATAAGCGCTATGATGCAAGTGGATGGTACACGCCTGCAGGCGAACGGTACACTACTGCTGATTTGCTCACTGGGGATTGGTGCAGTTGCCGGAGAGCTGTTACGTTTGGAAGATCGCATGGAGGGGCTGGCTCATCGTCTTCAAAGTATGGTAAAAAGCAGGGACGATAAATTTGTGGAAGGATTTGTGAATAATGCGCTTGTCATCTGTGTCGGAGCGATGGCTGTTGTGGGAGCATTGCAGGATGGACTGACACACGATGCCTCCATGCTGATTACAAAGGCGATTCTCGATGGTATCATATCCATGGTTTTTGCTTCTGCCCTTGGAATTGGCGTAGTTTTTGCGGCCGTTCCGCTTTTTCTGTATCAGGGAGCCATCACCATTCTAGCCGGAACCCTTTCTCCGTTGTTCAGTGATACGCTCATCCGGAATCTCTCACTGGTCGGGAATGTACTGATTTTTGGTGTTGGAATCAATTTGTTTTTCGGTAAACAGATGAAAATAGGTAATCTGCTGCCGGCATTGCTAATACCGGTTGTCTGGGAAGCACTGCAATATCTTGTATACGGTATGAGATAATCAATCTCTTTGACAGCAGTATGATGCAATACAGAAAGAATCATCCGCTTAATCCTGTCCATGTGCAAAAGCAATGCATATCGTTTTTGATAGCAATACGCTATGTTGCCGGTAGGAAAGGGTGCAGGGATGAGAAATCAATTCGGCAATAAACGTGGATTGGCAATAAACGTGGATAAAAGAAAAAGAACGCTGAGGGGGTGCGTTCTTTTTCTTTTAGAATTATAAAATTAAATGAAAGGGAGAAAGTATGAATTTCATTTGAGGGGGAAATTATCATACTTGGCAAGAGTTCCTCTTGCTGACTATAGTATACGAAAATGTTATCTGAAAAATATGTCGCAACTATGTGAAATTATGTAGTTGAAATCACGTACTGTTTTGAACATTTCGTTTTTTCAAATATTGCATTTTCTGTTTTGTTCATGATGATATTAAAAATCGTCTTCCCTGGCTGAATAAGAAAATAGAAACGCACTGCTTGGGGGAACAGTGCGCTTCTATTATTATCAGTTTTAAATGAAAGAGAGAAAGTATGAATTTACTTTTGGGGGAATTATCATACTAGCAAGCATTTCCTACTTGCTGCTTACAGTATACAAAATACTTGTCAATAAATAATGTAGATAATATGGAAAACTATGTTATAATACATCGTTTTCGTTTTACATTATGGGAAGCATACCGCGAAGCTGTGGTATAATGGAAAGGAAGTAAGCTGCCTGTACGGATAGCATGTGAGTGTTCATTTACAATGTTTGAACAGAGCTTATTTCGATTATGAAAGACTGAATGATTCCTCAGACTATATACAGTCTGATATGAAGGGAGGGATATTATGAAATTACCTTATGCAGCAGCTCCATGCAAAGTCTGATGGACGAATCGCTTGCATGGAGCAATGATTACGGACTCGTCCGCTGACTTTGCCTGTATACAATTCATGTAGAAAAGGAGCAAAGTCAAAATGAACAATATGAAACAAACAATAAAAGACCTGTATGTTTTTCTTGTACTCTGGAGTACGCAGGCATGCTCGCAGCTTGGAAGCTCTATGACGAGCTTTGCACTTGTCATATGGAGTCTGCAGCAATCCGGAAGTGCTATGGTCAGCGCGATGCTTTCCATCTGTTCGTACACCCCCTATGTGATATTCGGCCTGTTTGCCGGATCCCTGTGTGATCGCTGGGATAAAAAGAAGACAATGCTGATCTGTGATAGTCTGGCAGCTGCCTCAACCCTTGTAATCAGTATCCTGCTGTTACAGGGAACGCTGGAGATATGGCATTTGTATATTCTGAATGCTGTAAACGGATGTATGAATACGCTGCAGCAGCCCTCCAGTGAAGTGGCGATTACTCTGCTGACTCCGAAGAAGCAGTATGCCAGAGCAGGCGCTCTGCGGATGTTTTCCAATTCATTGAACACACTGCTGGTTCCTGTTTTCGCAACCTCTGTTTATGCGTTGTTCGGTATGCAGACAATCCTGCTGATTGATCTGATCAGCTTCAGCGTTGCCTTTACAGCCCTGGCCTTCTTCATACGGCTGCCTGCTGTAGAAGCGGTGTCCTCCATAGAAAAACAATCTCTTCTGAACGGCGTAAAAAGCGGTCTTCACTGGCTGAGAGAAAATCGCGGTGTTCTGGACCTGATCCTGTATCTGGCTGCGATAAATCTGGTAGCCTCCACCCTGGATGCTGCACTGCCTTATATGCTGCTGATGCGCGAGGGTGGCAGTGAAGCTGTGCTGGGGGTAGTGAATACCTGTATGGGACTGGCAAATCTTGCCGGAAGTCTTGTTCTGATGCTGAAGCCGACGAGGCATCAACGTGTGCGATTGATTCACAATGCCCTGCTGATCAGCATGGGAACCGAAAGCTTTTTTCTGGCATTGGGCAGAGAACCCTTTGTATGGTGTCTGGGGGCATTTCTCGGCTGGCTGTGTATTCCGGCAATGAATACGAATATGGATGTGCTGCTGCGTGAACATATACCGCTTGATATGCAGGGAAGGGTGTATGCCGCTAGAAATTCTCTTCAATTCTTCACCATACCGGCAGGATATTTTTTGGGTGGTGCCCTCATAGATTATATCCTTGAGCCCTTCATGGCGGCACAGGGAGCATCCTCCCTGCTTGGACATGCAATCGGTGTAGGCGAAGGAAGCGGTGCGGCTCTTCTGTTTCTACTGCTGGGTTTTGCGGGTATCGCGATTTGCCTGCTGTTTCGTAGAGATTCAAACATCTGGTCTTTGGAAACAATAGATGAACAACATAAGTAAAACAAAAGAAGCTCATGCTTGGGTTCATGAGCTTCTTTTGTATCTTATTATCTTTATATTTGAAAGGGAGAAAGTATGAAGTATTCTTGGGGGAATTTTATCATACCAGCAAGATTACCTCTTGCTTGCTTATAGTATACGAAAAACTTGCAGTTTAAATATGGCGCGATCATGGAAAAATATGTGGAAATCAGAATTGCGGCGCACAAATTGTGTGATAGCTCCCACAATTTTATGGATCGTGGAATAAAAAGGGGAAAAGCTGTACATACGAATACAGTCATTTTGGTATCAGCGGATGCAGGTGATGGAAAGGGAAAATGTGGCTTTACAGTCATTCTTGCTGCTGTAAAGAGAAATCTATGATCCTGCATACAACAAAAAAGACGTTTGGGGGAACGTCTTTTTTGTATCATTATTATATTATTTTGAAAGGGAGAAAGCATGAAGTTATTTTTGGGGGAAATATGTCATACTAAGCAAGATTACCACTTGCTTGCCTATAGTATACAAAAAACTTTCCGTTTAAATATGGCGGGATCATGGAAAAATGTGTGGAAACTTGATTTTTCGTACACAAATTGTGTGATTAGCATTTCTAAGATGTCAAAAAGCACATAATTCATGATATAATACGATGCATAGGAAGGTGATGGATTTGCAGATTACAGGACTTGAGGAGCAGGATGTAGTACAGGCGGCTGCTGTAAAATTTCCAGGTAAATACATAGAGATGGGTGAAAGTGATCTGTATCTGCCGGATATTGAAAAGGGCAGCTTGACGATTGAGGGTATCGATCATCCCGTATTTGCCAGCACGCATTATGCCTATGAAGATAAGCTGGTAAATGGAAACAAGACCCGCTACAAGATACCTCTGACTACGGTGCTTGTAAAAAAGGATAAATATGAAGTAATCTATGACAGCTATGGGAAATATTATGTGGCTTATAAAGAGGAAGAGAAAATTCATTTTGTTCCATATGAGGATTTCTATGAGCTGCTGAAGCCGCTGATTCATATGAATGAAGAAAAAAACGAACAGGCGACATAGTTCGACAAATTGCGAAAATGAAGTGCTGTATAGTATGGGTGGCAGATGAGAAAACTGCTGATACGTAAATGATCCCCGAAAACTATCCCTAATTTACGTATAACATCATTCTATCCCCTATAATTTTGGAAAAGGCTCTGCATTGCATGCGGAGCCTTTTCTATACCGATAAGCATATCCTGACGAACAGTTCTGTAAAATGTCATAGCACGAAAAAGGCTGTGCAATCCGTTTTTCAAAGGAGTCCTGTCAAAGAGGCGGTGCTGCTTTCGGATAATGAAAAACCGCCGATTTCTATCGACGGTTCCCTTGATTGTGTAATTAAATTACAGTTACGTTTGCAGCGTGATCTCCGCGATCGTTTGTATTGATCTCGAAGTTAACCTTTGCTCCCTCTTCCAGTGTACGGAATCCGGAAGTCTGGATTTCAGAATAGTGTACAAACAGATCCTGTCCAGCGTCTGTTGTAATAAATCCGTATCCTTTGTCTGCATTAAACCATTTTACTTTACCTGTACTCATATTAGTACCTCCTTATAATGTAGATAAGAAGCACTCTCATGGCATAAAAAAACACATATGTGAATTGTACAATGAGATAATTACAATTCCTGATATGTGAATATTGAAATCATAGTTATTTGCTTGTTATTACACTTTCAGTATAACACAAGAAATGAGAAAAGCAAGAACTTTCGTAATTATTTGCATTATTTGCAATATGGTCGTTACGATTCACCAATCTATTGTAGATATCAGCTGAGATAAGGGTAAATTATCGAATGGCAGTGAACTCATACATACAGGAGCAGCATCCTTGATTGATTATTCCTCGAAAGAAGTGCAATGATAGCCTGATGCATCATTTGATCACAATGGAATAAAACGTTCTCATAAGCACTTACTCTGCGGCATTTCTGGTTCGCAGCTGTTTATGATAAACCATACGCAAAACGCTAACAGTATAAGACGACAAAAATGTCTGAAGATTTGAAATGCAGAAAGAAAGTGCTGGTATAGTTCTGGTGGTTACTGCACTTCATTCGCATGCGTATATTATATATCTGAAAGACGATTCATTATTGACAAAGTTGAGCATAGAGCTTATATAGAGAGAAAGCCAGCTGTTCTTTTTGGAATTACTATGTAAAGCGTATGCTTGCTGCAGTGCAGAAGGTTCGGCGGGCAGGAATGCTTCACTGTGTAATTGCGATTCGTCATAATGTATATAATGCATCGGTATTTTGTATCAGACCAGGTTTTTTTACATATTCGTTTAGAACGTGAAAACGAATCTTTTGCTTCAGCAATCTTGTGTTCTTTTGCTCCACAGACGATTTGATTTCTTTTGATATTTATTTGACTTTTCACTGAAAAAAGCATAGACTGAGGGTATTGAGGTATATAAAATGGTAAACTACGAAGAAAAGGTATTTCATCCAAACCTGGGCATCTGTGATGTTACAGGCATCGACAAAAAAGAAAAGCGTATGGTAATTACGGCAGCGGATGGAAGTACCTGTTCCATACCGTTCGAGAGCCTGCCACGAGTGGGTGTACGAAATCTGATGGAAAGTGATGAGGCGGATCTCATCATGAAGAAATTGTTTGCTCCCAAACAGGAATCATCCCTTCCAGCCAGTCTTACGCTTATGCAGATTCAGCAGAGTATTGTGGACTACAAGCTGGAACAGCAGGTACAGCTGCTCATTGGTCTGCTGTATTGGAAATATGCGGAAGGTAAAAAAGGTATCCGTTATCAGGAATGTCTTTCCCGTATTGAGGGTGTACTCTGTGAGGAGCTGTCCTTTGTTCTTGACCTTTCCAAGGATCTTCTTGTGGAGCGTCTGGAGGATTGCTACCGCAGCATGGCATAGATTACAGAAAATGGTGCAGTCGCACTATTTTTTTTATTTGCTGAATGCCGTAGTTTTATATGGGAAAACTGATGGATGATAAAAATTATAAATTGACGTATGTACCATCGTATGGTAAACTTAGTAAGTTATTACGAGTTTTTAACCTGCAATGATAGAAAGAAGGTAACAATGACAACATTTAATGAATTACAGATCAGCAGCGAGGTAATGAAGGCTGTTGAAGAAATGGGATATGAAAATGCAACCGATATTCAGGCACAATCCATTCCGCTTATTATGGAGGGCAAGGATGTGCTTGGTCGTTCAAATACAGGAACAGGTAAAACTGCTGCATTCGGTATCCCGGCGATTGAGAAAGTATGTCAGGGAACAAGATATCCGAACGCACTGATCATCTGTCCAACAAGAGAGCTGGTCACCCAGGTGGCTACCGAGCTTAGAAAATTTTCAAAGTACAAGGAAGGCGTTAAGATCGTTCCGATTTACGGAGGTCAGCCGATTGACCGTCAGATTCAGCTGTTGAAACGAGGCTGCGGTATCGTTGTCGGTACACCGGGCCGTATCATGGATCATTTGAACCGCCGTACACTGAAGCTGGATAATACCAATATGGTAATTCTGGATGAAGCGGATGAGATGCTGAACATGGGCTTTAAGGAAGATATTGAAGAAATCCTGTCCATGATGCCGGAGGGCAACGAGCATCAGACCATTCTGTTCTCGGCTACATGGCCTGCGGAAATTCTGCGTATCACCAAGGAATTCCAGAATGACCCGGTACGTGTGGAAATCAAGTCTGCACAGCGTACCATTGATACAGTAGAGCAGATTTATTATGATGCACCGCGTGGAAAAAAAGCAAATGCTTTACGTGTGCTGCTGTCTCATTACGATCCGGATTTGTGCATGATTTTCTGTAATACGAAGAAAATGGTAGATGAATTGTGTGATGAGCTGAATAAGCACAACATCAAAGCGATTTCCCTGCATGGGGATATGAAGCAGGAGTTCCGCTCCCGTGTTATGGAGCAGTTCCGTTCCGGAAATTATCCGATTCTGATTGCCACGGATGTCGCAGCCCGCGGAATCGACGTGGATGATATCGATTTGGTTGTGAATTTTGATATTCCACAGGATAATGAATATTACATCCATCGTGTCGGACGTACCGGAAGAGCCGGCAAGAAAGGTCTTGCTATCACTTTGGTAAGCGGAGGAAAGCAGCGTGCGGGAATCCGTGACATCATTCGTTATACGAAAACCAATATTGTCCGTCATGCGCTGCCAACCAGTGCACAGATGATGGAAGCCAACCGCAATGCTTTTGTTGCAAAGGTAAAGGAAGCATGTGATGAGGGCATTACTGAAGAAAGCATGGAGATTGCAAATGAACTGATGGCAGAGGGAATTGCTCTGGAAAACATTATTTCTGCATTGATTTCCATGACCTACAAGAATGAAATCATCGATATTGAAGCGGATGAGGATGTGAAGCGTTATGCATCTGCATTCGATGCTATTACGTTGAAATTCAATGTCGGAAGAAACAATGGTGTACAGCCGGGTAATATCGTTGCGGCAATCATTGAGGAATCCGGACTGAATGGAAAAGCCATCGGGCGTATTGATGTACGCAAGGATTTCACCCTGGTGGATGTGGAAGCCAGCAAGGTGGATGCAGTATTGAGCAATATGCAGCGCAGTCATATCCGCGGTGTGGAAGTCATGGTGGAAATCGACAGTGCGCCGAAGCGCAAAAACAGCAGCCGTTCCAATGGAAGAGGAAACGGAGGCAAAGGCGGTTATAATAAAGGCGGACGCAGCAGAAGCTATGATAACAGTGCTTCTTCTTCACAGCGTCGTCCAAGCAGACGAGCATCCGGAAGTCATGACAAGAGTGTTCGTAAGAGCAGAAAAGAGAAATAAGAAAGAAGCATCCCAAGCTCAAGGGATGCTTTTCCTTTATGTTTTAAGGTTATTGCTTGCTATCGGCAATGCTATCATTTTATTCTTTATAGGTAATCGTACGGTGCGGATAGGGGAATTCAATGCCTTCCTGATCAAAGCGTTTTTTAATTGCGATGCGCAGATCGGACAGCATGGCAAAGCCTTCTGAATTATCACGCGAGTATACGGTGGCACGCAGGGTCAGGGAAGAATCGTTGAAGGAGGTAAGACGAACGATAACCGGCTCCACATGGTTTCGCATATCCTCCTCTGTGCGGGGATCCACAAAAGCGGGATGCCGTATGATTTCTTCCTTCATGATATTCATCGCCTTATCCAAATCACTTTCATAAGCGATGTCCAGCGTTAGAAAATTACCTTTTGTGTGATTGGTCAGACTTACATTTTCCAGAACGGCTTTGTTCATGGTGCTGTTAGGAATGATAACCTTCGTGTTTTCGTAGGTTCTTATCACCGTATCTCGAAGGGAGATATCCACCACGTAGCCTTCATATTCTCCGTTATTGACCTTTACCAGATCGCCGATTTTAAACGGCTTGAAGGTGGTAATCAACAATCCGTTTACAAAGTTGCCCATGGATTCCTGAGCCGCAAGACCTAATACCACTGCGATGATACCTGCACTTCCCCAGATTTTACCAAGGACACTTTCAAAAGGAGTCAGCAGAGATAAACAGCCGTATATGGCTATGGTGTACAGAGTGATTTTAACAATGCGCATAACAAACTTCGCATTCACGATTTCCTTTTTACGGATCCAGCGGTTGATTGCCCGTTTGCACAGCCAGGCACATAACAGAAATATCAGCATAATGACCAGGGATTGCAGGAAGCCGTATTTGAATAGGGAACCCTTCCCCCATTGATCTATATCCTTTACTATGTCAAACATGACAACACGTCCTTTCTGTGTGATATACAGGAATATTATACATGGAAATATACGAAATATATATAAGAAATAAGTGGAATTGTGTGATTATATTGATATAATAATTATTTCATATATAATAATTTCTAGATAAGAAGGTGTCGAACGTGAACGTAAAAAGTAAGGTGCTAAAAATCAGAAATTTGCCCTCAGACGGCAGAAAAATCGACCAGATCAACGCAAAGCCGTATCTGGTCATTGCCGTATTCCTTTTCATCGGGATTGCATTGCTGTTTACCCGTGTCTATCTCATAGGAATCGTAATAACCTTTCTGTTTCTGTATTGCCTGCTGTTTGTCAAAGATGTTGTACTGATAGAGTTTTATGAAACCTATGCGGTCTTTTATCTCAATAACGGCAAGGAGGAATGCTTTCTGCTGTTCTGGCAGGATGTAGCAAAATGGTCGATCACCTCCAGTCGCAATGATTTGGATGTGTTGAACATCGAATTGAAAAATCATCAGTGCATCTCGCTGAAATGCGTATCACGCAAAAAGGTGGAAAAATACTTTCTGCAGTATGCCACTCCCATAAGGGAATCCGAAATCACCAAGCAGCATGCTCTTTGAGCGGTTGCTTTTCTTTTCGCTTTCTCGTATAATGTTTTGTATTGTGATTGCTGAAGCAGGAGATACCGACAGCTATCAGCAGTTCAAGCAGCAAAGCCCGTATGCAGCGGGTTACATGGAGGTAATTATGAAAACATATCAACAATATAAGGAACAGCTATCTGCACAGCTGAAGGGGCATCATCTACGGCTGTTTGCCATACTGCTTGTTTCCAGCCTGCTGATATCCCTGTGTAAGGATTCTCTAATTTATATCATGGATGCCAAATCGCTGGTGTATTCCATCTTGAGTTTTCTTCTGTCCCTGTTTTTTTCACTGATCAACTATGTGATTCTGTTTCTGTTTATTCAAAGGGTTCGAAATGAATCCTTTGGTGTGAAGGATGTGCAATATGGCGCTTCACGCTTCATATATCTGATTCTGGCTGGGCTGATTGTCAGTGTGATACAGCTGCTGGTCAGTACCGTGGCAACGTTTCTCATCATGGTTCCGCCATTGTACTATGTGGGAATGAGTGTGCTGAATGTCTTCTTTATCCTGTGGAACGCACTGATCGCCTATGGCGTATATGATGGTGTTACTCGGATCAAGGCACTCGTGATGGGGAGCTTTCAGTTGCTTTGGGAACAGATTCGTGTGATTCTTCGCGGCTCTCTTGTGTATATGATCTGGTTTGTTGTCGCTCAGATCGGTATTCTGCTTGTAGTGACGTCCTTTTTGGGGAATGATATCAGTAACAATCTGATGGAGGTATTCAGTGTTGCTGCCAATAATACACAGGCGCTGATCAGTATTATCGGTATTTATGCGCTGTATTATGTGGTGCAGTTTTATTTGCTGGTTCCATTATATCTGCTGAGTGCAAATGTGTATGAGGATGGAAAGGACCATTGGATCAATATAAAATAAGGAGGTACCAATCCTTCTGCAATATCGGCAGGAGGGTTTTTTTTACGTATAGAATTTTTATAATAGAAGATTGATTTTCCAGAATGCTTTGATTAACCGTGGTGTAGATAAAACTTGATTATCGTGCATTAAAATCCACAATTTATTGATTTTTCGCCATAAAGCGATGAATTCATGCTATGATACAGATATCTAGTGATACATTGAAAAGAGCAAAACTAAAAAGCTTTCGCAGTACGTTGATTTATGTATCCTTTTTCTCAATTCGTATGTCTGAATTATGAAATTAAGGTATAATATATATAGAAGGCGGTGATATTTTGAAAAAAGCCATACCAATAGGAGTTAACGGTTATCAGAAATTACGGGTTGAAGATTATTACACAGTTGATAAAAGCATGATGATTGCGGAGTTTCTGGAAAGGAAAACAACTGTTACTCTGATTACACGACCAAGGCGCTTTGGGAAGACAATCAATATGAGCATGCTTTCAGATTTTTTCGATGTTACCAAGAATTCAGCTAGCATTTTTGAAGCTTCAGCAATTATGAAAACAGAGTATGCTTCCTATATAAATACGTATCCAACAATATTTTTATCTTTTGCGGATGCAAAAGAATCTAAGAGGAGGATAGTAAAATCTATAAAGGAGCAATTATTAAATGTTTATGATGAATATGCATGTGTTTTAGAAAAACTCAGTATGTTTGAAAAGCCTAAATTTGATTTGATTTTACGGGGATTATCTGATCTTGAAGACGAAAACTTGGAGCCAGTTGACCATGCAATCAGCTTTTTAATGAAAAAATGTCATCAATATTACAAAAAACGCGTTATGTTGTTTATAGACGAATATGACACACCGTTTATTGAAGCCCATACACAGGGATTTTATAAAGAAGTGAGCGGTGCCTTATCAGCACTCCTGCATACGGCTTTGAAAACAAGTGATGATTTACAATTTGCTATGTTGACAGGCATACAGCGCGTTGCGAAAGAGAATATTTTTTCTGATTTAAATAATCTGCTTGTATGTACAGTAAAGGATAAAGAATATGCAGAATACTTTGGATTTACAAAGAATGAGGTAAAAGACTTGTTAGCATATTATGATTTGAAGTATACGGATGAAGTACGCGCATTATATGACGGTTATAATATGGGAGGCGTAGACATTTTTAATCCCTGGTCCATTATCAATTACGCGGAACGTAAAGTATTGATGCCTTACTGGGTGAATACCAGTTCTAATAAAATGATAAAAGTGGCAATGAAAGATTGTGATGCTTCATTTAAAGAGGGATATGAAGAATTAATAAGGATCGGAACAGTTAGAACACTTGTAAATTTCGAAACATCTTTTTATGAGCTAAAGGAAACAAGCAGTTTATGGGGGCTGTTTGTGAATGCCGGATATCTAACCGTACAGGATACGCTTGATTCATTACTCGGAAGATATGAATTAAGAATTCCTAATAAAGAAATCATGAGTGAATTTAGTGCAATCACAGCACATTATCTTCATGTAGATGAGAATAGTATCGATGTTTTAACAGATAAACTCCTTCAAAAAGACTGGAAAGGGTTTTTGCGCGGATATCGTAAAATTCTGATGGATACTATAAGTTATTTTGATTTAATCAATGAGAATTCTTACCAGACGCTTCTATTAGGTCTTCTTATGCGGTTGGGAAATGCTTATGAAATTTCGAGCAATCGGGAGCATGGGGAAGGTAGGTATGACATTTTGTTAAGCAACAAAACCAGTGGAGAACCCTCACTGTTATTTGAATTGAAATATACAAAGGACGAAAATATTGACCTTACAAAATTGGCGAAGCTTGCATGTGATCAAATCATAGACAAGAAATATGATCATGATATGCAAAATGTTATTAAAGTAGGACTTGCGCATCGGGGAAAGCAGGTTGAGATGTACGTTCATGCGTGATATCAATAAAATACAGTATATACATGCATATCCTGTTTACTGAAGTCTTCCTGTGCGGCTTGCAGGAGGATTTTTACATATTAAGGAAATCTTAGGCACTAAAGATAAGAATCAGCAATAAAACATCGTCTATGGAAACTATTCATATCTGAGCACCGCCTGCACAGTTCCAATCTTATCCTTTTTAGCATTTCCCATTTTACATGAAATATGGTAGAATAACCTATACCTGAGGTGATACTATGAAAACTTGGAAAGACTTTCTTTCATTTACCAATATAAGAGAACGCATTGCCAGTCTGCTGATTATGCTGATGCTGCTCAGCATTCTGTACTGCTCGATTTACAGTATGGGAATTTCGGTTGTCAGCCGGGCAGGCAGTATGCTGGTATCCTACCTGTTTCTCTATCTGATCGTTGTTGTGGCTGCCTATGTATATCTGATTGTCATGTTTCAGTTTATCCGTACCAAGCGGGAAGATATACGTACGCTTACGATGAAGGACTATATGTTTCCTCTCATTGGGGTGCAGACCCTGCTGTTTGTCGTAATGGTGGGGAGCAGCTGGCTTTCCTTTCAGCTGATGCTTGCGGATATGAGCAGTATCAATACCATACTGACTCCAATCATGCTTGTGCTGATGATGTTTTATATTCCGGTGCAGGTATTTGCCTGCTTTGCCATTTATGACGGGGCGCGGAATCCGTTTCTCATCATAAAGGATGCCTTTGTTAAGATCATTCGGCATTACCGTTCTTCCTTTTACAGTATGCTGGTCATCTTTTTAATTGCTTTTGCCTATACCTCGTTCATGAATGCCTTTTTCCAATATGGAACCCTGTTTGCTGTAAACAGCGGTGTCGTGGATATCATGACCCGCAGCAATCCATTCATGGATGCGATGGAGCTGGGACTTTCCCTGTTTGATAATATGCAGCTTCTTCCTGCCTTTCTTGTGTCTGTTGTCTATGGTGTTGTCATGTGTCTGGTGCTGGTATTCTACTATACCTTTATGGTGTGCATCTACGATGAGGATGTACACGTTTAAGCTTTTTACATACGATAAAGCAGGTGATTGTAATGAATAATGAATATGATATCCCGTTTGTTGTAACACTGCACATGAAGAATACCTATGCTGTACTGCGTGTACATGTAATCAAAATTGAGGGGCAGCCCTATGTGCTGCTGCAGCTGGAACCGTTGATGAATTAACGGTTCTTTTATTTTGTAGAACAATTTCCATGTGGGCTCATATACTAGAATGTATAAGAAATGAATCGCTTATATGAAGAAGGAGGATAAAGATGAGCAAACGCTTATGGAACGTCTTTTACCGCATGCTGCCTGTCAGCCTTCTGGAAACGGCACAGCCGTGCATAGAAAATGCGAGCATGGATATTGTCATAGAAGAGAGGATGCGTGACGGTAGTGCCAGAGACATACGCAGAATGCGTCATGTCAAGGTCTGTCACTCTCAGAACGAATGCTGTTATTATGATGTACCCATCGATCCGGCTACCGGTATTGGAAAAATCACGATTTCCGATATCCAGGCAGTACAGCATGTCATCGTACAGACGGATGAAAACGGACAGCAGATGATCAACGGGGATGAGGTGGATATCACCTATCTGGTGGATGAGGAAATTCAGCAGGAGGACTACGCCACAGTGATCTTCACGAGTACGACCTCTCACCGCACAGTCCGCATCATCAATCAGCAGCTGGGTGAGACACAGCTGCATGTCGTAAAGAAATTAGTAGATATGAATGGGGACCCGCTGGAATTTCAGAGGGACATGGCATTTACCCTGCATGTCATGCAGAATGGGCAGGAGCAGTGTGTTACCCTGGATGCATCCAATGACTTTCAGGAAACCATCTGTGACCTGCTGCCAGGCTATACTATGGTTGAGGAAAGCGGATGTACAGGGTATCTGACCCGCTGGAGATTCAATGATGAGGGAGAAACCTCGGATGGCCGCTTTGATCTGCTGCCGCAGGAAAATGAACTCGTCATGATCAATGAACTACGTGCAGACACCGTATTGAAGATTGAAAAGTATATTCGTATGGAAAACGGACACCTGTGCAAGCCGGGCTGTGGTGAGGTTTATCAGGTTCGCGTTATCTCTGACAGCGATGATCGTCTGATTGAGCTGAGCGAGGATAATGACTACTGTGCCATGCTTTGCGGACTGCTGCCGGGCTATTACGATATCAATGAGCTGAGTGATCCGATGGAAGCGAATCCGGTTTATATCGTAAATGGCCGTGAGGAGCAGTGCTATGCCAATGTAGAGCTGAACGACTGTGAGCAGGCATCGGTTATGATTATCAATTCACAGCAGAATATGGGACTTTGTGAAGGTATGACCTCACCGCTTCGTATTTGCAAGTTTATTCGCAGCTGTGACGGCAGTGTTTCCAAGCCGTCGAAGGATCTGCAGTTCATGGTCATGGTCAGCGGCTGCGGTATGAATGAAACCTTTAATCTGAATGCCAGCAACAACTTCTGCGTGGATATCGCGAATTTATGCAATGGGGAATATGTCATTGAGGAAGTGAGCTGTAATACCGATTATACGACAAGCTATGTTATCAACGGGGGAAGAGAGAGTACTAGCGCCTGTATCCGCATCAATGGTGACAATGCCTTCTGTGTGTCCGTCATCAATGAGGAACGCAATGCAGGTACAGTCAGCATCTGCAAATATGTGCGCAATGAATTCGGTGATTTGATTAAGCCGCAGAAGCATCAGTGCTTTCATGTAACCCTCAGCTCCTACTTCTGTAAACGCTGCTTCGAGCTGAATGCGGATAACGACTGGTGCATGTGCTTCGATGATCTGCGCTTCGGCAGCTATGAGGTGCGTGAGGATGCACCGTGTGAGTATGAGGTCAGCTATCAGGTCAACTGCGGACGGGAGTGCCGTCATGCCCGCTTTGTTGTCGATGACTGCTGTGAAAATGAAATCCGCATCATCAACAGTGTTGCGAAGAGCAGCTGCGGTGTTTTGAAAATCTGTAAATTTGAAGAAACACGAAGCGGTGAGCTGGTCAAGCCGGGGCGTGATGAGGAATTTGAAGTCTGTGTGGAAAGTGCCTGCTTCAAGGAAACGTATCTGTTAAAGGCCGGAAACAACTGGTGTGTCATGCTGGAGGGTCTTGCGGCAGGAGAATACCGGATTACCGAGCTGGACAGCTATGATTATGATGTTTCCTATATCGTCAATCAGCAGGATGAATGCGATGCCATCGTGTATATGGATGGGTCCAATCAGGAGGTCAGCATCATCAACCGCCGCCGCAACAGCGGTATGCTGAAGCTGCGTGGTGTTGTTCGCTGCTGCAACGGGGACATGCAGCGTCCATCCAGAGGTATGCTGCTGGATATCCTGGTCGAAGGTAGAGAGTGCAGTGAGCACGTCTGTCTGCGTGCGGAAAACAACTGGTGTGTGATTCTGGATCAGCTGCCGCAGGGACGCTATCGTATTGTGCAGAAGGATAATCTGGGCTATCGCGTCAGCTATGTCATAGACGGCAACGAGGAAAGCTTCGGCAATGTCGAGCTGGGACAGTGCGATGTGGAGGTTCTGATTGTCAATCAGGAAAGCGACTGCACAGGAAGTGTCCGCGTTACCAAGTATATCGAGGATGCGCATGGGGAGCTGTTCATGCCGTGTCCGCAGGATGAATTCCGCTTCCTGCTACAGGGACAGGGCTTCAGCCGCACCTACCGCCTGTGTGCACGCAATGACTTCTGTGTATATTTCGATGATCTGATGGAGGGAAGCTATGAAATCAGTGAGGTCGATGAAAACTGGAATGTCCGCTACCGCGTCAACGGGGAAAGCTGCGAGCGTGCCTGCTTTACACTGGGACGTGATGATGAATATATCGACATCATCAACAGTGAACAGCGACAGGGCGTTGTAACGATTGAAAAACGCATACGGGATGGAAACCGTATCGTGATGCCGGATGAGGATGCCGTATACCGTGTGCTGCTCAAGGGCAAGAACTGTCATGAGGTATATGAACTGCATGCCGGCAATGATTTCTGCATCTGCCTGAGCAATCTGGCCAACCAGCATTATGAGCTGCGTGAGCTGGGCGGCGGTAAGCATGTATATGACATCAACGGGGAATTGCATGAGAGCTGCTACTTCCTGTTTGAGGGAGAAAGCATGCATGTTACGATCATCAACGAAGAGGAGCGCTGCGGCTGTATGCTGCTGGAGAAGCGTATCGCGGATGCAGACGGTAACCTGGTCATGCCATCCTATGGTGAGTCCTTCTGTGCCATCGTGGAAAGCGATATGTGCACACAGAAAATCGAGCTGAACAGCGAAAATGATTTCTGTGTCCGCCTGTATGATTTGCCGCAGGGACATTATGAGGTACGTGAGGTTCCATGCGAGGGCTATGAGGTCAGCTGGCTGATCAATGATCTGCCGTGTGCGTCTGCCGTCGTGGATGTGTGTGATGAGGATGTCTGCATCACCATGGTAAATACACCGTGTCCAAAGGGCTGCATCCGTGTTGGTGCACTCATGGAGGAGGACGGCGTTCGCCGTGATCTGTGTCCGGGCGAAGAGGTACGTGTGGAAATCGTCAGCGAGCATTGCAAGGAAACACTCTGCCTGAACAGCCGCAATAGCTTCTGCGATGAATTGAAGAATCTGCAGCCGGGCTCTTATACACTGCGTGTGCTTGATGCCGGTGCGGTTCGCTTTGAAATTGAGGAGTGTGTATTCGAGGATGTTGTCTGCATCGAGTTAAACGGGGAATGTGTAAGCGTCTGTGCTGTGATCAAGCAGCCGCGCCGCGCCGACATCACCGTTACCAAATGCATGGAAAACGGATTCAAAGAACGCTTTAAGCCGGAACGAAACGACACCTTCCGTATCCAGCTCCTGCATGATAAGGAAAAACAGGAATGTGTTCTGGACAGAAGCAATGACTGGACAGCGACCTTTTGCAGGCAGCCAAACGGCGCCTATGAAATCCGTGAGCTGGGGGATCATGAGGTCCGTTATCAGATCAATGAGGAGTGTCCGAAGGATAGCGGATACTTTGAGGTCAGGGATGAAGCTGTAAACATTACCGTGCTGAATGCAAGCGAGGCTATGGCGAAGCTGCATCTGGAGGCAGTCGTCAAGAATTGTGAGGATGATCTTACAGCGCCGTCAAAGGACATGGTGTTCCATATGCAGGTCAAGGGGAAGCATATGGATAAGACCTTCGTGCTGAATGAGCGCAATCACTGGCATCAGGCGGTGGAGCTTCCGCAGGCGGAATATCAGGTTATTCAGAAGGAGGATCCGCAATTCAAGGAGCTGTATTATCTGGTGGATGATGCACGCGAGTGCGATGGTACAATCGTGTTATGCAGTGATGTGCATGTACAGTCTGTCAATGTAATGAAATGTGCATTGGGAAGCATCACGCTTTCCAAGTACATGCGCGATGCATCCTGCGGCTGTCTGAAGAAACCGCAGCAGGAAGAGGAGTTTGAGGTGGATGTCAGGGGAGAAGCGTTCCATCAGATCATTACGCTGAACTCCTGCAACCGCTGGAAGGAAACGCTGGAGCATCTTCCGATGGGGGTATATGAGCTGCGTGAGCTGAATACAACGCATGATGTCAGTTATATCATCAACGGGGGTAAGGAAGCAGAGAGTGCTGTCATCAATGTGGAAGCGGAAAACGTGGATGTCAAGGTAATCAATGAGGAGAAGCAGCCGCATGAGGGAAGCATTGAGCTGTGCAAGCTCATTCGTGACACTGAGGGGTGTTACCGCTATCCATCCGAGCAGGACAGCTTCTGGGTACGCATCAAGGGAGAAGAGGAAACAAGCAGAGTTCTTCTGAATTACGCAAATCACTTCTATGCCAGCCTGCGCAATTTAAAGGACGGCTGGTATGAAATCATCGAAGAGAGTGGACAGGAGGGTGTTCGCTATGTCGTCAATAATGCGGCACCGCTTGCAAGGGGAATCGTTCATGTCATGCAGAATGCCAATACGGTGAATATTATCAATCCGCAGGGGACAGGAAACACCGGCAGCATCACATTGAGCAAATATGTAGAGGATGCACAGGGACTGCTGAGCAAGCCGCAATCAGGCAGCTATCGCATCCATGTTTCCTCACCGGGCTATAACGAAATCTTCACATTATCCTCCAGAAACAGCTTCACGGAGACGATTGGACCGTTACCAAGCGCAACCTATGTCATCGATGAGCTGGATCATGAGGATGTCAGCTATATTATCGACGGCGGTTCTCAGGTGGATCGCGCCATTGTGGCAGTGAATGGCACTGCGCATCAGGTACAGGTCATCAATCGGGAGCAGGTAGCGGAAAGCGGCAGTATCACCATGGCCAAATATATTCGTCAGGATGGTATGCTGATGCGCCCGCAAAAGGATGCGTCCTATGTCTTTCTGGTATCCGGGCCTTCCTATAATGAGCTGATCACACTGGATGCCTCCAACCGCTGGATGCGCGTGCTTTCGGATTTGGCAGCAGGGGATTATGTCATCAGCGAAACGACGACGATGGATGCTGTCAGCTTCATCATCAACGGGGGGAATGAAGTGGACCGCGGTATCATCCATGTGGCAGGTACCAGCAATACCGTTCAGATTATCGATACACCGCAGGTATCCGGCAGGGGCAGTATACAGCTGGATAAATATATGCGCCGCAATCAGAATCTGGTGCGTCCGGATGAGGATTTTGTTTCCACCATTCATATCTCACGACCGGGGTACAATGAGGTCTTTACATTGAATCGTGAAAACAACTGGTCGCTGCTGGTAGATGCTCTGGAGGATGGCGTGTACGTCGTGGATGAGGTCGATGACCGCTATGATGTGAGCTACATTGTCAACGGTGCAAGTGAGGTTAACAGCGCTATTGTCAATGTGGAGGGCAACGTCAGTACCGTGCAGATCATCAATACGGTGAAGGAAGTCTTCGGCAGTATCCGCATCGAGAAGTTCATGCGGGTAAATGGCAAGCTGGAACAGCCGGCACAGGATTTTGTGACCCGGGTACATGTATCCAAGCCGGGCTACAATGAGGTGTTTACCCTGAATGCAGCCAATCACTGGAGCATCCTTGTCAAGGATCTGATGGATGGCTGGTATGTGATCGATGAAGTGGACAGTGATGATCAGGTCACATATATTATCAACGGCGGCAGCGAGGTCGCAAACGGCATCGTGCATGTTGAGAAAAATTCCAATGAGGTGGCAATGATTGATGCAGCTGGGGGAAGCGGGGGCTCCATCACGCTCTCAAAGCTTATCCGCAACGCCAGCGGACAGCTCGTTTTGCCGAATGATACCCAGCGCTTTGTTGTTGCGGTAAGCGGTGCGGGAATGCAGACAAGCGTCGTTCTGCAGAAAAGCAACAGCTGGAAGACCACACTGCGTGATCTGGCAGCGGGAACCTATCAGATTTCTGAACAGAATCCGGGCGGCTATGAGGTGACATATATTGTAGATGATGCGCAGGAAAGCTCCACTGCTACGGTGGAGGTCGGCCGTGATGCGCACAATGTCAGCATCATCAACGCCCAGCGCAGCAACTATGGAAAGCTGGAAATTACGAAATTCATTAAGCAGGCAAACGGTACGCTGATCCGCCCGGCGGACGGCGACCAGTATGTTGTGGAAATCTATAATATGACGACGATGCGCCGTGTGGAATTGAACTTCGGTAATTCCTTCACCTATGTGGTCAACGATCTGCCGAAGGGAACCTACAGCATCCGGGAAATCAATAATGATCAGTTCATCACAACCTATCGGGTAAACGGGGGAGCGGAAACCGATAGTGCTACCATCACCATGGGGGATGCTGTCAGCAATGTTGTGGAGGTTATCAATGAGCTGATTGTCAACCGCAGTACGATTGAAGTATTCAAGTATATGCTGGACGATGACGGCAACTATCTGCCGCCAAGTGCTCCGGACACGTTTAGATTCCGCATTCGCGGGGAAGGAATCGATCAGGTGTATGACCTGAATGTGGATAACAGCTGGCATCAGTCACTGACAACGTATCCAAGCGGTGCCTATGAGGTGCAGGAGCTGGATTCCTCCTACCCGGTACAGTATCTGATCAATTCGCCGGAGCTTGTGGATGAGGCGAAATTTACCGTACTGCCGGGAACAACCGTAGTGGTTGGTATTATCAACCGCACCAGTGGTGTACAGAACGGTTCCATGGAGCTGACCAAGCGGGTTCGCAACGCACAGGGGGAATTGCAGCGTCCGGCGGATTCCCAGTCCTATGTCATGCAGGTGTCCTCCGATTCCTTCAACCGTTTTGTGACGCTGGATAAGGACAATGATTTTACGGCGCTGCTGGAAAATCTGCCGTATGAGACTTATCAGATTCAGGAAACCAGTGGAAATGGAAGCGTCAGCTTTCTTATCAACAATGAAACGGAAACGACACAGGGCATACTGGAAATCATCAGCGATACAAGGAATGAAGTGACAATAATCAATACAGAAACACAGGCATTTTATCGCAGCAATGCGGCAAATACCGTGAAAATTGTAATTGAATAAGAAGGGGAAAAGACCTTGAAAACAGGTCTTTTCTTTCATTTTGTATACATTTTCTTTCATGTAGTGAAAATAAGCGGTGCAAACTTTTCAATTCCCAAAATAATTACAAAATTCCCTTGAAATCCAACGAAAAATTGCTTAAAAATCCTAGTAAAATCAAAGATAAAGTTTTATAATAGAGAAGTAAGTTATGCAAGGAGGAAAACAAATGACTAAGAAATTTATGTCAATGGACGGTAATACTGCAGCCGCACATTGTGCGTATGCATTTACCGAACTATCTGCGATCTACCCGATCACTCCATCTTCACCAATGGCTGAGGTTGTTGATCAGTGGGCTACACAGGGTCGCAAGAATATTTTTGACAGTGTTGTAAAAGTTGCTGAACTTCAGTCCGAAGGTGGAGCAGCTGGTGCAGTACATGGTGCTTTACAGGCAGGATCTCTGGCTACAACCTTCACGGCTTCCCAGGGTCTGCTGCTGATGATTCCAAACATCTACAAGATGGTTGGTGAGTGTCTGCCAGGCGTTATCCACGTTGCAGCTCGTGCACTTGCTACAAGAGCACTGAACATCTTCGGTGACCATGAAGACATATATGCATGCCGCCAGAGCGGTGTATGTATGCTGGCTTCCCATTCTGTACAGGAAGCTATGGATCTGGCTGGTGTAGCTCATTTGGCTGCAATCAAGGGGTCCGTACCATTCATGCACTTCTTCGATGGATTCCGTACATCTCACGAAATTCAGAAAATCGAAGTTATGGATACAGATGTATTCAAGGAACTGGTTGACAAGGAAGCTCTTGCTAAATTCCGCAAGAACGCTTTAAATCCTCACACAAACCCGGTAACACGCGGTGGTGCTGAGAACGACGACATCTTCTTCCAGGGTGTGGAAGCAAGAAACAAACACTTCGATGCAATTCCTGACATCGTTGCTGACTACATGAAGAAAATCAGTGAAATCACTGGTCGTGAATATGCACCGTTTACTTACTATGGTGCAAGTGATGCAGAACGTGTAATCGTTGCTATGGGTTCTGTAACAGAGGCTGCTAAAGAAACAATCGATGCACTGACTGCTGCCGGAGAAAAGGTTGGTATGATCAAGGTTCACCTGTACCGTCCATTCTCTGTAAAATACCTGCTGGCTGTACTGCCGGAAACAGTTAAGAAAATTGCTGTACTGGATCGTACTAAGGAAACAGGCTCCATGGGAGAGCCTCTGTATCTTGACATCCTGTCTGCACTGAAGGATAAAGACATCGAAATCATCGGTGGACGTTACGGTATGGGGTCCAAGGATACACAGCCTTACCACATTAAAGCTGTCTTTGATGAACTGAAGAAGGATGAAATGAAGAACAGCTTTACCATCGGTATCGTTGATGACGTTACCAACCTGAGCCTGGAAGCAGATTCCAACTTCCACGTTCCAGCTGACTACACTTCTTGCTTATTCTGGGGACTGGGATCAGACGGTACGGTTTCTGCAAACAAATCCACTGTCAAGATCATCGGTGACAATACAGATCAGTATGCACAGGCTTACTTTGCATATGACTCAAAAAAAGCCGGTGGTGTTACCCGTTCTCACCTGCGTTTTGGAAACTCTCCAATCCGTTCCACTTACTATATCGGTAACGCAGACTTCATTTCCTGCTCACTGGATGCTTACATGTTCAAATATGACATGGCGAAAGATATCAAGGAAGGCGGAAGCTTCCTGTTGAATACTACCTTCTCCAAGGAAGAAATCGTTGAGCACATGCCGAACCGTATGAAGGCACAGCTTGCTAAAAAGCATGCAAAATTCTACATCATCAACGCAACTAAAATCGCTCAGGAAATCGGTATGGGACGTAGAACCAACACGATTCTGCAGTCTGCATTCTTCGCACTGAATGAGCAGATCATGCCATACGATACAGCTGTTGAGCTGATGAAGGCAGCAGCAAAGAAATCCTACTCCAAGAAGGGTGATGCTGTTGTACAGCTGAACTACAAGGCAATCGATGCCGGTAAAGCCGGAATCGAAGAAATTACGGTGGATGCAGCTTGGGCTGATCTTCCATTTGATTCCAGCCGTAAGCTGACTGGTGACGAATATTTCGATAACCATGTTGCAGTAATCAACGGTCTGGAGGGCTATGATATGCCTGTCAGCGCATTCACAGGAGACTTCCTGCTGGATGGCTCTATCCGTAACAACGTAGCATTTGAAGAAAAACGTACCATTGCAGTACAGGTACCTACATGGCACCCGGAAAACTGTATCCAGTGCGGTATCTGTAGCTTTGTATGTCCGCATGCAACAATTCGTCCGTTCCTGTTAACAGAGGAAGAGGTTGCTGCAGCACCTATGGAATTTGAAACAATTACACCAATGGGTAAGGGTGTTGAAAACCTCAAATATCGTATCCAGGTTACTCCTGCAAACTGTGTAGGCTGTGGTCTGTGTGCGGTTGAGTGTCCTGGTAAAGCCGGTAACAAGGCTCTGGAAATGGTTGACATCAACGAAAAGCTTGGTGAAGAACCACTGGCAGATTACCTGTTCAAGCATACAGAATACAAGACTGAATTCTTCCCGGCTGATACCGTTAAGGGATCTCAGTTCATGATGCCTTACTTCGAAGTAAGCGGAGCTTGCCCTGGCTGTGGTGAAACTCCATACTATAAGCTGGTATCTCAGCTGTTCGGTCATGACATGCTGGTTGCGAATGCAACAGGATGCTCTATGATCTACTGTTCTTCCACTCCTTCCACTCCATTCGTAAATGACAGCAATGGTGAGGGTGTTGCATGGGCAAACTCTCTGTTCGAAGACAATGCGGAATTCGGATATGGTATGGCTCTGGCACAGAACTATAAGGAATCAAGAATCCTGAAGACAATGGAAGACAACATGGAAAATGTTGAGCCTGCTCTGAAGGAAGCATTTGCTAAATATCTGGAAGTACACGGTGACCGTGATGCGGAAAGAGAAATCGCTCCGACAATCAAGGAACTGGCTGCTAAATCTGATATCGCTATGGTAAAAGAACTGGCAGACGTTGACCTGGTTTCCAAATCTATCTGGATCGTCGGTGGTGACGGATGGGCTTATGACATCGGTTACGGCGGATTAGACCACGTACTGGCAAACAACCTGAACGTGAATGTTCTGGTTCTGGATACTGAGGTTTACTCCAACACTGGTGGACAGTCCTCCAAATCCAGCCAGGCTGCATCTATCGCCAAGTTCGCTGCAGGTGGTAAGACAACTGCGAAGAAGGACCTGGGACAGATCGCTATGGCATACGGACACGTATATGTAGCTGCAATCTCTATGGGAGCAAATAAAAACCAGACACTGAAAGCACTGAAGGAAGCAGAAAGCTATGATGGACCATCTCTGATCCTGGCTTACTCTCCATGTGCGGAGCACGGTATCAAGGGCGGACTTGCTAACCACCAGAGAACACAGGCAAAAGCTGTTGAGTGCGGATACTTCGATCTGTATCGTTATGACCCAAGAAAAGAAACTCCTCTGACAATCGACTCCAAGGAGCCTGATTACGAGAAGATGCTGGACTTCATGATGACAGAAACTCGTTACAGCCAGCTGCCTAAGGTAAAAGGTGAAACAGCGTACGAAATGTTTGAGAAAACAAAGAAGGACGCTATGAAACGTCATAAGAGATTACTTGCAATCGCAAAAGAAGAAATGTAAGAAATCATAAAAAGGATTGGATACGTCCAGTCCTTTTTTTCAAAAGAAAGAGGGGATGCACATGAAACTGCCTTTTCGTGATAAAGACGTTATACGATCCATACGACCCTGGATTTACCTGAGTACCTATATTCTTCTGCTTGGATTTCTCCTTGTGCATCTGCAGGACTTGAAAAACGGCTTTGATTTTGTATTATCCGTGTTTAAATCCCTGCTGTATGCCATTGTCTTTGCCTATGTTTTAAATCTGCCAATGAAGCATATTGAGGGCTTTCTGCTTCGCCATACAAAGCAGGATTCCTTTCTCCAAAAGAAAAAACGTGTCATTTCCATGATACTCACGTTTCTGCTTGCTCTGATTTTAATCATTCTTATCGGCAGTATCATCCTGCCTAGCATTATCGATTCTCTCATATCCCTTATGGAAAATCTAACCTCCTTCTTTACGAATATTGTGAAGAATATCGATGAAGTGCTGGCATATTTCCATATTGATTATCGAATCGAGAATATTACACAGGTTGAGCAGTTCATTCAGATGCCATGGGAGAAAATCGTTACCAACGTAATCAATCTGCTGTCCGGCAGTGCCAGCGGGATTTTATCAAGCGCTACCGGCTTTGTTTCCAGCTTTGCTGTCGGCTTTACGGGCTTTATGTTCTCCTTGTATCTGCTTAGTGGGAAAGAAAACTTCATACGCCAGATGCGCAAGGTGACAGCGGCCTTTCTCGGATATGGAAATTCAAAGATCGTTTTCCGCTATGCTGCACGTGTTAACCGGATATTTTCCAGCTTTATCGGCGGGCAGCTGACGGAGGCCTGTATTTTGTGGGTTTTGTATTATATCTTCATGCGGCTGTTTCAATTCCCGTATCCGGAGCTCATCTGTACACTGATTGCCGTTTGTTCCATGGTTCCGGTATTCGGCTCCATGTTTGCGATGAGTGTCGGAGCGATTATGATGCTGTCCAAGGATCCCTTACAGAGTGTATGGTTTATCATATTCTATCAGATACTCAGCTACTTTGAGGACAATGTCATTTATCCCCGTGTGGTTGGCAATTCCGTGGGACTCCCCGGTCTCTGGGTGCTGCTTAGTATTTTTGTTTTCGGGGATCTGTGGGGTGTCTTCGGTATGATTATGGCGGTACCGACAACAGCATGTCTGTATGTTTTCTTTACGGAATTTGTGAATCACCGTTTGCGGAAGCAGAGGCTGATTGTAACAGAGGAAACCGTGTTTCAGGAGGATGAAGAGGAGCATTCTGTATAAGATAAGGTTTGTGGAATCGGTATGCAAATCATCTCATTTCCGTCACGCAAAAGGTAGGAATTTCCTGATTTATCTGCTATAATTACATCAGTTTGAAAGTCAGGTGACACGGTGGCAAAGCAAAGAAAGAAAAAAAGAGGAATCAATCCGATTCGACTGCTGATCGTGGTTGCGATGGAGTTTCTGGTCATCCTGGGGCTGCTGATCATATGCGTGAAGGTTTTTCCGGACAATCCTATCCTTGCGCCCTTATTCAGTAAAAAGGCAGAGACACCCGTTGTTGTTCTCGATGCCGGACATGGCGGATATGATGCGGGAAGTACCTTTGAAGAGCTGTATGAAAAGGATGTTACACTTGCCTTTGTAAAGGATATCGGTGCACGTCTGGAGGCAAACGGCTATCCGGTTCTGTATACAAGAAAGAGTGATGATGTATCTTGGCCGGCTAATGAAGTAGAGGATCTCAGTGAACGTGTTCGTATATCCAATGAGAGTGATGCCCGCCTGTTTGTTTCTATACATACCAATGCCGCAGAAGTCATAAATGGCTCCTATGGTTATGAAATTTGGGGGAAAATGAAGGAGCCGAGGGTGGAGGCTCTGTCGGAAAATATTTTAAAGGAGCTGGATTCTCTGGGCTATTCTCAGAATCGGGGTATGAAGGACCAGGATCTGTCTCCGATTCAGGTGCTGCAAAATAATAAGCTGCCCTCCATTCTGATAGAAGCCGGTTTTCTCGCCAGTGAGAACGACCGTCTGTATCTGATCGATGATGCAAAACGGAAGGTTTTTGCGGATAAAATAGCGGATGGCATTATCAAGACATTGGAGGATGAAAAGAAATCAAACAGCAATCCATGAAGCGTGGAGTGATTCCCGCAATCATGGATTGCTTTTTATATGGAATTTCGTCATACTATAGATAGAGGAGGGATGGAGTATGAACAAAGAACAGTTTGCGGAGAAAATCATCAGACTGCGCAAAAAGAAAGGGTATACGCAGGCGCAGCTTGCAGAGCTGTTGAATGTCAGTAATAAGGCGGTATCACGATGGGAGACGGCAGAGGGTTATCCCGACATCACACTGCTGAAGCCGTTGAGTGAGGCGTTGGGAATCAGCTGTGATGAGCTGCTGGGTGATACAAAGGGCTACAGTGATTTATCCCGCTATGATCTGCAGCGCTATCTTCCCTATGGCCTGACCCTGCTTGCACTGCTTCTGTATTATGTGTTTTTAAAGCTTCAGATTTCTCAGCTGCTGTCCTTTGCGGCGTTTCTGGGCATGATGGTATTCAGCAATGTGCTGATGATACAGCATACGGATAAAAGGGCTCTGCCATCACTGACGCGCTGGAACCTGCTGCTTGCTTATTTTCCGCTTGTTTCCTTTCTGCAATATCTGTATATCCTGTATCTGTTTCTGCAATTGGGCTTTTCCAATATACTGGAGATTTTGGCAATGCAGACAGAGGAATTCCACCCATACAGCTTTTTTGTGAGCGGATATGAAACCGGTGTTACCATATACCTACTGATGTATGTGGCAGCCCTGCTTGTGCTTGCGGTAGTGTATGGCTGCTTACGGCATACGTTCATTATGCGCTATGATATCAGCTGGAACGGCTTGCATAAAGGTGTCCATGGAAAAGAACAGGAGGAAAAGAATATCCTGTTTCGAAAATGGTCAGATAAAGGAGAAGCCGTTTTACGCATTGTGATGCCGCTGGCGGCTGGTTTGACACTCCTTGCTTTCGGTATCCTGCTGTTTCAGGAATATCGTTCTCTGATAACACAGTTTCATAATTCTGTTCCACCGGATTTCTCCGGTAATGATTATGCTTTAACAGTTTCCAATGAAGTGCTGGGCGCATGTCGCGGAAAGCTGCTTTTGCTTCTGTGCGGCTCCTGCCTGTTACAGCTGCTTGCGATTATGAAAAGCAAAAGAGTGCTGTATTACATTTCCAATGTCAGTGTGTTGTTCCTATACGGCGTGATTACACTTTTATTCACAACGATTGTGGATCGTTTCTATATAAAGCTTCCATTTGCATTTGCAATACCGGCGGGCATCGGTATGATCATGTGGTATTGCCGTGATATCCTGCAGAAAAAAGGAAAACATGCGACAGGGAATAAAAAAACATAGAAAAACATAATATCCAGCGGCTACTCACTTGTGGTGGCTTGGAAATAAAAGAAATTAAAACGATCAATCTCACTGTTTTCAGTTGTCATTGATCGTTTTACGTTTGTACAGTCTATTGATACTGATTAAGAATCCGAGTCACCTTGATCTGTTCTTCTCTCCTTGATGAAGAAAGAAATCTGATAGCCTTCTCCAATCAGAAGCAGCCCATAGATGATTGTGAGAAATAGCTGCTCATTTTGAAAAACACTGTAGGCAATCGGACTGAGGAACGCAAATACATCTGGCAGCCAGATCAAAAGGGTATAGACAATAACTGCAATTGTATTCAAAAGCAATACGATTCCGTCATATTTCTCCATAATATTGCGTATATAAAAGAATAAAAATATCGTACAGATGACAGCTGTCAGCGTAAGCATATCCGTATACGTATTATACTGCATGAGGGATGCAGCCTGTATTCTCCAGCGTTCCTCCAGTATGCATACCGCAAGTATCAAATAAGGAAACAGAAACAGAATTGCTCGTTTAAGGGTAGACATAATATCGCCTCTTTCTGATTGTTTTATACAGTATAACATACTTTTCTCTTATATGGTATACGGAGGAAATTCGTTAAAAGCTATCACAGTGCAGCAAAAGATAGCGCTACCACTGGAAAAAAGGGGCTAAATAAGGTACAATGAACATAAGAAAACAGGGGAGTGAAGCCGTAATGAAAGACGTTGTTCATATTATCGGGCACAAGAATCCGGATACGGATTCCATTGTATCGGCAATTGCATATGCACAGCTGAAGCAGAAGCTGGGAATCAATGCCATTGCCTGCCGTTTGGGAGAATTGAATCCGGAAACGGATTTTGTTTTGAAAAAGTTTCAGGTGCCGGAGCCGGTGTATATTCAAAATGCAAGAGTGAAGCTGTATGATGTGCCGTTTGATGAGCCGCTGCTGCTGAAAAAGGATGATACGATAAAGGAGGCGTGGGACCGCATGGGGATGCGTTCCACCAGTGCATTGTTCGTTGTGGATGAAGCACAGAAGCTGATTGGTGTTGTTTCTCTGTCGGATATGACAAATATTTTGATGAGTGACAAGGGGGAAAAGCCGATTTCCCTTATGAAGAACACCTCCTGTGAGAATATCCGCAAGGTTTTGCAGGGCGAGTTTCTGTATGAATGCGATGCATATCGGACGAATGGAAGAATCCATATACTATGCAGCCGCAATGCGGAATACAGCGATATCAGCTATCGGGATAGCATCGTCGTTGTAAATGATGATTTGAAGCTGCAAAAGCGCGCGTTGAGTGATGGGGCCGGCTGTATGATCCTGGTGGATGTGGATATCATTTCCCAGGGAATTATACGCATGGCGAAGGAAGCAAACTGTACGATTATCAAAACACCGCTGAATATGTTTCAGGTAGCCCGCAGCATGTATCGCTCACCAAGTGTGAAGCTGATTATGAAGCGTAAAATCATCAGCTTCAACAACCATGCTTATATTGATGATGTATACAAACAGATGTCGAAATCCAGATTTCGTTCCTATCCGGTTGTTAACAATCAGGGCGTGGTGCTGGGCTCGATTTCCCGCTATCACCTGTTGAATTATCAGAAGAAAAAATTCATCCTGGTCGATCATAACGAGCTTTCTCAAAGTATTGATGATTTGAAGGAGGCGGAGATTCTGGAGGTTGTGGATCATCATCGCATCGGTGATGTGGAAACGACAACACCGATTCGTTTCCGTAATGAAATCATTGGCAGTACAGTTTCCATTATTGCCCGTATGTACAAGGAAGCGGGTCTTGTTCCAGAGGTTAAAACGGCAGCGATTATGTGCTGTGCCATTATCAGTGATACAATGAATTTCAATTCACCGACAACGACACCGATCGATAAGGAGCTGGCAAGGGAGCTGGCTGCGATTGCCGGAATTGAGTTGGATGCCATGGCAAAGGAAATGTTCGGAGCTGTAGCGACGATTAAAGGCAGAACCATGTCTGAAATCCTGTATAATGATTTCAAGGAATATAATATTGATGGAAAGCGGATTGCCATCGGTCAGATCAATATTGCGGATGAGCAGGAAATCGTGAATGTACAGGATGAAATCCGTGCCTATATGGAAAAAATAAATGAAATCAATAAATTTGATCTGCTTATGATGTGCTTTACGGCCGCTGATGGCAGTGGAAGCAATCTGGTGTTCATCGGTACTCTGAGCTATCTTGTGGATGAGGCATTCAAGGAGGATATCATGGATGAGCTGTATTTTGTGGATGGCGTCATTTCACGAAAGAAGCAGATAATTCCAACGCTGTCCAAATGTCTGGAAAGCATGTAGGAATGCGGGAGGGCGTCCTTTAGGGAAAGGAACTCTCCTTTTTCTTCATAAGGGCTGCAGCATTTATGAGAGCCGTGCAGCTTTGTGCAGTACGCGGATAGCTTGGGGACTTGCACGCAGGAAAGCACAGAAAGACAGCGATACAAGGGAATACAGAAAATCCCCGTCCTCAAAAAGAAACAGACGCTTCTCATTCCTAACAGAAAGCAGTCGTCTTTTCTGTGCAAAAAAACAAATAGAGCTTTTGCGAACCTGGGGTTGATTGCTCTATTTGCTTTCATTACATCTGAACGCAGTTTTTACCGTTTCGTTTTGCGATATACAGTCGCTGGTCCGCCTCATTAAACAGCTCCTTCAAAGTGGCATGAACCTGGTTCTGATAGCAGCAGCCGATGCTGATGGTAAAGTGTATGGTGCCGGTATCTGCCGGTATTGGACAGGCTTCACACGCATAGCGGATTTCCTCAGCCAGCTCATACAGCGTATGCTTGCTTAAAGAATCGATCAGAAGGATAAACTCCTCTCCCCCGAAGCGTGCTATGATACCATGGCGCTGCATCTGTTTCATTAGTGCGGTTACCTGTTTGATAACAGCATCTCCCTGCATATGTCCGAAGGTGTCATTGATCTGTTTGAAATCATCGATATCCATCATCAGCACACCGATGGAATGGCCGGATTTCTTTGCATTTTCCAGCATATCCTCACCTAATTGCATCAAGGCACTGCGATTATAGATGCCGGTGAGATAATCGTAGCTGGATTTTTCCAGTGCATCCTCAAACTGACGGACATTATGCAGCGCAATGGCAATGTAATCTGCGAACACCTGTAATAAGCGTTGGTCTGTGCGGCTGAAATTCTCTATCTGATCTGATTTCATGCAGAACAGTGCAAGCATATCCCCCTGATAGGTGATAGGCTGTAAAAGCATGGAACGGGTATGTGCCTCATACAGGGAACCGAGACTGACGGCTGTCTCTTCGTCTGCGGAAAGGTTTAACAGCTTACGCGAAGTATATTCACGTGTGCAGGCTTCGAGAATGGGGTGTTCGGACAGAGGATAACAAGTGTTGGAAAAAGAGCGGAACCGCTTCTGAGGCTCTTCATACAGCAGAATATCCCAATCATCAAAGGAGAAGATACGGGCGGCATGCTGTTCGATGACCTCAATGAGCTGCTTCCTGTTTAAACAGGAGGTTACCGTCTTTCCGAATTCAGTCATATCCAGCAATCGATCATACAGCACCTCATAGGAAAGCATACGGTTCTTTTCCCAGACATCTTCAATTTCCTGCCGGTACATATCATCGATAAATGCGGTATAGGTAATCATCAGCTCATGCGCTTTCTTTTGATACGCATAAGCTTTATCATATTCCTTCAGTCCTTCAAAAACGAGCGCGGTTTCTTCCAGTATCTGCCGCTTATAGCCGAGTACCTCATCCTTGTGACTGAGCAGATGCAGATAAGATTCCTTTGCCTTCTGATAATCCTTTTGATACAGGTGATAGCGGGCCAAGGACAGGTGGACCTCATTGTTATCCAGATGATCATTTTTTGAAAAATCATAGGTTTGAATCAGGCGTTCATACCACTGTCTGGCTTCTTCACGGCGATCATCGAGTATGGCTGCTTCCATAAACTGCTTGTTATAGATGTCGGAATCATAATATTCACTTTTTTTCAGCTCCGGCATATAGGTTTGCAGCAGCTTGCGCATCTTATCGGTTTCTCTTGCACTTAAATATAGATTGGAGAGCAGATAAATGGTTACAATAAAATTGCTGCTTCCGATGAAATCGCGCTTTTCGAGTGTTTCCTCTACCTGCTGAATGGCTTTTTTATAAAGGCCGAATTCGCGCAGAATGATAGCACCGTTATTCAGAAAGGCTGCATAATAAGACATGCGGCCGCCTTTTTCCGCCATGGGCATCGCGGCAGCGATTTCCCGATAGGCGGCTCCGTAATCCTCCTTCAGAATATTGGCAAGAACAGCATTGTTGGCAACGGTAAGGATACCGTCGCGCTCCTTGTAATCCGGCATTTTCATAAACAGCTCTCTGGCTTTCTCATTATAGGAAATCGCCAGGTCGATATCCTTGGAGTAGGTTGCATAAAACAGCATGGCATAGCCCAGAGGAACGGCATATGCATAATTCTGCTCCTTTGCGATATCCAGAAAGCGAAACAGGATAGGGTCCAGCTCTGTTCCCAGTCCCAGTTGCTCCAGCACCAGCTTTTTGAAATTTTCACAGATGCTTTCATCCTGCTTTAGGCGTTGTAAATAATCATCAAATGTTCTTTGGATTTCCTCTTTCATGCGATCACCCTCATATTATTTTGAAATGTTATATATATAATACAACATTCCTATTCCTTCGCATATGATTTTTTAAAAGAATTGTAAACATTCTGTAAATTCCTTTGATAAGGTTTACAGAAGTGCCACTTCCATGGTAAACTTATATGCAATAAGGGAGTAGTCAGCACAGAGCTTCTGTGTGAAGCCGGTCAACAAACCCGAAGAGTGTATCTCTTCTGGCCTGCATTCAGCGATTGACGAGACTTATAGAAATTTTCTATAGTCTCGTTTTTATTTTGAAAAAATGTCAAGACTATAGAAAAGAATCATAAACAGGAAAGTAGAGGTCTTGAGATTGAAACAGATGTATGAGAAAGACGTCGCCCAGGTAATGGAAGAGCTGGGGGCAGTAGAAACAGGTCTGCGCAGCGAGGAAGTCGCAGAGCGTCAAAACACCTATGGAAGAAATGAGCTGGAGGAAGTAAAGCCGGTGCATCCGTTTATCGTCTTCCTTTCTCAGTTTAAGGACCTGCTGGTTATCATTCTGATTGCCGCAGCTATCATTTCCATGGTAAGCGGAGAATTGGAGAGCACGATCGTTATTCTGGCGGTTATCACCATGAATGCTATTCTGGGGACCGTGCAGAGCATCAAGGCACAGAAATCACTGGATGCCTTAAAGCAGCTGTCCACACCGCATAGCCGCGTCCTGCGTGACGGCACGCTGATGGAGGTGTCCAGTCAGGAATTGACAGTGGGAGATATCCTGTTTCTGGAAGCCGGAGATGTTGTAGGCGCAGATGGACGGATTATTGAAAATCATTCCCTGCAGGTCAATGAAAGTGCACTGACCGGTGAGGTTGAGAGTGTGCATAAGGCCGTTGATACCATAACGGGGGAATGCGGTCTTGGAGATCAGAAAAACATGGTGTTCTCCAGCGGGCTGGTAACCTATGGACGTGCCCGCGTCGTTGTTACAGCGGTAGGAATGAAGTCGGAAATCGGTAAGATTGCGACACTGATGAATACAGCACAGGATCGTAAGACACCGCTGCAGAAGACACTGGATGATTTCAGTAAAAAGCTGAGTATTGCGATTATCGCCATCTGCATTCTTGTATTCGCCTTAAATGTATGGCAGGGGAATGCAGTTATGGATGCACTGATGTTTGCCGTTGCACTGGCTGTTGCCGCAATTCCGGAAGCACTGGCAAGCATAGTGACGATCGTTCTTGCCATGGGGACAAGCCAGATGGCAAAAGAGAATGCGATCATCAAGAACATCAATTCCGTGGAAAGTCTGGGCTGTGTGTCTGTTATCTGTTCCGATAAGACAGGAACCCTGACCCAGAATAAAATGACAGCACAGCAGGTATATCGGAATCATGAGCTGCTGCACGCAAACAATTTAAAGGAATCCTCACCGCTGGATCGTCTGCTGCTGCTTGGCTTTGCGCTGTGCTGTGATGCTACGACTAATGAAAATCAGCGAATCGGAGACCCTACGGAGCTTGCTTTGGTAGATTTGCTGGAGCTGTATCGTATCGATGAGCTGAAAACCAGAGAGAAATATCCGCGTATCGATGAGAATCCGTTTGATTCCGAACGGAAGCTGATGTCCACCCTTCATGTAATCGATGGGGAAAACAGATTGCTGCTGAAGGGGGCCTGTGATGAAATTCTGAAAAAAGCAACATATATACAGACGGAACAGGGCATCCGTGATATCACGGAGGACGATCGTGAACGTATCCTGAAAATGAATCATACCTTCGCGGATAACGGTCTTCGTGTACTGGGCTTTGCGACACGGCTTGTCGAAAAGGACCATATCGAGGTGGAGGATGAGAATCAGCTTATTTTCCTGGGACTGATTTCTTTAATGGATCCTCCGCGTGAGGAAAGCAGGGCTGCTGTTGAGAACTGTCAGCGTGCCGGTATCATTCCGGTAATGATTACCGGGGATCACAAGGTGACAGCACGCAGTATTGCCAAGGCACTTGGAATCTATAAGAACGGGGATCAGTGTGTGGATGGTACGGAGCTGAATGCCATGAGTGAAGAAGAACTGATGAATCGTCTGGAGCACATCCGTGTCTATGCCCGTGTTGCTCCGGAGCATAAGATTCGCATCGTCAACGCATGGCAGAAAAAAGGAAAGATTGCGGCGATGACCGGAGATGGTGTCAATGATGCTCCAGCCTTAAAGCAGGCGGATATCGGTATTGCAATGGGAATCACCGGTACCGAGGTCAGCAAGGATGCCGCCAGCATGATTCTGACGGATGATAACTTTGCGACTATCGTCAAGGCTGTTGCGACGGGAAGAAATATTTATGCCAATATCAAGAATGCGATCATCTATCTGCTGTCCGGTAACCTGTCCGGCATTATCTGTGTACTGGCAGCCTCCCTGTTATCTCTGCAGGTACCGTTTTTGCCGGTGCATCTGCTGTTTATCAATCTGGTGACAGACTCCCTTCCTGCTATCGCCATTGGAATGGAGCGCAGCACCAAGGATATACTGAAAGAGAAGCCTCGCGATCCATCCGTTGGTATTCTGACGCCGGCAACGATGAAGCAGCTGGGAATCCAGGGAATACTGATTGCCATTGTGACAATGAGCGCGTATTTTCTGGGTCTGAAGGAAAGCTGGGCAATCGCAACGACCATGGCCTTCTCAACCCTGTGCCTGTCCAGATTGTTCCATGGCTTTAACTGTCGTTCTCAGCGTTCTCTGTATCGCATCGGTCTGTTTACAAATAAATATTCCATTCTGGCCTTTGTGATCGGATTCTGCTTTCTGAATGCAATTCTGCTGTGGCAGCCACTGCATTCCTTATTCTCGGTAACGACGATAACCATGACACAGCTGTTTACAATTTATGGACTTGCCCTGATACCAACAGCGCTTATTCAGCTTGGCAGAATGCTGAGACACCGCTAATGATAGATATGCAACCAAGCTCTAAGGCAGTGACCGTCCGGTCACTGTCTTTTTACTAGACCTGCTTCATAGCACAGAATGAAAAGGAGCGCAGCTGTTTACACAAGGCCGGGATTTATAAATACGAGATTCCCGACTTTAAACATGTAGTATTCATGATTCAGTTACGTGCAACACATAGGCAATGCCGTCGTACAATAGAAAAGGAATCCTTGGAGGAAGCCGGACATAGAAGCTATGCTGATAACGATTTCTGGGAACATGTCAGGTTCGGATACCCTAGGAAATATCTGGAGAAACTGATGGGAAGCCGGCATTTTATCTTTGCCAAATTCAAAAATGGCTGTCTGGAAAGTGTGTATGTGAGAAAAGCCGTTGTATACTTCGTACTTTTGAGCATTGAGCCCGCCTATGCATAGGAGGATACTGGTATGTATGAAACGCTAGAGGGGAATGCCAGTATAGGGCCACTTACGTTCCATATGACATGTCATATGGACTGCTTTATCATCGGTAAAAGAAGAACAGCTTGACAACATGTTTTCTGTTCCCTTTGCCGTCTGCTATTTACATTTGTAAAAACGGCGCTATAATTATAACCATTGGAGGAATGGTATCATGCCTAGAATTGGTAAACGAATCCTGAAATCTTCTCTTGCAGTATTTTTATGCTTTCTTATTTATCTGCTGCGAAATGAGGAGGGGATAGTATTTTATTCCTGTATTGCGGCTGTGTTATGCATGCAGCAGGATACATCCAATACACAGCGTGTTGCGGCCAACCGTGTTGTCGGTACTTTGGTCGGCGGATTCTGCGGAATGCTTGTGCTGCTGTTTGAAAAGCATATCCTGCCGGGGAATACGCAGCTTATGCAATATGCTCTCATATCCTTTATGATCATTCCGGTGATTTATATTACCGTGCTGCTGAAGAAAACCTCAGCCTCGTATATTTCCTGCGTGGTGTTCATGAGTGTTACCGTATCGCACGGTGCCGATGTGAATCCCTATCTGTTCGCGATCAACCGTATGATTGATACTCTGATTGGTATTGCGGTTGCCTATGGTATCAACTGCATCCACCTTCCTGTACATTTGCAGAAGGAGACGCTGTATGTATCCACACTGGATCACACGCTGCTGCAGGAAAATGAACAGCTTTCTCCCTATACAAGGGTGAAGCTGCGTCAGCTGCTGGAGCAGGGGGCTGCCATCACTCTGGCGACGTCCCGTACACCGGCAACGCTGCTGCCCATACTGGAAGGCATTCCCTTGACACTTCCGGTTGTCGTCATGAATGGAGCTGCTCTATATGATTGCCGTACGCAGACCTATTCGCACAGTCGCTGCATGAAAAAGGAACAGGTGGCGCAGCTGCTGCAGCTGTTGGACGAGGAGGGAATGAATTGCTTTCAGCATGTCATCCTGCATCATATTCTGCATGTGTATTACAGTGATTTCCGCAATCCTCTGGAGGAGGAATATTATCATGAAATGCGCAGGCTGCCGTATAAGAGCTATGTGTACGAGCAAAATGCACAGGCACATGCCTGTGTGTGTATAACGATTATGGATACTATACCACGCATACAGCAGCTGTATACGCGGATGCAGCAACAAAGCTATGCGGCTGATTTACAAATCCATATCCGGTTCAGTGAAGAGCATCAGGGATATAAAGTATTGGATATATACAGTGTGGATGCTACGAAGCAGGCTGCCGTTCACATTATACAAAGAGAGAGCGGTTTTGAGCGTCTCTGCGTGTTTGCCTCTCATCAACGGGATGCGGCACTGATCAGCAGTGCAGATGAGGCTTATACCGTATCTGAGGGAGATGCGGATATGCAGGAGCTCTGCTGTGTGCTGGGAAGCAGGGAAAGGGACAGTGTGATACGTGAGATAGAACGAAGCTATCACGGCCATCGAAAAAGAAAATAAAAAGCAGAAACGACAATGCCTTCCCTTCCGTATCCATAACAGGAAATGGGGAAGCACTGTAAGCTTTCTGTTTTTCTTTATACAGGAAAGGCTATCGATTAAGACAGAAAGAGAGGACTTTTCAGAGGTTGTTTTCAAGCTCTACACAGAAGCGGTATGCATTTTCCGGAAACAGCAGAATATCGCGCCCGTCGTAACAGTGAATGCAAACCTTATCCTTCGCATATCCCACATTGAAGGTATCCTGCTGCTTGACGCTTTCAATCTCATCATAGCGCAGAAATCCGCCCCTTCCATTCCACAGCGATTTATGATAAATCAATCCGCTTTCATTCAGGATATATTCATTGTGCGGCGTATAAAATCCATAATAGCAGATCATAAAGAGGATCAGCAGCGTCCCTGCGACGATACCGATTTGAAACAACGCGTCAAAGGATATCGGCAGTATGGATATGAAAATAATGGTAATGATGATAAAATTTACAATCTGCTTACGGGAGCGAAAGTGAATTTCCCCCTGATATATCTCCTGTTCCATGGCCTGCCTGCCCCTTTGGTAAACTCTGTTTGCCCCCAGATAAAATATAATGAAATACAAGGGCCATAAATATGTCGTAATACGGAAAAAGAGTACATCCGCATCTATCAGCAGCCCGCATACGTGCAGGGCATTCATAAGCAGTGATGGAGTGAATCCGAGTGCCGGAATGACAAGAATTTCAAAATTGACATCAATGCCGATAACCTGCTGATAACAGGAGCGAAGCAGATAATAATAGGTGACGGCTCCAAGCAGACTCATTGCGAGGCTCATATAATTGAAGGTGCTTTCCTTCTGATACATTTCCTTATAGCCGTAAACGATCATGAATACCATAAACGCGAGGATTACGGATTTTGCAAGCTCCATATACAAATCCTTCAGGGTATCCATCTGGCGTTCATCCAGCGGTGCCTTACCCTTGGTTTTCGCATATCGGATAATGTCGCGAAGCAGTGAAGTCTTCATCCTACAATTCCTCCTTGTCATAGTCGTCTTCCCAGAACAGATCATCCAGATGCTTATGCAGGGCAATGCAGATTTTAATGCACAGCTTGATGGTTGGATTGTAGCGTCCTGCTTCAATCAGTCCGATGGTCTGCCGTGTTGCGCCTACCTTGCCGGCAAGCTCCTCCTGGGACATATTCAGCTCCATGCGCGCCATTTTGATTTTTAGATTTTTCATAGCTGCACTCACCTGTTCCTTCTTCTACGTATATTATTATAGGAAAATCAGGCTGGAAAAGCAAGGAGATATGAAAAATATATCTTACAAATGCAAAATATATATTGCATTGAATGGTGATCTGTACTATAATGCAAATAGATTAAGGAGGGAAACAGTATGGAACTGCAAGTGCATGATCTGCATAAGAGCTTTGACGGAAGAGAAGTCCTGCATGGAATTTCCTTTTCCATATCAAGCGGCAAGGCATTGGGACTGCTGGGACGTAACGGTGCCGGTAAGTCTACGACGATTCGCATTCTAATGGATGTGTTCAAGGCAGATCAGGGAAATATGAGTATGAATGGCAAGACCTTTCATGCAAAGGATTACAATATCGGGTATCTGCCGGAGGAGCGCGGTCTCTACCCGAAGAAAAAGGTTTCCGAGCAGCTGATTTATCTGGCAACGCTGCGCGGCTTGTCTCACGGTGAGGCAAAGGCCAATCTGAAGAAGTGGCTGAAGCGGCTGGGAATCGAGGAATATGAAAACCGTGTTCTGGATACCTTAAGCAAAGGAAATCAGCAGAAGGTACAGCTGGCACAGACACTCATGTGCGATCCGGATATCGTCATTCTGGATGAGCCGTTTTCCGGACTGGATCCGGTCAATTCCCAGACGCTGAAGGAAGTCGTTCAGGAACAGATTCAGGATGGAAAGCTTGTGATTTTCTCCTCCCATCAAATGAATTATGTGGAGGAATTCTGTGAGGATATCGTTATCCTGCATCATGGGGATGTGGTGCTGCAGGGAAATCTGAAGCAGATCAAAAAGGAATACGGAAAGAACCGTATCGTAATTCGTGCATTGTATCCAAAAAAGCAGGAGTTTCGTGAGCTGCTGGAAACACAGTGTCAGGAGCTGCTGCATATTTATGAGGAAAAGGACGGCGGCTTTATTATCGAGCTGCAGCCGAACGTCAATAAACGTGACGTGCTTACAAGAATGCTGGAGCTGGAGGTTGACCTTGAGGCATTCCAGCTGTATGAGGCGTCCTTAACTGATATTTTTGTATCAAAGGCAGGTGATGAGGAATGAGAGATTTCTTACTGGTTCTGAAATTTGAATTACAGACAATGGTACGCAAGAAGTCATTTCTGATTTCGACGGTGCTGGTAGCGGCTGCGGCTTTTGTCCTGTTATCCATTCCACGTGTTTTCTCGGATGATAAGGGAACGGATGATTCGGCATCAGAAAAGGATAAAACGATGCTGATTTATGATGGAAGCGGTATTTTGAAAAACCGTGAGCTGGCGGAAAAGAATTTCCCTGAATTTCAGATTTCCTATGCCAATTCCTTATCCGAGGTAGAGGAAAAAGTGAAGAAAAGTGAGGCAGATGCCGGCTTTGAGGTGAAAACGCCAACCAGCTTCCAATATTATGTGAATAATTCCTCCCTGAATGATGCGAATTCCTCACGCTTTAAAACACTGCTTCAACAGCAGTATCAGGCAAGTGAGCTGGCAAAGCTGAAGTATGATGCAGGTAAGGTTCAGGCGATTTATCAAACAGAGGTCATTTCGGATACGACGGTATTGGGAACGGACGGTATGAACAATTATTTCTATACCTATGTGCTGATTCTGGTGCTGTACATGATGATTCTGATTTACGGCAATCAGATCGGTGTCGGTGTGGCCAGTGAAAAAAGCAACCGTGCAATTGAAATACTGACAACGAGCTGTTCACCGAATGCTTTGATTTTCGGTAAGGTTATTGCGGGGGCGATTGCCGGTGTCGTACAGACAGCCATTATGCTTGGCTCCTTCCTGATCGCCTATCAGCTGAATGCGGATGTATGGGATCATATGCTGGATAAATTCCTGGATATCCCTGGTCTGGTGCTGGTTACCTTTGCCCTGTTCGGTATTCTGGGCTATCTGCTGTTCAGCTTCCTGTTTGGCGCAATCGGAGCTCTGTGCTCCAAGGTGGAAGAGGTCAACGGTGCCACTATGCCGATTCAGCTTCTGATAATCGCAGTCTTCATCATCAGCTTTATCACACTGCAGAATCCGGATACGCTGCTTGCCAAAATCATGTGCTATGTGCCGTTCTCTTCCTGGATGTGCATGTTTATCAATGTGGCGATGGGAAGTGTATCCACAATGGAAATCGTGATATCTCTGGCTCTGCTAGCGGCTACTACGGTCGCAATGGGACTGCTTGGTGCCAGACTGTATCGCAGAGGTACGCTGTCCTACGGTAATTCCGTGAAGCTTAAACATATCATGAAAATGGTAAAGCAAAAAGATTAGAGGCGTTGTCATTGGAATATATCATGTATGCCTTTCTGGCAATGGTGCTTTTGATGCTGCTGTGGGCACTGCGCCTTTGGTACCGTATGCGTCAGGAAGAGACAGTGTATGCTGTTTATAAGAAATCGAATTATATTTTCTGTGCTGCCTTTCTGTTACTTGGTATTTTGAATCTGTACGATGAGAGACGGCTGCAGTATGGGAGCATCCTGATGGCACTTGGTATTCTGTATGGAATGAGAAGAAGCGGCATCTCACAGCATAACCTGTATGTGGACGGAAGAAGAATTCCTTTGCAGCCGGGGAAGCTCATCACACAGAAGGAACAAGACGGCTGTCTGCAGCTGTATTATGAGCTGGGTGTTCATTACGGCACACTGAATTTTTCAATCGATAAAAAAGAACAGATAACTCAGATTCTGAAGAATCAGGGATATTGAACAGCGTTGTATAGCGGCTGTGAACAGGAGGTTTCTCTTTCTATCATATAGGAAGAAGGCCTCTTTTTTCTGTTTGTATCTATAGAGCACATTCTGGCTTGAAATAGGAGCTTTTAGAGTTCGTAATCAGACTTATTAACGCATTTTGTTTTTCTTCTGTTTGCATAGGGTTAAGATTTTGTAAAATGATGATGTTTGCAGTGATGCCATGATAAACTATCAGGGAGGTGAAGTTATGATGACAAGCTGGGAACCGGTGGTGGATTACCTTCTGGAGAACATGCAGAAGCAGACATATAAAAAGGATGAGCGTCTTCCAAGCGAGCATGAGCTGGCACAGCGTTTTGAGCTGACAAGAATCGAAGTGCGAAAGGCCTATGACCGCTTAAAGGAAATGGGCTATGTATACTCCCGGCAGGGAAAGGGCAATTACTATGCGGGATATCTGGAAAAGGTGGAGCTTGTACTGTCCTCCACAGACAGCTTTTCCATGAAGATGAGTCCATTGGCAGGCCGCTTTTCTACACGCCTGCTAAGCTGTGAGCGCATCGCCTGGCACAAGGATATTCATGAGCGCTTAGCGGTGGCGCAGGGAGAGCCCGTCCTCTGTGTGAAGCGGCTTAGATATCTGGATCATATGCCAGCGGCAATGCATATTTCCTATGTGCGGGAAAAAAGCTTTCCAAACATCAGGGAATGTCTTCAGAAAAATCCGAGCCTGTATGCATATTTTCAAGGCAGGGGTATTCAGGATATCGCCGCTGAGGATACACAGCTAACCATTTCCACACTGAATACAGAGGAGCGTCTCTACATGAAGGTCAGTGGAATCGTCCCCTGTCTCATGCTGAAGGGCGTAAGCAGAGATTGTAAAACAAAGGAGATACTGGAGCTATCCACCATTATCTATCGGGGAGATAAGTTCATTTTCCGTCTGTGATTGTTGGAAATATAACAATTTGTTTACCCGGCATTCACAAATTTACCGCAAAAAAGCCTTATCATATGCATGTGCTGAGAAAGCATGAACAAATGATAAAAGGAGAAGAATCAGTGATGAAAAAGATGGTGAATCTATGCATGGCAGCGCTCTTATCCTGCAGTATACTGGCAGGCTGCAGCTCTGGAAAGGATAACAGCGGTACCGGGGAGAAAAAGGATATTACGATTGCCTTTTTGCCGAATGAGGATGAAAATGCAGAACGCAGCAGTGAGGCTTTCCATATGCTGAAGGAAGAGGTACAGGCGGCTTTGGGCGATAACTACAATGTGAAAATCGCAAAGCTGGACAATTACAATGCGGTTATGGAGGCAATGGTATCCGGAACTGCACAGATTGCATGGGAAAGCGGGGCAACGTTTGCGGCTTCCTATATGAAGGATGATAAGATCCAGCCGATCCTGTCCTATGGACCAAACGGCGATCCGGAAAAGAGTGGTTATAATGCCTATATTGCGACAAACAAAAAGCATGCGGCTGATTTTCAGGGAATGAGTCGGGATGAAAAGCTGAAATCACTGAAGGGAAAATCCTTCGGATTTGTATCTCCGACCTCTACCTCCGGATGTCTGGTACCAACAACGGCGTTCTGGAAGCTGTTTGGCCCGGATGGTGATAAAACCGTGTCCAAAAAGGAACAGATCAATATTAAGAATGCGGCTGATGGAGGTGTTTTCTCCGAGGTGCAAAACGGAGGAGATCATCAGGGGGCAGTTCAGCTGCTGGTGAATGACAAGGTATATGCCGGTGCTTTCTGCTGTACGTATGGCGACAGCTTTAAGGATCAGCTGGATATACTGGATACGACCTTTGTTCCAAACGGACCGCTCTGGGTAAATACCTCGGCACTGAATAAAGAGGAAATCAGTAAGCTGACGGATCACTTTGTAAACCTGACAGCGGATACCGCAAAAAACAAGGATTTCTTCGATCAGGAAAAGGGCTTCTTCTTTGAGGCAGAAGAGGATCCTGCGACCTTCAAATTCTTCAAAACCGATGTTTCCCGTTATCAGTTTATTCTGGATATGTATAAGGATCAGTAGGCGTACACAAAAGGTATGTACCTTATGGGGGATATGAAATCAAATTAAAAAAGGGAATCCAATGCTATTGTATACATCAATCGCGCCGGATTCTCTTTTTCATACACCGCAGCTGTCAATGCTGTTTTACAGATGAAGGGAATGCATACAACAGACAGTATGGGAAAAGGAAACACGATGCCTTTCTTCGTTAAAGGAAGGATTACGAAGGCTTAACAGCCGCTTAACACACAACAGGCAAACCCGGAGTACAATAACCATGTGGTATAAAAAAGAAAAGGTGGTATCGTGAATGAGTGATATATTATGTGTTCAAAATGTTTCAAAGACATATGAAGACAATGCGGTTCAGGCCCTGCGTCATGCCAGCTTTGAAGTGCATGAGGGAGAGCTGATCTCGGTAATCGGACCAAGCGGCTCAGGGAAAAGTACATTGCTGCGCTGTATCAACCGGATGATTGATGTGAGTGAGGGCAGCATTCAGTTTCTCAATTATGAGGTAACGTGTGCAAATAAACGGCAGATCAAGGATATCCGCCGGAATATCGGTATGATTTTTCAGCACTACAATCTGGTCTATCGGTTGAATGTTCTGGAGAATGTACTTCATGGAAGACTTGGCTATTATCCGACATGGAAAAGTACGCTGGGAATGTATTCGCAAAAGGATATCGAGCAGGCCGCAAAGCTCTTGGAAATGCTGGGACTGGGAGATAAGCTGTATGATAAATGCTGTGATCTTTCCGGCGGACAGAAGCAGCGTGTCGGGATTGCGCGGGCTTTGCTTCAGAATCCGAAAATTATGCTTTGCGATGAACCGATTGCTTCTCTGGACCCGCAGTCAAGCAAGGTGATTATGGAGCATTTAAAGGCGATTACCACAAACATGAGGATTCCCTGCATTGTGAATCTGCATCAGGTGGATGTTGCCCTGCATTATTCGGACCGCATTATCGGTATGCATCAGGGAAGCATTGTTTTCAATGGAAAACCGCAGGAGCTGGGAAGTGATGTAATTGAAAAGATTTACGGAGTCCCTATGAATGAGCTGATCAGTAAGGTGGAGGAGGTGAAGGCATGAGCTATTTTACGAAAAAAAGACGGTCCCTGGGCATGTATGCTGCTGTCACCATTGCTCTGCTGGCACTGTGTACCTGGCGTCTGGAAATTGACTGGGGTCTCATTCTTGCGAACTTTCAGGTATCCGTTGTGCGCTTTACAAAAACGTATCTTCCAATGGACTTTTCACAGCTGCGGGAACAGCTGTATCAGCTTTGGATTACCGTTGTGATATCCATTGCCGGAGCGTTTGTCGGCATGCTTCTTGCCTTCTTCTCCTCTCTGGCTATCTCCAGCAAAACCTCCCGTTACCGGGTGCTGAAATATCTGGTCCGCGCTCTTGCGTCATTGACCAGAAATATTCCGGAGGCTGTCTGGGCGGTTCTGCTTCTGCCACTGCTGTGGTACGGTGATTTTCTCGGCTTCCTTGTCTTGTGTATTATCTCCTATGGCTTTTTAACCCGTTCCTTTGCGGATTCCATCGATGAAACAAATGCCAGCTGTATCAAGGCTCTGGAGGCAACCGGTGCCAATTACTGGCAGATTGTCGTTCATGCTGTGATTCCGGAAACCATGCCGTCTCTGATTTCCTGGACACTGTACGCGGCGGAAAACAATATCCGAAGTGCTACGGTCGTCGGAATGCTTGCGGGGGGCGGTATCGGGTATCTGATGAGTATTTATCAGGGAGGACTGTATATCGGCTATACGGGGTATCAGCTGATGGCATCCTGCATTCTGCTGATTATAATCACGGTGATTATCACGGATCAAATATCTGCACAGATTAGAAAGAGGATTATCTAATGGAAACATATACGCTGACCTCTCCTGCCGCACCGACGCTGAAAAAAAAGAAAAAGGGACGCTATATCCTGCGCAGAAAAGATACCTCGCGCCTGTTGTCACGGAGTGTAGTGCTTGTCTTTGCTTTTGTCTTTCTCTATTTTATCCTGTTCATCTGCCCCTATCGATGGGATCAGGTACGGCCGCAGCTGATTGCCACGTATCTAAGCAGCTTTCTGGATTTCACTGCCGTTACACAGAAAACGGCGATTGAGGTATTCACCAGTCTGATCAATACAATAGCACTTGCCTTTGTCACGACGATTATCGGAGCATGTATCGGATTCCTGCTGGGACTTATGGCAGCACGGAATCTTTCACATCCATGGGTGTGCAGTATGGTACGCGGTTTTGCAGGGCTGATTCGTGCCGTGCCGACAATTATCTGGGTGCTGATCTTTATTTCCGGCTTCGGATTAACAGCTACCACAGCTATTGTGGGGATGAGCTTTCACAGTGTCGCCTACTTCATCAAATCGTATTCCGAAGCCTTTGAGGAGGTTGATCCTGGTGCGATGGAGGCGATGAAGGCAAGTGGAGGAAGCTGGTGGCAGATCGTATGGAGTGCTGTCATCCCGGTATCCTTTACAAAGCTTTTATCCTGGATTGCCATGCGCAGTGAAATGAATTTCGCAGCTGCGGTGATCATCGGTCCTGCTGTAGGTGTTCCGGGGACGATTGGCTCCATTTTGAATTCCTATCAACGAAGCGGCGGTTATGGTACCGTGGGGCTGTGTGTACTTGCAATCTTTATGACAGCGCTGCTGTTTGAAATCATCATCACCCTGTATAAACAGAAAAGTATCGTAAACGACTAGAAGCCGATACGTTCTGCAGAAGCATTATCAGGGAAAGAAATAAATCTGTATAGAAAAAAGAAGCTCTTTCGCTGCAGATTGCGACGCAGCTGAAAGCTTCTGATTTCAGAAAATCATGGCAGCACCGCACCGATTGCATGTCGGACAGGCTGCCATTCTTTTTGTGTGATTGTACAATGCTCAGAGTCAGTCCTGCACTGCCTGCGGATGCTTTTTGATCCAGCGGCGATGGGAGGTATTTCGCTTGACCTCCAGAAATTTTTCTCCGGGGAAATGCAGTGGATTCTCTTTTGTTTCGGCATAGATTTTCAGAATATCCTCTGCATCCTCACGCAGGTATTCCAAATTCATGGAACCATACAGACGTGCAGGGATTACATACATGGGAAGCTGGATTTCATTTTTTCTTGCCATTTCCTGAGCATGGTGCATGGTATGCGGACAGAGCATCGCAATATCAAATTCCTCCTGATGCTTTACGAGAAACAAGAGTGGCATGAAGGCCACCGATATTTCATCCTCCCACCCCTTGTCCTCAATGGCTTTTTTGATTTGTACAGAAATTACACTGGAAGACATGCCCCCACCGCAACAGATAACCATTCGTAACATAAGCTCCTCCTTTGTGTCGCTATCTAGCGACACTATTGTATCACGATATTTGAAAAAAGGAAAGCGTATTCAGTCAATATATACAAGCCCCTGAATTTATCGTATAATAGGAAAAGACAAAGATGAAGACGGATATTTCTGTAGCAAAGTAAGCAGGCAGTGTAGATATGCAAGTTGATAGGAGTGAAGGTATGATCAATCTGGATGAGGTGCTGACATTTACAGAGGCAGCGGACAAATGGGGACTGGCGGATGGAAAAACCATTCGCAAGGCAGTGGAGCGCGGACGGTTTGAGCCGCACGAAATTAAAAAGAGCGGGAATGTCTGGCTGACAACCTATGCGGCCATGCAGCGTGTGTTTGGAAGTCCGAGAACCTCTCCCTCCGTGTTGTATTATACAGAGCTTTACGAGAATACAAGAGAGCGTCTGGAGCGTTTTTTTGAGGAAGCTGGTCTTGCCCTGCAAAGAGGGGATATGATTTCCATCGTGGAAAGCAGGGAGCATCCCGAGCGGATATTCTGTATTTTAAAGACAGAAGAGGAGCTGGAGGGCTTGCAGCGGCGATTGAAGTATTTTATGAAGTCGTAGTGCTGATAGGTGAGAAAGAAAGGAAGGTCTGCAAGTGAGGATTCTTTCTCGATTGTGGATAAACATAAAACAGGGAGATTCAACACGATTGGTTTTATCAATAGAAACTGAATTCTCCCTTTTTCATAAACCCTAAAGTAAGAAAGAAACCAAGTGAGCCTTTCTTTTTTTTTGAATCAGCTTTGAAAATATCTGGTAATAAAGCAAGGTTTTATCCGAATTTTCGTTTCATAAGTATTCGTACCTGCACGATTGCATAAACAGCAGCATAAAGCAGCATCTGCAATGTGTATATGCCTGTTTCCCTCATGGGCACCTGTGTCCATTTTGCACATTGGATACTGATATCGGAAACCGGAGGAAATACACAGGCAAATATTTCGGGCAGCTGCATATCCTGCAGCAGTGCGGAAAACGTCATGGCTGCTATGATGAGCATACAGGCAAGGGGCAGCGCCAGCTTCTGGTTGGAAACAATACGCGGGTGCAGCAGCGAAATCATCATCCCACCGCACAGGCCGGCACTGACATGCAGGTTGAAATATCCGAACAGCATATCCGCACGGATGGGATACAGTGTAAAGGCTGCCCCGTTGATCAGATAAAACAGACAGGGGATAAGGAGGATGAGGAAGCTAAAAAACAAATCGCACAGCAAAAAGAAAAACAGACAGCTGACGTAATACAGCAGTTCATTTCCCCCGCTTTGTAAAATCAATATCTGTTCCTCCAGGGCTTCCTGCTTCTGCAGGGAATGTACGCTCCAGCCCATGATGGCGAAGGACAGCATGATGGTTGCTGCAAAGCTGCTGTAGGGATTGATTCCGTTCTCATTATAAAAGATACCGCAGAAGACGACGGTAACCACCAGCGGCATAACCAGCCTGGTTGAGGTCAGGGTTCTGCGTATATAGTATCGGTTTAATTCAAAGATTGTTTTCATGCCGAAGCTCCTCCAGATGCCAGCCCTGCATCAGATACCGCTGAATGCAGGCATCGCTTTCCTCTTTTGCACAGACAAGCTTCTTTTCCTCCTGCTGTCTGCTGAAACGCACATAGACCTGTTCCATGACAGGAAGTGAAGCCATCAAATGCAACACACCATCATGCAGCTCATATACGATATCTGCCACCTCCTTGATCAGGCGCTGCTCATGCACGGCCATTAGGATACATACGTCTTTTTTCTTCAGTGCCTCCATCAGTTCGACGAAGACCCTCTGGGAAGCGATATCCTGTCCGTTAAGTGGTTCATCCATCAACAGAATATCAGGGGTCTGCAGCAGTGCCTGTATCACTGCCACCTTTTGCAGGCTTCCCTTTGAAAGATACTGCATCGGTGTTTTCAACAGGTCATCCATAAAAAATTTATGCGTATATTCCCGAATGACAGCCAGTGCTGCATCAGCATCCATTCCCTGTATGGCACCCATATGCATCAGAAAATCACGGGCATTCATGCGGGTCGTGAAAAAATGATCCGGTATATACTGCAGAAAAGCGTTTTTAAGCTGCAGCTCTCCGCTGTCGATTCGTAAAAAGCCTGCCACAGCATTCAAAAGGGTGCTTTTTCCGCAGCCGTTGTGTCCGCAGATTGCAATGCATTTTCCGGGTATCAGCTGCAGCGAAACGTCCTGCAGAACCACATTGCTTCCAAAGGACTTGCTTATATGTATTATCTCCATCGTATCACTCTTTTCCATATACTGTTATGATAGCACAAAGGATAGGACTTGTCTGAAAAATACAGAAGCAAAATAAAAAAAGAACAGCAGCTGCTGTCCTGTAGAAGCTTATTTCTCACTGATATCCTTCATTTTCTGAAGTCCGAAGATGATGGCACCGCCGATAATGAACCAGAGAATTTCAAAGGTTTCAAGGCTGAGTGGGGCCTGTGGAGTTTCCAGTGTCTGCGGTCCCATGATAATTGCATAGAAAGAGCCGAGCATCATACCGATAATCAGAAAGACCATGATACTGCGGTGCTTATCCAGTGCAAACTTAATCAGACGTACAACGGTAATCACACCGGTTATGATTCCCAATCCAAAGACAAACAAAATCGGTACATAGGAGAAATCAAATCCCATCAATGCCTTGATTGCAGAGATAATCGGTACATACAGCCCGAAAATCAGCAGCAGAGTGGAACCGCTGATTCCCGGCAGAACCATTGCGGAAATCGCAAACATTGCAGAAATAAAGACATAGACGATCAAACCGATATCCAGCTGAGCCAGATTGACACTGGAGCCGCTGCCTGCGACCGGATTGAAATAGGTGATTAATGCAACGACGGCGATACCGACAAGAAGCGCTATCATGCTTGCTGCATTGAGTCTCATGTTTTTCTTTTCTTCCCGAATCACGATTGGAATCGCGAACAGAATAAATCCCATAAACAGAGAGGATATGGCATAGATCTGTGTATGAAAGATGCTGGCGAGCACAGATACCGCCATCAGGAAGCCGACGATCCAGCCGATTCCCAGCTTCAGCAGAAAAATGACCGCCTCTTTTTTCTGCTGCATATTACCGCTCATCAGTGCATCCAGTGAACCGATGAATTTATCATAAAAGCCGAGCAGAAATGCAATCGTTCCTCCGGAAACTCCGGGAACACTATCTGCCAGCGCCATACAGAAGCCTCGAATAAAGTTTAATACCACTATGAAGTACCTTCCTTTCGTATCAAGGTTTATTATACTGTATATTTTGTAAAAGCCAACCGCTTTTTTATTAAATTTTCCTAAACAAAGGAAGGGAAAATATTTACCTGTGGGGAACCCTGTACGTTTTTTTACATAGTATGTCCAAAAAGGAGGTAGTTTCATGGCGGTAAGAATCTATGTGGATCAGGGGCATAACCCGGGGAATATCAATGCGGGGGCTAGTGGTAACGGGGTTGTGGAATCGGAGGTCACCTATTGGGTGGGAATCTATCTTGCAGGCTTTCTCTATGCAGATCAGCGCTTTGAAGTAAAGGTATCCAGACCGTTTCCGGATACAGTGCTTGGCTATGATCAGGCGAGCAGTCTGCGAGCAAGAGTAGATGAGGCGAATGCATGGCCGGCAGATTATTTTGTCAGTATTCATGTCAACTCCAATCCGAATCCTGCAATCAACGGCTCGGAGGTGTATGTATACCGGGAGAATTCCACTGCTTACGATCTGGGCGTCAATGTTTTGGAATCCATTGTCGATCTGGTGGGAACACGCTACAATCAGGTGCGGACCAATCCATCCCTTTATGTTCTGCGGCGTACAAGCATGCCGGCAATTCTGGTGGAGCTGGCGTATCTTTCCAATCTTCAGGATGCCGAAAAGCTGTTGAATGACCAGTATCTGTTTGCTTTTTCCATCTATATCGGAATTCTGAATTATCTGGGTTATTCCTATGATCCCTTTCCCAGACGCTGATGGAAGGAATTAGAAAAAGAAGTGCATTTCTCTTGCATAAAAGCGGAGTTTCTGCTCACTGTGGAGTGTAAGAGGTTACAAGGTAAATAATGTAAATAAAGTAGGAAAAAGTTTTAAAAAGGTTAGTATTTGGGGAGAATTTAAGGTATAATTATGAATCGTTGAGAAGTGAGTGATGAATGTATGGATATGAATGAATTACTGAAGGAATATAACGTAGAACTGGATGAAAAAAAGCAGGAGCTGTGTTGTGAGCTGCAGCATCCTCTTCTGATTAATGGAACAACAGGGAGTGGTAAAACATTCCTTTTATTAGCCCGTAATGCGTATCTAATGAAGGTTGAAGAGGTGGAACCGTCAGCTATTTTGAATATTGTGCATGATCCTGCCATTGCAAAGAGAATGGCGAAGGATTACCGCTATCTATACTGTGATGATGAACGGATGCCTTCCTTTGTGGATATGCACAGCTTTGCTTATCGGATTATCCGCTTCCATGATAAAATGATACAGCGGGAATCCTGTAAGGCGTATCGTGATATGGAGAAGGTGGTTCGCCGTCTGATCAAGGATATGTTTGCAATGGAGCTTACCGGTGTACAGCTGCGCCGTTTGATGCGGCAGATCAGCACCTGCCGTACTATGATGATGAGTGAGCGTGAAATTGCTTCTATCAGCTTTGAGGGAATTGATTTTCCGGCTTTTCTAAAGGCTTATGATAAATTTAAGAATGAGCGCAATATTTATGATCAGGATGATATTCTGTGTGAATGCGCCCGTATTTTGATGAGTACACCGGCCGTTTTGCAGACCTTTTCCTCCCGGTATCAGTATGTGCATATCGATGATGCACAGGAGCTCTCCTTTGTTGCCCATGTCATCATCAAGCTGCTGTTTTCATCGGATTGTCAGATGATGATGCTGGCAGATCGTGATCAGTGTCTGGATTTTGATAAGGCGGCGTATCCGCAGGCACTGGACAGCTTTTCGGAAGCATATGCGCAGGCGCGCATTGAACAGCTGGAGGGAAACTGGCGCAATAATCAGACCATCAACGCTCTGGCAAATGAGTTTTATTATAAGAATGAGACAGCTATGAGCTGCAGCAGTGAGGAAACCTGCGAGGTGAAATTCAAGGGCTTTGCACAGCTGGAGCGGATGTATGAGTATGCGATGCGCATGGTGGTAGAGGATGAAAGTGATATTGCCTTCCTGTATCGTGATGGCGCAATGGCGATGCCTCTTGTGGAGCTGTTCATGCAGCATCAGGTGCCGTTTCACCTGCATGGAAGCGTAAAAAAGTTTTTGCAGGAGCCGGTTGTCAAGGATCTATGTAATATCATTGAGCTTCTGATCGATCCAAAGGATATGCGTGCCTTTTATGAGGTATATGAAAAGCTTGGCTTTGATATTTCAAAAAAGGTGTTGCTGGAGGTTGCGCAGCGTCTGCGGGATGATGAGCATGTGGATGTCTACCAGGCGATGATGGAAAGCAGCTATCGAGCTGCCGGAAAGAAAAAGCTGGCGGCTTCCATGGAGAATATCCGAACTGCCTCCACATTGGAAACACACACGATGATTACCTTTATTCTGGACAAGCTGGGGTATCGGGCACGTCTGCTGAAGGCGAATATCCTGATGAATGATTCCAATCTGCTGGCCCTGCGCGTGATTGCTGCTCGCTACAGTGATCCGGCACAGTTCCTAAATCGTCTGCGGGAAATGGGGGAATTCCTGTGTGAGCCAATCAGCCGTATCCAGATTCGCAGTGTAGCTTCTGCCAGAGGTATGGAATTCAGTCGTGTGGCACTGCTGGATTGTCTGGGATCGACTTTTCCAAAAGCCGGTCTGCAGGAGGAAGAGCTTCAACTGGAACGCCGTTTGTTTTTTACTGGGATCACCAGAGCCAAGCATCAGCTGGAGTTTTTTACAAGCAAGCGCTGTGATGTAACACGTCTGGAAATATCTCCATTCATATATGAGCTGCATGCGCCAAAGGAAGAAGAAGCAAAGGTGGCAGGGGAGCGACCTGTAGCACAGCCGAAAAAGCTGCGAGAGGGTGGCTTGCGTCGCGGTATGCGGATTACACATGCCACGCTTGGAGAAGGCCGCATTATGAAAATCAGCGAAGGCATGATGCAGGTACAGTTTCAAACAGAAAGCAAAACACTGAATATTCACCACTGTATCATGAATGAGCTGATTGATCTGGTATAGAAGAAGTGCTGCTTAGCAGCTATGTTGAAAGCTAAAATAGGGAAGTCCTGCAAATGTCGTTGACAGTAACGCAGGTCTTCCCTTTTCTGTACTTTTTACTCCAGATATTCAGAATAAGAATGTATATGCATGTGAGGGTCCTGCTGTTTTGAACAAAGGATTCTGCATATTGTAAAGGAATGGCTGTTTAAGCTTATAAGTAGGCGGTAACATGACCTTTTTTCAGCCTCTGCAGAAGAAAGATATACACTTTCAATGTGATATTTGTTCATGATTTGAGGCATTATAAAACATTCATTTCTTACAGGCAATCATCGATTGTGAAGATGCAGAGAGCTGTTCAGTTATCGTATCCAATAGGAATATGGAAGCTATTGTCAGGAAAGGACAGCCCTTTTTAGGTCAACAGGGTGTTGTGTGCAAGAGGAAGCTGACAGAAAAGGGTTGTCAGTTATTACTGAAAGTAAAAAAAAACCCATTATTCATGGGGTTACCTGTTATCATGGCGCCTTAAACAGGACTTGAACCTGTGACCTGCCGGTTAACAGCCGGATGCTCTACCAACTGAGCTATTAAGGCATTTCTTAAATGCTTAATTATAATACCATAGGTGTTTTGTTTTTGCAAGCTATAAAATCAATTTTCATGCAATTAAAGTCATAAAAAAAGGTTGGAAACCGAAAATGATATTTCGGTTTCCAGTAACAGGAAGTCTTAACCCTTCAAGCCTCTGGACTGACGATCCATGTCCTCAATTACAATATCATAGATTTCCCCAAGGGTAGCGCAATATTTTAGCACATCCCAAGGTGCATTTGTATGAAAATGGATTTTGATGAGCTCAGCATCTCCAACAGCAAGCAGGCAATCTCCCTGAAAATTCTCCATGAAATAATCGTGTATGGAATCCTCACATAAATCATTTCCTTCAATCAGCAGCTGTGTGTCATAACGGTATTCCAGCATATGCAAATCTCCTTTCCTAAGCATGATTATATCATATCATAATGAGATGCAAAGCTGTGTAGTTTTTATTTTGAATGCAACAGGTGCTTCAAAATTCTTGGTATTCATGTTTAAAATATAATTTTTAATGATAAACGATAAAAATATATTGTAAAATATAAAAACTATGCTAGAATGTAATTAGATGGAGGTGTTCCTATGAAACTGAAACAACCTGTAAACTGGAAGCATACGACGTTTCTCTGGATACTGAGATTCATGCTGAGTGGTGTGGCTGTATCCATTGTTTTTCAATGCCTAAGGATAATTGAACTCTTTCAAATGCCGGAGCAAAGTCTGCGGTTTATTCCATGGGAGGTCAACAATGTTGTGACGCTGGCTCGTCTATTGGCAGAAAGCGGACTCTTTTCCAGCAGATTTTATGCCGTTTTTGACTCCCTGCTTGCAATTACAAATGCCAGCATATATGCTCTTTTGCTTCTGTGGGGCATACAGGCAGTAAAGGAAGCTGCAAAGACAACACCGTTTTTGACAGATATATTGAAAAAATTAAAGATCAGTATACTGCTGCTGGCAGGCTTTCGTTTCCTTTTAGTCTTCCTGGAATTTCTTCTGGCTCTGATATACCAGCCGCCAATTGATTGGTCTAGCCTATTTTTCGATGTTGTTCGTAATCTTTTTGAAAGTCTGATCATGCTGGGAGCATTATGGTGTCTGATACATGTCTGGATGTATGGGGCAGCTTTGCAGCATGAGCTTGAAGAAACAATATAAGGGGACAGGACTATGAGAAAAAATAAGAATAGACTTATGAAGATATTGCTGTACTGTCTCGTCGTATGCGGAATCATCGTAATCAGCTTAAGACTATATACAATTTATACGATCTGCATATCTCCGGATTCCTTTTTCGAGCCTAATCTGCCGCGGGAGGAGCTTATTCTTGTTACTGGAAAAAGTCTGAGCAATGTGCTTATGAGCGTGGAGCTTACCTCAGATAAAGCCGCCGCCCTGCTGGAAGCTATTGTCGGTTTACTTGCAGAGATTATACAAATTGTTATTTTAGCTCTTGCCCTACGCATCTTCCAGAGAAACTCTATTCATCGACCTTTTCAGGTGAATATGATAAACTGGTTACAAGGCTTCGCTATTCTCTATTGTATTCTTCCTATTGTACAGGGACTGTTTATCATCTGCGTTCTGGGTTTGAATCAGGTAAATTTATATCCGAGGCTCATACTGTTTCAATTCCTTGATATCGGGTTACAGGTGTTACCGGGTTTAGCGATTATTGGTATTGCAAAGGTGTTCCGGTATGGATATAGCTTACAAAATGAAGTGGATCAGATTCTCTAGGAGGTGAATTATGGCAATTATATTAAGACTCGATCGTGTCATGGCAGATCGTAAGATATCGCTGAATGAGCTGGCAGATCAGGTAGGCATCTCCAATGTTAATCTTTCAAATTTAAAGCGCGGAAAGGTAAAAGCCATACGGTTTTCAACCCTCGATAAAATATGTGAGGTACTGGATTGCCAGCCAAGTGATATTCTGGAATATCAGCGAACAGAAGAGCAATAAATACAGATAGGAAAAAGGAAATCCATCATGTCACCTTCTCAGCATCTGCGAATGTATGTGAATCGCAGATACTGTACCTGATAATGTGGACTTCCCTTTTTATTATTTCGTAGGCAGTTTGTGCATATGCCTGCTTTTATCGTGAGCAAGCAACAGCAGCACCATGCTCACCTCAAACAGTGTCATGAGGATATAAGGAAATTCATTTCCTGCATTATCCGCAGGATTCATGGCAAACAGGTGGATGCAGAGATTCCATGAGAAATGATACGTCATCGAGGATAAAAGATTTCCCTCACTCCACTGAAGCAGATACTCATATACAAAGCTTTCTGCGATACAGCCGATGAAGAAGGAAAGCAGAGGGACCTCTATGCCATTTTGATAGAAATAATGATAATGCCAGAGAAACCAGATGATACCGATACTTACAGGGACATGCCATTCCTTTTCCATACGTTCTCTCAAATAAGATCGTAAGTATCCACGCCATCCGATTTCCTCTGCAAAAAATGCCCATACAATGACAATAAACTGCAGATCATAATTCAGAAAATGTCCAGATGAAGAAGAACCTGCGAACAGCCTTGCGAGCAGCATGGGGGCAAGGCTGTTCGCAGGGGAATAGGAGTGCGGTGCCAGATTTCCAGCCTTTGAAATTCTTCTTAAAAAAACTCAGGAGCTGTCTGTTCTTCGATAGAACGAGAAGAGCGGCGATACTGGGAGAGGCTGCTTCCAGTCCGTAAAACAGAAGCTGTAATACAGGAAGCCCGGTATATCGCTGACACAATACAAAAAAGAAGGGCATGAGAAAAGTCAGTAAGAGAAACATGCATATGTCGTTTGTTTTCGTCTTCATCAGCACTCAGCCCTTCATGTTCGAATATCAGTAACTATTTTTAAACAATCTGGAAAATATAAAACTTCAGATACGAGGTTTCTTCCATTGTCCATAGGATAGGATGGTCATGGTTCTGCTGTGTAACGGATACCTGCTTCAGGGTGACTCCTGCTTCCTGTGCAGATTCACGCAGCATCTTTTCAAAATTTTCTATTTCCATAAAACGGGAACAGCTGCAGGTAATGAGATAGCCGCCTCTTCCCAACAGCATCATAGCCTGTTTGTTAATGCGTTTATAGCCGCTGTAAGCATGGTCTATCGTTCTTCTGGATTTTGTGAAGGCAGGGGGATCCAGCACAATAATGTCGAACTGTCCCTCTTTACAGGTATCCAGGTATTTGAACACATCCGCTTTCACAAAAGAAATCCTGTTTTCGAGATGATTCAGCTTTGCATTGGCATATGCCTGATCCAATGCAGTCTGCGATACATCGACAGCGACAACCTGACTGGCATTTCCATACGCCGCATTTAATGCAAAGCCGCCGGTATGCGAAAAGCAATCCATGACACGTTTTCCATGTGCCATTTCACGAAGCAGAACACGGTTGGCTTTCTGATCCAGAAAATATCCGGTCTTCTGTCCGTTTTCAACATCCACATGAAGCTTTAATCCGTTTTCATCAATGATGGTTGTGGTTGGCAGCTTCATCTGCTTCCAGTATCCCTTTTCCAGAGGCAGACCTTCCTTGGCACGCACCTTGATATCATTGCGTTCGTAAATTCCTTTTACATCCTGTCCGTCTTCTCTTAGTACTTCCAGCAGCACCTCATACAGCATATCCTTTCGCTGTTCCAGTCCATAGGAGCTGATCTGTGATACCAGAATATCATTATAGCGATCCACTGTAAGACCGGGAAGCTGATCGGCTTCTCCGAAAATCAGGCGGCAGTTGGTTATATTCTTACTTTCCAGCGTTTTGCGATACGCATACGCAAATTGGATTCTTTCTTTGAAAAATGCTCTGTCAAATGTATCTGCTGTATCCTTTGACAGTATTCTTACAGTGATATGACTGTTTCTGGACAGAAAGCCGGTTCCAAGATAGCGATCCTTGGTTGTTACGATGTCAACAAGTGCACCGTTTTCTATTTCCTCAGCAAGCTTAACAACATTATTCTTATACATCCACATCTGTCCGTTGTCCAGCCACTTTTCTCCTTCTTCGCTTATTGTAATCTTTGGATAATTTCTATTCATATAAATACCTCACTATTTCAATTCCCCTGTATTATATCATACATTCCGTTTCTGCTGTATGCTAAGCCGGCAGGTATTACCGTGTATGGTCATTTTCTTTGAAAAACCAGAGAGACATTGGAGGTTTCCGTATCATAAGATAATAGCATCCTCTTGCATGCTTTATTTGAAGGGAAAAGGATATAATCCTTGTAATTGAAAGGTAAAAACATTTAATCATGCTCGTTATGGATAAAACCATTTTTTATATAACGATCCTTGTTCTGCTTTTTGCAATACACAAAATAACTGCTTACAATGAAAAATATCTGCGCAAGGGTCATTGCAATACCGGTTCTTAAAATGTTGGATGGATGAAACATACTGCATAGTACAATACCGGTCACAAGCAACCCCACGTATGCAACATAATCCTTTAAGACAATCTTTCTTTTCATGAGCAAATAGTAGAAAAGACATATGATAAATAAATCCATCAGACCGAATGAAGCTTTTACATCATACAGCAGCATATATATTTGTGAACATATTAAAATCACAGCGCATATAAATTTTTGATAGACATTTTTCATGCACAACTCCCTCGCTTTTCACTCATTCATATCGTATTCAGGTAATTATAAGGATACTTCTTTGTGTATCTTTATTATAGCATAGCTATGATAAGGTATAGAAGGCAAATAAGCTTCACTTTTATTATTTGATTGAGATAGATAATTCATGACAGCCTAAAGGTATTATTAACGCTTAGAAAAATATGCAAATTTATGCGTGATATAGGGTACATTGATGACGCGTGCGGGAATCAAAGCTACATGCATCACCGACTAATAAACTCTGCCCTAGTTAATGCTTAACGTACTAAGACACCATTGGTCTGTCCCTATTGACATAAGTAATGTACCTTTCTTCGGGTATGCTTAAATATCTTAAATAAACTCTAACAAGCGATCTAAATCAGTATACCTCATCATATTTATTTTCAACACAAGAAATCACTCTTATATTGTGAGCTATATTTGACTATGAAAGAGCTTCACAACCTTGTGATTTATGATAATACCATTGAATCTAAAGAAGAATGATGATTTACATATGAACAGGATAAAAAATAATAACTGATAATGCAGAACTCAATGATAAGCAACAGCTAAGTGAACCAGATGATTACAATAGCATTTTAATAAAATAAAAATGACCTTTGTTTGCGAGGTCATTTTTCTGGTCTAAAGGTTACTATATCCTGTATATCACAATCGAGTATCTTACAAAGGTCATGTAATGTATTTATTGTCACACTGTTTCCTTTACGAAATGCATCTAATGTTCCAGTGATTACATGATACTTATTTATTAAGGTGTATTGCGATATATGCTTTTCTTTAAGTGTATTCCACAGTGGCTCATAACTTATCATGTAATCACCTCATTCCAATATAGATTATAATGCAGATCATCATATCGAGCATTGCCGAAAATAAGGCTATATTGTAAATGAATTATAATAATTCATTTACAAGGAGGTAGAACATATCATGAACAGAGAAAGGTTGCATATTGACGCTGTCAATAGAGATGCTTAAATCAAGTTTTATAACGCTTAATCGAACGAAAGAAAGGTTAAATTTATGAGCTTGGTAAACACACTTTCAGGACTTCTGACTAAAAATAAAGATACTGAAATTTCAAAACCATCGTCAAAAACTCGTCAATCGTGTCATAAGCAGTAAAAAAGCCCTTGTTTGGGGCTTTATCTGTCTATTGGTGACGCGTACGGGATTCGAACCCGTGAATGCTTGCGTGAAAGGCAAGTGAGTTAACCGTTTCTCCAACGCGCCATCATTTAATCGCGAATGCCAGTTAATAATACCATAAGAAGAATTAGTACGCAAGTCTTTTTTTGAAAAAAACAAAAAAATTGAATGCTTACATAAAAAGCAGAATACCGTAGAAACTAATCAGATAAGGAGTAAGAATTATAAAGAAATAAAGCTTTTCAATATATCAGTATAGCGCGTATAATATATGCGGTTAGATAAATGAGGTAGGAAGATGAAAAAGATATTATTTTTAACAACCGGTGGAACCATCGCATCCAGTTCCAGTGAAGAAGGTCTGGTGCCATCCCTGACAAGCGAGGAAATTTTGCATTATCTCGGTGAGCATCATGGTGATATTGAAATAACCTGTGAGGATTTGCTGCGGCTGGACTCCAGTAACATGCAGCCGGAGGAATGGCAGCTGATTGCAAGGCGCATTGCAGAGGCGAAAAGCGGGTATGACGGTATTGTTCTGAGCCATGGTACAGATACGATGGCGTATACAGCCGGGGCGCTTTCCTTTATGCTGCGCAATCTGGACATACCCCTGATCATAACAGGAAGTCAGCTGCCGCTGCTTCATCCGCTGAGTGACGGTGTGGAAAATATTCGTGTGGCATTTACCGCTGTATGTGAGGATATTCAAGGTGTGTATGTATGCTTTAATAGAAAAATTATGCTGGCAACACGTGTTGTTAAGGTTCGCACGATGAATTTCGACGCCTTTGAGAGTGTAAACATAGAGCCGTGCGGACGGGTGGATGCCAGAGGTCTGCGTATAAACAGGCAGCTGCTGATTCATCCAACGAATGCGTTTGCTTTAGAGGATGAGCTGTGTAAGGAGGTCGTGCTGATCAAGCTGATACCGGGCATGAACCCGCTGCTGTTCGACAAGCTGGCGGAAATGGATATCCGCGGTATCGTCATCGAAGCCTTTGGTGCCGGTGGAATCAATTTTGTGCGTCGTGATTTGATCAGCAAGCTGGAAGAAATCGTCGCCCGCGGAATCAGTGTGGTCGTATGCAGTCAGTGTCTTTACGAATACAGTGACTTCTCTATCTATCAGACCGGTCAGAAGGTATTGCAGCACGGCGTGATTCAGGGGTATGATATGACAAGCGAGGCCTGTGTTACCAAGCTGATGTGGGCATTGGGAAAAAGTACGGATACAAAGGAAGTAAAGCGGATATTTGAAACCAATTATGTCAATGAGATAACATTGCCATAGGCCTGTATGCTGTTTTGCTTAAGGATTCATGTTAAACAGAAGCTGTTATCAATCGATGACCCGTAGCTGGTTGAAGGCTTCTGTTTTCTTATGTCAGGCAAACAACATGAAAGCAGAGGCCGGCCTTTTATATTGCTTCTTTCTGTTTGATAAAAGGATGGCTGTCGCAGGGGGGTATGAGCTGAATTTCCCTTATTTTATCGGTTTTCAGCTATAGTAAGCTAAAATATAGGGATTGGTATCATTTAGTATTGAAAAACATATAAACTGGTACAATATATTAGTTGACAATTCATTGACAGAATGCTACGATATGCTTGGTGATAATGATGATAGAGAAAAGAAAAGCACCGGCGTTTCATTGCCCCCGCTGGGAAGAACTGCCGGATATGGATTTATATATGGATCAGGTCGTAACCCTGTTAAATGAATATCTGAAGCCGTTTCATGCGAAGGATCAGGAAAAGATGGTAACCTCCACCATGATCAATAATTATGTGAAGCACGGAATCGTTTCCCCGCCCGTCAAAAAGAAATATACGAAGAACCACGTTGCCTATCTGATGGTGGTCTGTATCTTAAAGATGGTGTATCGCATGGATGAAATCAGCAAGCTGATTCGTGTGCAGATTTACAAATATCCCATTGATCAGGCTTATAACTATTTCTGTGCTGAGCTGGAATGCTGTCTGAAATGCATTTTCGCCCATAAAAAAGTGCATCATGCGCCAAGTGATGATGAGGGAAGTCTTGTGGTCGACCTGATCCGTAATACCGTGCAGGCTGTGGCTTACACGATTTATGTACGGCACGAGCTGGAGCATCCCCAGATTATGATACAGGAGGAATCCGATACATAGGCGGCTTTCACAGTAACATGTGGAAGCTTTTTTATTTTTTGTTTATTTCCTTCCATCAGCCGCATATAGTATAGCAAGAGGGATACCAAATGAACGAACTGCTTGTGATTGCCTGGCTGCTGCTTCCTGCTTCCGCTTTGCTGATACAATATTATCTGATACAAAAACGACAGAATTTGCTGTGGATCCTGCCGCTTTTGAGTCTGGCCGTCACCTTTTTTATCGGACTGGCGGCTGTATTGTATGCTTTTTTCCTGATTCTATTTACAAAGGTGCTGATGGCAGAAGATCCGCATCAAAGCTGATGACCTCACTCGTTTTCATATCGAGAATATATTCATGGGAAACGATCCAGCGCCGGTTTTTATAATCCCGTGTCCGCAGATACAGAAAATCCGCATAAAAACGAAGATGGAAACCGATCTGATCCTGTGAATCCCCGTGCTCTATACGTACGAAGGAAGGCAGATTGATCAAAAACAGATTGCGTCTTGCCAGAACCTCGCATAGGGCGAAGCTGTTGTGCAGATGTCCGCTGATGAAAATGATATGCGGATGTACATCCTTCAGCATGTCCACCTGCAGGTGCTGCTGCGTACCGGTATGATCTTCACTCATAACATGGGTGTCCTGCAGCGGCTGGTGTGCGATGATGCATACCGGCTTGTTTTTATCATCCTGCTTTAATCCGTTTAACAGCCAGTCCACCTGCTTTTTGGTGAGAATCATATCGTTCTTGCCTGGCCGCTCACTATTCAAAATATAAAAATGGATGCCTTCTACATACCGGTCAAAATAAATACTTTCCGCATGTCGTGGCAGCAGCTTCCGGTATTCCGGATGAATGCGGTTTTGTGTGTGTGAAAACAGATTATAGAGATCGTGGTTACCCAATGCAGGCAGAATATGAATCGGGAATTCCTGCAGCTGCGTAAGCACCTGTTTCATCTGAAACGGATAGCCGTTATTTGTCAGATCACCGCAAATTGCCACATGGCGAACCTTGCGCTTCCATATATCCTCCAATGCGGCTTCCAGCTTCGCATTCTGTCTGGGGAAAGCGATGTGCAAATCTGACAGCAGCTCCATTTGCAGATAGCTTTTTTCGTTGCAGATCCGATTGGCAAAGGCCGTTCTTTTTTTATCCATAGCAAATCTCCTCCTGCTGTATATTGTGGACAGAAAACGCTCTTCTATAACGCATAGAGAAAAAGAATTACAGCTGTTGAACAGCTTTTCCAACGCTGAAAAATTACAATTTCTGTTTATATCTTTTTTCGCTTGTGATACTATAATACTGAACGGAAAAGAAAGTTGAGGTATGCGAAGATGGATTATGCAAAAGAAGCGCTGCGTCTGCATGTAGAGTGGAAAGGAAAGCTGGATGTCAATCCCAAAATGGAAATCAACACCAAGGATGATCTGAGTCTGGCGTATACACCGGGAGTTGCTGCTCCCTGTCTGGAAATCGAAAAGGACATCAACAAAAGCTATGAGCTGACCGGACGTGGAAATCTGGTAGCGGTTGTAACTGACGGGACGGCGGTTCTCGGCTTGGGAGATATCGGACCGGAAGCAGGGATGCCGGTCATGGAGGGGAAATGTGTTCTGTTTAAGGAGTTTGGCGGTGTGAACGCAATCCCTTTATGCATCAAAAGCAAGGATGTGGATGAAATCGTACATACAATTGCCCTTTTATCCGGCAGCTTTGGCGGCATCAATCTGGAAGATATCGCAGCACCGCGCTGTTTTGAAATCGAGGCGAAGCTGAAGGAGCTGTGTGATATTCCGGTATTCCATGATGATCAGCATGGAACCGCCATCGTTACTGCAGCTGCTTTGTTGAATGCAGTGAAGCTGACAGGTAAAAACATGGGGGATCTGCGTATCGTCATTAACGGTGCAGGCTCTGCCGGTATCGCGATTGCCAGACTGCTGCTGAATATGAAGTTCGGTGACGTTATTCTGTGTGATTCAAAGGGGAGTGTTTATAAGGGAAGAGAAGGCATGAATGCGGGCAAGAAGGAGATTGCCGAGCTTACGAACAAGGGAATGCTGAAGGGAAGTCTTGCGGATGCCATGAAGGGAAGCGATATCTTTATCGGTGTATCTGCCCCGGATGTGGTGAGTGAGGCTATGGTAGCCAGCATGAATGAGAAATCCATTGTCTTGCCGATGGCAAATCCGGTACCGGAAATCATGCCGGATAAGGCAAAGCATGCCGGAGCCTTCGTCGTGGGAACAGGCCGCAGTGACTTTGCTAATCAGATCAATAACGTTCTGGCATTCCCCGGCATTTTCCGCGGTGCTCTGGATGTTCGTGCAAGCGATATCAATGAGGAAATGAAGGTTGCCGCTGCATATGCAATCGCTTCCTTGGTAAGTGATGAAGAGCTGAGCGTAGATTATATTATCCCTAGCGCTTTGAATAAAGAGGTGGGTGCTGTTGTAGCCGAAGCTGTTGCACAGGCGGCAAGGGAAAGCGGTGTAGCGCGCATATAATTGAATAGAGAATACGGTGACCAGTATGAAGTATAGAAATCGCCGTATTTTTTTTGGTAAGCAGGTGGAGGGAGCGTGCCGTTCGACGGATATGGGAGAATAAGCCTTCATCTGTAAAGCTCAGCCTGCGTTTTCTATTTCTATCATAAAAAAAGAGCTCCTATCATCCTAATGCGGAGTTCTTTTTCTATCTGTATGTTATGTAAAAAATATTATAGGAAATCGTGCCGATTTCCTATAATGGGTTAGAGCTGCGCTACTATGTTAAATCGTCCCGATTCCCATAATAGCATTATCACCCTATATAGTAGAATTGAAATATTTCATATTTCATTCTCCGGGTGTCATAAATCTCTAACCCATTATACCATGTTTTCTGCTATGACGTAAGCATCAAATTCTTCCGCACTCAAAAAGCCGAGTGCCACACAGGCTTCTTTTAAGGATATCCCATCCTGATAGGCTTTTTTTGCTGTTTTTGCGGCATTTTCATAGCCGATATGCGGATTCAGAGCAGTAACGAGCATCAGTGAATGCTGCAGATATTCCGCCATTTTTTCTTCGTTTGCCCGGATACCCTCTACACAGTGGATGCGGAAGCTGCGCAGACCGTCACTGAGCAGGGTGACGGATTGCAGGAAGTTATAAATGATCACCGGCATGAAGACATTCAGCTCAAAATTACCCTGACTGGCCGCAAAGCCGATGGCCGCATCATTTCCCATGACCTGTACGGCTACCATGGTCATCGCTTCACATTGTGTCGGATTCACCTTTCCCGGCATAATGCTGCTTCCGGGCTCATTTTCCGGTATCCGAATTTCCTGCAAACCGCAACGCGGCCCGCTTGCCAGCCAGCGTACATCATTTGCCATCTTCATACAGTTTGCCGCCAGTGCCTTCAGCGCACCATGGGCAAAGCAGATATCATCCTTCGCAGACAGAGCGTGGAATTTGTTCGGGTCGCTGATAAATTGAGTAGCCAGCTGATCGCTCAGCCTTTCACAGACGAGATCGCCGAATCCCTGCGGGGTATTCAGTCCGGTACCGACTGCCGTCCCTCCAATGGCAAGCTTACGCAGGGAATCGATTGCCTTCTGCAGCATATCGATATTGTTCTCCAGCATGCCTCTCCATCCGCTGATTTCCTGTGAAAAGCGCAGTGGTGTCGCATCCTGCAGGTGTGTACGTCCGATTTTGATGATATGCTGATTCTCTTTTTCCAGACGCTTTAAAGCATGAATCATTTCCTCCAGCTGGGGCATCAGCTGTTTACGTAGTGCTTCAATCGCTGCGATATGCATAGCAGTAGGGAACGTGTCATTGGAACTTTGTCCCTTATTCACATCGTCATTTGGATGCAGCAGCTGTTCCCTTGCAATTTCATTTCCGCGATTGGCAATGACCTCATTTACATTCATATTGCTCTGTGTTCCGCTTCCTGTCTGCCAGACAGAAAGTGGGAAGTGGGCATCCAGTCTGCCGCATAAAATCTCATCACAGGCAGTGGCAATCGCATCCAGCTTACGCTCCTCCATACGGCCAAGCTCATAGTTGACCTTTGCGCAGGCCAGCTTCAGATGTGCAAAGGCACAGATCATGCTCAGAGGGATTTTCTCATCCCCGATTTTGAAATTCTCATAGCTGCGCTGTGTCTGGGCTCCCCAGTATTTATCCTCCTCCACAGCGATTTCACCCATGGAATCATGTTCCATTCGTGTTTTCATAAGACGCACTCTCCTTTTTTTCTCTACACTGATTTTATCATGTTCCGGTATGAAAAAAAAGAGCCGGACAGGAAAGAGCGGCTCAGAAAGCTATGCACAAAAGTAAAAGACAGAGAAGCAGAAGTCCCGAAATACTGGTACCGATGATGCCCAGCACCAGACCGGCGATCGCTCTGCCTGCCGGACGTAGCACCCTGGCTCTGGCACCCATGACAATAGCCACAATACCGCAAGCCAGAGAAACAAGCACAATCAGCATTCCCGGCAGCCACCGGAAAAAGGAAAACAGGATAGCAGGCACACAGAATGATACAGAAACAATGCCGAGAACCATGGATGCAATCGCTGTACGGATTGTCGCGCTGTTCATATCAAATCCATCCTTTCAATATAAAACGGGCCGTAGCCCGTTTAACCGCCAATCTGATAATCGTCATCCAGTACCTTGATTTGACTGTCACCGATAATGAAATAATGCGGATAATGATACAGCAGATTCTTATTCACAAAGGAAATGCTGCCCAGCAGAATATCCACAGCCTCAATGGATGTACGTGTCATAAGATCGGAAATAAAATTGAAATCTGTTTTCATGTCCTTGTAATGTGCATCGGAGAATGTGTAGATGGTGTTTTCCGGAATAAAGCCGGTTGCTCTACTCAGCGGTTTCACAATATTTCTTGCATAAGCCGGAGCACTGATTTCATAGCCGTTCATACTCAATGGGGTACCATATTCCACGATAGCCTTTAGAATACGCGCATTACCAATCACCTTTTCCAGAGAATCATCCTTGACATTGATGACAAATTTACGACCTTCGGCAAACTGATTGATATGATATTCGTTCTGAAAGAACAGATACATGTGATGATTCAGTGTCTTTGCGACATCCTCTCTCACCGGCTCATATCCAACCCAGCCTCCAAAATCATTTACATCTGCAATTTCGATTCCATACATAACCTGTTTCATATGAATTCTCCTCTCGTGTGTAGTTCTTATCTATATTATATACTGAAATGAATGTAAAAAACAGATTTTACGCACAAATTCTCCATGCTTTTCCTTATACAGAAGTGTTTACAGTCGCAAAGGTATGCCATCATATGCGAATTCCTTCGAAAAATACGGACTGCGTGGCATACAAAGCAGTATCCTACAGATACCCGGAAGTGGTCTTCCCAAACTGAATGTAACAGGTAGTAAATATTCCGCTAATAGTGCTCTCTGATTTTTTTACAAATTTCTATTATTTCCTATCCACATATGATAAAATTATACAAAGTAATACCAGTGCTTTTACAGAGTCTGCGTGCTGTATGCACAAGCGATAGCATAGGCTTTTGATAGAGAGAGAGGATATCGGGGATGAGTAGAAAATGGATCTGTGAGGATTGCGGAAATAAGTGCAATGATGAATATTGTCCGATTTGCGGAAGGAAAACAAAGGTATACAACGAAGCTTCCCGTCAGGAGGATACGCTGTATGATGCCGCAAAGTATCGTACCACGGCTGATACGAAAAAAGCGGAGAGTGGCGTGTTTGAAGAAAAGAAGGAGCGCATCGATGACAGTGAGCGTGTAAGGGAGCACCGCTATAATCATCCCAATGCGAAGAATTTGCGCCTGCGCATGGAAAAGGGCGGACATCCGTATTATGAGCATATCAAGGGAGGGGGGGCGCAGAAAAATATCCGTTTGGTTCAGCTGTTCAGCCTGCTGCTGATTATCGGTATCGTGGTTGCGGTTGCTGTGGTCGCTGTGACCTCCTTTCGCGATGAGCCTTCGGCATTCACAGACAATGAGGACATTGGTGACAGCTTTGTGAGTGGAAATATTTCCAAGCATGAGGTGGATGAGAAGGTTTCCCTGACCTGTATGGTAAAGGATTATGAATATGCCGAAGGTGTCCAGACGGTCATTGTGGAAAATAACAGTCCGTATTTTGTGAAAACGGATTTGATGAAGAACGGGGAACCGGTGGGATATTTGAATCTGCCTTCCCATTCAAAAACGGAGAATCTGATTTATGATGAAAATCTGTCCTCCTGTGAGAATAAAATCTACGGGGTGTATGAAATGGATATCGAAAAGCCGCAGGTAGCCTACACATTTACGGATACGTATGTGGAAGACTATACGCTGCAGGCAAGGATAGATGTAAAGGAAGCTATTGATGAAAAGCAGCTTGCCGTTCTCATGCGTTATCTGTATGCACAGGCCAGTGAATCCTTTCTGTATGAGCTGTATGAGGTGAACATCTATCAGGGCGACCGATACCTGTTCGATTCCTATTTTGACTTTACACGAGGAACCATCAAATTCAATTCCGTGGAGGCATCTTTTACTATGGAGGACATCGTTATCGAAAATTAGGACTTTTTCTAATAATGAAAACGTGGTAAGATAGTAAGGAATATGAAGGAGAAATAGGTTATGAAACATACAGTGCGTTTACAGGAAGAGATTTCAAAACATGTGTCCGCAAGAAAACATATTACAACACAGATCGAATACTTCTGCGACAGCGAAGAGGATACGAAGCATCTGACACAGAATATCACAGAGGTGCTGACAAAGCATCTTGGTGACAGCAGACTTGCCAAAATCACCTACGACTATCATCCGGCTGAGAAAAAAGTGGAAGTAGTGATTATCGAACACCAGTAAGAAGCTTTGCGATGTCTTGATGGCATCGTTTTTTTTTCTGGTGAATGCCATGGAAAGAAAAGGATAAAAAAAGCATTTCTTATGCACATTCCTACACGCAGTGGGATTCAAGCGAAAAGGAAGAGTGAATTCTATGAGGAAGAAGATTATCCGCTCCTTCATTTTATTGCGGCTTTACGGATTTTCCATTACCATATAGCATCCTTATACGAATTGTGCACCTGTTATCAATGATACACAATGTGCAATCGATGTTCCTTTATAAGCAGGTGGTTATATTGCTGAAATCGGTTAAAAAGGAAGAATCCGGATAGGATGAAAAAAGTCGGTAAACTATACTGTTCCTTCATATCGGGGAGGTATAGCCTATTAACTATAAAAAAGAAGCTGTCATACAATTGAGAACCGATTTGATCTCTCCTGTAATCCAGCTTTCATACTGTCGTATATTCCCAACACGGATAAGAAGCAGGAAGGAAAAGAGGCTGTTTTTCTTTTTATACCTTCTGCTTTTTATTACTGTTATTTTTGATAGACGTGCTCAATTTCTGCGACATACATGGTATGATAATCCTTCTGCGGATAATTCTTTTCAATCAAGGCGGCATCCAGGAAGCAGTCCTCCCGCATTTCCTGCGCATACAGCTTGCGGCATACAAGCACCGTGTTTGCTTCTGTGAAATAAGGTGCATCGTTTATGAATGCGGTATGCAGACCGGCTTTTTCTATCTTTTGCTCATCTCTGCCACTGACCGTGCCAAGATAGGAAAGTGTTTTGCGGTATTCCTCATCGTAAAAGGAAAGGGTAAAGCAGTCTTTCTGATCAATAAATTCCTTGGTATAGCGCTGCGGACGCAGAAATACGAAAGCAACCTTCTTGTTCCATAAAATTCCCATGCCTCCCCAGGAGGCTGTCATCGTATTGACAACACCGTCCCTTTCGGCACTGACCAGCATCCATTCCTTTCCGATCATCGTAAACGCATCACTGTGCAGCTGACTTGTCTGTATCTCTTTAAGCTCCATAATATCAGATCCTTTCTTTTCCATTATTATAGTGTATGCAGATTCCGTTTACAAGTTGAATATAGCGGGGAATCACTTGCAAAGCTGCGCTGTGTGCATTATGATAGCCTTATGAAAAGAGGGAATCTGTTTATGAACATAACCTATATTACACACAGCTGCTTTCTGGTGGAGCTGGATAGCTGTTATCTGCTGTTTGACTATTACAGGGGCACGCTGCCGAGGATGAAAGAGGACAAGCCACTGTATGTGTTTGCCAGTCATGCGCATGCCGATCACTACAGCACCAGGATTTTTAAGCTGAAGCACCCGTCTATTACATGGATTTTATCCAGCGATATCGCAGCTGCGCATCTCCATATACAGGTGGAGGCAGGGAAGTGCTATACGGTGAATGATCTGCAGGTGCGCACGCTTGCTTCTACGGATGAGGGTGTTGCCTTTCTGGTGACAGCTGAGGACAAATGCATCTATCACGCCGGTGATCTCAACTGGTGGGACTGGGGCGATGAAGATACGCCGCAGGAACATGCAGAGATGAAGGAGCGCTATTTCCGGGAGCTGCAAAGCATCAAAGGGATGCATTTTGACGTTGCCTTCCTACCGGTGGATCCCAGATTGAAGGAGCGTGCGCTGAAAGGAGCCCGGGCTTTTCTTCAATATGCCTCCTGCGATCTTCTGGTACCGATGCATTTCTGGAAGGATACTGCCGTCTTTACATGGCTGCGGCATTCAGTAATCCAGAACATAGAAGCCATGCAGCTCTGGCTGGGATTCCAGGAACTGGAACGTTTACAAAAGTATAAGGTTTCTTCACCTTCCTGTGGAAGTTTTTTCTGAAGTATGCTACTATTGTACTATATAAACAATAGAAAAGGGAGTATGGATAATGGAAACAAAAGAAATCATCAAACATGCCTTAAAGGATTATCAGAATATTACCGGACTGCGCAGCTATGTGGTATATGACAATACGGTAATTCAGAGTGCTTCGGAGAAAAATTATTTCTGCAAGTGTTTGAAATCCAGCAGTAAGGCTTTGAAAAAGTGTGAGGAATGTACAGAGGAAACATATGAGAATGCGAGAAAAATCGATCATGAATGTGTGTATTCCTGTCATGCAGGTCTCATCAAATGGGCGGTACCGGTACAGCGCGGAGATTTCCACTGTGTTATCGTCAGTGAAGGTGTTCTCGCCATGAAACAGATGGAGGATGCTGATAAATGGGCAAAATATCTAAGCAGGGAGTATCAGCTGGATGAGAGTATGCTGCTGAAGAATTTTAAGGTCATTCAGACGATGGATGAGGATCAGATGAATGCTTCGATTGAGCTGTTAAAGGATTTGTTGTCCTATCACTTTGCCATGGCGGAAAAGCAGGCGTAGCATTATATTTTCATACAATGGAAGCGTGTATGTTCAGTCAGGGAATCGCTGAAGGGATAAACATACATGCAAAAGGGATCGATACCGTTTCGATGATATCGATTCCTTTTTTGACTTTATGAGATGTATCCTGTCCATTTCCGGATAAGAAATTACGCATCCTTCAAGCTTGGCTGTTTTATTGCTTCGTGTCAATTGCTCTATGGAATATATGGGAAATATGGCATAAGAAGGCATTTTGATATGAATCGCAGGATTCCCGAGACATATGAATGGCGAAAAGAAAGTGTATCCTTTATAATAAAGACAGCTACAATAATAGAGAAGAGGGTGATTTTATGACAATTACAAATCCATATATACTGGCAGCGATTGGAACCGGGTTCACATTTTTGATGACTGCCCTGGGCGCTGCGACAATCTTTTTGATCCGCAAGGAGATGAAGCAGGGAATGCAGTCTGCCTTTCTCGGCTTTGCGGCAGGTGTGATGATTGCGGCTTCTGTCTGGAGTCTTTTGATTCCCAGCATGGAACAGGCAAAGGAACTGGGAATGCCGGAATGGCTTCCGGCAGGCGGCGGCTTTGTGTTAGGCGGTCTGTTTCTGCTGGCACTGGATAAGGCGCTGCCGCATCTGCATCCGGGAAGCGATGAACCCGAGGGACCGAAAAGCTCCCTGAAGAGGACGACGATGCTGGTATTTGCCGTTACGCTGCATAACATTCCCGAGGGCATGGCAGTCGGTCTGTCCTTTGCCTTATCCACATCGGCGGGGGGCTCTACAACAACGGCTGGCGCCCCTCCCATGCAGATTTGCT
>OBXO01000093.1_pt1 | contig 108274 bp, 92 predicted proteins | sample 1501431 | NCBI WGS metagenome assembly OBXO01 (sample SAMEA2580163, study PRJEB22360) | human gut metagenome | biome: human gut; feature: human-associated habitat; material: faeces | place: Denmark | collected 2008/2010
TGGCGCCCAGCTTGCCCTTGTTCGGGGTGCCGTCGAGCTCGATCATCAGGTCGTCCAGAGCGCGCTGGTCAGCAGCGTCCATGCCGATGACCTTCGGAGCGATGACCTCGTTCACGGCCTTGACCGCGTTAAGAACACCCTTGCCGCCGTAGACGGACTTGTCGCCATCGCGACGCTCCCAAGCCTCGGCCTCACCGGTGGAGGCGCCGGACGGGACCAGGCCCAGGCCCTGGGCGCCGTCTTCGGTGTCCAGAACGACCTGAACGGTCGGGTTGCCGCGGGAATCGAGAATCTGACGCGCGTACACGCTTTCAATTACTGCCACAACTACTCCTTAAAACGGTTGTGTATCTTGAATGACATTCTTAAGAGTAGTGCGATTTGTGGACGTTGTGAACAACACGCCCAAAATTTAGCGTTAGCGCTCACAATGCCAGTGTGCCGCCTGATTGCAAGGCAGTACGGACGAAATCGCTCAGTCAACGTCCTTGCCATTGAGGTAGCCGATCTCACTGTCGGACAATTTCAGTTCGCTGGCTTTGAACGAGTCCTGAATCTCCTGCGGGTTTCTGGCCGAGGGAATCGTGAACAGATATTGGTATTGCGCAAGTTCCCACGCGAGCGTGACGCGCTGGTAGGAGCAGTCGTGAATCTTGGCGACTTCGCGGAACCGGTCGAACAGATGCTCGTTGAACGGGTCGAGGAATCCGCCGAGTGGCGACCAGCAGACAAAAGCCAAACCGAGCTTTTCGCAGGTTTCCAACGTGTGTTCAGGGTCGCGGTGGACCGGGGAGAACTGGTTCTGGACGGCCACGAGACGATCGCCCAAAATATTGCGGGCGGTTTCGATGTCCGCGTTGTCGATTCTGGAGATGCCGACAGCTTTGGCCACACCTTCGTCCACGAGCTGCTTGAGTGCGCCCATCTGGTCTTCGTACGGCACCTGCGGATCATTGCAGTGCGAGTAGAGCAGATCGAGCGTATCGACACCGAGGCGGCGGGCTGATTCCTTGGCATTGGCGATCATGGTTTCAGGTCGGGCGTCGGCCTGCCAGCCGTAGTTGCCGTTGCCGTCAAGCGTGCGCAGCCAGCCGGTTTTGGTGGCTACGAGCACCTGATCTTTGGGGCCATGCCACGAGTGCAGAGCATCGCGGACCAGATATTCGCCATAGCCCATATCCTCCGGTTCGCCGGTGCCGGGTGCGCTGGGCAGATAATAGGACCAAGCCGTGTCCAAATAACGGACTCCGGCATCGAGCGCGGCATGGATGGTCTCGATTGCCTGATCACGGTTGGAGGGGCGCCCCTCGATGGCGAGCGCCATCGTGCCCATGCCAAGGCGGGGAATCTCATAGCCGGCAAGTGTTGCCGTGGTCGCGCTCTGGTTCGTGCGGCTCGTAGTCGTTTCGCTCATAGCAGTCACTTAATCTCGCTCGCTGGACAGTCGGAACGATTCCGTCTGGGGTGAATCATCGTCACAAACGACGGCATGAATATGAATATGGCTCACCGGAGGTTGCCCGGTGAGCCATAGCTGGCTCGACTGTCGCCTCGCACCCCGTCTACAAACGGCTCTGCCGTTTGCTTGACGACGGGGTCCATGCCAAATCATCAAGTAACTGGTTGGTCCAGAGGACTACCTGGTCGGAGCTCATGGGACCTTGGCCCAGGGAGCCGGTGAACGGGGTGGGGACGATGAGTTGGTGGGTGACCGGGCGGTATTGGGTGCCTTTGTAAATACGGCCCATACGCATCTGGATGGATTCGGGCGGGTCGATGCGACCGATGCGCACGCGGTTGGATTGCGCGAGAATCTCCGAAATGCCGAGCTTGCGGGCCTTGAACTTCAGACGGGCCACGTCGAACAGGGTCTCGAATTCGACCGGCGGCTTGCCGTAACGGTCGGTAAGTTCCTCTTCCAAATCCTTCAGATCGGCCTCGTTGCGGGCGGAGGCGAGCTTGCGGTACGCTTCCAGACGCAGCTTGTCCGAATCAATGTACTCGATCGGAATCGACGCTTCGATGGGCAGGTCGATGGACACGGCCACCGGCTCGACGTTCTCTTCGGGCTCCTTGTACTTTTCCACGGCTTCGGACACCATGCGTACGTACAGGTCGAAGCCCACGCCCTCGATATGGCCGGACTGCTCGTCGCCCAGAAGGTTACCGGTGCCGCGCAATTCCAAGTCCTTCATGGCCACGTCGAAACCGGAGCCGAGCGCCGTGTTCTGCGCGATGGTGGCGAGCCGGTCATGGGACTGCTCGGTCATCGGCTTGGACGGGTCGTACAGGAAGTAGGCGTACGCGCGCTCGCGGCCGCGGCCGACGCGGCCACGCAGCTGATGGAGCTGGCTCAAGCCGAAACGGTCGGCATGGTCGACGATCAGCGTGTTCGCATTGGAGATATCAAGACCGGTCTCGATGATTGTGGTACACACGAGCACGTCGATGTCGCGATGCCAGAAGTCGCGGATGATCTGGTCGAGCTGCTTCTCCCCCATCTTGCCGTGGGCGATGCCGACGTGCGCCTCGGGCACCAGCGTGTGGATCTTGTCGGCGATGGACGAGATGTCTTGCACACGATTGTGGACATAGAACACCTGGCCGCCTCGCAGCAGTTCGCGGCGTACGGCTGCGGTGACCTGCGCATCCTCGTAGGCGCCCACATAGGTCAGCACCGGCAACCGGTCTTCGGGCGGGGTGGCGAGCGTGGACATCTCGCGAATGCCGGTCACGGCCATTTCCAGCGTGCGCGGGATAGGCGTGGCAGACAGGGACAGCACGTCCACGTTGGTGCGCAGGGCTTTCAGCGTCTCCTTGTGTCCCACGCCGAAACGCTGCTCCTCATCGATGATGACGAGTCCCAGATCCTTGAACTTGATTTTCGGGTTCAGCAGCTTGTGCGTGCCGATGACCACGTCCACCGTGCCGGTTTCCAGCCCCTCGATGGTCTCGTTGATCTCTTTGGTGGTCTGGAATCGGCTCATGGCCGCCACATTGACCGGGAAACCCTCGAATCGTTCGCTGAACGTCTCGTAATGCTGCTGGACAAGCAGCGTGGTGGGCACGAGCACGGCCACCTGCTTGCCGTCCTGCACGGCCTTGAAGGCGGCACGCAGTGCGATTTCGGTTTTGCCGAAGCCCACGTCGCCGCAGATGAGGCGGTCCATCGGCACGGGCTTTTCCATGTCGGATTTAACTTCGTCGATGGTGGTGAGCTGGTCGGCGGTTTCCTGATAGGGGAAGGCGTCTTCCAGCTCTTTCTGCCATGGGGTGTCCGGGCTGAACGCGAAGCCCTTGGCGCGCTGGCGGGCGGAGTACAGCTTGATCAGGTCGTCGGCGATCTCGTGGACGTGCTTACGGGCCTTGGCCTTGGTGGCCGCCCAGTCGGAGCCGCCGAGCTTGTTGAGCTTGGGGGCTTCGGCGCCGATGTATTTGCTGACCTGGTCGAGCTGGTCGGTGGGGATGAACAGTTTGTCCGCCGGGGCGCCGCGCTTGGAAGGCGCATATTCGATGACCAGGTATTCGCGAGTGGTTTTGTTGGCGCCGGTGCCGATGGTGCGCTGACGCATTTCGATGAACCGGCCAATGCCGTGCTGCTCGTGCACCACGTAATCGCCTTTTTTGAGCTCCACCAAGTCGATGGCCTTGCGCCGGCGTTTCGGCGTTTTGGCCACGGCCACGGCTGAAGTGCGGCCGGTCAGGTCGCGTTCGGTGAGCAGGGCGATTTTGGCGGCTTTGTCCACGAAGCCGTCGATGGCCTGAGAGCGGATGACGTCGAAATTGGCGATGCCGGTAGTGTTGATCGCACGCTTGAGCCTGGCCAAGGTGCCGGCCGCAGCGGCGGTGATGGTGACGTGGAAGCCGGCATCGAGCAGGCCTTCGATGCCTTGGGAGGCCTTGGCCTCATCCCCTCGGAATTCGGCCGGGTTCTGGGCGTCGAGCTGCACATGGCCGGTCAACGTGGTGTCCACGCCGAAACTGGTGAGGCGAATCACCGGATGTTCGGAGTATTCGAGGGAGCTGATGGTTTCCGCATAGTCGAGGAAGCTGGCTTCGTCGAAGCTGATGGGCGCGCCGGCGCCGTGGCCGGAGGCGGCCACATGCCAGCTTGCGGCCAGGAACTCGTTCGCGGTTTTTGCCAAGTCTTCGGCGGAGCGGCGCAGTTTCTCCGGGTCGCTCAGGAGGATCACGGCGTGCTTGGGAAGCATGGAGCCCACCGGTTCCAGATGGTCCACGAGTGCGGGCATCAGGGATTCCATGCCTTCGACCGGAATGGCGTTGGCGATGGATTCGAGCATGTCCTCAGCATTGGGAATCGAACCGACCAAGGCTTTGGCGCGGGTGCGCACGGCGTCGGTCAGCTGCAGTTCACGGCATGCGGTGGCCCAGATGGTCTTGAGGCCGTCGCCGTAGGTACGCTGGTCGGAGGCGTGGAATTCCTTGATGGTGTCAATTTCGTCGCCGAAGAATTCGATACGCACCGGGTGCGGTGCGGTGGGCGGGAATACGTCAAGAATGCCTCCGCGCACCGCGAACTCGCCACGGTCCATGACCAGGTCCACGCGCGTATAGGCGTTTTCGATCAGACGTTTGGCGGCTTCGTCGAGGGGCAGGTCCTCCCCCACGGTGAACACGAGCGGCTCGACATCGCCCAGTCCTTGGACGACTGGCTGGATGAGCGAGCGGATCGGCATGACGAGAATGCGAATCGGGCCGAACATCGAATCGGTATCGCTCGGATGCTTGAGTCTGCGGAACACGGCCATGCGGCTGGCCACGGTGTCCGCGCGCGGGCTCAGACGCTCGTGCGGCAGGGTTTCCCAGGCTTCGAGCTGGGCGATGTCGTTCGGGTCGCCATCATACCAGGAGCGCAGCGAGCCCACGGTCTCTTCGGCTTCGCGGCCGGAGGCCACGACCAGCACGACCGGCTTGCCGGGTTTGCCGGCCACACCCTGCCCGATGGCGGCGGCCAAAGCCGGGCGCAAACCTTCGGGGATGCCGGCCAGGACGGAGTTGTCGACGTCGTCCGAAGCCTCGATGTCGCCGGCGGCGAGCTTCAGGAAGGTCTTGTCCTGTTCCAGCTCAGACAGGATGCCTGCCAGTGAGCCGTTGATCAGGTCCGGGTGCGTCGCCTCACCGGCCATTGAACTTCTCCTGGGTCTTGGCAAGACCGTGGAAGATGATGTCCTCGGCGGCGTCGGCGCCGTCAGCCAGGAATTCGGGCAGCTGCTTGCGCTGGTCCGGACCGAATCCGCCCAGCACCCAGTTCACCGTGTTGTCATGCGCGTTCGCACCGCGCTTGGAGTGACCGACGCCCATGCGCACACGCGCGTATTTCGGCGTGCCGAGGGAACGGTCAATCGACTTGATGCCGTTGTGGCCGCCTGCGGAGCCGCCTGCCTTGACCTTGATACGGCCGAATTCCAAGTCCATGTCATCGTGAATCACCACAATATGGTCGGGCTCGATCTGGTAATAGGCGCTAATGGAAGCCACCGCATTGCCGGAATCATTCATATAAGTCAGCGGCTTGGCCAGAAAGAACTTGACGGTGCGGCCGTCCAGGTTCATCACGCTTTTACCGAGCATGGCCAAGCCCTTGTGATCGGCGAAGTTCACCGTCCAACGTTCGGCGAGCACGTCGGCGGCCATGAAGCCCATGTTGTGCCGCGTGTCCTCATATTTTTTGCCGGGGTTGCCCAGTCCCGCAATCAGCCAGAAATCCGATGCCATAATCCGCTCCTCGTCCGTCTTCCTTTATTCCCGTATGCACGTTCTGTACGTTCCGTACGTCATGCGCGCGTTCGCCTCGCGCACTGGCCCATGCCCGGCCGGATCCAACCGTCAAGATTGTACTCAACGCCGCCGTCAAGCTCGTTTGCTCCGGCATCCTCACACTTTTCTTGACTGAAATGACTTACTGCAAGGCTGCAGGTCCAAATACCAGTAGGACATGTCCCGCATGGTGCCGGTAGAGTCGGTGGCAGCGGCGGGCATGAGTCCGAATTGGGTGAAGCCGAAGCGGCGCATGAGGGCAATGGAGCCGGCGTTATCGGCGAAAATGATGCCGCAAGCCTTGCGCATGTGACGGGCCAGCGCCTCGGTGAGCAGCCTGTCAAGCATGAACGCGCCTACTCCCCTGCCTTGCCATGCCGGATCGATGTAATAGGCCAAATCGGTGACACCGTCATATCCTGCGCGGTCATAGAACACGGAGAGCGCACCGAAGCCAATGATTGAACCGTCTTCCGATTCCACAACAAAAACGCCGTAGGGCGGCGTATGGGATTCGACCCAGGCGCGGCGTTGGTCGAAGGTGCGCGGGGTGAGGTCGGCGGTCGCACCGCCGGCCATCACTGAGGCGTTGTAGATGTCGGCGATGGCTTGGACGTCGGATTCGACGGCCGGACGGAAGGTGTATGGCATGAGGTTCCTTTGAATACGCAAATAGCCCGTCCTTATGATAAGGACGGGCTATGTCAGTTGAGGTAACCGACTCCCCTCAGTCGCCTTCGGCGATGGCTCCCCTCACCCTGAGGGGAGCCAATTCCTGTCGGAACTACTTGTCGAGCTCGATGGCCTTGTTGAGGGCGTCTTCAAGCTCCTTCTGCGCCTTGCCGTAGGCGGTCCAGTCGCCGTTCTTCATGGCGGACTGGCTGTCCTTCATGGCTTGGGCGGCATCGTTCAGCGCCTGCTGGAGTTCGGGGCTACGGTCGGAAGACGAGCCGGAATCCGACTTGCCGTCCGTGGTGCCGGACTGGCCACCATTGGTATCGGAACCAGATTGGTCACCGGATATGCCGGACGACTGGTCACCAGACGATCCGTCACCGGACACGTTCTCGGCATCGCCCGCGGCCGCGCCGGAATCACCACCGAACACCTGATCCAAGGCCTCATCCAACGTATCCGCAAATCCTACCTGATCACCGAACGCGACCAGCGTCTTCTTGAGCAGCGGGAATGAAGTCGCACCCGAAGACTTGACGTACACGGGCTGCACGTACACCAGTCCGCCACCGAGCGGCAGGGTGAGCAGGTTGCCGCGCACCACTTGCGTGTCGCCGGATTGCAGCAGGTTCAGTTCCTTGGACACGTCGGCGTTGGCGTTGAAGTTGTTCTGCGCCTGGCCGGGGCCCGGTACGTTCGAATCCTTGGGCAGCTCCTGCAATCGGATGGTGCCGTAGTTTGAGCCTATCTTGCCCTTCTCATTGCCGGCATCCGAGTCGACCGACAGGAAGCCGGTGAGGATCTCACGGGTGGACTGGCCAGCCGGAATGTAGGTGGAGCTCAGCGAGAACACCGGTTCCTTGGTGCCACCGGTCTGCAAGGTCAGGTAGTACGGCGGCTGCAGGATGTCCTGGTCCTGCTGGGACTGGGATTCGGTCGGGTCGACCGGCGTCTGCCAGAAGTCCTCGCCGGAGTAGTACTGGTTGGCGGAGGTCACGTGGTACTTGGAGAGCAGCTCGCGCTGCACCTTGAACAGGCTTTCCGGGTAGCGCATGTGGCTCATCAGGTCGCCGGAGATATCGGAGAGCTGGTGGTACTGGCCGGGGAAGATCTTCTCCCATGCCTTGATTACCGGGTCGGATTGATCCCATACGTACAGATCCACGGAACCGTCGTAGGCGTCCACGGTGGCCTTGACCGAGTTGCGGATGTAGTTGGCCTTCTGCGAGCCCAAGGATGAGACCGTTGCGGAAGAGACGGTGGTGGAATCCTTGGTGGCGGAGCCGAGGTCGGTCATCTGCGAGTACGGGTAGGCATCAGAGGTGGTGTAGCCGTCGACGATCCACTTGACGCGGCCATCGACCACGGCCGGATACACACGGCCGTCAAGCGTCAGGTACGGCGCCACCTTGGCCACGCGCTCCTTGGGGGAACGATCGTAAAGAATCTGCGATTCGCTGGTCACACGGTCGGAGAAGAGAATCTGATCGGAGCCGAAGCGGATCGCGTAGAGAATCCTGGAGAACAGGTTGCCGACCGAAGGGCCGCCGTCGCCCTTGAACGTGGTCAGAGCACCTTCCGAACCGGTCGGGTAGTCGAACTCCCAAGCCTGCGTGCCCTCCGGTGCGCCGACGATCGAGTATTCGGTGGTGTTCGGCGAGAAGTAGATGCGAGGCTCGTACTTTTCGGATTCGGTGAGCTTGCCCTGGGTGGGGATGCCGGATTCGAAGAATTCAGGCTGGCCGTCGGCGGTCACCTTGTTGCCGTAGGCGGCCACCACGCCGTAACCGTGGGTGTACACGGTGTGGTCATTGACCCAATTGCGGTTGTCATTGCCGGCCAGGTCAAGCTCGCGGGCGGCAATCACGGTGTCCTGGGAAACGCCGTCGATCTCGTACTTGTCGACTGCCAAAGTGTCGGCGAAGGTGTAGTACTGCTTGGACTGCTGCAACTGTTTGAACGTGGGGCTGACGACCTGCGGGTCGAGCAGACGGATCTGCGCGGTGGTGTCGGCCTCCTTGGCCAGAGCGCCCTGCTCACCCTTGTCGGTCACCTTGTATTGCTCGGTCTTGAGCTTGTCAAGACCGTAGGCGGCGCGGGTGGCGTCGATGTTGCGCTGGATGTAGGTGGATTCCATCTCCTGTGCGTTCGGGTTGACGCGGAAGCGTTGCAACAGCACCGGCCATGCCACGGTGAGCACAAGACCCACCACGACCACGACGGCAATGGAGGTCACCGGCACACGCCAGGCCTTGAGCGCGGCGGAAGCGCGCACGCCGATGGACGCCTGGCCTTCGAGCGTGTGGGAGCGCATGAGCCAGATGCCCAGCACCACGCCGAGGATGGCGGTCAGCACGGCCATGATGAAGGTGACGGGGATGTTGGCATGTACGGCGGTGTAGGAGGCACCGGTGATGCGTGAACCCTGCACGGTGAGCTGGTCGAAGACGCCAATCATCTGGCGCACTGCCCAAGCGAACATGTTGAGCATCAGCCAGATGCCAAGCTGGCGACGGCAACGCTTGGTAATGGAGAACAGGCCGCGTCCGTTAACCGGCATGGTAATGCGGATACCACCCATCAGCACATGAGTGACCACGGAAAACACAAGGCCCACGCCCAGCAGCATGGCCACGGCGGCGAGCACGAGCTTCAGGCCCGGCAGCACGAACACGTAGAAGCCGTTGTCCAGACCGAACTGCGGATCGGTGGTGCCGAACGACTGCGCGTTGAACATGAGCAGAATCTCGCTCCAGTTCGCGTTGAACTGAGAGCCGAAGATGACGCCGACGATCAGCGAAATCACCACGGCCACGCGGCGAGCGGTTTTCGAGCTGACGGATTTGCCGACCTCGACCACATCGCCGTTAATGCGAATGGTGGAACCGTCGGCCGAATCAGGGCGTGCTCGAATGGCCAGCCAGGCGGAAACGAAGCCGGTCAAGGCCATGAGCAGCGCGTAGGCCACCCACAGACCGATTTTCACCCCGAGCTGGGTCCAGACCACGGACTGGAAGCCGAGCTGGCCGTACCACATCAGATCGGTGATGAATCGGGACAGGCCGAAGAACAGACCGACGATGATGGCCAAGGCCAGCACCACGCCGATCAGAATCTTGCTGCCACGGCTGCCTCCTGAGCCACCGGACGCTGGCTTACGGGTGATACGCGGATTGGCCGGGCCATGTGGAGGGCGGGATGACCCGGAGGGGCCGGCGTTGGTGTTGCGGGCCGGACCGTCCCCATCGGCCTCGACATCGAGGATGATCGGATCGTCATTGTTCGCATTGTTGCGTCGTGAATCGCCGCCATTGCCGAACAGTACTGAGAAAGGATCGTTAAAAGACATAACTCAAGCCTATCGAAAGGGCGGGAGGTAGGTTATGCCCTGAGCACAGAATGAGGCAGCGTTCTGTTCTACGCTCCGTTCTACGCTTGCCGGTATGAACAGCCAACGGCCACAACATATGCGTCCCTCAGCACACGCCACACGCCAACTTCGGCACAGGAGCACTCCAATCGTGGCGACAATATGTGCTTTGGCAGTGGTGTTGGCCGGCGTGGCAGCCTACGGATGGCATGTCGGATGGTTCGCCAAATCCACATCAAACGGCAACACCACCACTCCCCAGACCTCCCAGACAAGTGCGTTACCACGCGCCGACGTTCCTTCCCCGAAGAAGAACGACGATCCGGCCGCACAAGCCCAACGTGCGGTATCCGCCATGACACTTGAGGAACGTGTGGGACAGTTAGTGATGGTGCCGTTGCTTGCCGGTTCCGATCCCTCCTCGTTGGCTTCAACAATCGCCGACGAACACATTGGCTCGGCCATTCTCATTGGCAATTGGAATACCGGCGCCGATACGGTCAAGACCGCGACCGCGCAACTCCAAGGATATGCGCCGGCCGGCAATCGTCTCATCATCGCCACCGATCAGGAGGGTGGTCAGGTGCAGCATCTGACTGGTACCGGTTTCGACACAATGCCCAGTGCCGTTGAGCAGGGCACAATGTCCGCTGACGCATTGCGTCAATCGGCAGGCACGTGGGGTTCGCAATTAGCTGCTGCTGGCATAAATGTCGATTTGGCACCGGTGCTCGGCACGGTGGTGGGCGATCGTGCCTCAAATGCTCCGATTGGCGCGCTGGATCGTGATTTCGGATTGGATGCGGCCGGCAACGCCGAACATGGCATCGCCGTTATTGAAGGTTTGCGAGACGCTCAGGTCGGCGCGGCGGTCAAACATTATCCTGGGTTGGGCGCGGTAAGCGGCAATACCGACTTCACCACCGAAGGCATTCTGGATACGACCACCACGTTGGGCGGGGCCGAGGCAGGTGCCTTTGACCAGGCGATCACCAAGACCGATCCTGCGATGGTGATGATGTCGTTGGCCACGTATCAATCCATCGACCCGAATAATCCGGCGGTGTTTTCTTCTACGATTATCGACGGTCATATTCGCAACGCCCTGAAGTACACGGGCGTGGTGATTTCGGATTCGATGTCTGCCGAAGCGTTAAGCAGCTACGATGTAAGCCAATTGGGAGTAAAGCTTGTCGAGGCGGGCGGCGACATGTCCTGCATCGGTCAGACGGATTACGTAAAGCCAATTGTGGACGGCCTCAACGAACGGGCGAAGTCCGATCCGGCTTTCGCTTCGAAAGTGACGGCGGCGGCGACTCGCGTAATGGCATTGAAAATCAAGATGGGACTGGCCTGACTGCTTATCCTTTGCACTGGTGAGGATTGATGCGCACTGATTCGCGCTAATCCTCACCAGCCCTCGTACAAATGCACACTAGTCCTCGTACGAATCGTCAGTCCTCGTATGAATACAGACCATGCTTGCCGATGTATTGCACCACGCCGTCAGGCACCAGATACCAGACCGGCTCGTCGTGTTCGGCGCGGCGGCGTACATCGGTCGAAGAGATGGCCAAGGCCGGGATCTCAAGCGTATCGACCTTTCCTTCGGGCAAGGTCACGCCGTCCGGACTGGAGTAGCCGGGGCGCGTGACGGCCACGAAGTGGGCGAGGTCCCACATGAGGTCGGCGTCCTTCCACTGCATAATTTCGGCCACGGCGTCTGCGCCGGTGATGAAGAACAGCTCGGCGTCGGGATGTTGGGCGCGGATATCGCGCAGGGTGTCGATGGTGTAGGTGACGCCCGGACGGTCGATGTCGACACGCGAGACGGTGAATTTGGGGTTGGATGCGGTGGCGATCACAGTCATCAGATACCGATCTTCGGCGTTGGTGACGTGCTTGTCCAGCTTGAACACAGGTCGGCCGGTGGGTACGAAAATCACCTCATCGAGGTCGTATACCCAAGCTACTTCGGAGGCGGCGACCAAGTGGCCGTTGTGAATCGGGTCGAACGTGCCGCCCATGATGCCGACGCGCAGGCGCGTATGCCAGTTGCCGCGTGCGGAAAGCCTGCCTTTGCCATGGCTGCTGGCCCCGGCCGGCGCGGACAGGTCAGACATGCGCCGTTCGGTTTCGCCTTGGGTGACGGCAACGATTTCGGCGGGCTCGGCGGATTCCACTGATTTTTCGGACTGAACTGACGCAGCCGTTTTGTGGCTGTCGGTAACACCACTCATGCCTGGTCGCCCTCGCCGGCGGCGTCATCGGCTGATTCGGTTTCCTCTTCGATTTCGCCGGCGGTGGGATTGTCTTCCCTGGGATCGATCTTGCCCATGTCTTCATCCCATTCGTCCTGGACCACGCGACGAATTTCGGCGAAGGTGGGCAGCGGGAAGTCCGGCTGGTAGAGGCGGCGGACCTCGGCCACACGCTCGGTGATGCGGATGAGCGTGTCGGTCATGCCGTCAAGGTCACCGTCGTGCTCCATCTGGCTGTATTTGCCGATGTAGCCTTCCATGAGCTCCATGTGTTCGCGCACGATCTTGAGCTGGGCATCGTCGAGGTCCGCGACTTCGGGCGAATCGGTCTCGGGCCAACCGATGAGCACGGCGTCCGCGTATTCGAGCGACGCACGCTGGGCGGCGGAGGCGATGCCGTCCTCGATCTGCACAAGGAACACGTAGCGGACGATGCTGAGCCGTTCGGCCGCGATCTTCAGGCCGAGCTTGGGATCGTTGAGGTCGATGTCGGGCCGCAGTTCGCTTGCCTTGTTTGCCGTGTCAGCCGTAATGTTCATGTTGCCGTCCTCGTTCATGCGCGCACCTGTCCTGTTCCGTAACCGATCCACTTGGTGGTGGTCATCTCCCGCAATCCCATGGGACCGCGTGCGTGCATCTTCTGCGTGGAGATGCCAAGCTCGGCACCAAAGCCGAACACGCCGCCGTCGGTGAAGCGGGTGGAGGCGTTGACCATGACCACGGCCGAGTCGATGCGCTTGGTGAATTCCTCGATGGCCGCATAATCCTCGGCGATGATGGATTCGGTGTGGCCTGTGGAATGCGTGTTGATGTGGTCGATGGCCGCGTCCAGGTCCGACACCACCTTGATGCCCATTTTGAGGGCCAGGTATTCGGTGTCCCAATCCTCTTCGGCGGCGTGGTTGAGGTCAAGGCCCTCGATTGCCGCGCCGGAGATGATGCCGTACGACGTGGTGTCGGTCTGCAGCACGACGTTCGCCTCGGCCAGAGCGGCGGCGATCTGCGGCAGGAATTCGGCGGCGACATCCTTATGAACCAATAGCTTTTCGGCGGCGTTGCACACGCCCACGCGCTGGGTTTTGGCGTTGATGATGATCGGGATGGCCTTGGCGAGATCACCGGACTTGTCGATATAGATATGCACGTTGCCGGCACCGGTTTCGATGACCGGCACTTTGGAGTTGCGCACGACGGCTTGGATCAGACCCGCTCCTCCTCGCGGCACGAGCACGTCGATATGGCCTCGCGCCTCCATCATGGCGGTGGCGCCGGCGCGCCCGTACTGGTCGACGGATTGCACCAGTGCGGATTCGAAACCGTGGGCTTCAAGCACCGGGGCGATGACGCCCAACGTGGCGGCGTTAGTGCGTTCGGCGGCGTGGCCGCCTCGCAGCAACGCGGCATTGCCGGACTTGAGGCACAGGCTGGCCACGTCCACAGTGACGTTCGGCCGGGCCTCGTAGATCATGCCGATGACGCCCATCGGCACGCGCGTCTGGGTAAGGCGCAGACCGTTGGGCAGGTTGTATCCGCGCACGATCTCGCCGACCGGATCGGGCAGGGTGGCCACATGGCGCACGCCTTGGGCGGCGGCGGCCACGCGCGGCACGTCGAACAGCAGGCGGTCGAGCTTGCCCGCATCCATGCCGTTTTCCTTGGATTCGAGCATGTCCAGCGCGTTGGCGGCTTCGATGTCCGCAGCATGCTCGTCCAACGCGTCCGCAATGGCAAGCAACAGTTCGTTTTTGGCTTCGGTATTTGCCTGTGCAAGACGCTCCTGTGCGCGTGCGGCCTGATCGGCCTGGCGGCACACCGCGTCGAACACCTCAGGACTCAATTCATCGCTCATAACAGTCAAGCGTAACTCACAACGCGGCTGATTGCTTACTCCGACCCGCTTGTTATGGGATGTCTGACGTTTTGAATCGCAAACAGAACCGGCTCCCCTCCGTCTCAGGCGGGAAGCCGGTGACGTGATGCGCTCCGGTCAGCGAATCATCACTAACCGGTACACCACGGTGGATTAGTGAATCAGCAAATCAGTGGATCTGGTCCAGGTCGGGGTAGAGCGGGAAGTCTTCGGCGAGCTTGTCGACGCGAGCCTTCAGCGCGGTCACGTCGGCGGACGGTCCGGCGGCGAGCGCGGTGCCGATGATGTCGGCCACCTCCTCGTATTCCTTCGGCCCGAAGCCGCGGGTGGCCAGGGCGGACGTGCCGATTCTCAGGCCCGAGGCCACCGAGGCCGGGCGCGGGTCGAAGGGCACGGTGTTGCGGTTGATGGTGATGCCGCAGGCGGCGAGCAGATCCTCGCCCTGCTGGCCGTCCATCTCGCTGTTGCGCAGGTCGACCATCACCAGATGCACATCGGTGCCGCCGGTCAGCACGGAGATGCCGTTGGCCTTGACGTCGTCGGCCAGTAGTCGTTCGGCAAGGATCTTGGCACCGTCGAGCGTGCGCTGGCGGATGATCTCCGGGTCGGTGCGGAAGGTCTCGGGGTTCACGCCGTACGCCTCGGCGTGGTAGAAACGGCCGGGGTAGCCTTCGGCGTATTTGTTGGTCAGCACGGAGCCCTGGCATTGCAGTACCGCTCGCGGCACGAAGTTCTCAGAGGCGATCATCTCAAGGCCACTGCGCTGGCGGCCCAGTTCGGAGTCCAGCAGTTCGGCGATCTCAGGATCGGTTTCGCAGATCGGCGCGTTGAAAGCATCGGTTGCCTTCTGCGCAAGGGGTGAAGCGGTCATGGGTGCTCTTTGGTATAAGCGACAATTGATTCGCCGTTGTCGCCTTACCGTATGGCCCGTTTGCAGCCGGCCTGTTTCATGATATGGCCGGTCCCCGTTCGATGGCAATGGTGATTTTCGCCGGTGCGACCGGTCGGTTATGCGAGACGGACGGCCCTTCTGCCCACGGCCCACGCTAGACTGATGTGGATTCATCATCCCTTTCAGGCAGAAGGATTCATCGTGACAACCACCTTCCATTCCACCCGTAGCACCACCGATTCGCTGACCGCCAAGCAGGCGATTCGTAAGGGCATCGCCGATGACGGCGGCCTGTTCGTTTCGGACGTGTTGGGCAAGACCAAGGTGGACGTGGCCTCCCTGCCGGGCAAGTCGTACCAGCAAATCGCCGCCGAGGTGCTGGGCGCGCTGCTGCCGGACTTCACGGCCGAGGAGCTGGGCCAGTGCATCGCCGACGCCTACGGCGAACAGTGGTCCGATGAGCGCATCACCCCACTCAAGCCCCTGGGTGACGATTACGTGCTCGAACTGTTCAACGGTCCGACTTCCGCGTTCAAGGACGTGGCGCTGCAGATCCTGCCGCGCTTCATGGCGCACACCACGCCGGCCGATGGCGACGCGGACGAGAAGATCATGATCCTCACCGCCACCTCCGGCGACACCGGCAAGGCCGCGCTGGCCGGCTTCGCGGACGCCCCGGGCACCGCGATCACCGTCTTCTACCCGGAAGGCAAGGTCTCCCAGGTCCAGGAACTGCAGATGACCACGCAGGCCGGCTCCAACGTGCAGGTGGCCGCCGTGGAAGGCAACTTCGACGACGCCCAGTCCGCGGTCAAGCGCATCTTCGGCGACCGTGCCCTGGCCGAGCGTCTCGCCGGCAATTCGCACGTGGTGCTTTCCTCCGCCAACTCCATCAACGTGGGCCGTCTGGTGCCGCAGGTCGTCTACTACTTCTCCGCTTACGCCCAGCTGCTCGCCGACCAGGTGATCAACGTCGGCGATGAGGTCGAGTTCGTGGTCCCGACCGGCAACTTCGGCGATATCCTCGCCGGCTACTATGCCAAGCTGCTCGGTCTGCCGGTCAAGCACCTCGTGGTGGCTTCCGACAAGAACAACGTGCTGTTCGACTTCCTGACCACCGGTACCTACAACCGCCAGCGCCCGTTCTTCCAGACCATCTCCCCCTCGATGGACATCCTCATCTCCTCCAACCTGGAGCGCATGCTGTACTACTTGTCCGAGGGCGACACCCGTCTGATCTCCATGCTGATGAACGACCTCAACAAGTGGGGCACGTACGAGATCCCGGAAGAACTGCTGGCCAAGATTCGTCAGATCTTCGGCACCGGTTGGGCCGATGAGGATCAGGTACGCGAGTCCATCAAGCACTGCTGGGACGAGAACCACTACGTGATCGACCCGCACACCGCCTGCGGCTACTACCTACTTGAGCAGATGCCGCGCGACCCGCTGACCCCGCGCGTGCTGCTCTCCACCGCCAGCCCCTACAAGTTCCCGCGCGTGGTGAACGAGGCATTGGGCTTCGACGCCACCGGCACCGACTTCGAGTGCATGGATGTGCTGGCCCACGAGACCGGCACCACCGCCCCGGCCGCCCTGCGTGGTCTTGAGACCGCCGACGTGCGGTTCAAGGACGTCGTGGCCATCGACGGCATGGAGGACTACGTGGAGAAGGCCGCCCAGGCGCTGTGATAGTCCGCTGACGGCACTAACTGACAATTCCCAACCGATACATGCTTTACCAGCATGTATCGGTTTTTTGTTTTCTGATGTCACAAGTCGAAGGTCCAGGCATGTTCAAGCATGTCCGAGCCTTGTCACGCGCGGCTTTCTTGCGGCTTTTCACCTGCAACGAGCCAATGGCGTGTTGCTTGTTTTTTCTAGGAAGGCGGGAATCGCCATGCTGCCGGCGAACGGGAAAATCCATGTGGTTTGTTAGGTTCTGTTTCTGCAACTGAATAGTCCCATGAGGGAGTAGACAGCATTGCGGCGAAGGGCTCGGCCCAAACCGCAATGTGGCAAGTCAACATCGTGGCCGTCGGCAGTTCCGTTACGGTCTGGCTTTGCCTTAAATGACGAGACTCATGTACCGCGGAGTATGCGATACATGGTCGTCAACGATTCGTTTGGCTGCGTGCCGCCATGTTGCGCGGTACGCGAGTGATATTACGCGGGTTTCAGTGCGGTGTGTCAACCAAACGAGAGGAACATATGACCACGGCCAACGGGCAGACGCCCGCACCATTCATGCAGGATGCGCCAGCAGTCATCAGCACGCTGGGCACCGATGCACATCAAGGCCTGACCAGCGAACAGGCCGCGCACAACCTGAACCAGTACGGCCCCAACGCCTTCACCAAGCCGAAGCCGGAATCGATGCTTTCCCGCATCGTCAAGACGGCCGCCGACCCGATGCTCATCATGCTTATGATCGCGGCGGCCATCACCCTGGGCGTCAACATCACCCGCGCCATGGCCGGCGGCCACGCCGACATTCTCGAATGCGTGGGCATCTTCTTCGCCATCGCCCTGTCCGTGACCATCACCGTGGTGATGGAGGGTCGCAGCGCCAAGGCATTCGAAGCGCTGAACGACATCAATGACGACACGACCGTCACCGTGGTGCGCGACGGCGAGGTCACGCTGGTGTCGCAGCGAGACATCACCATCGGCGATGTGCTGCAGATCAGCACCGGCGACAAGCTGCCGGCCGATGCGCGCCTCATCGAATCGAACGATCTGACCGCCGACGAATCCGCGCTCACCGGCGAAAGCGTGCCGAGTGCCAAAGCCACCGACGCCGTGTTCACCGACCCGAAGACCCCGGTGGCCGACCGCACGAACATGCTCTATTCCGGCTGCTTCGTGACCGCCGGCAATGGCCGTGCCGTGGTCACCGCCGTGGGCGACGACACCGAGTTCGGCAAGATCGCCCGCGAACTGCGCGCCGCCAACACCGGTATGACGCCGCTGCAGGAGAAGCTCGCGAAGCTCGGCAAGGTGATCGCCGTGGTGGGCTCGATTGTGGCCGCACTGGTGTTCGTGCTTCAGGTGGCCCGGTTCGTGGCTTCCGGCACCGCCTCGTTCGACACGATTTCCGAGGCGTTCATCACCTCCATAACGCTGATCGTGGCCGCCGTGCCCGAAGGCCTGCCGACCATCGTGGCCGCGTGCCTCGCGGTGAACATCATCAAAATGTCCAAGCAGAACGCGCTGGTCAAGAAGATGGTGGCGTGCGAGACCATCGGCTGCATCAACGTGATCTGCTCGGACAAAACCGGCACATTGACCCAGAACCGCATGACCGTGATCGAGGCGTACAATGCACCGGGCCGCGCCTTGGAGAAGCCCGAGCAGATCAGGAACCGCATGCTGCTGGAGAACTTCTGCGTCAACGGCACCGCCGACGTGACCTTCCCGGGCGCCACCGAAGCCGAGGCCGGCGCGATGCCGGAATTCATCGGCAACCCCACCGAATGCGCACTGTTGGTCGCCGCGCACAAGGCCGGACTCGACTACCGGATTCGCCGCGAGCGCGCGACGGTGCTCCACACGTATCCGTTCTCGTCGGAGACCAAGAGCATGACCACTGTGGTGCGTGACGGCGACGGCATTACCGTGTTCGCCAAAGGCAGCCCGGAGAAGATGCTCGACCTGTGCGCCGTCGACGCCAAGACGCGCGGCGAAATCGAACGGGAGATCGCGAAGTTCCAGGCGCAGTCCTGCCGAGTGCTCGGCTTCGCCCACCGCCATATTTCCGATAAGGACGCCGACACTGCGGCTCTCGATTACGCTGCCGACCGCGCCGGCTTGGAATCCGGCATGATGTTCGACGGCTTCGTGGCCATCGTGGATCCCCTGCGCGAGGATGTGCCCGGTGCCGTGGAGCGCTGCCGCAAGGCGGGCATCGAGCTCAAGATGCTCACCGGCGACAACATCGTGACCGCCACGGCCATCGCCAACGAACTCGGCATTCTGGACGAGCGGCATATCGCCGTCGAGGCGCGCCAGATCGAGGAAATGAGCGACGAGGAACTGTCCCGCGAAATCGGCCGCATCCGCGTGATCGCCCGCAGCACGCCGGTTATCAAGATGCGCGTGGTGAACGCTCTGAAAGCCCAGGGCAATGTGGTGGCGGTGACCGGCGACGGCATCAACGACGCGCCCGCCATCAAGAACGCGGACGTGGGCATCGCCATGGGCATCGCCGGCACCGAGGTGTCCAAGGAAGCCAGCGATATCGTGATGCTGGACGATTCCTTTGCCACCATTGTCAAGGCCGTGCACTGGGGCCGTGGCATTTACGAGAATTTCCAGCGATTCATCCAGTTCCAGCTCACCGTGAACCTGTCTTCGGTGGTCGTGGTACTCGCCTCGCTGTTCAGTGGTCTGGCCGCGCCGTTCACCGCATTGCAGCTGCTGTGGGTCAACATCATCATGGATGGCCCGCCCGCGCTGACGCTCGGTATGGAGCCGATTCGCGACAATCTTATGGACCGCAGGCCCACCCGCCGCGACGCCGGCATCGTCTCGCGCGGCATGCTGGAGCGCATCATCGTCTCCGGCGCGTTCATCGCCGTGGTGTTCATGGCGCAAAGCTGGACGAACTTCATGGGCGGCACCGCCGAACAGCAGTCGACCATTCTGTTCACGCTGTTCGTGGTATTCCAGCTGTTCAACGCCTTCAACAGCCGCGAGCTGGGCAACGCCAGCCTGTTCGCCAATCTGCTGCGCAATAAAGTGATGATCGGCGTGTTCGCGCTGATGTTCGCACTTCAGGTGCTAGTGGTGCAATTCGGCGGCGCGATGTTCCGCACCGTGCCGCTGCCGATCGACATGTGGCTGAAAATCATCGCGGTCGGTTTCGGCGTGGTGGTGCTGCAGGAAGTTATCAAGACCGTCAAGCGCGCAGCCGCCGCCATCCGCGCGCGCCGCACGGCCAATGAAAGCGATTCCCAGCAACCGCACCAGCCAATCGCTCTGGATCTGGTGGACTGATAACACACCGATAACGGAAAGAGACCGACAGATTCCTGTCGGTCTCTTTTCATTCGCGGTCGGACAAATGCGCGGCTAGAGTTCTTTGGCTCGGTAGATGCGGATGGCTATAAGCATGGAGCCAAAAAATGCGAGCAGACACAACACGGCGAGAACAAGCGCCGTATGCCACCAGATCGTCAGGAAATCGGTAATATTCAGCAAAAGCCATTGCCAGTCGACAGGCAATCGGGACAGCAGCGCAATGACGGCATACAAGCCAACCAGGACCACGCCAGAGGCCACCATCATCTTGCGGAAGGTGAACCGGTATGCACAGGCCAGCAGCACCGACCCAAGAATGATAGCCAAAGCGAAGATGAAAGCACCTGCTGCCAAGGCACCAATCCACCCCATATCTGCTATATCGCCAAAGACAATGAAGACGCCGCCGCATATCACCACATCCAGAGCCCAGAGCAGGCCAACCACCAACAGAAAAAGGTACCGACCTACAACTTGTGCAGTGCGTGAAACAGGAATCAGCCCTCGCATGGCACTGTGCCCTGCAGATTCCTCGGATGCAGCAGGCCCCAATGCACTCATACATGCCATCACCGATGCCAGACCTCCGAGTCCGCCCATCAGACCACTGGCAACGTGTTCATCGACATGGGTCGATATCATCACCAGCGATACCACGATAGACAGCACCGGGAAAACCAGCAGAAACACCATATTCGCCACGCTGAACAGACCCGTCCCGACACAATCGAATCGACATTGCTTTACTACGGATTTCCAGCTCATCGTCACCACTCCCTTGAAGCAAATATGCGAGAGGCAATCACATACGAGATTCCATATGCCACAACCGTCGTTGTCAATACCGCAATAACCAGCCACAATCGTTGCGCGATGATGGCATTCGCGGCATGGGCCAATCCTCTGGTCACCGAAGCAGGCAAAATAGATAGCAGTATGGATCCAGCCAATACAACGACATAAATCACCATCATCGTGACTTGAAGACCGCCTAGTTTGGTCCACAGATAACCCGTGGGCACGATAAGCGCGATCATCAGCGCGGTGCAGAAACCTCCCAACGGCGCCGCCCACAGATTGCCCGCGAATGACCAATCCGGATTGACCAGCACTTGCAACCCGTCAATCAACACAATCATCGCTACCGACAATACGGAAATCACCAATCCAACCACATATCGCGCGGCCACCTGGTTCTTCCTTGAAGACGGAATAATGCCACGAAGCCGATATCCGTTCTGCAGGTCAGCAACAGCCATGGTGAGCACCCACATGGCGCAGGTGAATACCGTCATGATGACACCCATGCGATAGCCGAAACCATCACCATAAACTTCACCTTGAAAGATGACGGAGAACAACGGTGCCAACAACAACGAGAACACAGTCCGTTCGCCGACGCACAGGTAGGCCATATCGACGCGCAATGCAGTGGTCAATGCATGTTGCCGAGACCGCGACACCCTCAGTATTGCCCCCATGACCGCTCACCTCCCGCTCAAGTCACGATTGGAATCATGGGCATTGGTCAAGCGAATGATGTCATCAATGGAAGCCGATTCAACGGCAAGCCCCGAAACCACCGACGCAACAGCATAAAGCCTGTCTGACCGGACCAGCGCATCGAATCCGGTGGCATACATATGTGAGCCCAGCACCACGTCCGCAGGCAGTTGTGCCAGTTCGTCTGGACCGCCCTTAATCAGGCGGAACGATTCCTCAAACTCGTCTTTCGGACCGGTGTAGTAGAGACGGCCATCGGTGATGTAGGTAATGAAGTCAGCAGCACGTTCGAGGTCGGCAGTGATATGGGTGCTGAACAGTACCGAATGTTCGCCATCCTCAATGTAGGCATGCAGGATATCCATGAGTTCGTCGCGGGCAAGCACATCGAGTCCGCTGGTCGGCTCGTCGAGAATCAGCAGCTTGGCATCATGGCTCAATGCGATGGCGAGCATCAACTTCATCTGCATACCGCGGGAAAGATCCTTGATATGTTTCTTGCCGTTCTGTGCGCCACCAAGACCGAAAGTACCCAGATACTTGCGATAGCATCCACCGTCCCATGATGAATACAGTGGCGCGACAATACGTTCAATGTTCTTGACTTGCCACTGTTCATGCATGTAGCTGAAGTCGAACACCACGCCGAGTTGTTCTTTGACGGGCTCCTCGTTGGCGATGTTATCGAGGCCGAGCACGTGAATCGAACCGGCGTCGCGGTGGATCATGTTGAGGATGAGTTTGATGAGGGTGGATTTGCCGGCGCCGTTCGGGCCGATCAGTCCCATGATGTAGCCCTTGGGCAGGTCGAAGGTCACGTCGTCCAGCGTGAAGCCGGAATCATAGTGTTTGGTGACGTCGGTGACCTGCAACGCCATCGCGTCGGATTCGGATATGGCGGTCATGGCCATGGTCCTTTCTTGAGGTTATTCCTTGTGGTATTCCTCTTCGAGCATGTGGCCCAATGCGTCCAGCGGAATGCCGGCGGCTTTGGCGCCCCGGCTTGCCTCGGCCAGGCTTTCGCGAATCTGGGTTTCGAGCTGACGTTGCATCAGTTCGTTGCCCTTGTCCATCACGAAAGTGCCTTTGCCTTGGATGTTCTGCACCACGCCCTCATCGGCCAGTTCGTTGTACGCCCTGGTGACGGTGAGTACGGAGATGCGCAACTCCTTGGCGAGTTTTCTCAGGGAAGGCAGGGCCTCGCCCGCCTTCAGCTCGCCGCCGAGCACCGCCGAACGGATTTGGGTTTTGATTTGCTCGTAGATGGGCTCACCGGACACGGATGAGATGATCAGTTTCATCTATGCCCCTTTCGGTTGCGGTTGACTAGCACCCCAGCTGTTTAGCTGTTATACAACACAGTATAACTGTTCTGCTTAACTGTCAAGGTGTGTTACATAACAGTTAAACGGTGAACAAACACCTCGCCAACATACAGTGTCGAAACATGGGCCGTGCCTACAATGGCCTCGGAAAGGGGTACCTATGCCGAACAACGCCGTTCCGCCGACAGCCCCGCCAGCGGGGGCGTAACTTTTTTATCACAGCACGCGCGGGGCGTCGTGGAAGTCGAAGAGGACACCGTCGGCTAGGTGGCAGATTTCGGGCCAGTCGGAGGCGGAGGAGTCGTCGTGCATGGCCCAGACCTTCATGCCGACTGATTTGGCCGACTTCATGCCGACCAGCAGGTCTTCGAACACTGTGCAGTCGGCCGGTGCAGCACCCAGGCGCTTGGCGGCGAGCAGGTAGACGTCGGGCTGGTCCTTGCCGACGTCGTTCGCGTCATCGACGGAGACGATATCGTTGAACAAATCGAACATGCCGACGTGGCGTAGCGCCGGCTCACGCAGACGCGGGGGCAGCGAGGTGGCGACACCCAGTTTGACACCGGAGTCTTTCAGATCGCGCAGATAGTCAAGCGCGCCGGGTTTGGCTTCGACCGTGGTGGAATAGGCGACGCTGGCCATGTCGTCCCATTCCTGCATGAGCTCTTCGGGCGCGTCTGTAAGGCCGAAGCGTGCGATGGTGTATTCGGCGATCTGGCGGAATTGCATGGCGGAAACTTTGGTCATGTAGTCAGGCGGTACTTCGATTCCGCGCTTGTTCAGGAAGTCGATGTCGACTTGGTCCCAGACTCCCATGGAGTCTAGGAGGGTGCCATCGAGGTCGAATATGGCGGCCTTGGTCATTTGCTAATCTCCATCTTCTTCAACCACCCTCAGTCGCCTGCGGCGCCAGCTCGCGCCAGCGGGAGCGTAAGCCGAGAATCGGATAGGAGTTCTCGGGCGTGGTCCAGGGAGGCTTCGGATTCGCTGCCGGAGAGCATGCGGGCGATTTCATGGACGCGGGTTTCGCCGCTGACTTCGGCGATGGTGGTGACCACGCCCAAATCGTCGTCATCGGCATCCGGCGGCTCCTTGGTGACCACGAACTGCGCGTCCGCCCACGAGGCGACCTGCGCCAAGTGGGTGACGACGATGACCTGCGCGCTGCGGGCCAGCCGTGCCAGACGTTTGCCCAGTTCGACCGCGGCCTTGCCACCCACGCCGGCGTCAACCTCGTCGAAGATGAAGGTCTGGTCGGCACCGCCGCGCGTGTCGGCGGCCACCAGCTCCAAGGCCAGCATCAGTCGGCTCAGTTCACCGCCCGAAGCGCTTTTGCCCATCGGCAACTGCGGCGACCCCTCGAACGGCGTAAACAGGAACGCGATATCGTCGCGACCATACGGGCCGAGCGGATCATCGGCCTTGTCTCGCGGCGTGACGCGCACTTCCAAGGAGGCGCCCAGCATGGCGAGCGAGCCGAGTTCTTCAGTGACGCGCGCGCCCAAGTCGGCAGCGGCAGCCACGCGCGCGGCGCTCAGCACGTCGGCGGCGGCGAGGGCCGCATCGTACAGCGTCTGCCGTTCGGATTCGAGTTCGGCGACCTTTTCCGGCGAGGCGTCCAGATCCTCCAGATCGAACGCCGCCTTGTCCCGCCAAGCGAGCACGTCGGCCAAGGTGGGGCCCCACCGACGGGTGAGGTCGCCAAGCTCGTGGATACGGCCGTTGATCTGGTCCAGATCCTCCACGCTGCCTTCGTCGCCCAGCTCCTGGCTCAGGGCGAACACCACGTCGCCCAAATCGGCATTGATGGATTCAAGCCGATCGGCCTGCTCTGCGAACGTGCCGCCGACGCGAATCGCGCGCAACGAGGTCACCGCATGATTGATGAGTTCCACGGCCGAAGCGCCGTCGGCGGCGTCCACATCCACCTGCGAGGCATCCAGCGCGCCCAGCGCCGAACCCACGCCTTGGGCGATGTCGGCCGCGTTTTCGATGCGTTCGCGGCGCGCCTTCAGCTCCTCATCCTCCCCCGGCTGCGGGTCGGTTCGGTTGATGCGGTCGATGGATTCGCGCAGGTAGTCGGCCTGTTGGCGGGCAGAGGATTCCTGCGAGCGCAGGCGTTCCAGCCGCTCATCCATGGCGGCCAGCGCATCCCACGCCTTGCGGTAGGCGGCCAGTTCGGCTTCGTCTCCGGCCACCCGGTCCAGAAACTCGCGTTGCCGTGCGGCGGCCGCGATTTTCAGCTGATCGGTCTGGCCATGAATGGTAACCAGTTCGCCGGCGATGGCCCCCAGCACCGAACGCGGTACGGACTTACCGCCGAGCACGGCCCGCGAACGTCCGGAAGCGCGTACGGTGCGGGAAAGGAACAGTTCGCCGTCTTCGGGGTCGACGCCCGCGTCATGGGCCTTGGCCACGGCCGCGGCAGCACCGGTGAACCCACTGTCGGCATCGCCAGAACCGGCATCGTTGGTGTCGCCGGAATGTTCAGATGCGACGGCATCATCCGAGAGCGCGAAAATCGCCTGGGCCCAAGCCTCGTCCGCCCCGGACGAGACGCGCGAGGATTCGGCGGCCCCACCGGAAACCAGTCGGATCGCGGAGAGCAGCATGGATTTGCCGGCGCCGGTCTCACCGGTGATGGCGGTCATGCCTGCGGCCGGCGCAATGGTAGCTTCTCGAATCGGTCCCAGATTGCGGATATCGAGTTCTTCGAGCATCAGGATCCTGCCTTGCCGTCACGTTCGCCCGACTTGTCGGGCCCGGTACCAGCGACGCCAGCGTCACCGGCAACGGCAACGCCAACCGCATACGCGGCCGCCGGGAACGTGTGCCCGTGATGCAGCGACTGGCTCGAGGCCTCGTTGCGCGCGTGCTCGCGCCAACCGACCACGGGCAGATCGAACTTGGAGACCAGACGGTTGGTGAACGGCACGCCGGAGAGTCGGGCGAGGCGCAAGGTATCGCGCGATTCGCGCACCATGACGCGCGTACCCTGCGGCAGGGCGCGCTGACGGCGTCCATCGCAGCAAATCCAGCCTTCGGACATGGAATCGTCCAGAATATCGATGGTGAAGGTCGAGCCGGAGCCGATGATCAGCGGCCTGGCGAACAGGGCGTGCGCGGCCAACGGAATCAACTGCAGGGCCTTGACGTTCGGCCACATGACCGGACCGCCCGCGGAGAAGGCGTAGGCGGTGGAACCGGTGGGCGTGGAGACGATGACGCCGTCCGCGCCGAACGAGTTCATCTCCACATCGTCCACGCGGATGGACAGTTCGACCATCTTGCCCCGGTCGGCGCGTTCCAGTGTGATGTCGTTCAGCGCCCAATCCTCAATGGGCTTGGTGGCGCCGGGCAGCCAGACGTCCACATGGGCGATCATGCGTTCGTCGATCGAATAGTCGTGGGTGGCGATCCGGCGGATCGCCTCGTCGATCTGGAAGCTTTCGAATTCGGCCAGGAAGCCGACATGCCCCATGTTCACGCCGAGAATCGGCACCTGGGTGCAGTGGACGAGTTCGGCGGCGCGCAGTATCGTGCCGTCGCCGCCCAGGACCACGACGATTTCGGTGTCGTCCGACACGCACGGCGGCTGCACGCCGAAATCGGGGGCCTCGGTGTTGTCGATGATGGCGACTTCGAAACCGGCCACTCGCAGCTGGCTCACCGCCTCGGCCACTACGGTTCCGGTCTGCCTGAGCCTGGTATGCGTCACCACCACCGCGTTGCGCTTGGCCATGGCATCCTCCTGTCGATTCGGTCGCACTGCTCATTATTCTAACCGCAGACACCGTCATCAGTCGTACAGGTGTTCGAAAAATGCTGCTTCGTGGCGCGTCGCCGGCAACGTTCCACAGAGTCGATTATCGTAAGGCTTCGGCATACAATGGCGTACAGCCGCGCAATCACCGTACGCGTGCCGTGCGCAGCGCGATGGCATGCCGTATGACCGTACAGCAGTATCAGTTGAGGAGCTTGAGGACCCATGGCCAATGACTTCGACGAATCCTCCGCCAATGAGGAGGCCTCGAAGGGACTGTCATGGTGGTATTCAGCCGATGTACTGAGCCGAGACAAAAGCGATAAAACCGCCAAGCGCATTCGACGTATCAGCATCACCGACCGTCTGCTCAGGCACCCGGGCCGTCTGTCCATGGTGTATTTCGGCGCACTGATCATCATCGTCACCGGTTTGCTGCTGCTGCCGATCTCCACATCGGACATCATCTTCACCAATTTCCCGATCGCGTTCTTCACCGCCGTCTCGGCCCTGTCCACCTGCGGCATTCCGGTGGTGAACACCGGCGAATACTGGTCGATGTTCGGCCAGGTCGTCGTCCTGTTCTCCATCCAGTTCGGCGGTCTGGGAGTCATGACCTTCGCCTCGATGGTGGCTCTTGGCGTTTCCCGCAGACTCAAGGTCTCCCAGCGTATGCTCACCGCGAACGAGCTGGGCACCACGAAGCTTTCCGAGGTCAAAGGCGTGCTCACCGTGGTGCTGGGCACCTCCATCATCGCCGAGGTGCTGACCTTCGTGCTGCTGCTGCCCGACCTGTTCCGCGTGAACCATGGCAATATGGGGCGTACCTTGTGGCAGGCGCTGTTCTACGCGGTGTCGGCCTATAACAACACCGGTTTCACGCCGGATGCCACTGGTCTGCATGTGAACCGTTGGGGCGTGGGGCTGCCGATTCTCATCAGTGCATTCATCGGAACGCTCGGCTTCCCCGTGGTGCTGAATCTGGTGCAGTGCGCACGCCGGCGGCTCAGCCCGAAACGTTGGACATTGCACACCAAACTCACTTTGGTGACCACCGCTGTGCTGGTGGCCACCTCACTGGCTTGGTTCCTGCTGGTCGAGTGGAGCAATACCGGCCTGTTCCCCGCAGATGACCCCGGCATGAAGATGCGCCGTGCGATGAGCGCCGCCGTCATGCCCCGCTCCGCCGGTTTCGATATTTCCTGGGTGCCCGAAGTCACGAATGAGACCAAGGTGTTCATGAGCATACTCATGTTCATCGGCGCAGGTTCCTCATCCACCGCTGGCGGCATCCGTGTCACCACGTTCGCGGTGATTCTCTTGATTTGCCGCGCCGCATTCACCGGCCATCGCGATGTCACCGTGTTCCGCCGCCGTATCCCCCGCCGTATTCAGATGACCGCCGTGTCCGTGACCACGGCCTGCTTTGCGTTGGTTATGGTCGGTGCGATGATGCTGATGTTCACCACCGGCTGCGCGTTCGTGGACGCCGTGTTCGAAGCCTGCTCGGCCTTCTCGTTGGGTGGTTATTCGGTGGGCGTGGCAAGCGCCGGCAATCCGGCCAGCCTGTTTATTCTGTCCGCCGAGATGATTGTCGGACGACTTGGCCCGTTGACCATCGCCTACTCCATCAGCCGACCGATGGCTCCCGAACCTATTCGTTATCCGCAGGAAAACATTATCGTTGGCTGATCGGCCATTCAATCGGCGCCCAGCAATCTGACATAGAGAGGACCATCATCATGGCAGCAAAACCGAGCGGCAACAAAAGCGTGCTGGTCATCGGACTGGGCCGTTTCGGCGGGTCCGTGGCCGCCACCCTCGACCAGATGGGTCAGGATGTGCTCGCAGTGGACAAGAACCCGGAGCTTGTGGCCCGTTGGTCCGCGCATCTGCCCACCATTCAGGCCGATATGACCGATGTGCTGGCCATCGAGCAGATCGACGCCTCCCAGTTCGACACGGCCGTCGTGGCCATCGGCGACAGCATCGAGGCTTCGGTGATCATCACCGGCAACCTGCTGGACGCCGGCGTTTCCGACCTGTGGGCCAAGTCCGTGTCCCAGGAGCATGCGCGCATTCTGCAGCGCATCGGCGCCCGCCACATCATCAACGCGGAGACCGATGCCGGCAAGCGCGTGGGCCATCTGGTGGCCGGCAATTATCTGGATTACATCGAAATCGACGGGCCGTACACCGTCGTCAAGGTCCACACGCCCCTGTACGCGGTAGGCCGCAGCATCGAGGACGTACAAGTACATGACAAGTACGGCGTGACCGTGGTGGGCCTCAAGGCCCCAGGCAAGGAGTTCCAGTACGGCTCCAAGGAACTGGTCATGCATCGCAACGACGAACTCATCCTCATGGGCAAGCAGGATCAGATCGACCACTTCATCCAAGGCTAACCCCCTAACTGCGCTCGCTATACCCCCTATCTGCTCACATCGTGACCGATATAACCCCCTCAACATGGATGCGCTCATTATTGTGGCAATAAGCCATAAAGCTGTACGTCCATATTAATAAGGGGAGTTTTATCATCATGGGCAAGCATACGCAGAATTGCACGCTGATAGGCAAAGGAGTCTACGGCACCATAGGAGTGGACCAACGTTCCCGTCTTGCCGATGGCGCGCATTTTCACACCATGATTGTGACCAGCACCCTCGAGGCCTCAGTTATAGAAGGGGACAAACTGGTCATCAAAAGTGGCATTGTGCGGTGTGATGGTGATATTCGCGTATCCAGCATCAGCGGCAGCGGCGACATCGAAGTCGGCGGCGACATTATTTGCGATGAAATAACCTTTACCGGCAAACTACGATGCAACGGCGATATCGTTTGTTCCGGAAATCTGTCCGTCAATGGCTCCCTAGGCACCCGTCATATTAGCGGTCAGACAGTCCGCTTGAACGGCGTGTTGAAGGGTCATGACGTCAACAGCAGGGCTCTGGAAGTTCATCCACTCCGCAGTACGATGTTTTCCCGTTTTGATATGGATGGGTATGAGGATGGCAGCACGGTTCGCCATATCACAGCCGTCACGGTTGAAGCCAACCATCTGCAATGCCGGACTTTGACGGCGGACTCCGCCATGCTACGCAACGGCAGTGCGGTGGAAAGCGCCACGTGTGCCACCGCACTAGGCATCGACCGTACCTCCAGCGTGCTGCTGGTGAACGGAGACTGCCAACGCATTCATCTCAAGACAGCGTAAAGCAGGTATTCCTCATTACCGTGGGTGCCGATGATGGGACTATCGGCAGTGGCCACCACGTCAAGTCCGTGCTGTTCAGCACAGGCGACCACGTCGTGTAATGCCCGCTCCCGCAATGCCGGATCTTCAACGATGCCGTTTTTGCCGAGTCCTGCCCGGCCGACCTCGAACTGCGGTTTGACCAGTAACACAATCTGCGCACCGGGAGCCGCGATGCGCGCGATTACCGGGATCACATAGGTCAGGGAAATAAAGGAGACGTCGGAAACGATCATCGCCGGCCGGTAAGGCAGGTCGTCGGCCTCTACTTCGCGAATGTTGACGCCGCTCATTTCGATGACGTGCTCGTCATTGGCGATGCGCGGGTCGAGCTGGCCGTGCCCAACGTCGAGCGCTACGACTTTGGCCGCTCCCCCGCGCAACAGTACGTCGGTGAAGCCACCGGTGGAGGCACCGATATCCAGACATTCCAAGCCTTCCGGCCCGGTAAGGCCATTGCCGGCAAAGGTTTCGAACGCGCCCAAGAGTTTGTAAGCGCCTCGGGAGACGTAGTCGTCGCCCTTATCCACGGCGAGTTCGCTGTGCCCGGCTTTGACCATGAACGATGGCTTGGTGATGGTCTCGCCGTCCACGCGCACATGCCCGGCCTTGATGAGTCGCTGCGCTTTGGCCCGCGATTCGACCAGTCCCGAAGCCACGAGCATCATGTCAAGTCGGTCAAGTGGAGTCGCGGGATCGATATGCTGCTCGGTCATATATCTTCCTTTCGGCCCACCATCCACCAACGGGGTGGCTCGGCATGGAGCCACCATCCAGCACTTCACGTCATCTTCCGCTGGCGGGAGAATGAATCACCTCTGCTAGCTGCGGCTGTTATCAAGCTCGTGTTGTAAGGATTCCAGCACGTTGCGATAGGTCTCAAGCTTGCGGTCGTTGTCTTGTTCATCGATATCCGCAAGTTCGGGGTATCGCTCGGTGACCGGCGCATGTTCGCTATCCGTAGGCATAGGACTATGCCTCGATGGCGAACACCGGTACCGTGGCCTCGCTAAGCTGTGCGCCTTGGTCGGCGGCTTCCCATGCGGCGCATACGGCGGCGCGCAGGCCGTCCATACTGGTGGGGTCGCTGACGTGTACCTGGCCGTTTTCAAACCAAGCGCTAGCCTTGCGGCATTCCCAAGTACCGCTCTCATCGCGGACCGGCTCCGGTTGGGCTTCGCCGAGTTCACGCAGATCAGGGGCGATGAATGTGGGCCTCAGGTGTGACGGAGCCAGCATCAGTTCGGTCGGGTTGGTGACACCGGTCAGCACCGCCAGCGAATCGTAGTCGCCGCGGTTACCGGCCTCGATATCGGTGTCGAGGCGGTCGCCAATGGCGATGGACGCCTCCTTGGGCACCAAATCGTGGCCTTCGGCGGCGTTCAGTTCGCGGGCCTCATCGTACATGTACGCTTCCGGCTTGCCAGCGGAGGCGACCGGTTCGACGCCGGTGGCCGTGATCACGGCGCGAATCATCGATCCGCAACCGGGGGCGATGCCCAGTTCACGAGGAATCGTTAGGTCGCGGTTGGTCACGAAATACGTGGCTCCGGCCTCGACCGCGAACGCGGCATCGGCCATCATCTGCCAAGTCATATCCGGATACCAGCCCTGAATGACGGCCTGCGGGCGGTCCTGAGGACCGTCCACGATGGTCAGGCCGTTGCGGGTGACCTCATCGCGCAAATGCTCGGCGCCCAATACCTGTACGCGCGCGCCGGCGGGCAACGCCTTGGCCACCATACGGGCGGCCACCACCGAAGAGGTGATGACCTGCCACGGCTCCACGTCCAAGCCGAAGCCCTTGAGCTGGTCGGCCACCACGTGCTGGAAGCGCGAGGAGTTGTTCGTGGTGTATTCGATGGTCATGCCGGCGGCTTCGGCCGCACGAATGGAATCGGCCGCGTATTCGACCGGATTCTTGCCGCGATACACCACGCCGTCGAGGTCCAGCAGCGCAAGCTGATAGGCCTCGGCGAGCGGGCGATCGGTGCCTTTGAGGAAACGGGTCATTACGCCGTTCACTCCTCGGTTTCGGGTTCGGTGGAGTCGGAGTCGGCGGATTCGGCGGAATCGTCAGCCTCGGAGTCATTGGCGGAATCGGTCTCGGTCTCGTCGGCCTCATCAGACTCGGCATCACCGTCTTCAGCCTCGTCATCCTCATCGCCGTATTCCTGCTCCGGATCCGGGGCGTACTGCGCCTCATCCGGATCGATGCCGAGCTTTTCGAGCACGTCGGAGTCGTCGGTGATGTCTTCGAGATCGTGATCGATCACCACGTCGTCGCTGTTTTCGTCAATCTCCTCGTCGGCATACTGGTCCTCAAGACGGTCCAGCAGGTCGTTGAGCTGCTCGGCTTCCTTGCTGCGGCCGGCCTCTTCAAGGAAGTACTGCTCGGCCTGCACGGCACGCATGCGGTACTCACCCGGCAGCCCCTGGGAACGGCCGACGGTGTGAACCACTTCAATGGCCTTGTCCCACATCTCCAAATCGCCAAGGGCACCGGCGTACACCAGGAACATCTCGACCTTGGGAGCGCCATGCAGCTGCTTGCCCTCATCGGACAGCGCCAGTTCCACGGCCTTCTTCGGCTCTCCGACGCCACGCTCGCAGTCAGCGATGAACGGCAGGTAGTCGAGGAAGCCGTTCATACGGTAGGCGGTGCGGAACTCACGCAGGGCCAGCTTGTAGTCGCCCTGACGGTAGGCCACGAACGCAAGCGTCTCGCGGGCGAAGTCGATGCGGGAGGCCTGACGGGCCACCCACTTGGCGTGCTCCAAGGCAAGTTCGGGGTCGCTCTCCTCCAGCGCGAAAGCGGCGAGGATGTGCAGACCAATGTTCTCCGCGTGCTCCTTGGACAGGCCGCGCAGACGTTCGCGCTCATCCTTGGACAGCATCGACCATTCCATGCCCTTGGGCATCTTGGGCTCGTCGGGACGACGGTCGGTGTACGGGTTCTGCGAGGGGAAGCTCATCGTGCCGTCGGAGTTACGGCGCGGGCGCCTCATGTATTCAGAGCGCTTCTCCTCACGGTACTGGCGCTTCTCTTCCTGCGAAAACTCGCGGAATTCGCCGTCACGACGGTTGTTGTCGCGGCGATCGTCACGGCGGAAGTCACGACGATCATCGCGGCGGTCGTCCCTGCGGAAGTTGCGGCGGTCGCCATCACGGCGATCGTCGTCGCGACGGAAGTTGCGACGCTCACCATCGCGGCGGAAATCACGACGATCGTTATCCCTGCGGTCATCGCGACGGAAGTCACGACGATCATTGTCACGACGGAAGTCACGACGGTCCCCATCGCGACGGTCGTCCCTACGGAAATCTCGGCGGTCGTCGTTGCGGCGGAAGCTGCGACGCTCACCATCGCGGCGGAAATCACGACGATCGTTATCACGGTGCTGGTAGCGCGGATTCTCGCCGTTCTCGCCTTCGTGGGAACGGTAGCCGCCTTCGCGGCGCGGCTTGAAGCCTTCGCCGTCACGGCGCGGACCATTGCCGCGGTAACCGCCCTTGCCGCCGAAGCCGGAGCGGCCGCCCTTGTGGAAGCCGCCGGACTTGCCGTACGACTTGCGGTAGCCGCCGTGGCCCTCGCCATCACCGTCACGGCGCGGCGCGTAGCCCTCGCCATCCTCACGGCGACGCGGCTTGAAACCCTCACCATCATGACGCGGCTTGAAACCGCCCTTGCCGCGCGGCTTGAAACCCTTGCCGCCGCGGTTGCCCGGTCGGCGATCGCCATACCCCTTATGGCCGCCGCCGTAAGACTTGCCGGAACGCTCGTTACCTTCTGCCATTACTTGTTTTCCTTAATTCGTTGTTGATTAACGGTTTTCCACGGCGCCGAGCGCCTTCTTGCCACGACGGATAAGCGCGAAGCGGCCTGCCAGGAAGTCGGCTTCGGCCAGCACCTGCTCCTCATCCTCGATACGGTTGTTGTTGAGATACACGCCACCGGACTTGATGGCGCGGCGTGCCTCGGAAGCGGACTTGAACAGTCCGGCAGCCTGGGCGGCGTCGATTACGCGATCGCCGGGCTTGGAGACGGGGAAGACGTGCTCGCCGTTCTCGTCGACCACCTTGAAACCGTCGAGCACGGATTCCAGCGTTTCCTCGTCGATGTCTTCGAGGTTGCCACCGCGGCCGAACAGCGCACCGGAAGCATCGATGGCAGCCTGGGTAGCGGCCTCGCCATGCACGAAGCTGGTGACCTCCCAGGCAAGGGTCTTCTGGGCCTCGCGCTTGCCGGGGTTGGTCTTGGATTCCTCGACCAGTCGTTCGATTTCGGCCTTGGGCAGGAAGGTGAACGCCTTCAGCAGGCTTTCCATCTCCACGTCCGGGCGGTTGATCCAGAACTGGTAGAACTTGTACGGGCTGAGCATCGTGGCGTCGAGCCAGACGGCGTTGCCCTCGGACTTGCCGAACTTCTTGCCGGAAGCATCGGTGATAATCGGGCTGGTGAACACGTTGACGTCCACACCGCGCACCTTGTGGATCAGGTCCAGGCCGGAGGTGAGGTTGCCCCACTGGTCGGAGCCGCCGAGTTCCAGCGTGCAGTGGTATTCGTCAAACAGGTGGAGGAAGTCGTTGCCCTGCAGCACCTGGTAGCTGAACTCGGTGAAGGAGATGCCTTCCTCAGAGTTCAGGCGGCGGGCGACCGTGTCCTTGGCGAGCATGGTGCCCAGACGGAAGTTCTTGCCGACGTCACGCAGGAAGTCGATGACGGTCATCGAGGCGGTCCAATCGTAATTGGACACGAAACGTACGGCGTTCGCGCCTTCGGTGTCCAGAATGCCGCCGATCTGATTCTTCAGGCGATCGGCCCAGCCGGCCACCACGTCCTTCGGGTTAAGCGTACGTTCGCCGGACTGGCGCGGGTCGCCGATGAGTCCGGTGGCGCCACCGACCAAAGCGATCGGATGATGGCCCGCAAGCTGCAGGTGACGCATGTTGATGAGCTGCACGAGGTTGCCGATATGCAACGATGCAGCGGTGGGATCGAAGCCACAATAATAGGTGATGGGCTCGCCGTTCAGTGCTTCTGCGAGTCGATCCCGGTCCGTGGACTGGGAAATCAACCCGCGCCATTCCAGTTCCTCAAGCAGGGTGTTGAAACCCGCTTCCTTGAAGTCGGTGACGTGAGCCATAGCTTGTCGCTTCTCCCTATCGAATTGTGAATAAGACTGCCCAATTGGGCACAGTCAAGTTTCGCAGAACATGGCGACAGTGCCGAACACCAGCCGAGCCGCGCGATTCAGTAAAACGCCTTATTCTAGCGGCGCGGGCCCATAAGTTCGCGCAAAGAGTCGATGATGTCCTGACGATCCGGCACCTGGAACTTCGGGAAGGACTTGAGCATACGCTTCTGCTGTGCGTTGATGACGCCATTGACGGCCCAGCGCAGACGCTCAACCGTATCCTGCGAAAGCTCACGCATCCTGTCGGATACCGCACTGGAGCCCCACTGCCACGTGCCACCGGCGCGTGCCGCCACATCCTGCACCACCTGAGAGACGGAATCGAGCACCTGCTCGAATTCGAGCATGCCCGCAACCGTGACCGCCAAGTCGATGATGGTGATCAGGGCCAGTACCGTGACCAGCGTATGCAGCATCGGCAGCGGAATCATATCCGTGACCCGCTCGACATATGGCTGCGAACCAAGTACCACGCCCACGCCGCCGAGGCCGAAAATCAACGCGCCCAGCAGGCAGACGCGGCCTTGGAGGTTGAAGCGGAAGTTCGAGTAATCCCACCAGCGGGCGTGGAACAGCTGCTCCATGACCCACGAGGTTGTGTATTCGAGTATCGTGGCGCCCACCATCGAAATCAGGAAGATGATGATCGGGTTATGTACGTTGCCGAGAATGGCGACGCCGAGTATCGCGCCGGTGCCGTAGATCGGGCACAGCGGGCCGTTGAGGAACCCTCGGTTGACCAAGCGGTGCTGTTGGCAGGAGACGAGAATGGACTCGTACATCCAGCCGACGAAACTGTAGAACAGAAACCAGAGGAAATAATGTTCGAGTGTGATGATCATCGACGGGCTTCGATCTCGGCGTAAGGCTTCGCGGCGGGCAACGCGCGCTTGTTGAACCGGTCGAGCGAGAAGGTCTCGGCGGTGGCGGAGCATTTGTCCGCCAAGGTGACCAGATAGCCTTCGATATAGCGCGGCGGCACCGGGGTCATCGGGAACATGTGGTTCTCGATGCTGTTGCGTTCGATATCGTTGAGCTTGAAGTCCTTCAGGGCATTGACCAGGGCGGCGTGGCCATGGGTGAAGCCATGCCACTGGTGTTCGCCGTTATCCCAGTCGTGCCAGTCGTACAGGAAGTAATCGTGCAGGAGGGCCGCGCGAATCAGGGATTTGAGGTCGACGCGGTACCACAGGTGTGCGCGGTCGGCCATCCACACAGCCAGGCAGGCGACACGCACGGAATGTTCGAACGTGGTGACATTGCCGTGCTGGTAGCAGCAGCGTTCGATCTGCATGTGGCGATGCTCGATGACCTCACGGCCGTGCTTGGCGACCAGGCGTTGAATCTGCGTTCGGGTGAGCAGATGTCCCACGATTTTCGGTCCTTCCCGTTTTGGGTTGGTTCAGTGCAATCCCCTGTTGTGAATTACGATTACCCGGCGATATTCAAGAATCCATCGAGTAATACCGTGACCGATTGTAGGGCACAAATATGTCCGTGCACACTCATCCAAAAGAACGACAACGGGAACCGTTAATCGTGGTGGGTTTCAAGATAGTCGAGATAACCTTGAAAACCGCCATCGAGGCTTGCTACATCGTAGCCGCGATCGGCAAGGATTTCAGCTACTTCCTCGCTCCACCATCCTTGAGCACAATAGACTACGACAGTTCGATCTGTGGGCACGGTTTTGAGCACATGGGCCAGAGGGTCGAGTGGTGCATTGATGGCACCTTCGACCGGGTGGGCGGCGAAGTCGGCTGGTTCCCTCAAGTCGAGCAGCGTGACCGTATTCGGGTCGAGCTTGGCAAATTCCGCCGGCGTGATGCGGCGGTACGATGCTTCACTGCTCTCATCGTCATCGACCGCATTATGCAAAGCAATAGGCATGTTCTTCCCCTCTCGTTCTGATCTTGGCACCCCTCAAGGAGGGGCACCACATAGCTCTAAATCGCGCAGGCCGGCTGAATATAGTTGGCCGGATCAATAGCAGTAATGGTCGGCTGCTCACCGCACACCGGGCAATCCGGCACATGCTTTGGCAGTGGGACCCGTCGAATATTCATGGTCAGGGCATCCACAGTGAGCATGCGAGCCACGAGCGGCTCCCCCACGCCGGCAATCAGCTTGACGGCCTCAGTCGCCTCCAGACTGCCGATCACGCCGACCACCGCGCCCAGTACGCCGGCTTCCTTGCAGGTCGGAATCTCACCGGCGGCGGGCAGGTCGCGGAAGATGCAGCGGTAGCAGGGGCCTTCGCCGGGAATGACGGTCATCACCTGACCGGCGAATCCGACCACGCCGGCATGGATATACGGCTTGCCGGCCAGCACGCAGGCGTCATTGATGAGGAATTTTGCGGCGAAGTTGTCGGTGGCATCGATCACCAGATCGTACGGTTCGATGAGGCCGGCGATGTTGCTCGCGTCGACGAGCTCGTAGTAGGTATCAACCGTCACATCCGGGTTGAGCGCGCGGATGGCTGTGGCCGCGGATTCCACTTTGGGCGCTCCGACACGTGCAGTGGTATGGATGATTTGGCGTTGCAGATTGCTCATATCCACCACATCGCCGTCCACCAGTCCGATATGGCCGACGCCGGCCGCCGCCAGATACAGGGCGGCCGGAGAACCAAGACCGCCCGCTCCGATGATGAGCACGCTGGAGGCCAGCAACCGCTTTTGCCCTTTGACCCCCACACCCTTCAAAATCAGATGGCGCGCGTACCGCTCCACCTGTTCATCAGTCAATGCCATGTTTTCTCCATGTTTCCATCTCCCCTCAGTCCGCTACGCGGCCAGCTCCCCTCAGAGAGGGGAGCTAATAAAAGTGTCAGTGCAAATACCCCGTAGTCGGGCTGGACGGCACAGCCTGTCCCTCGGTCACTTTGCCAAGGCCAGACAAATACGCCGCACGACCAGCATCGATGGCGTGCTTGAACGCCTCAGCCATCAGCGGGATATTGCCAGCAGAGGCAACGGCCGTGTACGCCATCACCGCATCCGCACCCATCTCCATCGCATCGCAGGCCTGGCTCGGACGGCCGATACCAGCGTCGATGATGACCGGCACATGCGCGTTGGCGATGATGATTTCGATGAAGTCACGCATGCGCAGGCCCATATTGGAGCCGATCAACGAACCGAGCGGCATAACGGCAGCGGCACCGGCCTCCTCCAGCTGACGGGCCGCAATCGGGTCCGGGAACATGTAGGGCATGACCACGAAGCCTTCCTTGGCCAGCATTTCGGTGGCTCGGATGGTTTCGGCGTTGTCCGGCAAGAGGTACTTGGTCTCGTGTTCGATTTCGACCTTGACGAAGTCGGTGTGGCACACTTCGCGTGCCAGTCGGGCGATACGCACGGCTTCCTCGGCGTTGCGCGCACCGGAGGTGTTGGGCAGCAGCGTAATGCCTTCGGGAATGTAGTCGAGCACGCTGTTCTCGGTGGTCTGCGCGCGGCGCAGTGCCATGGTGACGATTTGCGTGCCTGCATGTTCGACCGTAGCCTTGATGAGGTTCAGGTCGTAGCGGCCGGAGCCCAGAATGAATCGCGACTGGAACTCGTGACCGCCCAGGTTCAGCGGCTTGTCTTCCACCGGGAGAATCGGCGCGGCGGTGCCGACCGGATTGGTGACGGCGGGCTGCGGCGGCAGCGGAGTCGCCTCAACAGATGCTTCAGTAACCGGATTAATATTGCTCATAGCTTTTCCTTTCATCCACCCTGTACAAACTGCACAATTTCCATGACGCACTGGTCGTCGAGCATGGCGTCGGCACGCTTATCGCGCGGGATAATCTCACCATTGAGTTCGATGGCCACACGCTCGGCGCGGAATCCGTGCGCTTCGAGATAATCGGCGACGCTGACCGGCGTCTCGAGCGTGACCTGCTCTCCGTTGACCTGCATAATATCCTTTCAGATAGTAAAAAAGGGTGCACGAAACGAACCGTACCTTAAGTGGTGCGCCCATTCATGAACCCAATCATGCGACCGTTCGACCGCTGTGATGTATTGGCTCCATCACGACCGTCTCACGGCTGAATTATGCAAACGGAATGAAAGCTGTATCGGAGAACCCGGCAAATCTGCGACAACGATTCCTTACGGCGGCATGACCCGCGTCAAGTTCCCCGGTCGAAGTCTGGCGACTTCCTCTCAGCCTCACGGCTCCCGTTCGTTACGGTTTCTCAGTGTATGCCGTTGCAGTGACAACAACAAAATAGAGCTCCCTCATCAGAGGGAGCTTCATTGGGACTAGAACGTGCCGGGGGCTTTGTAGGCGGAGCCATCCGACGTGGATGCGGGGAAGAGCTTGAGTTCTTCGACCTCGGCCTTGGCGTCGGCGATCTGCTCGCGCACGCGACCGTAAGCGGTGCCGCCCTTGCCGTTGCGGGAGTCGACCGAACCGTGGCTGGAGAGCACTTCGCGTACTCCCGGAGCCTTGTCGGCCGGCAGGAACGCGGCGAAGGTCTCGATGAAGTCATTGTCGGTCAGATCCCACAGTTCCTGGCCGCGGCCTTCGGCGAGCTTGACGCAGGCACCAGAGAGCTCGTGCGCGTGGCGGAACGGCACCCCGTTCTTGACGAGCCATTCGGCGATGTCGGTGGCCAGCGCGAAGCCGGTCGGAGCTTCCTCTTCCAGGCGGTCGCCGTCGAAGTGCATGGTCCTGACCATGCCGGTGAAGGCGGGCAGCAGCACTTCGAGCGTATCGACCTGGTCGAACACGGCCTCCTTGTCTTCCTGCAGATCGCGAGCGTAGGCGGTGGGCAGGCCCTTCAGGGTGGCCAGCAGGCCGGTCAGATCGCCGATGAGTCGGCCGGACTTGCCGCGGGCGAGCTCGGCGATATCCGGGTTCTTCTTCTGCGGCATGATGGAGGAGCCGGTGGAATAGCCGTCGTCGAGCTTGACGAAGGCGAACTCCTGGGTGTTCCAGATGATGATCTCCTCGGACAGGCGGGAGATGTCCACGCCGGTCATGGCGGCCACGAACGCGAATTCGGCCACGAGATCACGTGCGGCGGTGCCATCGATGGAGTTGTCGGTCACGCGGGAGAAGCCGAGCTCACGCGCCACGGACTCCGGGTCGAGGCCGAGCGTGTTGCCGGCCAGTGCGCCGGAGCCGTACGGGGAGGCGTTGATGCGCTTGTCCCAGTCGATCAGTCGCTGCACGTCGCGAATCAGCGGCCAAGCGTGGGCCATGAGCTGGTGCGCGAGCAGCACGGGCTGGGCGTGCTGCATGTGGGTGCGGCCCGGCATCACGGTGCGGCCGGCCTTTTCGCTCTGCTCGATCAGGGCGTTGACGAGGTCAAGCAGGAGTCCGGCGATTACGCGGGAGTGACGGCGCAACCACATGCGAATCAGACAGGCGATCTGGTCGTTGCGGGAACGGCCGGCCCTGAGCTTGCCGCCGAGTTCATCGCCGGCAATGTCAATCAGACCGCGTTCGAGGGCGGTGGCCTCGTCCTCATCGTCTTCGATGGGGGCGAAGGAGCCATCGTCAACGTGGCGCTGGAGCGTGTCGAGCGCATCCTCCATGCGCTGCAGCTCGTCGGCGGTCAGAAGTCCCGCACGGCCGAGAGCACGGGCGTGGGCGCGGGAACCGGCGATGTCGTCGTCAGCCAAGCGCCAGTCGAACTGCGTGGACTTGGACAGTCGGGCCAATTCCGGCGACGGACCAGACGTAAAGCGACCACCCCACAGGGCCAGATGTTCGTTGTTCTCAGTCATGAAGGCTCCTTGAAACCATGGATTGCAAACAAATCAGACTGCTTGTCAGACTATCAGCGTTGGGCTACATACCGGTGGATTCAAGTTGTTCGTATTCCATGGCGGCAATGTCAGGGATACTGGTCACGTCGTATTGATGAAAAGAACCGCATCGTATACCGCATTACGGGTAACGATGTTCAAAACCTGGAAATAGCCGTCTGCCGAACTCATTACGGAGAGCACTGAGCTTCTTCCGTCATCGGCAAAAAAAAACGAGGGGAGCACGAGCATAATCTTTGCTCGTACTCCCCTCAGTCATCTGCGGCGACAGCGTCCTGTAATTACGGACAGCCTGACGGCTGCTGATTGTTGGCTCACTGTCGTTCGCACCTCACCTGCAAACAGCCCACTGGGCTGTTTGCTTTACGGCGCGGCCCCTCAACGAGGGGAGCCAAAGTAAATGATTACTCGACGGTGTTCTCCGGGACCTCGATGCCGTTGCCGAACTTGACGTCGCGCGCTGCGGCCACGCGGGACGGCAGGCCGTAGATGTCGATGAAGCCGTTGGAGGACCTCTGGTCGAAGGTATCGCCGGAATCATAGGTGGCGAGCTTGTAGTCGTACAGCGAGGAGTCGGAACGACGGCCGGTCACGACGGCGCGACCGCCGTGCAGGACCATGCGAATCTCACCGGACACGTACTTCTGGGTGTCCTCGATGAACGCGTTGAGCGACTGAGTCGCCGGGGAGAACCACTGCGCATCGTAGACCAACTCGCCCCAGCGCTTGTCGATGTCGCGCTTGATGCGGTGCTGTTCGCGTTCGAGGCAGCAGTTCTCAAGCTCCTGATGAGCGGTAATCAGGGCCACGGCACCCGGGGCCTCGTACAGCTCGCGGGACTTGATGCCGACCAGGCGGTCCTCGATGAGGTCGATGCGGCCGACGCCCTGGGCTCCGGCGCGGCGGTTCATCTCTTCGATGGCCTGCAGCGGAGTGACGTCACGTCCGTCGATCTTGACCGGCACGCCTTCCTTGAACTCGATGACGACTTCATCTTCGACCGGCGGGAAGGCCGGGTCGTCGGTGTAGGAGTAGCAGTCCTTGGTCGGGCCGTTCCACGGATCCTCAAGGAAGCCGGTCTCAATGGCGCGGCCCCACACGTTCTGGTCGATGGAGTACGGGGACTTCTCGGTCTGGGTGATCGGCAGCTTGTGCTCCTTGGCGAACGCAATCTCGACGTCGCGGGTCAGGGACAGGTCGCGAATCGGGCTGATGGCCTTCAGCGTCGGGTCGATGGAGGCAATGGAGACCTCGAAACGAACCTGGTCGTTACCCTTGCCGGTGCAACCGTGGGAGATGGTGTCGGCACCGAACTGGTGGGCGGCGCGCACGAGGTGCTTGGAGATCAGCGGACGGGAGATGGCGGAGACCAGCGGGTAGACGCCTTCGTACATGGCGTTGGCCTTGAGGGCCTTCATGCAATATTCGTTGGCGAACTCGTCACGGGCGTCGACCACGTAGGATTCGACGGCTCCGCAGGCGAGGGCGCGCTGCTTGATGGTCTCAAGGCTTTCGCCGCCCTGGCCGACGTCGAGGGACACGGCCACGACGTCCTTGCCGGTGCGCTCCTTCAGGTACGAGATGGCGACGGATGTGTCAAGACCGCCGGAGTAGGCCAGAACAATGCGCTTGTTATCTGCCATTGGTTCCCTTTCGTTCAAGGTCTGAAAAACAAACTGATGCAAGTATATACAGAGGACTGTATATTTATGCACGGCGTGTTGGTTATTTGGAGGCGAGGCTTAGTAGCCAGTCGGAGCGGAAGACGGCGGTGTCGTCATTGGTGCAGATCACCATGACGGTGTCGTCTCCGGCGATGGTGCCTAGCACGCCTTCGATCGACTGCTTGTCAATCACCGAGGCCACGTATTGTGCGGCACCGGAAGGCGTGTGCACCACGACCAGATTTCTGGCAGCGGCCACCGAGGTGACCAGTCCGTTCAGCACGCGAGACATCTGTGCCTCACCGCGCTCCCCTACATCCTCACCTTCCGAAGCAACGACGCTGCGACCCACCGTGTAGGCCACCGTGCCGTCCTTCAGCCGGGTCTTCACCGCATGCATCTCATCAAGATCGCGGCTCAGGGTCGCCTGAGTCACCGCAATACCCTCGTCGATAAGGATTTTGGACAGCTGTGATTGCGAGGTGATGATATGCGTGGCGAGCGCCTGTTCTATGGCACTCAGCCGCGCCGCCCTGCTGGCAGGGCGCTGCAGGGACGGACCGGTTTCACTCATGCGAGCAGGCTTTCGTCTCCACGGGCCTTGCCGGTCAACCAAGTCAGCAACGCTTTCTGTGCGTGCAGACGGTTCTCGGCCTCGTCCCACACCACGGACTGCGGGCCGTCGATCACTTCAGCGGTGACTTCCTTGCCGCGGTAGGCGGGCAGACAGTGCTGGAAGAGCGCATCCGGCTTGGCCAATGCCATAAGTTCGGTGTTGACCTGGTAATCCCAGAACGGCTTGGAACGGATGGCGTATTCGGCTTCCTCGCCCATGGAGACCCAGGTGTCGGTGAACACGCAATCGGCGTCCTTCACCGCTTCCTTGGCATCGGTGGTGACCAGGATGGAGCCGCCGGTCTCGGCCGCGATGCGCTTGGCGTCGGCCACGATGTCCGGGCGGGGCAGGTAGCCGTAGGGGCCGGCCACGCGCACGTCCATGCCGGCCACGGCACCGCCGAGCAGGTAGGAGTTGGCCATGTTGTTGGCCGCGTCACCGAGGTAGGCGATGGTCTGGTTCTTCAGGTTGTCGACGCCGCCTCGGTGCTCGGCGATGGTCTGGAAGTCGGCGAGAATCTGGCAGGGATGGAAGTCATCGGTCAGGGCGTTGACCACCGGATGGGTGGAGTACTTGGCCATTTCTTCGACGCGGCCCTGGCCGAAGGTGCGCCACACCACACCGTAAGCCATGCGGTTGAGCACACGAGCGGTATCGGCCACGGGCTCGCCACGGCCCAGCTGGGAGCCGGACTTGTCGATGACCAGCGGGTAGCCGCCAAGCTCGGCAACGCCGATGGAGAAGCTGGAACGGGTGCGGGTGGAGGGCTTGTCGAACAGTACGGCGACGGCCTGCGGACCGGCGAACGGCTGCTTGTAGAAGCGGTCGTGGTGGAACTTGATGGCAAGTTCGAGCACCTGCTTCTGTTCCTCATGGTTGAGGTCGTCGTCACGCAGCATGTGGCGAAGTTCTGGGGTCATGATGATCTCCTTGGATCGGTGGGTCGGCAGTGACAGAGAGAAATCAGTCGTCGGGCAGGTCCGTAGGCACATCCTTGAGGATGGCAAGTGCCTGGTCCACGTCTTGTGCGGTTACAATCAGCGGCGGTGCGAAACGCAGCGCATTGGGAGCCACCGCGTTGACGATGAGCCCGTGTTCGAGGCAGTAGTTCATCACCGCGTGGGAGCAGGGATGCTTGAGCTCGACGGCGTCCAGCAAACCACGGCCGCGTACGGAAACGAACAGCGGATTACCGGTGGCCATAATGCCATCGCGCAGCTGTTCGCCGCGAGCTTCGGCGTTGGCCACCAGATTCTCGTCTTCAATCACGCCAAGAGTGGCGAGTCCCGCAGCCGCACCCAGCGGATTGCCGGCAAAGGTGGAGCCGTGGGAACCAGGAGTGAACAGAGCCGCAAGTTTCTCGCCGAAAGCGATCATGCCGCCCATCGGGAATCCGCCTGCCACGCCCTTGGCGAAAGTCACCATATCCGGCGTCACGCCGCCGGACAGATCGTCACGCTGGAATGCGAACCACTTGCCGGTACGTCCGATACCGGTCTGTACTTCATCGATGATGAGCAGCGCGTGGTTGATATCGCACAGTTCGCGCACGAACTTGACGTAATCGGCGCCCAACGGCTGCACGCCGGCTTCGCCCTGGATAAGTTCCAGAATCACAGCAGCCACCGGACCCTTGCCATAGCGGCCGAGACCGGTCTGTGCAAAAGCGTCGTGCAGGGCGACCTTGTCGCCGGCGCGTACGAATTCAATGTTCGGCACCAGCGGATCATACGGCTTGCGGATACCGGGTTTCCATGTGGCGGACAGCGCACCCATCGTACGGCCATGGAAGCCGTGAGTCATTGCGAGAATGCGTGCGGGCTTGCCGCCGATGGAAGGCAGGGCACCAGGCAAGGTGCGGCCATACAGCTTGGCAAGCTTGAGGGCAGCTTCATTGCCTTCAGCACCGGAGTTGCCGAAGTAGACTTTGGAGCCTTCAGGTGCACCAGCCAGCTTGACCAGTTTGGATGCCAGCTCAATTTGCGGCTCGGACGCGAAATAGTTGCTGATATGAGCCACCTTGGCAGCCTGATCGGCAACCGCTTTGACCCACTTGGGGTGGGCGTATCCGAGGGAATTGACGGCGATGCCTGCCAGGAAATCGAGGTATTCGTTACCGTCAACATCCCAGATGTGGGCACCTTGGCCGTGATCCATGACGCGCAACGGCGTACCGAACACATTCATGTGGACCTGAGAGTACTCTCCCAGCCACTTGCTGTCCTCCGTACCTAGTTTTTCCTCATGCTCAGTAGCCATAAGAGCTCCTCATTTCCAGTCCTTCATCGGGCATAACCATGGTACCGATGCCTGCGGAGGTGAATATCTCATTCAAAATCGAATGCGGCTTGCGCCCGTCGATGATATGGGCTTGGGGCACGCCACCGTCGATGGCCCTGACACAGGCCTCCATCTTGGGTCGCATACCGGATTCCAGGTCCGGCAGCATATCGCGCAGGTTTTCCACACCGATCCGGCCAATCAGAGAATTCTTGTCCGGCCAATCGGCGTACAGACCATCCACATCGGTCAAGATAACAAGCTTGCGCGCGCCCACAGCGGCAGCCAAAGCGGCGGCGGCGGAATCGGCGTTCACGTTGAGCACTTCAGTGGCATCTTCTTCGTTCGGAGCCACGGAAGAGACGACCGGGATACGACCGGCGGCCACCAGATCCTCGACTGCCGAGGCATCGACGGAAACCACATCGCCGACCAGGCCGATATCGGTGGGCTTGCCATTGATGATGGGCCTGCGCTGCATGGCCGAGAACAGGCCGCCGTCTTCACCGGACAGGCCTACGGCCAGCGGGCCGTGCGCGTTGATCAGGCCGACCAGTTCGCGTGACACCTTGCCGGTCAGGACCATGCGCACCACGTCCATGGCCTCGGGGGTGGTGACCCTCAGGCCGCCTTTGAATTCGGATTTGATGCCGAGGGCCTTGAGCATGTGGGAGATCTGCGGGCCGCCGCCGTGCACGACGATCGGATGCAGGCCCACCTGACGCAGGAAGACCATGTCTTCGGCGAAGCACTGCTTCAGATGGTCATCGACCATGGCGTTGCCGCCGTATTTGACGACGATACGCTGGCCGGCGAACTCCTCCAGCCAAGGCAGCGCTTCAATAAGCACTTCTGCCTTCTGATCGGCGCGCAAATCGGTGTGCACGTCGAAATGGAACCCAGGTCCCTTCAATTCTGTAGCCAATTTTTCTCTTTTCTGCGACGCCGGCGACGCTATCGCTGCCGGCTGCTACAAACAGCCCACTGGGCTGTTTGTCAGCTTTCGTAGTCGGCGTTGATGTGGACGTATTCGTGGGTGAGGTCGTCGGTCCAGACGGTGGCCTCGGCGTCCGAGCCGGTGTTCAGGTCGATGTCGATGTGGACTTCGCGCGGGGTCATGTCGACCTCGCTGCGGTCGCGGCCGGCGCCGCCGTTCTCGCAGATGCGCACGCCGTTGACGTCCACGGTCACCTTGTTCGAATCGTAAGGCGCGACTTCAGGCGGCACCGTGCCCAAGGAGCTGACGATGCGGCCCCAGTTCGGATCGTTGCCGGAGATGGCGCACTTGAGCAGGTTCGAGGCGGCGACGGCACGACCACAGGCAAGTGCCGCGTCTTCGCTGGTGGCACCGGTGACGGTGATGCGAATGTCGTGGGAGGCACCTTCGCCGTCGCCGATGATCTGGCGGGACAGGGAGACGCAGGCCTCACGCACCAGCTTGTTGAATTCGTCCTTGTCCGGTTCGACGCCGGAGGCACCGGAGGCGAGTAGCAGGACCGTGTCGTTGGTGGACATGCAGCCGTCCACGTCGATGCGGTTGAACGAATGTTCGGCGGCCACGGCGAGTGCGGCCTGCATCTGACCGGCGGAGACAACCGCATCGGTGGTGATGACGCACAGCATGGTGGCCAGCTGCGGGGCAATCATGCCCGAGCCCTTGACCATGCCGCCGATCTTCCAGCCGTTGGAGCCGGTCAGTTCGACCGTCTTCGGCTTGGTGTCGGTGGTCATGATGGCGTGGGAGGCGTCGGTGCCGGCTTCGGCGGTGGCGGCAAGAGCCTCATGGGCACTCTTGGCACCAGCCAGCACGTTGTCCAACGGCAGCAGTTCACCGATGAGACCGGTGGAGCAGACAGCCACATCATTCGGTTCGGCGCCGATGAGCCCGGCGACCGTTTCCGCGGTGGCGACGGACTGGGCGTAACCGGCCTCGCCGGTGCAGGCGTTGGCACCGCCGGAGTTCAGAATCACGGCCTTGACGTGACCGTCGGCGACGACCTTACGGCTCCACTGCACCGGGGCGGCACAGAAACGGTTCGAGGTGAACACGCCTGCAGCCGCGTCGAGCGGGCCGTTGTTGACCACGAGGGCCAAGTCCTTCTTGCCTTCGACGGATGAAATACCAGCCGCCACGCCGGCGGCGGAGAAACCTTGTGCAAATGTAACGCTCACGGTGCTACTCCGATCTTGGTCAGGCCCGCGTCTTCCGGCAGGCCTAGTGCGATGTTCAGTGATTGGACCGCTTGTCCGGCGGTACCACGGTTGAGGTTGTCGATGGCGGCAAAAGCGTAGATGCGGCCGGCCTTGCGGTCGGTGACGACCTGCAGGTGGGCTGCGTTGGATCCGATGATGTTGCCGGTGGCGGGCAGCGTGCCCTCGGGCAGCAGCACCATGAAGTCCTGACCTTCATAGGCCTTGGACCATACGGCGCGAATCTCCTCATCGCTCAGTGTCTTGGCCTTGTCCGTCATGCGGGCGGACACGGTGGCGAGGATACCTCGGGACATGGGGGCGAGAATCGGTGTGAAGCCGAGCGTGAATTCGCTGGCTTCGGCCGCGCTCTTGCCGGCCGCGTGGGCGAAGTTCTGCAGGATTTCGGGAATGTGGCGGTGCTTGCCGCCCACCGAATACGGCAGGGCGGATTGCAGGGCCTCGGCGGCAAGCAGGTTGGTGCGCTTGAGATTCTTGCCGGCACCCGAGTATCCGACGACCAGATCGGCCACGATATCCTGCGATTCAACCAGTCCTTCGGCGATGCCGGGCTGGAGGGCCAGCGTGGTGGCGGTGACGTTGCAGCCAGGACCTGCGATGCGCTTGGTGCCAGGAAGCGCCGCACGCTGGCGGGTGTAGGAGCCGTCCGCAGCTTTGCCGGTGATGAGCTCGGGCATGCCGTAGGTCCAATGCTCATAGAAATCGCCGCCGTAGAACTCATCCCAAGCGGCCTGTTCTTCGAGGCGATGGTCGGCGCCCAAATCCACAACCACGGCATTCGGATCGAGCTGCGAGGCGAGCTTGCCCGAAGCACCGTGCGGCAGTGCGAGGATGATAACGTCATGCCCGTTCAGCACTTCGGGCGTGGTATCTTCAACGACCAGATTGGCCAGTTGGGGAATATGCGGCATGTGCTTGGCCATCGACTCCCCCACTGAGGAATGGCCTGCCACGCAGGTGATGTCGAAGTCGGGGTGCGCGGCCAGAATGCGCAGCGCTTCACCGCCGGCATAGCCCGTGGCACCGGCCACGGCCACTGTATATTTCGCCATACTCATCTCTTTTCACTGATGTGTCTTCGGATGAGTATACGCGATTATGCAGACTATTGCATATTTATGCAGTGGGTGTGTTGGTATGTGAACGCTACTTATGCGGAGATGGAGTCGGAGGAGGAGCCGGTGCCGCCGGTCAGTTGCTGGAGGGCTTCCTGGTAAAGGCTCATGGCGTCATAGCCATTGAAGGCCATCCAGATGACGGCGATGGTGTACAGCACGTTGATTACCACGGCGGCCACGGCCAAACCGAAGCCCTTCATATGGAAAGTGCGCGTGCGCCACATTGCCACCGCGCCCATCAGTGCCGAGAGCACTGGCACCGGGAAGAACAGGGCGAGGATAAAGGAGATGATCGCATACGAATCCCAGTGCCCGTAGAGTGGGTTCTGGTTTGGATCGTTCAGGTCGATGCCGTGGTAATAATGCGGCTGGTGAGGCTGACCGTTCGGCTGTTGACCATACGGCTGGCCCTGCATGCCCGGGTACCCGCCCGGATATGCGCCCGGACCGGACTGTTGGCCGCCTTGAGCGTACGGCCAGCCGCCCGCCTGCTGATTGCCGGGCCACGCCGGCTGCTGACCATACGGCTGGCCAGCCTGCTGAGATTGTGCCGCGCCACCGTTATCGCCAGCGGCTGCGGCGGAATCCTTCTTAGTATCCGGCTCGGGAGCGCCATAAATATACGGGTTGTAATTCGGCCCGTATTGGCCAGACATAGCACCATATTCAGGCTGCTGGTACTGCCCGTATTTCGGCTTGTCCTGCTCCGCTTGGCTCATGGCGCTCCTCGATTCGGATGATTGGTTGGGTCAGGCGCGCAGCTGGGCGCCGATTTCGGCGGCCTCAGCCACGATGGCCTTGCGGATGGCGTCGCTGTCTTCGGCGGACAGCGTCTTGCTCGGTGAACGGAACACCACCGCATAGGCCAGGGACTTCTTGCCCTCGCCCACCTGTTCGCCGGTGAACACGTCGAACAGTTCGATGGATTCGAGGTTCGCGCCGGCGGCCTTGCGAATCACGTTCTCAAGCTGGCCTGCGGTCACGGTCTCGTCCACGGTGAAGGCCAAATCCTGCTTGACCGGCGGGAACGTGGAGATCGGCTTGGCCTGGACGGGCTTGCCGGTCAGCGTGGCGAACAGCGCGGTGAGGTTCAGCTCGAAGGCCGCGGAATGGGCCGGGAAGCCGAGCGCCTCGTTGACGCGCGGGTGCAGTTCACCAACCCAGCCGGTGAAGACGTCGCCCACCATGACGCGGGCGGCGCGGCCGGGGTGCCATTGGACTGGCACATCGTCGGCGGCGGGCTGGTCGAGTTCGATTGCGGCACCGATACGGCCGGCGATGCGGCGCACGGCCTCGACGGCGTCGGACCAGTCGACCGGGCGCTTGCCGCCCATCCAGCCGTCGTCCTCGGCCAGACCGGTCAGGATGCCGGCCACATGGTCGGGCTGTTCGGGCAGACCGGCGTCAAGCGCGGCGAGCTGTTCGTCGGTGGGGCGCACGCCGCCGGGCAGTGCCGGGATGGCGGGCGCGTTCGGATCCCACAGGTAGACGTGGCCGAGCTCGTACAGGGACACGTTTTCGATGCCGCGGCGGATGTTGCGCTGCACGGTGGTGGCCAGGGTCGGCAGAATCTCGCGACGCAGGTACGGACGGTCGCCGTAGAGCGGGTTGGCGATCTCGACGCTGACCTTCTTGGTGGCTTCCGGGTCGAAGCCGAAGGCCTTGTAATCGTCGTCACCCACGAACGGGTAGCTCAGCGATTCGACCATGCCGAACTCGGCGAGCTCGTCCGCCACGCGACGGCGACGCTGCTGGTCCGGGGTCAGGCCCACCAGACCCTCGACCGGTGCCGGCGGCACGGTGATCGGAATCTGGTCGTAGCCGACCAGTCGGGCGATCTCCTCGACCAGGTCGCACGGCTCGTTCAAGTCCGGACGCCAGCTCGGCGCGGTTACGGCGAACTCACCGTTGCCGCCACCGGCCACCGTGCAGCCAATGTCGGTCAGGATGTCGGAGATGCGGTTGATGTCCACGTCGAGGCCGGCTACGCGGGCCACTTCGGAGGCCTTGAAGTGGATGGCCTTGGCGCGCGGCGTGTTGTTCACGTCGTTCGGGTGTTCGCTGGGCTCGCCGTTGCCGTACTTGGCCATGAGTTCGGCGGCCATCTGGGTGGCGGCAGGCTGCAGCGCGGTGTCGACGCCACGTTCGAAGCGGCGGGAGGCCTCGGATGGAATCTTGTGGCGACGGGCCGAACGGGCGATGGTCACCTGATCGAAGTGCGCGGCCTCCAGAAGAATGTTCTTGGTGTCGGCGGTCACTTCGCCATACAGGCCGCCCATCACACCGGCAAGGCCGAGGATGCGCGAGCCGCGTTCGCCGTTCGGCGAATCGGTGATAAGCAGATCTTCGACGCTCAGGTCATGTTCCTTGCCGTCCAGGGTGGTGAGTTTCTCACCCTCGTTGGCGCGGCGCACGACAATCGGGCCTTCGAGCTTGTCGAGGTCGTAGGCGTGCATCGGCTGGCCGAGGTCAAGCATCACGTAGTTGGTCACGTCCACGGCCAAGGAGATGGAGCGCATGCCGGCGCGGATCAGGCGGCGGCGCATCCAGTTGGGCGTGTGGGCGTTGGGATTGAAGTCCTTGACGATACGCGCGTAGTAGCGGTCGCAACCGGGCACGCCGTGAATCGGATTGTTATCGTCGATTTCAACATCGATGTCCACCGGGGTGCCGGGCTGGTAGTCAGCAGGTTCCGGGGCCTTCTCGTTGAGTGCCACGGCCGGATCGGTGTAGGCGGCACCGGTGGAGTGGTGGTATTCGCGGGCCACGCCACGGTAGGACAGCGTGTAGCCACGGTCCGGGGTGATGTTGATCTCAAGCAGAGGCTGGTCGAGGTGCAGCAGGTGCATGGCGTCCTGACCAGGCTTCAGAGCCTCGTATTCAGCCTCGGAGAAGCCATACTGACGCAGCAGGATGATGCCATTGTGGTTGTCGCCCAGACCCAGCTCACGTTCGGAGGCACACATGCCGTTGGAGATGTGGCCGTAGGTCTTGCGCGGTTCGATCTTGAAGTCGCCGGGCAGCACGGCACCGGGCAGGGTGACGACGACCTTTTCGCCGGCCTTCATGTTGGGCGCGCCGCAGATGATGCCGCGCGGCACCTTGTTGCCGTCTTCGTCGGTCTCGTTCCATTCGTCGCCGCAGTCCACGTGGCACCAGTTGATGGTCTTGCCGTTCTTCTGCGGTTCGGGGGTGGCGTCGACCACGTAGCCGACCACAATCGGGCCGGTCACCTGAGAGGAGTGAATCTCCTCTTCCTCAAGACCCACCTTGACAAGGTCCTTGGCGAGCTGTTCGTAGGTCAGGCCTTCGGGAACCTCGACATGGTCCTTGAGCCAATCGATATCGATCATAGGCATGGCTGAATCACTCCCCCATCACAAACTGTTCGGCGAAACGCACGTCACCTTCGACCAGGTCGTGCATGTCGTTGATGTCGCTGCGCAGCAGGAGCGTGCGCTCCATGCCGACGCCGAAGGCGAAACCGGTGTAGACGTCCGGGTCGATGCCGGCGGACTTCAGCACGTTCGGGTTCACCATGCCGCAGCCGCCCCACTCGAGCCAGCCGGGGCCGCCCTTCTTGTCGGGGAACCACAGGTCGAGTTCGGCGCTCGGTTCAGTGAACGGGAAGTAGCTCGGGCGCAGGCGCGTCTTGGCTTCAGGGCCGAACATGGCGACGGCGAGCTTGTCCAGCACGCCCTTCAGGTCGGCCATGGTCAGGTGCTTGTCGACGGCGAGGGCTTCGCACTGGTGGAACACCGGAGTATGGGTGGCGTCCAGCTCATCGGTGCGGAACACGCGGCCCGGGGACGCGATGTACAGCGGCACTCCACGGGTCAGGAGGGCACGGACCTGATCGGAGGAGGTCTGCGTACGCACCACCATGTTGGAGCCGACGAAACCGGCGGCGTCCTTGGCTTGATTGCCCTTGACGTAGAAGGTGTCCTGCATCTGGCGGGCCGGATGGTCCGGGCCGAAATTCAGGGAGTCGAAGTTGTACCATTCGGCTTCGATTTCCGGGCCGGAGGAGATCTGCCAGCCCATGGAGATGAAGAAGTCCTCGACGTCCTCCATCAGCTTAGGCAGCGGGTGACGGGCGCCCAGAGGCTTACGGCTCACCGGCAGCGTCATATCCACGGTTTCGGCGGCAAGCGCGGCCTTCTCGGCGGCTTCCTTGAGCTCGACCTCCTTGGGACCATAGGCGCGGCCGAAGTCGGCGCGCAGCTTGCCCATGAGCTTGCCGGCTTCCTTCTTCTGGTCGGCGGGCAGGGAGCCAATGGCCTTGCTGGCCTTGGTCATCGCCGAATCGGCACCTGCGTACGTTGTCTTGATGGCCTTGAGCTCCTCCAGGTTGGAGGCGTTCTGGATTTTCTCGATGCCCTCGGCAACCTCAGCGGTCACCTGGTCGGCGTCGAACACCATTTGTTCTGCCACGAGAACCCTTTCGTCTGATGTTTTCTCAGCGTTTCACAGCGTTTTTACCGGTTTCACATTCTTTCAACATGACCCGACATAGACAGCGACATCAGCATCACCGCGGCCGAGGTGCCGAGGTTCAGCGATTCGGCCTTGCCATAAAGCGGGATGGAGACGATGCGGCCGCAGCGCGTGAGGATGTCCGGTTCCAAGCCACGCGCCTCATTGCCGAACAGCACGGCTTTCGGAGCCTCGACCGCCGCCTTGTCCGCCAGTACTGCGGGCAGGCTTTCCGGCTTGCGTTCTTCGGTGCCGTATACGTCGGCGGCCCAGACGTCCATATTATGGTCGCCTGTCCAGGTGAAGAATTCGTCGGTGCTCATGGCGAGTACCGGCAGATGGAACAGGGAGCCTGCGGTGGAGCGGATGACCTTGGGGTTCAGCACGTCCACGCAGTCGTCCACGAAGATTACGGCGTCGCAGCCGGCCGCATCGGCCGCACGGATCACGGTGCCGGCGTTGCCCGGGTCGCGCACCTGCCAGAAGGCGGCAATCTGCGGGGCCCGACCGTTCTTGCCAAGTTCGACGTCATCGGCTCCGGCGTGCATGGACTCGGCATTGCCGACGGCCGCGATGCCTTGGGCGTCCGGACTGATGCGGCGCATCACGTCGCCGGTGCAGTAGTGCACATAAATCGTGGCATCCTGCGAGGTTTCGACGATCTTCTCCAACGTGGAGGAGATGATACGCGGATGTTCCAGCGCCTGCGAAACCTCTACATACAGGTCCTGCACCACGTCCGGCCGCCAAGTGACGGCCTCGCGCACGGATTGCGGGCCTTCGATAAGAAAACGGCCCGAACGTTCGCGGCCTTTGGCGCGGGTCAGATCGGCGATGCGGCGCACGCGGTCGGATTTCGGATTATCAAGAATCTGGGCGTTGATGGGCATAGCCACTACCCTACTGCCGGGTCATTACGTCAGTCGCGAGACTGAGGGGGGTCGAGGCTGGAACCACCCCAGTCGGCTACGCCGACAGCCCCCGCCAGCGGGGGCATCATAAGGCGTTCAGACACCTTGAAAGGCACTGTGCTAATCTGCCGCCTTTCAGACACCCTGAAAGGCACTGTGCCAGTCTGCCGCCTTTCAGACACCCTGAAAGGCGAAGTGCCAATTCCCGGTGCCGACGGCTACGCCTATGGAGGCCAGCGGGACGGCCAGACAGATGACGTAGAAGATCCAGTCGATAGGCTTCAGACGCGAGATGCGGGCTTGGGAACGTGGGGCGCCGGAGCCGAAGCCGCGCGCTTCCATGGCGGTGGCAAGTTTGGTGGCACGCCGGATGGAGAGCACCAGCAGTCCGAACGCTTGGGAGAGGGCACGGGCGATGGCGTTACCGTCACCAAGGCCGCGCGAACGCTGGGACAAGCCGAGTGCGCGCCAATCTTCCTGCAGCAGCGTAAACATGCGCAATCCGGCCAATCCGCCGTATACGAATCGCGGTGAGAAGTGCAGAATCTCAACCAGACCGTCCGCCAAATCAGTGGGATCGAGGCCCAAGGCCAGAATCACGCCGGGTACGGCAATGGCCGCCACCCTGATAGCCGTGGCGATGGCCAGATTGATGGATCCCTCGCTGATCACAATCCAGCCACCCTGCCACAGGATCTCGCCCGAGGTGCGGCCGTAGAGGAACACGGAGATAAAACTGCCGGCGGCGGCGATCCATACCGGCCAGGTCTTACGGCATACGGTCCACGGAGCCACGCCACCAATCCACAGCAGCACGAATTCGATGCCGAGCGCCGTGGATGCGGATACCGCATCCAGACTGATGAACATCGGAATGCACAGCAACAGCGCACCGATGATGCGACTGACCGCGTTGATGCGCGCGATGAACCATGAGGGCGATGAGGCTTTGACCGGCTCCACGCGCGTTTCCTGCGGGCTGACGGTTACCACGTCACTCATGCCTTCGCCTCCTCGAACATCACACGTCGTGCGCCCAGCGCATCCACCAGCGCCTCATCGTGCGTCACCATGATCACGCACGAGCCTTGGTCGCGGATGGCGGCGATCAGCTTGACCATTTCATTCCACGTACTGAAATCCTGTCCGAATGTCGGCTCGTCCATCACCAACACTTTGGGTGCGGCGGCCAGCATGGAGGCCACGGACAGTCGCCGCTTCTCCCCGCCAGACAAGGTGTACGGGTTGGCTTTGGCGAAGCGCGTGAGATTCATCTGCTCAAGCATGCGGTCGGCGGTCTGATAAGCCTCGTCTTGGCTCTGCCCCATCGACTTGGGGCCGATGGATACCTCGTCACGCACAAAGTTGGCAGCGAACTGGTGTTCGGGCTCCTGGAACACCATGCCGATACGGCCCAGCAGTTCCTTGCTTTTCCAGTCGATCGGCTCACGCCCGGCATGCGCGGGCTTGAGGTTGTCGGCGATGAGCACCTTGCCGGCGATAGGCTTGAGTAGCCCGGCCAAGGTCAAGGCCAAGGTCGATTTGCCCGCGCCGTTCGGACCCATCAGAGCCGTTACTTCGCCGGGATAAAAATCCAGATTGATACCAACGCCAAGAGCGGCCCCACGGCCAAAGCTTAAGTTCTCGGTGCTGAGCACCGGCGCATCGTGCGCAGACTCCTGCTTCGGTGAGTAATCGGGAATCGCACGGCCCGGCACCCACGCGCCACCGGCGGCCAACACGTCGCCCATCTCGGCGAACACCTCGTCCGGCTTGCCGTCGGCAATGACCGCACCCGTGGGCGAACTTGCATCGGGTCGGCCGAGCACAATCACGCGATCGACCAGATCGAGCCATACATCGATATGATGTTCGACCACAACCATGGTCTGTCCGGTGGCCTCGATGACCTTTTTGACCGCGTCATGCACTTCGACCACGCCTTCGGGATCGAGGTTGGCGGTCGGTTCGTCCAACAACAGCAGACCGGGCTTCATAGCCAGCACGCCGGCCAACGCGAGACGTTGACGCTGACCGCCGGACAGATGGCGGGTGGACCGATCCAGTTCGAGTCCGCCGAGTCCCACCATATCCAATGATTCGCGCACTCGCTGCCAAATCTCCTCGCGCGGCACGTTGAGGTTTTCGCAGCCGAAGGCCGCGTCATCGCCCAGTCGTTCAAGAATGATCTGCGAGTCCGGGTCCTGAAGCACCAGTCCCACGCGACCTCGCGCCTCGCGCGCATCGACGCCATCGATGGTGAGCGAGCCCTCCTGCTCGCCTTCCTCATCGCCGCCAAGTACGCCTGCGAGACCGGCCATCATCGTGCTTTTGCCCGCGCCCGAAGCACCGAGCAGCAACACACGTTCACCTGGCCGGATGGTGAAACCGACGGCACGCAACGCGAAGTCCTTACGCGTGGCGTGCCGCCATCCCCAGCCGCTGGCCTCTACCGCAGCCGGATTAATCTGCATCAGACGCGCGCCTTGCTGCGGCCGGATTCAAAACGCTCCAGAGCACCGGTGACGGCGAGCGCACGAGACAAGTACCAGACCACCACGCCGGCGATCACGACGCCGGAGATGATGGAGCCCACCAGATACCAAGTGACGCGCAGGCCGTTCCAGCCCGGGTTGGTGGCCCAGTAGTAGGCCCAGCAGCCCACGCCGGCGAGCGCACCGGACAGGATGGTGGTGCCGATGTTCCACTTCTTCCAAGCGAAGACGGCGAAGGCAATTTCGGCACCCAGACCCTGGATGATGCCGACGATCAGCGAGCCGCCGACGCCCCACTGGTTGCCCAGCGTAAGCTCAAGGAAGGCGGCGAGGGTTTCGGCAAACAGTGCGGCACCGGGCTTGCGCACAATGATTGCAGCGAGCGGGCCGGCGAACAGCCAGAATCCGTTGAGCAGACCCTCGAAACCGGGGGTCACGCCTTCAAACAGGGCCAGCGGGGCGGAGCAGACAATGTCCCAGCCCCAGAAAATGACGCCGGATGCGACGGCGATGATTGCGGCGACGACGATATCGACGACGCGCCACTTGTAATTGGCTTTGGCCACAGCTTCAGTCATGAATGTGCCTTTCTTCTGCTCGCACGCAGGCCGAACATACGTGGATATATGTACGCACATGATGCATATGTTCGTGGCCACGCGCGGGTTGGTTCAGGCACGGGTAGGTAAGAGCGACATTTCCGTGCGCCGGCATTATCCGGTCACGTTCCATCGGTCGAGACTATGAGTCTCCTCTCAGCCGCCCAACGGCAGCTCCCGTGTCAACTCCCGACTATAAAGCAAGCCGCCGTCAAAGGCAATAGCCACATCTGTGACCTACCTGACGGCGGCTCACTACCATTACCGATGCGGTTCGGCTACTTGCCGAGCTTGTCCAGCAGCAAAGCCTCGGTGATCACGTTGTTCTTGAGGCCGGGCAGGGAGATGGACTCATTGGGGCTGTGGGCGTTGGCCTTCGGGTCTTCGGGACCGGTGACCAGCACCTGAGCGTTGGGGAAAATGCGCTGCAGTTCGGGGATGAACGGAATGGAGCCGCCTTCGCCCTTGTTGATGGGCTCAACGCCGAAGGCCTCGGTCATGGCTTCCAGCGCGTCCTTGGTGGCCACGGCGGTCGGATCCATGGCCCAGCCCATGCCGTTTTCGCCGCGTTCGACAGTGACCTTGGCACCGAACGGCGCGTGGGATTCGAGGAATGCAGCCAGTGCTTCCTGCGCTTCTTCAGGGTGCTGGGTGGGCGCGGTGCGCAGCGACAGACGGAAGCGGGTCTCCGGGGCGATCACGTTGAAGGATCCCTCGACCGGGTGGGCGTCGAAGCCGATCACGGTCACGGACGGCTTAGTCCACAGGCGTGAGGCCAGCGAGCCGGTGCCGGCGAACTCGTAACCGGCCACCACGCCAGAATCCTCGCGCACGGTGGTTTCGTCAAGGTCGTGCTGCAAACCGCCGATCGGCTCTTCCGCGGTCACGCCGGGCACGGCCAGATCGCCGTTCTCGTCGTACATGGAAGCGATGAGCATGGCGGCCAACGTGTTGGAGTCAAGAATCGGGCCGCCGTACTGACCGGAGTGCACCGGGTGCTCAAGGCCCTGCACGGTCACGTCCACGCAGGTGTTGCCGCGCAGCGAGGTGGTCAAAGAAGGAATGTCCGCCGACCAGTTGCCGGAATCGGCCACGATAATCACGTCGGCGGCGAATTCGTCGCGGTGAGCCTCGATGAAGGGAATGAAGCTTGGCGAGCCCATCTCCTCTTCGCCTTCGATGAACACTTTGATATTGACGTTGAGGTCGTCGCCCAAAGCCTTCAGCGCACCGGAGTGGATGGCGATGCCGCCGCCGTCATCGGCGGAGCCACGGCCGTAAAGACGGCCGTCGATTTCGGTGGCCACGAACGGGTCGGTGTTCCACCCGGCCGGGTCCGGAACAGGCTGCACGTCGTGATGGGCGTAGAGCAGCACGGTGGGGGCGTCCGGAGAAACGATATGCGAGCCGATGACCTCCCATGCGCCCGGAGTGCCGTCGGCATTGGAAGCCTGGACCACCTTGGCATCCACACCCACGAGGCGCAGTTCGTCTGCCACGAATTCAGCGGAGCGCTTCATATGTTCGGCGGTGATGCCCTTGGCGGAAATCGACTGCAGCGCAACCTTTTCGGCCAGCACCTTGACGATGCGGTTCCAATCGGTTTCGACGCGCGAACGAATCTCGTCAGCGGTGAGCGTTGCCATGATGGTCCTCCTTTATATGTGTGTAAGCGGCGTCATTGCAATGGCTGCGCCAGTATACAAGTGTCTGAACGTCACCGTAACCTCAAAGCATGACATGGAATCCGTTTAGGAAAAAAGAAGAGGCCCAAGTTCCCGTTGAGCAGGCCCCGAAGAAGACCGCCGATCCTTCTGAGAAAAAAGGCCGTCCTACCCCGAAGATGAAGCAGGCTCAGGCCGCCGGTATCCGTCCGCTGGTTCCGGTGGACCGCAAGGCCAGCGCCAAGGCCGCCAAAGCCCGTCTGCGTGAGAAGGAGAACGCCGAGTACGAGGCGATGCAGAAGGGCGATATCAACCACATGCCCAAGGCGGAACGCCTGCCTTGGCGTATCTACATCCGTGATTATGTGGATGCCCGTTTCAACCTTGGCGAATGGTTCATCCCGGTGGCCTTCGCGATTCTGATCGTCTCCATGTTCGTCACTTCTTTGATGCAGAACCAGTGGGCTTCCATCATCATGATGGCGCTTATGTACGGTTACCTGATTGCCGTGATCATCGACGTATGGCTGATGTGGCGCAAGCTCAAGGCCAAGCTCATCGCCAAGTACGGCGAACAGTCCGTGTCCAAGGGCTCCCGCTCCTTCTCCTACGCTTGGAGCCGTTCGATTCAGATGCGTCGTTGGAGGCTTCCCAAGCCGCGTTACCCGAAGCGCGGTCACTGGCCGGCAGACTGATGTCCATATATACTCTGGCTCCCCTCGTTGAGGGGCTGAGCCGTAAAGAAAACAGTCCAGTGGACTGTTTTTAGGCGAAGTGGCGGCGATAGCCACATATGGCTCCCTAGCATGGGAGCCATACTTATATGCACCAAGGAGGCAATCATGAGCGAACAGTTTGATCTGGTCATCATCGGGGCCGGCCCCGGCGGCTATTCCACAGCCCTGCGCGCCGCCGAACTCGGCATGAAAGTGGCACTCATCGAGCGTGACGCCACCGTGGGCGGCACCTGTCTCAACCGTGGCTGCATCCCCTCCAAGGCGCTCATCACCGCCACCCACACCATCGACACCGTGCACCGTGCGGCCGAGCTCGGCGTCAACGCCTCGGTGAATGGCATCGACTTCGGCACGCTGCGCGACTATCGCCTGCGCGTGGTCAAGACGATGGTGGGAGGACTGGCCGGACTGCTTGCCCATCGCGGCATCACCGTGTTCCGAGCCAATGCCGCGTTCCATGCGGATGAGACCGCTCCAGCAACTTCCAACCACATCGTCCACCTCGTCCCTTCCCCCGACCAAAGCGACATCCTCACCTATCACAAGGCCGATGTCCCCGAGCCCAGCGGCCCCACGATGGACCTCACGGCCACGAACATCGTCATCGCCACCGGTGCCAAGCCACGCCCATTGCCCGGCAACCCGTTCGCCGGCGCCCTCATCGACTCCACACAGGCGCTGGAAGTCAACGAATTTCCCTCGTCGGCGGTGATTATCGGCGCCGGGGCCATCGCCCTTGAATTCGCCTCGATGTGGAACGCCGCCGGTTCGAAGGTGACCTTGCTGATTCGCAAGGACCGTGTGCTCTCAGCCTGGGACCGGAGAGCCGGCACCACGCTGACCCGTGAGCTCAAACGTCATGGCGTGAACATCATCACCCGCGCCAGCGTCACCCATGTGGACACCGGCGCGAACCTTGGTGCCACCGTGCACTACACGCGCGAAGGCCAGGACGGCGAACAAAGCGTCTGGGGCGAAATCGCCCTTGTCGCCATCGGGCGTGACCCGATCACCGACCCAGCATGGGGCGTGACGATTGACGACCACGGACATGTCGCCACGGATGCGTACGGCCGCACCGACAAACCGGGCGTATGGGCGGTGGGCGATGTGACGGCCGGTCACGCGCTGGCGCATCGTGCTTTTGAGCAAGGCATCGTCATCGCGGAGACCATCGCCGGACTCAATCCCAAGCCGGTGGACGAAGCCACCGTGCCGCAAATCGTGTTCTCCTTCCCCGAAGCGGCGTCGGTCGGGCTCACCGTCGAACAGGCGCAGGCGAGAGAGGATCTCATTGAAATCAAGGAGACCAACTATCCGATGCTGGCGAACGCGCGCATGCTGATGAGCGGCACGGCCGGTTCACTGACCATCGTCTCCGGCTGCGACGCGGCCAACCCGGACACCCCGCGCGTGCTCGGCGTGCACATGGTCTCCCAGATGGCCTCCGACATCATCGCCGAAGCCGAACAGCTGGTCGGCAACCATGTGCCGCTCGCCGACGCAGCCCGCCTCGTTCACCCGCATCCCACGTTCAGTGAAACGCTCGGCGAGGCGCTGCTCAAGGCCGACGGACGGCCGTTACACACACGCTGAGACCAACCAGCACAAACAAGTTCGGACCAGCGCACCTGATAAGATGTTGTCTAGTGTGTTTCGTCCCAACAAAGGAAGAAGTGATGGCGGAAAAGGACGCGAAGCCGAAGAAGCAGAGCACAATCAAGCAGATCATCCAGATCTACAAGTACACGGCTAAGGAAGACAAGGCCCTGCCGTGGCTTGAGGCCGGTGCTTTCCTGCTGCCTGTAGTCGTGATGATCATCATCGGTCTGATTGCCAAGTGGACCTGGCTGACCTGGATCTTCACCATGATCACCGCCATCATGCTCGGCATGCTACTGGCCACCATGATGCTCACCCGCCGCGCGGATGCAGTCGGCTACAAGCAGATTGACGGCAAGCCTGGTGCCGCCATCGGCGTGCTGAGCAACATGCAGAAAGCCGGCTTTGACTTCCCGCAGGAACCGGTGTGGATCGACCCGAAGACCAAGGATGCCATCTGGCGCGGCACTTCGATGAACGGCATCTACCTGATCGGCGAAGGCGAATACGGTCGCATCATGAAGGCGATGGATCGTCAGGAACACGATATCAAGGGCGTCACCGCCGGCTCCTCCATTCCGGTGTACCGCATCTCCGTGGGCCACGGCCCCAAGCAGGTGCCACTGGACAAGCTGCGTAGCACGGTGACCAAGTCCAAGAGCTATGAGCCCACGAACCACAAGAACGCACTGATCGCCAAGATTCATCCGCGTCGTCGCTTCCTGCTGACCAAGGCCGAGATGGAAACGCTGAACGATCGTCTGCGCACGCTGCAGGCCAAGAAGGGCTATGCCATCCCCAAGGGCATGGACCCGAACCACCCGCAGAAGATCTCCCGCCGCGCGATGCGCGGTCGCTGATCGGCAGCACACCACCAAATCGCACAGAAGCCCCGGAATCCGTTAATCGGTTCCGGGGCTTCGTCATATGTCTCATAATCGCGTCCACATACATCCACCTACGTCACCTGTCAATATCCACTGTCCACGTTGCGGACACCTCTACCCACTCCCCCGATAGCCTCCGTTTCCATTCTGTAATGATGTTTCGTTGAAATAACGCGCCTGCGCGATTGTCGGCCACAGTCACGAAACATTCTCGTAACCCAAGTTTCGAGCCGGCGAAACGCACGATTTTACGATGGATACCGTTATATTTCATACGAAAGGAGCGGTCCCGTGACCGAACTCAAGTCCAAGGAAGACGCCGAGGCCCTTATCAACAAGGAAGGCATCGAGTATGTCTCCGTCCGTTTCACCGATCTTATCGGCGTTCAGCAGCACTTCACCGTGCCGGCTAGCGAATTCCTGAAGGACGCTTTCACAGACGGCATGCCGTTCGATGGTTCCTCCGTTCAGGGCTTCCAGGCCATCAACGAGTCCGACATGAAGCTGGTCCCGGACGTTGAGACCGCTTTCGTTGACCCGTTCCGCAAGCACAAGACCCTTGACGTGGCCTTCTCCATCGTCGACCCGCTGACCGACGAGCCGTACTCCCGCGACCCGCGCCAGGTTGCCGGCAAGGCCGAGGCCTACCTGAAGTCCACCGGTATCGCCGACACCGCCTCCTTCGCTCCTGAGGCCGAGTTCTTCATCTTCGACAAGGTCCGCTTCGAGAACGGCATGAACCGCTCCTTCTACGAGGTCGACTCCATCGAAGCTCCGTGGAACTCCGGTGTTGACGTTGAGGAAGACGGCACCCCGAACATCGGTTTCAAGAACCGCGTCAAGAAGGGCTACTTCCCGGTTCCGCCGATTGACCACACTCAGGATCTGCGCGACGATATGGTCGCCAACCTGCAGAAGGTCGGCCTGATTCTCGAGCGTTCCCACCACGAGGTGGCCGGCGCTGGTCAGCAGGAGATCAACTACCGCTTCAACACCCTGCAGCACGCAGGCGATGACCTGATGAAGTACAAGTACGTCGTCCACGAGACCGCCGCTCTGGCCGGCAAGGCTGCGACCTTCATGCCGAAGCCTATCGCCGGAGACAACGGCACTGGTATGCACTGCCACCAGTCCCTGTGGAAGGACGGCAAGCCGCTGTTCTACGACGAGAAGGGCTACGCTGGCCTGTCCGATCTGGCTCGCTGGTACATCGGCGGTCTGATCAAGCACTCCTCCTCCGTGCTGGCCTTCACCAACCCGTCCCTGAACTCCTACCACCGTCTGGTTCCGGGCTTCGAGGCTCCGGTCAACCTGGTGTACTCCGCTCGTAACCGTTCTGCCGCCATCCGTATTCCGCTGGCCGGCACCTCCCCGGCTGCCAAGCGCATCGAGTTCCGCGCTCCGGATCCGTCCTGCAACCCGTTCCTGGCCTTCTCCGCTCAGCTGATGGCTGGCCTGGACGGCATCCTGAACCACATCGAGCCTCCGGAGCCGGTCGACAAGGATCTCTACGAGCTGCCGCCGGAAGAGCACGCTGGCATCAAGCAGGTGCCAAGCTCCCTGGCCGAGGCTATGGACGCCCTGGAAGAGGACCACGACTTCCTCACCGCCGGCGACGTGTTCACCGACGACCTGATCGAGACCTGGATTGGCCTCAAGCGCGACGAGATCGACCAGGCTCGCCTGGCCCCGACCCCGCTCGAGTACGAGCTCTACTTCCACATCTGACCCGTATGGCTAATTTTCCATGGAATTGAGCCATTCTTGATTCTAAGGGTAGCCAAACGGTAGCCAATTGGCATACAAAGAGACCCCGGATTTCTCCGGGGTCTTCTTGTGTTTCAACACCAGTCGGATGGCAAGGCCGCCACCCAGTCGTCGAGGTCTGAACGTCGGATCCGGACGGTGGAGCTGCCGGCGTAGCATGCGGCGAGGTTGCCGTTCTTGACGGCGGCGTTGACGATCTTGTATGGGATGCCGGAAAGGGCCGACGCCTCCGGCACCGTGAGCGTGAGCTTGTCCTTGAGTGGGATTTCGGGGATGACGATCGCCATGATGTTCACCCCCCGCATCATTTCCGCAAATGTCCGTTGGAGCGCCCGCATCCGGTCAGGATCGTCACCGGTCGCACGCAATCGATCCATTTCTGATATCACCCATTCGTAAACGTCACGACCGATCATGTATCCGCGCGACCGCAATCCTCTAATGATCGCCGCTGACACCGTTCGCGGAATCCATATCGAGATCGGACGCACAACGGACAGTTCCCGTATCGGGCATCGGTTCATGCGCCGCGCTTGCTGGATGGCCTTTGCCCGACGTTTCGGGTCAGCTATCCGTGAGGCCTGCGAACAACACCATTTCCGGGTTTCACGACGGAATTGATGAAAGGCATGCAGATCGGCGGGAAGAACGGAGTCCTCGGTCAGAGGAATTTTCCGGGAGTGTCCCCACATCGCGCCCGGGTTCTCCTTCCACGTGGAAGGCATGTTCTCCAACGCCCTCTGATAGTGCCAGACTCCGCGTTGAGTGTGCTTGGCGACATATGAAAGCCATGCAGCGTTGCCGTCCAACAGTTGCACGTCCTGCGATTGTCCGGAGGTATGTATCCCACAGTCGGCTGTCACATCCAGCCACTTGCCGACAACGATGCCGGTAACCGTAACAAGGTCGTTGTCCACGGTTTCGTGCTGATGGGTTTTCGGATTCCACCGCTGGTGCGTATCGGACATCCAGACGGTCATATGCACGTGGGGCATGTGCTTGGCGGTGAACTCAATGACCCAGTGGAAGTGCTTCATTCCCCTTCTGGCAAGGTATTTGAGCATGACGTCGATGAGGCGGTGCAGTAAGTCGGGCGTCACACGTTCCATGCTTTTGGCCGGCAACGTCAACGTCAGCGCATACGGTATGCCTTCCATCATGCCGAAATCCACCCGCTGGAGGAATTGCGCATTCCGCCGGGCGACGGCGGGAGTCCATCCCCTGTTCGCCGTCCTTGTGGGGTCTGATTGGAGTGTGCCATTATGCACCCCGACGTGTGGAATGGATGCGCTTGCGCCGTGTCGGCGGACGGTTATCCGGGGCATAATGCACCTCCTTTCAGGGTATTCGGTGAGATTTGGATCTAATAATTCAAGAGCAGCCGGGCTTCAATGACCGAATTTTGGGTATAGAGAACCCCGCCGCCTGCGCGAGCATCGCTCCGACGGCGGGGTTCTCACAGCGCCTACGCGCCCAGTTCCATCAGGTCGTCGTCGCCATACCACGGCGCCCTGAAATAGTCGATTGTTCCCATGTTTTGGTTCCAGACGAATCCGGATCCCTGCTGGTTGGGAGCGATCAGCCAAGGTGCCGCTCCCCTATCTATCGCCTCCTTGCCGAGCAACATGGCGGTTTCCTCCTCGCTGTTCAACCGGAGGGCGATGCGCTGCGGGAACCGTGCCCGCAACGGGACGGATTCGACACGTGGATCCTGACTGAGCGCCACGACGACGATGCCGAGCGCACGCCCACGTCTGAGGATCGAGTCCAGCAAGCGCGTGACCAATTCGCTCTTCTTCCTATCTGCCTTGCCGTGTAGCTCGGCGGCTTCATCGATCAGCAGGACGATTCGTGGATACTCGGGCGTCGGCGGCAGCTCCCGCGCGCGCCCACGCAGACTGTCCATTCTGTGGTCGCATTCGGTAGACAGATCTTGCAGGAGAGCGACGGCGTCGTCGAGCGTATAGGCGTGGTGGGAATCAAAGAGAGTGCCGTACACCGACATTTCGACGCCGCCTTTGAGGTCGATGCCCCAGAACTGGACGAGGCCGTCTTCATACAGCTGCGAAAGTCCGTCGACGTAAGTCGCCATGATGCTGCCCTTGCCACTGCCTGTCAAGCCGATGACCAGTGTGTGCGCGTCGCTACGGATCATGACCGGCTTGCGAGATAAGTTGAGACCGATACAGACGTAATGGGCCGGATCCTTCTCCGCCGGTATATCTTCGCGACGGATTATCTTCCGCGCCGGACGGCGGACGGACAGCAACCAGTATGCCCGCGTACCACGTCCCATCATCCGATGCGAGGGGATCCAGCCGGGGTACGCCTTCGCCGTCTCCTTCAACGCGTCCATCGCCTGCTGCTCGGCGATGTCGGTCGGCACCAGCCAGATCCGACGGCCGGGTAGGGCAATCGCGCGACAGCCCCAACCATCGCGGCGCACGACCGCTTCAGGCATGTGATGCTCAATCGTATGGCGCAGTTTCCGCAACCGCACGACCAAGATAAAGACCACGGCCGCGACGCAGACAATCAAAGTCAGCGCCGGCCAGAACAACACGTCACCCATGATGGATTCCTTCCGTGATATTATTCAGCCGATCCATTACCGCTTCCACGACGAACATGCTCCGATCAAAACGACGACCGAATTCGGATTCCCCGTACGCGTCCAACCGGTCCAGCAGGTCAATGGGGATACGGACCGTGATACTGGTCTTACGCCCCATCATCATTCACCACCGTTCTGTTTGAACCCGGCGGCCATGAAGCTGCGCCTCACCGACGTGACCTGCTTCGTAGTCTTGTCGTGGGAGACGTAAACCCATGCGCCGAATCCAACAAATTCCACCGGAGCCCCCACACGGATGACGGGTTTCACCTTGGCCGTCACGGTAACGGGCACGACCTCGGGCACATGCTCTGCATCACCGTCGATTGGCTGGAACAAGGTCTGGATCAGCCACTGGGGTACGCCGTCCGCATTGGTCTTCTGCGCATTGGTTTTGGTCTCGGCATCCCAATCGCCCTGCTTCGCATCAACCCTCAGGGGAATCATCTGCTGGGCAATGAGATGCTGATCAAGGCTCTGAAATCCTTCGACAGTTGTATAGCTTTTCCTGCGTGGCATATGACCGCCGCCTTTCTGGTTTTCGGGATCGCTCTGTGCGCTCCCTTGACGATGTCCATCCTTTCGTCAATCAGCTAATTCCCCAAAGTTTTTCTGGGTACCATATTCATATAGAATTGTTCTGGAGAAGGGACTCCTATGGCACGGCTGGAATCACCGCAGAAACACACGCGAGATAACATGCGAGTTCTCAAGGAAATCGAGAACAGCGCCTATTACAGCAAACTCATGCACAACATGGTTCTCGATCTTCTCGACCAAGTCGATGAAGCGTCCACTGATTTAGCCAAACAGCTGGAAGCAGAGACGGCTGTCATGCCAATACAACGAGAGAACGGCCGCATAGTGATGCCCCTGTCTCCGGAGTACGACAACGGACTATGCCATCACGTCGCCCAAGTGCTGCTGATATCGGAACTCAAGAAAGCCCTCGACCATGAACTGGCGGTAGTCGCCGCATGGGCAATCCACCAAGGAGACAGCAAGAACAGCGTCGCCAAGGCAATGCATAAGCACGCCAGTGACCTCTTCAGCAAACGGAACCTGATCGGTGGCGACATCCAACGACTGTGCGCCGCCCACGATGCGATGGAAGAGCACCCCGATGACTCCCGCTACGACAAGATCGCCGTCAAGCTACACGACGGATTCATTTACGAAATACTCAGGTAGAGAGACTCACGTTTTCTTTTATAACTGGCGCGGTAGCGCACTCTGCAACAAACGAAAAGTTCAAACGTTACCTTAGGAGATGAAAATGACAGAGCAAATGCCAATAAAACTCACTGATCTGTTCCACTTCGACAAACCAGATCAGGCAAAGATTAAGTTCAACATGAACCCGAACGACCGGTCACGACCAGCATGGAATCTATTGCTACATGACGACCCGGATTGGCTGATCATGAACGCCTGGAAAACCAAGCAACCAAACGGCAATATGGGAGGCAGGAAGTACTTGTTCGCGTTCGCCCAATACTATCGATATGGGCCAGAGTACTTCATCTTTGGCGGTCTATACCATGTACGAGATGCAGCCCCGGGACAATGGAACATATATGGATATGAGCTAACTCTAATGGATGAGTATTCCGAATATCGGAAAAGACTTGTAATTCGTCTCAACAAACCCATTGGGCGTGATTTGTATCTACGCAAATACGCGAATATACAGGCGCAACTGGATCCTGAAGTGTATGAGATCTCGCCACGGACGAAGCTCGGAGCATTCAACGGATACGATCACGTGTGTCTCACGCACGGCGAGTTACAGGACATCATCAACCACAACGAACCGGAATGGCATGACGCTCTATCCAGCGTAAAGGCGGTATATGTGATTACAGACCGGAGCACAGGACGGCTATACGTGGGGAGCGCATCCAGTGACGCCGATGGCCTATGGACACGATGGTCATCCTACGCGAACCTCTCCGACCCGACCGGCGGCAACAAGGAGATGATCGAGTTGAAGAACCAGTACGGGGCAGAGCACATCATCCGAAACTTCTCATATTCGATTCTGGAAATATTCGACAAGAAGGCGTCCCGTGATACAGTGCTTGACCGGGAATCCTACTGGAAGGGCGTGCTTCGGACAATTGAATTCGGCATGAACGACAACTGAGAGCCACATAAGAAAGGCGGCAGGAACAACAACAGTCACTCCTGCCGCCCTAACATATCGGTGACCATACCGGCTAATAACCGCGTTTGCCAGTCACCCGCAAATACAAGTCGAACAACATATCGACAATCTGTCCTTCATTGCTGTCGCTACGTAGCCCGTATCCCGCCATCACTTGTTCGTCAAGTTCTCGGTGAGCTTGCATAAGTTCCGGGTAAAAGAATCTGTTCTTTATTGCATACATATCGGCAAGGTTTTTGCCGGTGTATATCGCACGAGATTTAACAACCGCTAATGCGGCTTCTTTAATACTCTCTAGATTGTTCGAGGGGAACACGAAAGAGTTATAGACATACGGCGAGTAACGGTAATCACTTTTGATTCGTCCCGCAACTGTTTTGACGAAATATCTTGTCACGCTCCTGGATATCAGCATCAACTGGCATAGAGATAATTCCATCACCCACTACGCCATGCTCAATATGGCTTTCGCCATCTCTTTCTATCCGAAGCTCGACGTTGTATTGCCTCTTCATTAGGGTCCTGATATCCATGTGTGAACCTTTCTTGTAAAGTTTTGCAATGTTCATGCCAATTAACCAATCTCATTTGACTTTGTAGGTAACTCGACTTGTGAGATGTCAATTTCACCTGACATAAGCTTCGGAAGCAACGCATCCCTAAGCTCGCCTAGCTTACGAGATTGAACCTTCAAGCCGATTATTTCGTCCACTATGGGCTGCATTTTTGCGGATAGTTCAGCCATCACGTCTGCTGGGGGTATGAGCACCTTGGATTCCTGCAATGCACTGCGCTTGATATGGCCCATGGTGGTTGCGCGGTCCTTCGCCAGCATGATGAAGCGGCGCATGTGTTTCTTGGTCCACATGTAATAGAACCAGCTTGGATAAGCATCGGATGTAACCTTAAAGAGGTGCTGGTTCAACCCAGCATTGCCTCCAGACCAGAAGTCGAGAAGAAGAGTTCCAGACCAGGAGAACACGAGGTCTCCATCATGGATGGTGACCGACTCGTCAATGTCGCTGCGGCATCGCTCGGCGTCACTGCCGCAATAGCCCTGGCTAAGCTCACGAATCTTTAGTACGGGGAGGCCGGGATCATCTTCTACAGACCTGAACCGCTGCATGGCAAGTCCGTTCTTATAGCTTGCGATGTCGAGTAGAGAAGCGGTATTCCAATCGGACGATTCGCTAGCACTGAACGCCAGCTAAAGCCGGGCGTGAGAATGGTTGCGTGATCCGCGGGAGTCTGTCATATGCACGACGCCGGCAGCACGGCACGCATATGACAGGCGCGTCTTCTCGGCATTAGGATCTTTTGGCGTTTTCCTTTTCCCGTATGCGGCGGAGGCGGACGACAAGCGTTTCGTCGGGATTGGCTTTGATGTATCCTTCTGGGCAGGCGTCAATCCAGCGCTGGATGATGGCTTTCTCCTCATCGGGGCGTTTGAGTTTGCGGAGGATGATGGCGGCCTGTTCCGTATACCAGGGAGCGGGTTGATGTCCTTCGGCCCGCGCCTCGTTCTCGGCTCCTTGGATGGCTGTCATGCACAAGTCAAGCGCCTCTTCGAGGCGGTCTTCGCGTTTGAGCTGTTTGATCGGCTCGACCGTCTCCAGGTAATGCGTCCCATCAACCATGCCCAGCCGGAAGGAATCTGCGCGTGGCCCGCCTTCTTCGAGAGCTTCCTCCACCATACGCTCCGTGTCCCGTTGCGCGGCCTCGGCTTTGGCTTCGGGCGTCATGGGAGGGCGATGGTCCCGAGAATAGAACCAGCGTGGTTCGGAACGGCCGAACCAGTACCACGCCTCGCAGCGCAATCCCCTGGCCGTCCGTTCGGTGAACATGCGTATGACGACGGGCTCCTCGCCGGAAGGCCCGAATTCAAGCTGCCTGGCCACATAGCGGGGAATCCGACCGATGCGGTTTCCCTCGACGAGGACGGTGCCCGCGTTCCCCTCGTCATCGGGATCGGAACGGAGGATGACGCCATGCGCTTCCATATACCCGTGCCCATCCTGTCCGTACTTGCGGGCAAGGGCGCGGGCCCCATCCGCATAATCCGTCGTCGTCGCGGCAAGCAGCGTGTCGCACGCCGAATATTGTTCCTCCATAAGCCGCGTGTTGGCGATCTCCCAATCACGCCCCAACAGCCGTCTCACCTTATCCACCAACCCCATCGCCGATGCCACCTCCCATGGAATTATCCTACATGAAAACACGGTTCGTCAAACCCGGATTCAACTTGTAAGTGCAACGCTTGTGCTTGGGTTGGTGTTTTGCGATTGTAGTCGGGTTATCTCCTCGTCCCATGCCTCGTTGGGTGTTTTGTATTCGAGCTGTTTCATGGGGGTGTCGTCGGTCTCCTTGACGATGTCGTCGAGCTCGGCCTGGGTCAGGTCGTCGAACGGGGTTTTCTTGGGCAGGTAGCGGCGGATCCTGCCGTTCCTGTTCTCGTTGCTTCCGCGCTGCCAGCTGGAGTAGGGGTCGGCGAAGTATGTTTTGCTTCAATGTTTGTTCGACAGGTTCGGCAGTGTTTTTCCGCAGTGTGGGCTGATGGTTTTCCCCGGTGTCGTCATCGTTTCCCGGTGATGTGAGAGGCATCGGTGCCGCCGCCTGTATATTCCCGAGTTGCGATTCGGTTTTGATTCGGCCGGTTGCCGCCGGCCGGTGCTCGGGAAGGAAAGGAACATGGCGATACCGATGCCCATTGTGCAAGATATCAGGAGACTCGACCGGCAGGGAATGTCGCGCGCGCAGATAGCGCGGCGTCTTCACGTGGATCGCGGGACGGTCGCGAAGTACGCGGATATGGAGGATTGCTCGCCCAAGCCGAAGGCGGATCGCAGGTACGGGTCGAAGATCGACCCGTACGCGCATCTGGTGGACGGGTGGCTGGAGGCCGATCGTCTGCTGCCCAGGAAGCAGCGGCACACGATCAGGCGCGTGCACGACCGTCTGCTGGCGGAGACGGACTACGACGGCGAGTATTCGACCACGATGCGTTACGTGCACCGGTGGCGCGAGGCGAACCGCGGCGTGCCGGATCGCGAGGGGTACGTGCGGCTCGAGTGGGCGGCGGGCAGCATGCAGGTCGATTTCGGCGTGGCCCGGGCCCGGATCGCTGGCGAGATGGCGGACGTGCATTGCCTGGTGGTCTCGTTGCCGTATTCGAACATGCGGTTGTGCGTGGCGTTGCCGGGCGAGAACGCGGAGTGTCTGTGCCATGGCCTGATGCTCGTGTTCGAGCATATCGGGGGTGTTCCTCCCGTGATCGTGATGGACAACGCGACCGGTGCCGGCCGGCGCAACGCGAAGGGCGAGGTCGCGTTGACCGGGGTGTTCTCCGCGTTCGTGGCGCATTACCGGCTCGAGGTCCGGTTCTGCAACCCGTATTCGGGCAACGAGAAGGGCAGCGTGGAGAACGCGGTCGGGTTTTTGCGGCGCAATCTCATGGTGCCGCCCATGCGCGCGGAATCCTACGGGCAGCTCAGTCGTTTCATGCTTGAACGGTGCGACGGGCTGGCGGCCTCTTCGTATTGCCCGAGGTTGCCGGACGTGCCCGTGGCCGAGGTGTTCGACGAGGAGAGGGCCGCGTTGATGCCGTTGCCGTCCACGGCGTTCGACCCGGTTCGCTGGGAAAGCCGGACGGCCGACAAGTACGGGCTGGTCGACATCGACTCGAACCGGTACCTCGCCGGCCCCGATTCGGCGCGTTCCAAGGTGCTGGCCGCGATCCGGTGGGACACGGTCACGCTCACCTCGCCCGCCACCGGCGAGCTCCTCGCGGAATATCCCAGACAGTACGGACGGTCGCGCAATGTGGAGGATCCCGCGCTCGTGCTTCCCCGGCTCGCGGTCAAACCCCGCGCGTGGCGGGAAAGCTCGATCCGCCCGGACGTGCCCGACGATATACGCGCGTGGCTTGATTCCATGGACGAAAAGACGTTGAGGGAGAGCCTCAAAGCGATCGGGGACGCGTGCCGGGCGGCCGGGTTCGATCCCGCGATGCAGGCGTGCGGCGAGATCCTGCGCTCGAACAGGGACATGGGCCTGCACGCGGACACGCTCACCCCTATCGCGTTGCGCATGCGCGACGGCGAGTGGGAATACCCCGGCGGGATCGAGGAGCCCGACCTGAGCGGCTACGACCGGTTCATCACCGGCACGGACGACGGAGGGGAAGAACGGTGAGCGTCAGACCCGATCCGGTGATCCCGGAGACCCGACGCAGGCGCGCGTCCACGACCGAGAAAAGCGAACGCATCCTGAAGATGAGCCGCAGCCTGACCCTGACACGCAGCGTGCTCGCCGGCACGCTCGCCGAGGCCACGCCCAACCAGCTCGACTTCATCGAACGATGGTTCACGGCCGAACTCGACTCGCGCGAGCGATCCAAACGCCTGCGCCTGCTCAAACAGGCCGGCTTCCCCGCCGACAAGACCCTCGACGGCTATGACTGGACCAACCTGAAGATGCCCGCCGACTGGGGGCGCGCGCAGCTCGAGAACCTCGACTTCGTCGCCGGATGCGAGGACCTCGTGCTCTACGGGCCCGTCGGCACCGGCAAGAGCCACCTGGCCATCGCGATCGGACGGCTCGCCTGCGAGCGGGGCGTCCCGGTGCGCTTCTTCACCGCGACCGGACTGCTCATGCGTCTGCGCCGCGCCCAGCAGGAGAACCGGCTCGACCGGGAACTCGCGAGCATCGGCAAGGCCCGACTTCTCATCATCGACGAGTTCGGCTACCTGCCCATAGACGAGGAGGGCAGCAGGCTCCTCTTCCAGATCATTTCCGATTCCTACGAGACAAGGAGCATCATCTACACCACCAACATCGAATTCAGCGGATGGGGACGCGTGCTCGGCGACAAGAACATGGCCGCCGCCCTCATCGACCGCACCGTCCACCACGGACGGCTCATCAGATTCGAGGGCCGCTCCTACCGAAGCGAACACGCCCTCATGACCAAATAACCAACACAACGCAGACAGGCAGCGGCCGATACCGCACACCCTGCGGAAAACCCGCTGCCTACACTGCGGAAAAACACCGCTCACAAAGCGGACGCCAACTTGCTAAAACACACGAAGTAGGCGGGCATGCCCAGGGCCTCGTCGACCAGCTGGTGGCAGGAGGCCTCGCTGCCGTTGTCCCAGGTCCGGTCGATGCGCGCCCGGGGCGGCAGGTCCCTGTAGATCTCGTATTCGGCGCGCGCGGTGGCCATGGCGCTCTTGTCGGGGATCAGGCGGGCGAACGGTCTGCGGCTTTTGCGTTCGACCTGCGTGTCGATGCACACGCGCGAGGGGCCGCGCCTATCACGGTGTCGGACTCCCGGTGGCCGAACTGCCCGCGCGAGTCCACAGCCCTGGGTCGTTGGCCGATGTCCACGCGCATGGGGATGCGCGGCCCCCTGACCTTGCGTCCCTTCCGTCTGGCGCGGCGCTTCCTGCCCCGCGGCAGGTATTGGCGCAGGTCCAGGTCGCGCTGGGGTTTGGCGTGGATCCATTGGTGGAGGCATTCGTGGCTGACCCGCATCACGGGGTCGCCGGGGTGCTCCAGCTTCGGCCTGCCCTCGATCAGCCCGGGGCTCCATCCACGGCGCAGCGCGTGTATTTCGTCAAGTCGGTGTTTCGTGTTTAGTCATGTATTTTTTCGGGTTTAGGCAGTTGCATGCATTTTCCTTATTTTTCCGGTTGCGCGGAGGTGTTCCTGCCGAACATGAGGGCCTCACTGACGCGGCGGCTCTGGCCGGTGAACTCGAGGAGCCGCCCGTGGTGCACGATGCGGTCGATGATCGCTGCGGCGAGTTTGTCGTCCGCGAAGACCGTGCCCCATTTACTGAACTCGATGTTCGTGGTGAATATGATGCTCCGTCTTTCGTAGCTGCCCGCGATGATCTGGTAGAGCAGGCGCGCCCCGTCGATGTCGAAGGGTACGTAGCCGAACTCGTCCAGTATGATCAGGTCGGCACGGCCGATGTCCCGGAGCATCGTCTCGAGCGTGCCGTCGCGTTTGGCCTTGCCCAGCTGGAGGACGAGCTCGGCGGTCTGATGGAACCGCACGCCCAGCCCCATGTCGATCGCCTTCATGCCCAGCCCGATCGCGAGATGTGTCTTTCCGCGCCCGGTCTTGCCGTAGAACACCAGGTCCTGCGCGCGCGGGATGAAACCGAGCCCTAGGAGCTCATCGAGCATGTAGCCGTCGGGGAGCCTGACGTTCGTGAAGTCGTAGCCGTCGAGACCCTTGACGACGGGGAACCGGGCGCGGCGCAGGAGCCTGTCGTGCTTCGCGCGTTCCCTGTTCGCCAGTTCCGTGTCGAGCAGGCGGTGGACGGCGTCGACCTGGCGGGGCGTGGCCCAGCCGGCGAATTCGTCGATGCTCGCCTTGGAGATGAACAGCTTGCGGGCCTTCTCGTAGAGCCCTTCGTCCGTCTTCGTGTTCATCGCCCGCCTTCCTGCACGCCGACGTCCGCGGTGAACGCGATGTCGTATTCACTCAGATCCGGCCTGTCATCGTCGTATTCGATACCCGCCACGCCCTCGGCGAGCCTGGCCGCGAGCAGTGTGACACCGGCGCGGTCCGCCCCGCCGGTCGATTCGAGGATGGAAGGCATCGCCTCGACCGCGTTCGCCCACCCGGATTCCCTGTCAACGCGTTTGAGGGTCTGCAGCGCCTCGTTGCGTGTCTGTCTGTCCTGCCGATCCAGCCATTCCCGCAACGGGTCCGGCAACGCGTCACGTACCCGGCTGTTGGGCCAGGACGCGGGCTTGTTGCACAGCAGCGCCAACTGCATGGACGGGTCCTCGCTGTTCGTGCTGGCCTGGCCGTACGCCCGAGGATGGGTCGCCAGATGCTTGCCCGACGAGTCGAGGACCTCGACCTCGAGCGCGCGGAGGCCCACGATCACCCCTCTGCCCGCGTTCGCCCGGTCCGCGGAATAACGATGCCGTCCCTCGAGCGCGACCACGCCGTACCGGTCGGCCTTCATATGCCGCCACGTGACCACGTCGAAACGCTTCCCGGGCAACGGCAGCAGCGCCGCACGGTCCTCGGAGAACAGGCCACGTTCCTCCGTGTCCTTGCGGTAATGCGGTTTCGTGGCCAGCTCCAGGCACCGGTCCGGCAGCCCGGCGTTAAAGTTCTCCAGGCTCCATACGCTCGGCCGGGGCACGAACAGCTTGCGCCGCACCATGCCGACCTTGGACTCCACCGCGCCCTTCTCATGACCGGAATACGGGTTGCAGAACGAACAATCGAACCCGTAATGCGCCTGGAAGGCCTGGAACAGGTGCGTCAGGCGCGGCTCGCGCTCCCCGTACCCCTTATGGCCCACGCCGGCGGCGTTATCGAACACGATCCGCTCCGGCACACCGCCCAGCCACTCGAACAGGTTGCGCAACGCCAGGCACGTGCACTCAGCGTTCTCGCCCGGCATCAACTGCACCAGACCGACGTTCGAATACGGGAAATCAAGCACGAAATGATGCATCCGCTGCACCACGCCGCGCAACAGCACGTCGACCTCGCCGAAATCGGCCTGCGCCTCGCCTGGATGCCATACCAGATCCATGAACGCCTCATCACGCTCCGCCGCGAACTCACGCCTGAGCCGCGCCACCGCCCGCGTCACCGTGGACAGGGAGACCTCCGCGCCATGCTCGTCCCTCAACCGCTCCCAGATCCTGGTCGCGGTATGCCGCTGCTTGCGCCAGTTCGCGCGATCCTCCGCGAGCCACTGCTCGATCACGGGCAGATACGGGTCGATCACCGACGCGCGCGGCTTTCTCACCGACGGCACGGCCGACAGATCCTCCTTCGCGAGGTACTTACGCACCGTCGGCTCGCTGACATGTGTTTTCCGCGCGATCGACGCGACGGATTCCCCGTTTCGCCGCAAACGACGGATAGACTGTACTTGGGGCATGCTGATCATAATCCTTTCCGGTCCTTTCTGGCGGAGATACAAGCACCATCCAGTTAAGACCATTCCGTGGTCGGCATGCTCTGCCTAAACCCGAAAAATCATCGTGACTAAACCCGCAACAACTAATTGAACACAAACACAGCGCGTCCATCACCCACGAGCGCAGCCGGTCCGAGTCCATGCGCCGCGGTTTGCGGGACCCGTGGCGCCTCAGGTCGGCCCTCCGCTGCGCCGCGAGGGCGGAGCAGAACGGCATGGACGTCCACGGGCCGGTCTTCAGCCGCCGCGGCCGGTACGGGCGGTACGATTCGTTCTCGTTGGACGCGAACCACAGTCCCCGTTTCAGCTCGCGGCTGACGGTGGCCTTGTCCCGGCCGACCAGCCTGGCCGTTTCCCTGACGCTCAGACCCTGCTCGCAATGCAGCCTCTCGATCCTGATCCGCTCGTCCGGGGACAGGTGCGAATAACATGTACCCACGAGTGCAACACCTCCAGCTGGAACCTAGACACTTCCAACCCTAGGCAGGTGTTGCACTTCTATCTAGAACCCGCGGATTCGCGGGTTCCAACGCCAGCAGCGTTTCGACTCCGTTGATGGCTTTGGATGCGTCGGCCGTACCGACATGTGTGTACACGCGGTTGGTGACGCTTATATCGCTATGTCCCATGATGGATTCACGCACCTTGTCGCTCATGCCCAACTGGGCCATCGCCGTCGCCGCCGTGTGCCGGGCGGAATGCGGCACATAATCATCCGGCAGTCCGACTCGATTCAGCGCCTTCTTCCACGCCCGGGTCTCAATCATACGGTTCAGCGGCGTTCCATCCGCCTGAACGAAAACCAGATCGTCCGAATTTGTTCGCCCGGTACCTTTGATGTACCGCCCCAACTCAACCGCTAGCGATTCGGGCAATGGGATCACACGTCTTCCGGCATTCGTCTTGGGAGGCACCAGATAAGCCTTGCCCGTCACATGTCGAGCGCCGAGTGAACTGGGAATGTCCCGCACGCCCTTCACGTTGTTGTAGACCTTCAGCTGCCATTCGACCACGATGCATACCGCGTTGTCGATCAGCTGGATCTCGGAGTTCGTCAAACCAAGACGCTCCCCCTGCCTCATGCCCGTCTCATAGGCGAGCCGCCACATCAGATGCCACATGACATCGTTCTCGGCATTAATGAGTTGCCCCGCCTGCACCGGCGTCAAAATCTTACGCTCCGTATAAACAACCCGCGGAGCTTCGGCACGGTCGCTCGGGTTCGACTCAATGATCCCCTCCTTCACGGCATCGTCGAGCGCCTTGTGCAACGTCCGCCATGCACTGCCCGCCGTTGCGCTGCTTCGCGGCTTCCTCGGCGGATCGCATGTGTCATCGCCTTTGGTGATGTACTCTTCCATCAACCGAAAATGCTTCGGCTCCAGCCTGCCCAACCGAACGCCCCCTATCGCGGGCTTGATCAACGCCTCGACGGTGCTTCTGTATGTCGCCAACGTCGAAGGACGCAGACGAGGTTTGACAATCTCATCCAACCACCTATCCAGCCAATCTTTCAAATATGGAGTCGTCTGGCTCGGCATACGACCGGAGCGCTCATACTCCAGCTTCTTGTCCTTCAAACGTTTCAACGCTATGGCCTTGGTGCGTCCACGCGCCACCAGACGCCGCCGCTTCCCCGTCGCCGGATCCGGAGGCAACTCGCACGTCGCCCGAAACCCTCCGGTGCGTTCCGGGTAAACGCTGCCGCTTCCGTGTGTTCTTCGTGCCATACGACCAGGATATTCCATAGGGTAGCCAAAAGGGTAGCCAACAATGGCAATCTAAAGAAATCTAAAGCCGTCTATAGCCACCTTCGATACACCACATAATTGGCATTATCAAGCCATTTTCTGCATTATATCAATAATTGCCTCAAACCATAGAAATCAGATTCCACATCTGAGTTTGAGAGCTTAGCCACGTTGGAATTCCCATTGCTCTTCTCTTGTGGGAGTCTAATGGGAGTCATTCAGCGTAACTAGAAAGAACCTCGTGAAATTCGTTTCACGAGGTTCTTTTTCGTATGTTGCGTTGTATGTTATGCGATGTGCGTTGCTCCTGGAATATTCCAGGGGCGGGCCGCTACTTAGTCTCCCAACGCTCCTTGAGTACATAGGCGGCGGCTTTGGGCTGACGGTCGCGAGTGAAGACGCCCTTCTTGTTGCCGTCGACGCGCATGATGCCTTCACCGGTTTGGAAGTCGCAGAGGTTCCATACCTGCTCGCCCACCACTGCCTCGAACATGTCGAACACTTCGTGCTGCATGGTGAGGTACTCACACTGGTATTCCTCACTCCACTGCACGCTTGGCAGCTTGTGCGCACCGGCATCGGTGTCCGCAACGTATTCGGTGAACAGGAATGGCTTGTTGGGTTCGGTGTTCATCCATTGGTTCATCTCGTCGATGAAGGCCTTCTTGGCTCCGATGAGCTGATACCCGCCTTGCATATACCAGCCGTAATACCGGTTCAGGCAGATGACATCCGCGAATTGATGGCACTTGTCTTTGCCTGCGGCGGCCATCATCAGATTGGTGTAGGTCAGAGGACGATGCTGCGGATCGAGCGTGCGCGCGTAATCGAATATCTCCTTGAAATACGGCACGGCCGCCTCGGATGCCGAGTCGTTGGCGGCGTCGATGAAATTCCAAGCGCCGGAGGCCCCCGGCATTCTTTTCGTCGAAGGGGACAATTCAGAACACAACTGCCGACACAATCGTCAGGGAGGCCAGCGAGAACAGCGTGCTTACGAGCACGAAGCCGACCGCATACTCGGGCATGTTGTTCTTGCGACCGGTGAACATGGCAATGGTGGTCATGGTCGGCAGTCCGGCGATGACCGTAATCATCAGCACCATGTCATGGGTGATCGGCAGTTGCGGCAATGCGCCGGTCAGCGCGGTCAGTAGCGCGTAGAAGGCGAGCGGGAATGCGATCATCTTGGCGACTAGGCCAGCATAGAGTTCGTAGCGTTTGAGGACACCCCACCACTTGGTCAGCGCGAACAGGCCGCCCAAGTAGATTAGCGACATCGGCGTGGCCATATTGCCGATGGTGTGCAGCGGCTTCAGGATGATGTCCGGCACCTTGACGCCGAGCAGAATCAGAATCAGGGCGAGCATCACGCCGACGAAGGCGGGATTGACGAATCGTTTAAGCAGGCCGAGGACGCGGGTGCCTGGCGAGGGGCGGACGACGGCCGGAGAACCACCGTTTGCGGCATTGCTCGCCGAACCAGCATTGCCCACCGAACCGGCGCCGTTCACCGAACCGTTCACGACCGCACCTCGCGCGCCAATTGCGTTGCCGCCAGTCGTTTCGTCGACCGGCTCGCACAGCCATACGCCGTACGTCCAGAGCAGCGTCTGGTCGATGATCGACATCAGCGCCACGTAAATCGCGCCGTTCTGCGGCCAAAGTGCCATAATCAACGGAATGCCGATGAATCCGGCGTTGCCGAAAATAAGCGACGCCTGAAATACATGGCTACGCGAACCTTTGAGCCGCAACAGTTCGGCGACCAGCCAGAACACCAGGATGAGCAGCGCGTACATCACGGCGGTCAGCAGCATCACGCCCCAGTTAGAGGCAAGCTGCGCGCGGTCCGCACCATCGACGGCGTTCGAAAACACAAGCACGGGGATGAGCACGTTGAGCAGCAACGAGCACATGCCGTCCAACGCCGTCTGACCGTAGAATCGAAGCCTCACACATCCATACCCGACCATCAGCATGATCAGAAATCCGACTAACTGGCCAATCATGACGCCGAACTGCCCCATGCACACTCCTCTCGCTCGCGTTCCCGTGCTTTTCTGTCACTGGTTCATATAGGCAGCCATCTGGACAGGCTCGGCGGCACACGCATCAGTATGTTCGATACCATCACATGCCAATCCACTTCTCGTTCAACCGTTCCCCGTGCTAATGCGCCGCCGGCCACCCCGTGTTGCCGGTGCTGCGCGAGCACCATTACACGTATTGCATTCCGGTGATCAGCGGGCGCAACGTGTGGGTCGGCGCGAACGTGTCGATTCTGCCGGGAGTGACCATCGGCGACAATTGCGTGATTGGCGCCGGTTCGGTCGTGACACATTCCATCCCCGCCAACTCCGTCACCTACGGCGCGCCCTGCGAGGTCGTGCGTGAAATCGGCGACAAGGACCGCGAGTATTTCTACAAAAATCGCAAGCTCGACGTGTGGGAGTGAGCTTTCGCGCTACTGCTCTTTGAGCTTAAAACGCTCACTGAATTGGCGGTCGCGCCAGTAGTAGACGTCGTCGCGTTCGTTGATTTCGCGAATTACCTTGCACGGGCTGCCATAGGCGACCGTGTTGGCGGGGATGTCCTTGGTGACCAGCGAGTTGGCGCCAATGACCGCGTTGTCCCCGATGGTGCCCCCGGGCAGCACGGTGACATTCGCGCCGATCCAGACGTTCTCGCCGATGTGGACTGGCAACGAATACTGGGCACCCTGATAGCGCAGGTCCGGACGCACGGGATGGCCGGTGGCTACAAGCGTGACGTTGGGGCCGATCATGGTGTGGGATCCGATGAAGATCTCACCATCGTCCACCAGCGTCAGGTTGAAGTTGGCGTAACAGCGCTCGCCCCAATAAGTATTGCAGCCCCAGTTCGCATACACCGGGCATTCGAGGTACAGACCCTCCCCCGCCGCGCCGAAGAACGCCTGCATGAGTTCGGTACGGCGCTTCGGGTTGGTCAGCGGCGTGGCGTTGAGTTCGAGCTGGAGATCACGCTGGGCGGCCTGCAGATCAAAAAAGCCGTCCACATCATCCGGCAGGTAGACCTCGCCAGAGAACATAAGCGCCATTTTCTCGCGCGTCGCATCATCGATAATCGGCTTGGCGATCGGCTTGTCTTCGGTCATCATTGGCTCCTGTTCGGCGTTTTGGCGATTGTGTCGGTCGAACTATTCTGTCACAGACTCGTTTTCGACACCCAGCATCGAGCGCAGCCAGTCAAGGATTCAGATGTGCGATTGGCACCGTGCGGGCCTCACACTTTTCTTATTGAGAACGATTCGCCGTGCAGTCAAGCCCTCCATCCACCCAAAAAGGACTCGCTTTTGGCCGCGTCGTCGCGGTAGGCCTTGCCGAACTCGTCAATGAGCCCATGGAATTCCTGCAAATCCTTGACGCTGAGGCTCGCATCCAGCACCACGGGCGAATAGGCCTTGTGGAATGCCAGATAGCCGGTTGGCACATCAAATCCAAGGAAGGCGAATAGTCGGCGAGCATAAGTATCGGCCACGAATGTGCGGCGCGAAAACACATATAGCATCAGGTCGTCGGCCGTTTCGCCCCCGATACCGAATAATCCGAGCAATTCGGTCCGCAATTCGGCGTCGGGAATATCTGCCGCGCCCTCAGGCGAGGCTCCGCAACGCTCCACATACCATCGGCTCAGTGACTGTACCGTCTTGGATTTGTTGACATAAAAGCCGGACGGGCGAATAAGTTCCTGCAGATGCGCTGGCCCCATAATCGCCAGCTTATGGGGTTCGAGCACACCCTCCGCGTTCAACGCCGCAAGCGAACGATTCACATTGCCCCACGCCGTATTCTGCGTCAGCACCGCGCCCACCATAATCTCGAATGTGGTTTCAGCCGGCCACCATCCGGTCGGGCCAAGGGCGGCAGCCATGGTGCGGTACAGCGATTCGATATACGCGGGAGAAGGAACGCCCGGCACCCGCTTTGCACTTCGATTATTCATAGTTGCCATCTACCATTCACCGCAATTCATGCAGGATTCGCCGCATGAACGGGATAGTGACTAGGAATGTCAGCACGTCGGACACCGATTGCGCCATTTCCACGCCGAGCACGCCGAACATCATCGGCAGAATCAGTACGATCGGTGCCAAAAACAGACCTTGTCGGCACAGGGCCAGGAATGAGGCGATGCCGGTGCGGCCCATGGTCTGGGTCATCATATTGCCCATCATGTTGAAGCCGTTGAGAATCACCGTGCAGCATTGGATGTGCAGCGCGGCCACGCCCACCGCCACCACGGCCGGGTCGGAGCGGAAGATCTCGACCAGTTGCGGTGCGAACACCCACAGCAACACCGCCAACACCACGAGCACGCAGGTGGCGAGCCGCACGCAGAACCAATACCCCTCTTTGACTCGCGCGAACAGGCCGGCCCCGTAGTTGTAACCACATACCGGCTGAAAGCCTTGGCCGAGACCCACGATCACCGAATTGGCGCCCAACATGATGCGCATCACAATGGCCATGCCGGCGATGGCCGCATCGCCGAACGGATTGGCGGCAATGTTCACGCAGGTCACGGAAATCGAACCGGCGCCTTGGCGGATCAGCGAGGGCAGGCCACCGCCGGCCACTTCGCGCATGAGCAGCACATCCGGCCTGCAATTGCGCAGGGACAGTTTCATCACGCCGAATTTGCGGCTCATTGTGGTCAGAATCGTGAAGCTCACCGTCTGGCAGATGGCGGTGGCCAGGCCGGCACCAAAAATTCCGAGGTGCAGCACGAAGATAAACAACGGCGCGAGCAGGAAATTCAGCAATGCGCCCGAAACCAGCCCGATCATGCCGAACGTCGATTGCCCTTGGTATCGCAGCAGTCCGTTGAGTGCGAACGAACCGCATACACAGGGTGCGGCGACCAACAACGGCGTCAGGTATTGCACGGCGTATGGGGCGATTGTCGAGGTCGATCCCAGCATGACGACCAGCGGCCGCAGGGTCAGCAATCCGATTGTGGCAATCACCAAACCAGAGAGCACCGCACCCGCGAAGCCCACGGCCAGTAGTCGGGAGGCGCGCTCATTGTTCTGTTTGCCGAGTTCGCGGCTCATCGAGTTGCCCGCGCCGTTGCCAAAGAAGAAGCCGAGCGCCTGCATCACGGTCATGATGGAGAACGCGATGCCGATGGCACCGGACTGCGCGGTGCCGAGCTGGCCGATGAAAAAGGTATCAGTCAGGTTGTATGCAGTAGTCACCAGATTGGAAATGACGGCCGGCAGGCATAGTTTGAGGATCAGCGGTTTGACCGGCTGCCCGGTCATCTGCCGATATTTCGCGTCCGCGCTTGCGCGTCTAATGCCATGAATCTGCACCATGGACGGCTATCCTACTCGCGCAGGGTCCTATGCAAAGGCGCGTGACCGCCATACAAGTCAGTGCAAATACCGCCCGGTGATGCTGTTCGGATTGGCCGCGACTTGTTCCGGAGTTCCTGTGGCAACGATGTGTCCGCCGCTTTCTCCGCCGCCCGGCCCCATATCGATAATCCAATCCGCACTGGCAATCACGTCGAGGTCATGCTCGATGACCACGACAGTCGCGCCACTCGCCACGAGTCGGTCGAACACACCCAGCAGCACGCGCACATCAAGCGGGTGCAGGCCGATGGTCGGCTCGTCGAACACGAATACCGCGTCCGACTGCGCCTTGCCCATTTCGCTGGCGAGTTTCAGCCGCTGGGCTTCGCCGCCCGAAAGCGCCGGTGTCGGCTCGCCAAGTGTCAGGTAGCCGAGGCCCAAATCACGCAAGGTGGTCAGGCGCGCGTGGACCTTCTTGAGGTCGCCGGTCACGGACAGCACCTGGTCCACGCTCATCGCCATCAGCTGCGGCAGACTCAACGAAAGGTGAGATTCTCCCTTAACGGCACGCCGAATCGCGCCGGCTTCGGGCGCGTACCGGGAGCCGCAGCAATCCGGGCATTCGATGGTAACGTCCGGCAGGAACTGCACGTCGAGCGAGATCGAACCGGTGCCGTCGCACGTAGGGCAACGCAGTCGGCCGGTGTTGTACGAGAAATCGCCAGCCTTCCAGCCGCCCGCCTTGGCGTCGTCCGTGCGGGCGAAGGCGCGCCGCAATTCGTCGTGAATATCGGCATAAGTGGCCACGGTGGAGCGCACGTTCGCGCCGATCGGCGTGGCATCGATGAGATTCGCACGACGGATGCCCTCGGTCTCAAGCTCGCGCACGTGTTCCGGCAACAGCTCCCCCGCCGCCTGCGCTTTGAGTGCGGGAATCAGCGATTCGAGTACCATCGTGGTTTTGCCGGAGCCGGAGACGCCGGTCACCGCCACGAGCCGGCCGCGCGGGATATCAACGTCCAACGGTTTGACCGTATGCAGCTGACTGGTTGTCATGCGGATGTGGCCAAGGCTGAACACTTGCGATTCGGCCACACGTTCACGTATACGCGCACTCACCTGGTCGGATAGGAACGGCGCAATGCGACTACTGGGGTTCGCCGCCACCTCGCCGACCGTGCCTTGCGCGATCACATGCCCGCCTTCGGCACCGGCAACCGGCCCCATTTCGATAAGATGGTCACACGCTTTGAGTACACGCACATCATGGTCCACGACCACCACGGAATTGCCGTCCGCCACCAAGTCGTGCATCACGCCGAGCAGCCCGTCCACGTTCGAGGGATGAAGGCCGATGGATGGCTCGTCGAGCACATACAGCACGCCGGTGGTGCGGTTGCGCACGGCCCGGGCGAGCTGCACACGCTGGCGTTCGCCGGTCGAAAGCGTGGCGCCGGCGCGGTCAAGCGCCAGATAGCCGAGGCCCAGATCGAGCAGCCGTCGGGCCACATCCAAGAACGATTCGCAGATGTTGGCGGCCATCGGCCGCATGTCGGCGGGCAGGGATTCCGGCACTCCGCGCACCCAATCCGCCGCCGCGTCCAAGGTCATCGCGCCGGCTTCGGCCAAGTTCAGCCCGCGCACATGCGGGGCCCGGGCGGCGACGCTCAGTCGTGTGCCGCTGCAGTCGGCGCATGGGCCTTCCTTGAGGAACCGGACCACACGCTTCAGGCCCTTCTCGTCCTTGGCTTTGGCGAGCGCGTTCTCCACCGTGTATACGGCGTTGAAGTAGGTGAAGTCGAGTTCGGCGAAATCGTCGCCTTTCTTCGGCTTGTAGAGGATGTGCTTTTTGACGGCTGGCCCGTTGAATACGATGTCGCGTTCTTCGGGTGTGAGTTCGTTGAACGGCACGTTGGTGCGTACGCCCATTGCACCGCACACCTGTTTCATGAGGTCCCACATGAGCGAACCCCATGGCAGCACCGCGCCGTCGTCGATGCTTTTCGACTCGTCCGGGACCAGGGCCGCGCGGTTTACTTCGCGCACGATGCCGGTGCCGGAGCAGGTCGGGCAGGCGCCGGCCGAGTTGAAGGCGAGCAATTCGGCGCCGGGCGCGTGGAATTCCTTGCCGCAGCCAGCACAGGTGATGGGCAGGCCGGCCGCCACGTTCAGCGTCGGTTCATTGCGCGCCCCGCAATGCGGGCACACGTGCGAGGCGACGCGGGAAAACAGGAGTCGCAGGCTGTTGAGCAATTCGGTCATCGTGCCGAACGTCGAACGGATGCCGGGCACAGTGGGCCGCTGGTGCAGGGCCAGCGCGGCCGGCACATGCAGCACTTCGTCCACCTGGGCGCGGCTGGCTTGAGTCAGTCGACGGCGCGTGTACGTGGACAGCGCTTCCAAGTAGCGCCGCGAACCTTCCGCATACAGCACGCCGAGCGCCAGAGAGCTTTTGCCCGAACCGGAGACGCCGGCCACGCCCACCAGTTCGCCCAGCGGAATGTCGATGTCGATGTTCTTGAGGTTATGCACGCGCGCACCGCGCACCTCAATCGCCTGCGGCCGTTGATCGTCGCTCATGCTCGGCACTGCTCCGCCGCCGCAAGGTCGGCTTTCAGGGCGGAAGACAGTTCATCGAGCAGCGGCAGCCATCGATCCGCACGCACCGAGCAAATGCGGCGGGTGGCGTCTTTGCTGATTTCGATGAATCCGGCTTGTTCCAGCAGTTTGATGTGATGGGACACGGCCGTGCGGGACAGTGCCGACGATTCGGCCAGCTCCCCCACCGTCTGCGGCCCATGGCACACCAATTGCACCAGCAACTGCTGCCGGTTCGGATCCTTCAGCGTCTCGAACAGCGGAACGCATTGGTTGAGGATTTCCAGGCTCCTGATCGGCTGGTCACATGCCTCGTGGCCTGCCGCCGCGCTATCTGACCTCTGTTCAAGTGTCACGCCGTCACCTCTTTCTCGACTTCGCCCTTGGCTGCCGCCGCCTGAGTTTCATGGTCTCCAGTATCATCACGGCCAACGACGGCGGCTGAACGCCGGACGAGAATCTTTCGTCTTGGGCACCGTCCGCCACCTGCAATCCGATTCCCCAGTTTCACTGATGGCCTTTGCGCCGGCGCGGTGTCAGCGCACCCATGCCATGCTGTTTCAGCGCGAATAGCAGCGCGCATGCCGCCGATGCGCGAATCCGGTTCCTTGCTGGTCGGGCTGGTCGGCGAGCGGCTGAATCTTGATTCGGCGTCGCGGCATCCGATCATCCTCCGGCGCTACGCGCTCTCAGCGGGGATTAAAGCAAAAAGGACCTCGTGAACTGGTTTTGATCAGGCCCCTCTATGCTGGACTGTCTGAATGACGACGAGCTGCACACCCTATACGGCTACCTGCAGCGCATCATCGACGCCTCCTCCGACGGCGTACCGGCTTCGACCGCCGAGGACGCCAAGAAGCGAGCGCTACTTATCGAGCACCCCAAGCGCAGGCACATGACGGCCGACCGCGCATAATTCGCGAACAGCCCACACAACTTTGCGGCCACGCAAACGACGGCCGCGCAATCGTTCAATCATTTAGTTACAAGGTCATCCAGCCGCACGATCATCCAGCTCCCCTTACAAGCACGTCCAATTCACCATTTACACGGCATTTTGCACCAAAACCCTACTTTAAAATGCGGCATTTTGCACCAAAGCCCCATTTTGAAATGCGACATTTTGCACATACAAGGCAGAAAATGCTACCCTCATAAGGGATTCGGAAAGGAGCTGCCATGCTTGAGCGCAAAATCTCGGACGATCTGCTGGAATGGAAGCGGAGCGGTACCGGCAAAGCACTGCTGCTGACCGGCGCTCGCCAGATCGGCAAGAGCTACGCGGTACGCGAGTTCGCCAAGCACGAATACGCCCATTACCTTGAAATCAACCTGTACGAGAACAAGCAGGCGGCCCGAGCGCTCGCATCGGCGAACGACGTGCAGGAGTTCATCAGCCGCCTTACCTTGTTCTCACCTTCAACGCTCATTCCCGGTGATACGTTGATTTTCATCGACGAGGTGCAAGAGGCACCGGATGTGATGACCATGGTCAAGTTTCTGGTGGCCGATGGCCGTTTCGATTATGTGTTCTCCGGTTCCATGCTCGGCACTGAGTTCAAGGGCGTACGCTCCTACCCCGTTGGCTCGGTCATCGAAAAAACCATGCGTCCCATGGATTTTGAGGAATTCTGTTGGGCCATCGGCGTACAGAAGTCGACACTTGAAAACATCCGAGAATCCTGCCGGTCGGTCACGCCAATCGACCGGTACATTCACGATGCAATGATGACGAACTTCCGCACCTATCTGGTAGTCGGCGGCATGCCGGAAGTCGTGCAACGTTTTCTGGACACCAAGGGTGATTTGGCGGCTGTGCGCGCGGTGCAGAACGAGTTGAACCGGCAATATCGCCACGATATTTCGCAGTACGCAGGCAATCGCGCATTGCAGGTGCAGGAGATCTTCGACCAGCTCCCCACTCAGCTGATTGACGGTAACGGCAGATTCGCCGTCTCCTCCATCAGCCCCGGTGCTCGGTACGACCGCAATCAGAAGGATTTTCTTTGGCTTGTCGATGCGGGTGTGGCATTGAAAACCAACTGCGTCACCGAGCCGAAAACACCATTGAAACGCACGGCGCAATCACCGAAGTTCAAACTGTACCAGTCTGATACCGGTATGCTCATGGCACGATACCCGCAACCGACCGCGCAAGCCGCATACCTTGATGATTCCTCACCGAATCTGGGTGCCATCTACGAGAACGTGATTGCTCAGGAGCTGACGGCGCAAGGCATTCCGCTGTATTACTACATGGCAAAGAAACATGGTGAAGTCGATTTCATCGCTGACACGAACGCCGATTCTGTGATGCCGTTCGAGGTCAAGTCGGGGCGCAGCTACCGCACGCACGCCGCCATCGACGCCGTATTGGCCAATGCCGAATATCGCATCTCGCAGGGCGTGGTGCTGTCCCGCTCCAATATTGCGCAGGACGGCGGAACAACCTATCTTCCGCTGTATGCCACGTACTGCTTGCGAGATGTCTGCAATCTGGCCTCACCCTCGACCGTCAGCACCATCGGCGACTTTTCGCTGACGGTGCACCCCGTGTAGGCTTCGCATCGGTGCGCGCTTTACCACTGCGCGCACAGGGCGTTGAAGGCGTCATCGAGGCTCGCGCCAAGCCGGCGGGCCTCGTCGGCATAGGTCTTGGCCGCGCGCACCAGCGGTTCGGGAATCGGCTTGACCCGTTTTACACGCGCCGCGCGGCCGGCACCGGTGTCGATGATGCCGCAGTCGGCGAGTTCGGTGTACGCCTTGGCCACGGTTCCCGACGCGATGCGCAGTGTCCACCGGTTCGCCGGAATCGGCCTACCAGACCGGCACCCCGGCCACTACCCCATCGAGCAGCTGCTTATTCCGATCGAGGGCACGGCTTATACATCGGCGCGACCTGACTCAAGCCGTTCGCCACGTGCGGCGCTTTCGGCATCACCGACGAGGCCCTCGCCCAGTCCGCTGCACAGTACAAGGCACTGCTCGCCGAGTAACAGGTGACCGGTTTGCGTCACCACAATCGTTCAGCGTAAACCGCGTCAGACACATCACAACGTCCGTATGTATGCGGCCCTACAAAGGGGACGCATACATACGGACGTTAAATACCACTGCGGTAAACCCCGTCACACCACGCGATTAGAACCGGATCAACGCCTTAATAACTTTGCGCTGGTCCATGGCCTCATAAGCGTCCTGAATATGGTCGAGGTCATATTCGGCGGTGAACACGCGGCCAGGGTTAATCTCGCCTTTAAGCACCGCATCCAGCAGACCACCGTCAATATCGTAGTGGCGCACGGGAGCCGGGCCGCCCTTGATGCCGATGTTGCCGTAGAACGTGCCTTCGGCGCTGATCTCCACGTCGTGCGGCAGACCCACACGACCAATCACGCCACCGCGGCGAATCAGGCCAATCGCCGTGTCGAAGGACTGCTTGGAGCCCACGCATTCGAGCACCGCGTCCGCACCATAGCCACCGGTCATCTCCAGCACCTTGTCAATAGCCTCTTGGCCACGCTCGGGCACGATATCAGTCGCACCGAATTCGCGGGCGAGCGCCGCGCGATCCTCGTGACGGCTCATGGCAATAATGCGCGTGGCACCACGCATCTTGGCGGCAATCACACCGCACAGGCCGACTGCACCATCGCCCATGACCACGGCTGTGTCACCGGGCTTGACCTCGGCAGAAACCGCCGCGTGATAACCGGTGGACATCACATCGGAAATGGTCAGCAGCGATGCGAGCTGTTCATCGGAATAATCTTCCGGTGAACCGGGCACCTTGACCACGGTGCCGTCCGCCTCGGGCACACGCAGGTATTCGGCCTGACAAGCGGAGAAGTAGCCCCCGTGCGGGCACACGGATTCGAAGCCGGCCTTGCATACCGGGCACTTGCCGCAGCTGTACGGGAATGGCACGACCACGAAATCACCTGGCTTAACGGATTCGACCGCCGCGCCAGTCTCCTCGACCACGCCAATGGCTTCGTGGCCCACCTGACTGTGTGCGGCCTGTCCGCTCAGCCCACGGAAGAACCACAAATCAGAGCCGCATACACAGGTGCGCACCATGCGAATCACGATGTCATCATCCTGCTGAAGTGCCGCCTTTGGCACTTCTTCCACGGTCATCTTGCCAGGCTCAACGAAAATCGCGGCTTTCATGGTTTCAGACATATTCACAACTCCTTGTTTCCGGCACCGAGCGATTAGGGCCCGTTATCCTCATGTTCCATTAAACGACAATCGATCTGTATTAGCCAATAGCCATAAACCATGTTGAGCCATACCCACGAGGTATGGAAGCAACCAAGCAATTCATCTACGTGCTTTATCGCCTCACGGCAACCAAGTTCATCGGCATTGCAGAAGTCTCTTGCCGAAATCCACCGCGATAGGCCAATATCCGAGATACTGCTGCCGTTTGTTGTCGCCGCCACGAGTAGGCTAAGGAACCGGCGATGGGACCCGCCTGAACTTGTTTCGAACCGCACACTGCTGATAGTTCCTACACACGATTTGACATTGCATGGGATCGTTGTGTCTTCAGCAGGATTCAGCGGTTTCAGGAAAGGCTATTATGGGCTCGCAATCCCCATCCGCAGATGCCCGGCCGGGCACGCGCACGGCCACTCCTCCGGCGCGCAAGCTCCCCGATATCCATCTTGATATTGTGTTGGTCGTCTTCTGCGGCGGTGCCATCGGCACCGCGATTCGCTATGCGTTCGCGCAGATTCCCGCAGCCGGCAGCTTCCATACCGGCACGTTTGTGGCCAACATGCTGGCCTGCTTCTGCTATGCGGGTCTGACCGCCTATTTGGCCGGCTCTTCCCGGTTCGACACGCGTGCCAAGGAGCTCACCAGCCGTGGGCTCGGCATGGGCGTATGCGGCGGTTTGTCTACGATGTCGACGTTGGCATTGGAAGGCTTCACCGCGATTCGCGACGGTCAGGTGGCGGCCGGCATTGCCTATCTACTGGTGACGTTCGCGCTGGGTCTGGTTTGTGCGTCTGCCGGCGTGTGGGCAGGAACGCATCTGGCCGGCTCCTCGAACGCATCCGCCGAAGCGTCCGCTGATACGAATGCCGCTACGACCAGCAAGGGAGGTAAGGCGTGATGACCGTATTCCTACCAATCTTGGTCTGCCTGTGCGGCGGCGTAGGCGCCTCCTGCCGCTATCTGCTTGACGCGACCATCAAAACGTATTGGCAACGCGCATTCCCGCTGTCCACATTCACCATCAATCTCATCGCCGGATTCCTGACCGGTCTGGTTGCGGCGCTGGCACTGGGCGGGACACTTGATGAACCATGGCGGCTGGTGCTGGCCACCGGTTTCCTCGGCGGATTCTCCACGTTCTCGACCGCGATCAACGAAATGGTGACGCTCTTCCACAAACGCCGCTACCCCACGGCAACGGCCTATCTGGTGCTGTCGCTGGGTGTGCCGGTCGTTGCTGCGGCCTGCGGTTTTCTCGTCTGACCGCCACGACGATTCCCGACGCGGTCAGCGGTATCATTGCGAGGTCGAACGTCACAGGTACATCCGGGAGGTATATGGGCATGGCGAACAATGGAGCGGATGTGAAGCACAATCAGGGCGCGGACGTCACGAATGCCTCGGCCACAACGAACACTGCGGAAAATACCGTGGGCACGGCAACCCCGAAGCAAAATGGACTCGCCGTGTTGGGCAAGTATATGGGTGTTTCCGCCACGCAGACCATTGTGGAGTATGCGACGTTCGCCATCCTGCACTTGATCGGCGTGCCCTCGCAGATCTCCAACGGTATCGCCGTGGTGTGTTCGGCGACCTACAACTTCGTGATGAACCGCAACGTGACATTCAAATCGTCAAGCAACTTCGCCCGTTCCATGGCGCTGTTCGTGCTGCTATGGGGCTGGTTCGCTGTGGCGTTCGTAATCATGGTGGTAATCGCCTTCGCCATCATCGGCATGCAACGTGCGATGTCCTCAACGACTAGGCAGAACACTCATGGCAATCATCACGACAACATCCTCAGTCAACGCGGATACCATCGCGCCGACTGATTGCACCGACATATCATGACAACGAATAGGAGGCATATGACTCATTCATATGCCTCCTATTCATATTTCAGAGCACTTATCAGATCAGAAGAACAGCACCGCGACGCCTGCCGCGAAGCACATGAGCAGGATCGAGGTCAGGAAGCTGGCGAGCATCGGCTTCTTGCCCCTGGAAGCGATGGCCTTGAAGTTCACGTTGATGCCGAGCGCGGCCATGGCCATGCCGAGCACGATGTACGCAAAGTCCACGAGCTGCGGGGTGATGGAGGTGACGAACGGTACGAAGGTGCCGATAATCGAAGCGCCGATGAAGCCGAGCATGAACCACGGGAAGGCCACGGTCTTCTTGCCGGTGCTCTGAACCTCGGAATGCTTCTTCTCCCACCAGATGGCGATGATGATGGCCGCGAACACAAGCATGAGCACGCGGGAAAGCTTCATGATGGTGGCGATGTCCACCGCGCCGAACGCGTCGCCGCCCGCGACCGCGTGGGCGATTTCGTGCAGGGAAGCACCGGCGGTGATGCCCAGCTGGTCCTTGGTCATGCCGGTCAGCGGGCCGAGCGCGATCTCCAGCAACGCGAACACAGTACCCATAATGGCTACGATGGCCACGGCCATGGTCACGTCGTTGTCCTTCTCGTCCTGCTTGTCCTCAGGCACCTTGATGGAACCGGCCAGGCCCATGACGGCGGCCGCACCGCAGATGCCGGTGCCACCGGCGGTCAGGATGGCGAGCATCGGGTCGACACCGAGTTTGCGGGCGATGGCATAGCACACGATGATGGTCAGCGTAACGACCACAGCGGCGATCGGCAGACACTTGATGCCCTGCGTGAACAGCACGGCGAGGTTGAGCTTGAAACCGAGCAGGATGATGCCGAGGCGCAGCAGCTTGTTGGAAATCAGGCCAGCGGCGTCCTTGACGCCTGCCTTGCGGCCATCATTGGAACCGACGTAGGCACTGCGGATCGGGAACTGGATGATCATACCGATGAGCAGCGCGATGATGAGCGCGCCGAACAGGCTGAATCCGGGGAACTGCTTGAGCCAGGAGGCGAACAGCGAGGCCAGCAGAGTCAGAACACCAATGAACAGCATGTCAACGGTGGCAATGCGCTTCCACCATTTTGTACAGAACTCTCTCATGATGTCTATTGAAGCTCAAGCGTTTACATCGGTCAAATCATTGCAACCAATACATATCATCGATTTTGTCGATACCTAATTGATCTCCCTCTGATGAGAGAGGTGGCCGCCGCAGGCGGACGGAGGGAGAGAAACAACGTTCGCAACCTCCCCTCAGTCGACTATCTGACTACCCGCGCAGCGCAGCAATAATCGTCTCCGCCAACTCCCGCTGATCGTGCGTCAGACCGGATCTCGGCACCAGCGCATAGAACCGCCGCACAAACTCATCGCCAAGCTCCCGCTGCACCGGCACGCCCGCCGGCACGGCGGCTTCCGAAATCAACGACTGCCCGAACCCGGCGGACAGCGCCGCCACAATCGCCGCATTACTGGACACTTCCATCGTGCGTGCAGGCACAACCTGAGCGGTCTTGAAATACAGATCCGTGTAATACCGCACGCCGGAACCGTGTTCGCGCACCATCCACACGCCGTCAGGCTCCCCCGCCAACACCAGCCGGTCCTCGCACAGGGTGACGCGGTCCACCGAATCGTTCACGATCGGCTTTTCCACCACGCCGAGCTGCACGGCCTTCATGCTGGCCTGTTCGAGAATCGCATCCGAGTTCATCACGTGTACAGCGAAGTCGAAACCGTCCATGTCCCGAGCCATCACCGGCAACGCCTTCGGCAGCAGAATCGCCGCGGTCGTGTGCGAGAACGACACGGCCAGCGGCTCACGCGCCTCCTGCACGCGGGCGATCTGCTCACGCGTATCCCGCCATAATCCGTCGATGCCGATGGCAGTCTGGTACAGCATCCGCCCGGCCTGTGTGGGCGTCACGTCACTTTTCGCATTGCGCACGAACAGCGGCGCGCCGACCATCTGCTCCAATTGGGCGATACGCGACGACACCGTCGACTGCGATACCTTCAGCTCATCGGCGGCCAGCGTGAACTGACCCACCTCGTATACGGCGACCAGGGTTTCGAGCAGAGGGAACATGGTTTAACTGTACGCTGTATGATGCACGAATATTTCAATTAGCTTGGGCGTAGCCCTAGGCCACGGACCTGGACCACCCTCAGTCTCGCTTCGCGAGCCAGCTCCCGCCAGCGGAAGCCCAATGGCTTTCACATCACTATGCCTCGCGCAGTTTTGCGAGCTGCGCCTTGGCCTTGTGGAGTTTGGCATAGATCTCGTTGCGCTGGGCCGGGTTCTTGACGCGCTGATGGTCACGAGTGAGCTTGTCCACTTCGGATTCGAGCCGAGCAATTTCAGTATGGCGAATGATGCGCGCATCCAGATTCTCGACCTCCGGCGTACCCAAAATGGTCTGTGAGCACAGCGATGCCCACAGCTCATCAATAGTAGAGCCGGCCAGCTCCAGCTGGGCCTCCCCCGCCGGCTGCCAGTCGCCGGCATATACCTGATAGATCGGCGTGTGCCCGGCACGCCCCGGTATGGCGCGGCGCACGGCGAACGCGCATTCCTCACGCGTGCTGCCCTCGAACGGCACGTCGCGTACGCACACGAACACGATGCCCGATTTGCGCTGTCCGGCGATCAGGTCGATGACTTCGTTCGGTATGCCGGTGGCTTTGGCCGTAAGCTTCAGTCCGATGACCAGCACTTCCGGGATCAGTTTGCCGTCCGCAAGCCCCGTGTTGGCCGACCGGGCCAACGCCAGCATGGTGATGGATTCGATCTCGTTCACCAATCGCTGCTTGAGTTTGCCGGAAATCGGCGCTTTGCCTACGAACAAGGCTTTCGGCAGTGTGCCTTTGGCTTCGGGAATCGCCGTGGAAACGGGCAGTCCCAGCGAAATTGCGGATACAGAACCACAGTGAGCGGCCTGTGCACCAGTCATCATCGACCTTCTTTCCCGGCCTGCCATCAGTGTCATATCCTCGCAGTGCAGCAGTCCGTTTATCTATTGAAAAGCAACACTAGCGCATCCAGGCCGGAAGTCGTGGTACATATCCATATCCTGCTGCGGTTATAGAAAATCCCCTCCGAGTTTCCTCGAAGGGGATTTCCTATAACGCTAGTTCAAGCGAAGATTCTTGTCTGATGAAAATCAGGCGAGGATCTTGGTCACACGACCGGAGCCGACGGTGTGGCCACCTTCACGCACAGCGAAGGTCAGGCCTTCCTCCATAGCGATGGGCTGAATCAGCTCAACGGTGAAGGTAGCGTGGTCGCCCGGCTGAACCATCTCGACGCCTTCCGGCAGCTCGATGACGCCGGTGACGTCGGTGGTGCGGAAGTAGAACTGCGGACGGTAGTTGGAGAAGAACGGCGAGTGACGGCCGCCTTCGTCCTTGGTCAGCACGTAGACTTCGCCCTCGAACTTGGTGTGCGGGGTGACGGAGCCCGGCTTGGCCACAACCTGGCCACGCTCGACATCGTCACGGCCGAGACCACGCAGAAGCAGACCGGTGTTGTCGCCAGCCTCGCAGGCGTCCATGGTCTTGTGGAAGGTCTCGATGGAGGTGACGGTGGTCTGCTGGGTCGGACGGATACCAACGATCTCGACCGGGGTGTTGACGGCCAGCTGGCCACGCTCGACACGACCGGTGACAACGGTACCACGGCCGGAGATGGTGAAGACGTCCTCGATCGGCATCAGGAACGGCTTGTCCAGGTCGTGAACCGGGGTCGGGATGTAGTCGTCGACAGCGTCCATGAGGTCCTTAACGGACTGGACCCACTTCTCGTGGTCCGGAGCGTCGTCGTGCAGAGCACCGTAAGCGGAGGTGTGGATGACCGGGCAGTCACGGTCGAAGCCGTTCTCGTCGAGGAGGTCGCGGACCTCTTCTTCGACGAGCTCGATGAGCTCTTCATCGTCGACCATGTCGCACTTGTTCAGGGCGACGAGGATCTTCGGAACGCCAACCTGACGGGCGAGCAGCACGTGCTCGCGAGTCTGGGCCATCGGGCCGTCGGTGGCGGCCACAACGAGGATAGCGCCATCCATCTGGGCAGCACCGGTAATCATGTTCTTCACGAAGTCGGCGTGGCCCGGGCAGTCGACGTGAGCGTAGTGACGCTTCTCGGTCTGGTACTCGATGTGGGCGATGTTGATGGTGATACCGCGGGCGGCCTCTTCCGGAGCGGAATCGATCTGGTTGAAGTCGTACTCCGGGTTGACATCCGGGAACTCCTCGTGCAGCACCTTGGAGATGGCGGCAGTCAGGGTAGTCTTACCGTGGTCGACGTGGCCGATGGTACCGATGTTAACGTGCGGCTTAGTACGCTCGTACTTTTCCTTTGCCATTACTTTTGTCCTCCTGGACGTCTCGTGAGTTTCCTGCACCCTTTCGCACAGGAACTCGCTTATTCTACTGGGTTTCTGGGTTATGTGCCACTTTGAAGAGCCAGAACCCAGTCAGCGGTATACGATATTACCGCTGACTGAAGACACTGGCTACTTCATGCAGTGGCGCGTGTCACTCGCCGCGCTGGGCCTTGATGATCTCCTCGGAGACGCTCTTCGGCACCTCGTCGTAGGAGTCCATCTCCATGGTGAACATGGCACGACCCTGGGTCTTGGAACGCAGGTCGCCGATGTAGCCGAACATCTCGGACAGCGGGACCTTGGCGTCGATGACCTTGACGCCGACACCGTCGGTCATGGACTGGATGTTGCCACGGCGCTGGTTCAGATCGCCGATGACTTCGCCCATGTACTCTTCCGGCGTACGGACTTCGACCTTCATGATCGGTTCGAGAATGACCGGCTTGGCCTTCGGGGCAGCTTCCTTGAAGCACATGGAACCTGCGAGCTTGAAGGCCATTTCGGAGGAATCGACCGGGTGCATCTGGCCGTCAGTGACGGTGGCCTTGACGCCCACGACCGGGAAGCCGGCGAGAACACCGGACTCCATGGCCTCCTTGACACCGGCCTCGATGGGGCCGATGAATTCGGCGGAGATGTGGCCGCCGGTGACCTTATTCTCGAACTCGAAGGTCTTGCCCTCGGTGGTGTCGAGCGGCTCGAAGTTCATCAGGACCTTTGCGAACTGGCCGGAACCACCGGTCTGCTTCTTGTGGGTGTAGCCCTGGTCCATGACGGCCTTGCGGATGGTCTCGCGGTAGGCGACCTGCGGCTTGCCCTGGTTGCACTCAACCTTGAACTCGCGGCGCATACGGTCGACGATGATGTCGAGCTGGAGCTCGCCCATGCCGGCGATCAGGGTCTGGCCGGACTCTTCGTCGGTCGTGACCTGGAAGGTCGGATCCTCTTCGGCCAGCTTGGACAGGGCGATGCCCATCTTCTCCTGGTCGGCCTTGGTCTTCGGTTCGACGGCCACCTGGATCACAGGATCCGGGAAGGTCATGGAGTCGAGGGTGATCGGATCGTCGATGGCGCACAGGGTGTCACCGGTGGTCACGTTCTTCAGGCCCACGAAGGTGTAGATGTTACCGGCGTCAGCGCGGTCCATCGGGTTTTCCTTATCGGCGTGCATCTGGAAGATCTTGCCGATACGTTCCTTCTTCTCGCGGGTGGAGTCGAGCACGGAGTCGCCCGGCACAACGGAGCCGGAGTAGACGCGCACGAACACGAGCTTGCCGTAGAACGGGTGGGTGGAGATCTTGAAGACCAGAGCCGCGAACGGATCGGACTTGACCGGGTGACGGTCGATCTCGACGGACTCATCGCCAGGCTTGTAGCCCTTGATGGCCGGCACGTCTTCAGGAGACGGCAGGTAATCGACAACGCCGTCCAGCATCGGCTGAACGCCCTTGTCCTTGAAGGCGGAACCGCAGAAGATCGGGAAGGCTTCCTTGGCGATGGTGAGCTTACGCACGCCAGCGCGGATGTCTTCCTTGGACAGGTCGCCGTCCTCGAAGAACTTGTTCATGAGGTCGTCGTCGGCTTCGGCAGCGGCTTCCACGAGCTTCTCGTGGTACTCCTGAGCCTTGTCCTTGAGGTCGTCCGGGATTTCAGTGGTGTCGTACTTGGCGCCGAGCTCCTCGGTGCCGTTCCACACGTAAGCCTGCATCTCAACCAGGTCGACAACGCCAGTGAAGTCGTTCTCGGAACCGATCGGCAGCTGCATCACGATCGGAGTAGCACCCAGCTTCTCCTTGATGGTGTCGACGGAGTAGTAGAAGTTCGCGCCCAGCTTGTCCATCTTGTTGATGAAGCAGATACGCGGAACGCCGTACTTGTCAGCCTGACGCCACACGGTTTCGGACTGCGGCTCCACGCCTTCCTTGCCGTCGAACACGGCAACGGCACCATCGAGCACACGCAGGGAGCGCTCCACCTCGGCCGTGAAGTCCACGTGGCCAGGGGTATCGATGATGTTGATCTGGAACTTGTCCTTGGTGTCGTGGGACTGACGGCTCCAGAAGCAGGTGGTAGCAGCGGACTGGATGGTGATACCACGTTCCTGCTCCTGCGCCATGAAGTCCATGGTGGAGGCGCCGTCGTGGGTCTCGCCGATCTTGTAGTTCTTACCGGTGTAGAACAGAATACGCTCGGTAGTGGTGGTCTTGCCGGCATCAATGTGGGCCATGATGCCGATATTGCGGACGTCGTGGAGGTCCGAAATCTCTTCAGCCATCTTTTTCCTTAGTTTTACTCAGGGCGAGTGATTACCAGCGGTAATGAGCGAAGGCCTTGTTAGCCTCTGCCATCTTATGAGTATCCTCGCGGCGCTTGACAGAAGCACCGAGGCCGTTGGAGGCATCCAGGATCTCATTGGCGAGACGCTCAGCCATGGTCTTCTCACGACGGGCGCGGGAGAAGTCGGTCAGCCAGCGCAGCGACAGGGTGTTGGCGCGGTTCGGCTTGACCTCGACCGGCACCTGGTAGGTGGCGCCACCGACACGGCGGGAGCGAACCTCGAGGGACGGACGGATGTTGTCCAGGGCGCGCTTGAGCACAGCCACCGGCTCCTGGTCGGACTTCTCCTTGACCATATCGAGCGCGGAGTAGACGATGTCTTCGGCGATCGACTTCTTGCCGTCAAGCAGAATCTTGTTGATGAGCTGCGCCACCACGGTGGAACCGTAGATCGGATCGGGCAGCACGACGTGCTTCTTGGAAGGTCCCTTACGTGACATATCTCTTACTTCGCCTTCTTTGCTCCATACAGGGAACGACCCTGCTTACGGTCCTTGACACCCTGGGTATCGAGCGCGCCACGCACGATGTGGTAACGCACACCCGGGAGATCCTTCACACGGCCGCCGCGCACGAGCACGATGGAGTGCTCCTGCAGATTGTGGCCTTCGCCCGGAATGTAGGCGGTGACTTCGATGCCCGAGGACAGGCGCACACGAGCAACCTTACGCAGAGCCGAGTTCGGCTTCTTCGGGGTGGTGGTGTAGACACGGGTGCACACGCCGCGACGCAGCGGGCTGCCCTTCAGGGCCAAAGTCTTGGACTTCTTCGGCTTTGCCTGACGTCCCTTACGGACGAGCTGTTCAATAGTAGGCAACTTGAATTCTCCGATTCAGTGGTTTCTCTTGCTTTTGTGTGACCGCCGCACTGCACCCACACTTTTCAGCACACTCGCTTGGTATCCGCCTGTTGGCGGCACCCGACGAATCGGAAAAGATAGCCCAGTCCACCGGCCCGATGGCCTTCGCCCCTCCCGTCGGCGCATTACTGCGTGCGATCAGCGGTTTGAAGGATATCCCAGCATGCTCGCCTGTTACATAAGGCGTGCTGTTGGCACACACGAATATCTATATTACGATTCCTCCGGACAACGACGCGCCGAGCCACAACTCACTGGTTTGGGGACCTCCTGCGCCCCCGTACTTTTCCTCTCCTCCCAACGCAATATTCCAATGCGTCGCAAAACACACACCCAACTATTCTCCCAACGCAATATTCCCGGGAATGCGTCGCAAAAAGGGAACGCCACACAGCAGGTGCCCCCGCGGAGACTATGTCACACGGGGGCACCGCCAAGGAGGTTACATTATGTTTCTTTTCACCACATCCGCTTCTGTGTTATCTGTTTCCAGCACATCCTCGTGCTCTTCCATATCCGATGGGAACCTCTAGCGACCCGGCCTCTTTGCCGTATTACCTTGCCGCTTTCTGCATTACCAATTATAGCAAAACCGCCCTCGCGAAACGCCCGATACCTCAATCGGGAGTAAGCGGGAGCGGCTATGTTATGCGAGGTAGGAAAGGTGGATGACCGACTGACTGGAGTCGTGCCTTACCCGACCTTTCTCACCATTTCAGGATTTCAGGCAGCGACCTTGGCGGCCTTATCGGCGTCGAACGGGTGGGCCGCTGAAACGGTGCTCTTGGCAGAGCCCTTCTCGCCATTGTCGGAATCCCAGTGGATCTCGTGCTTGTCATCGTGGTTGCGCCACCAGCTGGACAGGATAGAGCCGGAGATGTTGTGCCACACGGAGAAGAAGGTGGACGGCACGGCAGCGAGTGGGTTGGTTGCGAAGGAGGTCAGGGCCAGGGTTGCGCCCAGAGCGGAGTCCTGCATGCCGACTTCGAAGGTGATGGCCTTCTGCTGTGCGTAGCGGAAGCCCTTCGGGTAGATCTTGTACATCAGCTTGGAGAAGCCGAAGCCCAGCGAGTAGCCGCACAGGTTGTGCAGGATGACCACCGGGATGGCCACCAGGGAGCTGTCCACGAACAGCTTCGGACCGTTGGCGGCAACGACCACGCCGATGATAAGCAGAATAGCCACCTGAGAAACGATAGGCAGGGCGACCGTAACCTTCTCGATCTTCTTGCCGAAGATCATGTGGCAGATCACACCGAGGGCGATCGGGAAGAGCACCACCTTGACGGCGTTGAGGAACAGGGACTGAGTCGGCACGGACACGTACTGAGAAGCGAGCAGCTGCATCAGCAGCGGAATCATGAACGGGGCGCACAGGGTGGAGAGGATGCCGATGGAGACATCGAGGGCCACGTCACCACGGGACAGGTAGCTCATCACGTTGGAGGAGGTGCCAGACGGGCAGCAGCCGACGAGAATCACGCCCACGGCCAGCGGGCCGGACAGGTGGAAGATCGCGCACAGGGCCACGGCGATGAGCGGCATGATGATGAAGTGAGCTACGGTGCCGATGATGACCATCAGCGGCTGGGTCAGGATGCGCTTGAAGTCGTCCAGCGTCAGAGTCAGGCCCATGCCGAACAGCACGATGCCCAGCATGTAGCCGGTGTACGCCTTGCCCCACAGGCTGGCGGCCGGCACGAAGTAGTTGAAGACGGCCCAGACGATGACGATGACCGTAAACCACTTGGTCAGCCAATCCGCAAAGGCTTTAACCTTTTCCATGGTGTTTCTCTTCCCTTGTTTGGTGTAGGTAACATCGCATGAAACTAGGCGGGTCGCGGTTGATATGAAACATAATGCTCACATTGCGAACACTCACGTAATCATTTCTGCAATCCCCGGTCGTACCATCACACCGTCGTGTGCCTTGACTTTTCATCAATCGCCGCACAAGACCCACTCATCCACATCCCGCCATCTGAGACAGCCCGCAGCCTGGCCCCAAGAATGAAACCGACCACTTGATTCCATCGCGACACACCGATGAGCACACATCCGCAAAGTTGTGTATAGTATTCACCTGTTGCGCGAATTCAGCTTGCTGAATACGGCACTATGGTGGCCATAGCTCAGTTGGTAGAGCATCTGATTGTGGTTCAGAAGGTCGCGCGTTCGAGCCGCGTTGGCCACCCCAGTAAAACCCTTCCGTTCGCGGAAGGGTTTTGTTTTTTCTCCATGAATTCCCCGCTCCTGGGTTATAGGCCAAATAGGCATGCCGGGAACCACCGCGTTGTACACTCAGGGCATATCCAATTCACCGAACATAAGGACAAAAGGTCCGTCATGCTGTCTTTTGAGAACGATTACTCCCGCGCCGCCCATCCCGCGGTGCTTGAAGCCGTGGCTGAAGCCAACAACCATCTGTATTCGGGCTACGGGTCCGACGAACTGAGCGATCAGGCCAAGGCCAAGATCCGCGAGGCCTGCGGCCAGCCGGACGCGGATGTGTGGTTCCTCGTCGGCGGCACGCAGACCAACCAGGTCGTCATCGACACCATCACCCCGGCGTATGCAGGCGTGGTCGCGGTCGCCTCCGGCCATCCGAACGTGCACGAGGCCGGCGCCATCGAGTTCTCCGGGCACAAGGTGCTCACGATTCCCCAGCACAACGGCAAAATGGACCCGACCGAACTGGACGAGTTCTGCAAGACCTTCTATGCGGACGGCAACTACGAGCACATGGTGTTCCCGGGCTCCGTGTACGTCTCGCAAAGCACCGAATATGGCACCATCTACTCCAAGGCCGAGTTGCAGGCCATCGCCGATGTGGCGCACAAGTACGACATGCCGCTGTTCGTGGACGGAGCGCGACTCGGCTACGCGCTGACCACCACCGGCTCAGACATGACGCTCGCGGATCTGGCGACCATCGCCGACGTGTTCTACATCGGCGGTACCAAGGTGGGTGCCCTGTTCGGCGAGGCCGTGGTGTTTACCAAGCACAACACGCCGAAGCACTTCTTGACCCTCATCAAGCAGCACGGTGCCTTGCTGGCCAAGGGCTTTGTGCTGGGCGCGCAGTTTGACGCTTTGTTCACCGACAACCTGTATTTCAAGATCGCCCGCAACGCCAATGAGGCGGCCGATCGTATTCGCGAGGCCCTGCGCGCCAAGGGCTACACGCTCACTTTCGAAGCGCCCACCAACCAGATTTTCGTGACGATGGATCAGCCGACCATCGACCGTCTGGAGCGCGAGATCAAGCTCGGCTTTACCGAAAAGGCCGACGACACGCACACCGTGATGCGCATCTGCACCAGCTGGGCCACCACGCCTGAAGAGGTCGATCAACTTATTGAGTTGTTGTAAAACCCTTCGCTAATCTCTCCCTCCGTCATCGCTTCGCGATGCCACCTCCCTCATCAGAGGGAGGTTTTTTCGTAGATCCCTCTGATGAGGGAGCTGGCCACCGCAGGCGGACTGAGGGAAAGACCTCTCCGCAAACGAGAAGGCTCCCATTCCCCTATCGCCTTGCGTTCCATATCCACGAACTTGTGGACCGAGGCTTCCACGGAATAATGCGCCTTGGTGTATTCGGCGTATTTCTCGCCCCATTCGGCGCGCTCGGCCTGATGTGCGATCCACCAATCGATGCGTCGGGCCAGCAGGGCCGCGTCTCGCACGGGGAACAACGACTCGTCGATCAGCGCGAACTGGCTGGCCGCCGACAGTTCGGACGCGGCGATCACCGGCACCAATCCGCACGCCATCGCCTCGATCACGCTCACCGATTCGATGTCGGCAATCGAACAATGCACGAACAAATCGCCCGAACGCAACAAATCGGGCATATCGGCGTGCTTGTGGAATCCGATATCGGCCTTGCGCGCCAGCAAACGCCCGGCGCGGAACTTGAGATACTGCTTGAGCGGCCCAGTACCGGCGATCACCAGCTGAATATCGCCGGCGTGCCGGGACATCGACACCGCCTTGATCAGCGTAATCTGATCTTTCTCGCTAGCCAGTCGGCCGGAAGCGATGACGCGGAACGGCACGGGAGCCGAGGCATCCGGATCGGCCGGCTTCTTCGGCGAATACACCGGTGAATAACCATTGGAAATCACGTGCAACTTGGCTTTATACCCGTGCGCGCGCAACAGGCTCGCGGTCATTTCGGTGGGCACATGGATGTGGTCAATGTGCTTGTACAGCCAGTGCTTGAACAGCCAGTACAGGAAGCTGGAAATACCGGGAATGCGACGTAGCGGGCCGGCCGAATACAGCACGTTCTCCGGCTGCAGGTGGAATCCGGCAGTCACGGGAATGCCCATTTGGTGGGCGACTTTAGCGGCACGACGGCCGAATTTGAACGGCATATAGATATGCACCACATCCACGCCTTGGAAGGCGGTGCGGAACAACGTGTCGCTAGGTTCGGCGAATTGCATGAGCTGCTTGGCGGCCACCCACGAGACGAGCGGCACCTTATTCACGCGCGCCGGATATTCGGGCGCCCCTATACCGACAAGCCTCACATGATGGCCTTGCCGCTCCAATTCTGCAGCCCATTGCAAGGCCGAATTGGAGGTACCGTTGCCCTGATTGCCCACCGTATCGACCACAAGAGCGATAGTCAGAGGACGATCAATGCTCTCTTCAATCCCGTTTTCGCGCATTGCCCCATCCTAAACCACCGCGCTGCAATGGCGTCGGCCGCGCTGCATGAACGCGTGTGAAATGGTATGGGCTGCCGCATTTTGCCCAATATTGAATCACGCGCTCCGCAGCGCACGTCGCCGAATCCGAGCCCCGCATAGGCGAAATCATCGCGGCATGGCAGAATGTGGGTATGACTGAGAACGCCGTAAATACTGCCGTGACTTCCACCTCCTCTCCCGCAATTCCCGCCGAGACTTCCGCCGTCTCCCCCGCAACTCGCGCAGCCAACCGCCCGCTGGGCACACCGCTGGGCAAGCACCCCACCCGCGTGCTGTTTTTGGGCGCTGGTGAGCTGGGCAAGGAAGTGGCCATCGAGCTCATGCGACTGGGCGCGTGGGTGTGCGCCGCTGACTCGTATGCCGGCGCTCCGGCCCAGCAGGTGGCGCATGAATATCGCGCGTTGGATATGGCGAATGCCGCCGAATTGCAGGCATTGTTCGATGAAATCAAGCCGGACATCATCGTGCCCGAGGTAGAGGCCATCGCCACCGATGTGCTGGCCGGTGTTGCGGCCGCGGGCGCCCAGGTGGTGCCGAGCGCCGAAATCGCCACGATTTGCATGGACCGCGAGCGCCTGCGCGTACTGGCCCACGAAGAATTGGGCTTGCCGACTACACCGTATCGTTTTGCCGGCTCGCTGGAAGAGCTGCGCGCCGGAGCTTCGGAAGTCGGCTATCCGTGCGTGGTCAAGCCGGTGATGAGCTCGTCTGGTCACGGCCAGTCGGTGGTGCGTTCCGCCGACGCCATCGATGCCGCTTGGACCGAAGCGCAGGAGGGCCGTCGCGCCGCCGATGAGGGCGATGTGTCGCGCGTGATCGTTGAGGCGCTTGCCCCGCTGGAGCGTGAGCTGACGGTACTGACTGTTTCTTCGTCCGCCGGCATTGTGACGTGCACGCCGATCGGCCAACGTCAGGAGTCCGGCGATTACCGCGAGTCCTGGCAGCCGGCTACCGAACCCGATGGTGAGGCCGAGCGGGCGCGCGACATCGCACGTACCGCCGTTGAAGGCTTGGTGGCCAAGGCTCAGGCGGCCGGCGAAACCGGTTGGGGCGTATTCGGCGTGGAACTGTTCGTGCTCACCGACGGCTCGATTCTGTTCAACGAGGTCTCCCCCCGTCCGCACGATACCGGTATGGTGACGATGGCCTCCCAGCGTCTGAGCGAGTTCGCGCTGCACGCCCGCGCGATTCTCGGCCTGCCGATCACCCCCAAGCATGTGGCGCTCACGATTCCGGCCGGCTCGGTGGCGGCAAGCCATGCGATTGTGGTGGCCGGCGACGGTGAGGCCGAGTTCACCGATGTGGCCGCTGCTCTGGCCGAACCCGGCACGGACCTGCGCATTTTTGCCAAGCCCGAAGTGCATGGCCACCGCCGCATGGCCGTGGCACTGGCCGTCGGCGAGTCCGAAGCCGACGCCCGCGCCAAGGCCGGCCTCGTGGCCGATGCGTTGACGATTACCGTGGAGTAGTCCACGGCCTGATCAGCTCAGCATGGCCTCAATATTATTGCCGTCCGGGTCGTGGATGAACGATCATGACGAACCTCCTTGTACCATTTCGTCACTCCCATTATCGTGTGTATATGGCCGAAGAGTCATGTTTCGTCTATTGACGAACATCTGAGTATTCACACGCGCTTCTGCAGATACCTTCATGCCGGAAGGCTACACGACCGGAGACGAGCTGATCGTACTGGCCAATGACGGCCGCCTCCGCCATCCCAACAGCGTATGGCCGTTCGATGCAGCGACGTATGATGCGCCGGCCGCATCGTAGCGTCATGCTGAGTGTTGTTGTAGCCCTCGATTGGTACCCTTTTACCGTTAGTTCACCCAGAAATTCCACTCCTGAAAGGTGAGTCATGGAGAAGCTGGAAAAGCTCTACGAGGGCAAGGCCAAGCAACTGTACGCAACCGACGATCCCGAGGTTCTGTGGGTCGAATACAAGAACACCGCCACCGCTGGCGATGGTGAAAAGAAGGAAGACTTCACCGGCAAGGGCCGTCTGAACAACCTCATCACCACCATCATCTTCGACCTGCTCAAGAAGCGCGGCATCGACAGCCACCTTATCAAGCGAGTGGACGACACCGGCCAGCTGGTGCGCAAGGTGAACATGTTCCCGTTGGAGATCGTGCTGCGCAACGTGGCCGCCGGCCACTTCTGCTCCCGTCTGGGCGTGGAGGAAGGCCTGCCGCTCAAGGAGCCGGTACTTGAGTACTTCCTGAAGAACGATGATCTGCACGATCCGTTCGTCAACGACGATGACCTGGTGGCCCTCGGCGTATGCACTCGCGAGGATCTCGCCGAGATCGCCCCGCTGGCCCGCAAGATTAACGAGGCCCTGATCGAGATCTTCGCCAAGATCGACGTCAAGCTGGTCGACTTCAAGATCGAAATGGGCCGCGCCACCGACGGCACGCTGCTGTTGGCCGACGAGATCACCCCGGATTCCTGCCGTCTGTGGGACCAGAAGGACCACTCCGGCAAGGTCGAGCACCTTGACAAGGACCTGTTCCGCCGTGGTCTCGGCAGCATCATCCCGGCCTACGAAGAGATCGAGGAGCGCCTCGCCGAACTCGCCAAGTCCGAAGGCATCGAAGTCGCCGAGTAATGCATTATCTGGCTCCCCTCTCGAGGGGAGCCAATTGTCTTTAATTTCAAGAAAGGATTTCCATGGTTTTTCGCGTGTACGTGGAAAAGAAGCCCGGCTTTGATGTCGAAGCCCAGCAGCTTGCGGGCGAACTGCGCACGATCCTCGGACTGACCGGCCTCAAGGCCCTGCGCATCGTGAACCGCTATGACGTCGAAGGCATCTCCCAGGAGCTGTTCGACCAGACCGTGCCCACCGTGTTCAGCGAGCCTCAGGTGGACAATGTGGCCTACGACCTGCCCGACTTCGCCGGCGCCAAGGTCTTCGCCACCGAGTTCCTGCCCGGCCAGTTCGACCAGCGCGCCGACTCCGCCGCCGAATGCATCCAGCTCATCTCCCAGGGCGAGCGCCCGACCGTCCGCTCCGCCAAGCTGTACGCGCTGGAAGGCGACCTGACCGACGCCGACGTGGACACCATCAAGCATTACGTGATCAACCCGGTCGAGGCCCGCGAGGCCAGCCTGGAGACCAAGGAAACCCTGAAGACCCAGGTGCCGGTGCCCGGCAAGGTCGAGACCATCGCCGGTTTCAACGAGATGGACGCCGAAGCCGGCCAGAAGTTCATCGACGAGCGCGGTCTGGCCATGGATCTGGCCGACCTCGAATTCTGCCAGAAGTACTTCAGCGAGGAGAGCCGCGAGCCCACCATCACCGAAATCAAGGTGATCGACACCTACTGGTCCGACCACTGCCGTCACACCACGTTCGGCACCGAGCTGGACGAAGTGACCATCGATGACGCCACCGTCAAGGCCGCCTTCGAGCGTTACCTGGCGATGCGCCACGAGCTCGGCCGTGACGCCAAGCCCGTCTGCCTCATGGACATGGGCACCATCGGCGCCAAGTGGCTCAAGAAGAACGGTGTCCTGACCGGCCTTGACGAGTCCGAGGAAATCAACGCCTGCACCGTCAAGGTCAAGGTTGACGTGAACGGCCACGACGAGGACTGGCTGTTCCTGTTCAAGAACGAGACCCACAACCACCCCACCGAAATCGAACCGTTCGGTGGCGCGGCCACCTGCATCGGCGGGTGCAACCCCGGGCCCCCGGCCCGGGGGTGGCGG
>OBXO01000100.1_pt1 | contig 100943 bp, 106 predicted proteins | sample 1501431 | NCBI WGS metagenome assembly OBXO01 (sample SAMEA2580163, study PRJEB22360) | human gut metagenome | biome: human gut; feature: human-associated habitat; material: faeces | place: Denmark | collected 2008/2010
CGCTGCCGCCACTCAACCCGCTGAGGCTTTACGTTATGAATAAGATCCTGTTGCAATGCGACAACCTGTGCAAACGCTATCAGGAAGGCACTGTGCAGACCGATGTACTGCACGATGTCAGTTTTTGCGTCGGCGAAGGTGAGATGATGGCGATTGTCGGCAGCTCAGGCTCCGGCAAGAGTACGCTGCTGCATCTGTTAGGCGGGCTGGATACCCCGACTTCCGGCGACGTCATTTTTAGCGGTCAGCCAATGAGCAAGCTCTCGTCGGCGGCGAAAGCGGAACTGCGTAATCAGAAGCTGGGCTTTATTTACCAGTTCCACCATTTGCTGCCGGATTTTACCGCACTGGAAAACGTAGCGATGCCGCTGCTGATCGGCAAGAAAAAACCGGCTGAAATCACCGAGCGCGCACGGGATATGCTGAAAGCGGTAGGGCTGGATCATCGTGCCAGTCATCGTCCGTCTGAACTGTCTGGCGGCGAACGTCAGCGTGTGGCCATCGCGCGTGCGCTGGTGAATAACCCGCGCCTGGTCCTGGCAGATGAGCCAACGGGTAACCTGGATGCGCGTAACGCGGACAGCATTTTCGAGCTTCTGGGCGAGCTGAACCGCTCTCAGGGCACGGCATTTCTGGTGGTGACGCACGATCTGCAACTGGCGAAGCGGATGAGTCGCCAGCTTGAAATGCGCGATGGTCGCCTGACGGCTGAACTGAGCCTGATGGGAGCTGAGTAATGGCTTCGCCTTTATCGTTATTGATTGGTCTGCGCTTTAGCCGTGGTCGGCGGCGCGGCGGTATGGTTTCGTTGATTTCGGTGATATCTACCGTTGGCATCGCGTTGGGTGTGGCGGTGTTGATCGTCGGTTTAAGTGCCATGAACGGATTTGAGCGTGAGCTGAACAACCGTATTCTGGCCGTAGTCCCACACGGAGAGATTGAAGCCGTAAATCAGCCGTGGAATAACTGGCAGGAAGCGCTCGACAAGGTACAAAAAGTGCCGGGTATTGTCGCCGCGGCGCCTTATATCAACTTTACCGGACTGGTGGAGAGCGGGGCGAACTTACGCGCGGTGCAGGTGAAGGGCGTTGACCCGAAACAGGAACAGCGTTTAAGCGCGCTGCCATCCTTCGTGCAAAACCACGCCTGGGATAATTTTAAAGCCGGTGAACAACAAATCATCATTGGTAAGGGTATTGCCGATGCGCTGAAGGTGAAGCAGGGCGACTGGGTGTCGATTATGATCCCTAACGCCAGCGCGGATCATAAGCTACAGCAGCCTAAACGCGTGCGTTTGCACGTGACGGGAATCCTGCAACTGAGCGGTCAGCTCGATCACAGCTTTGCCATGATCCCAATGGAAGATGCGCAGCAATATCTCGATATGGGAACCAGCGTTTCCGGGATCGCGCTGAAGGTTAACGACGTGTTTAACGCCAATAAGCTGGTGCGAGACGCGGGTGAAGTCACCAATAACTATGTTTACATCAAGAGCTGGATCGGCACCTACGGCTATATGTACCGCGATATTCAGATGATCCGCGCCATTATGTATCTGGCTATGGTGCTGGTGATTGGCGTGGCCTGTTTTAATATCGTTTCCACGTTAGTGATGGCGGTAAAAGACAAAAGCGGCGATATTGCGGTATTAAGAACACTCGGGGCGAAAGATGGGTTGATCCGTGCCATTTTTGTCTGGTACGGCCTGCTGGCGGGTCTGTTCGGTAGCCTGATAGGCGTCGTCATCGGGGTGGTTGTGTCGTTGCAACTGACGCCGATCATAAACGGGATTGAGGCGCTTATCGGCCATCAGTTCCTGTCCGGCGATATCTATTTCATTGACTTCCTGCCATCGGAATTACACTGGCTGGATGTGATTTACGTGCTGGTGACAGCACTCGTGCTGAGTCTTTTGGCAAGTTGGTATCCGGCGCGTCGCGCCAGCAATATTGATCCTGCGAGAGTACTTAGCGGCCAATAACAACAATAATACACGACAGCATTCATGCTGCATCAAGGCGTAGCCAACGCAGAGGCATCTTGAAGGATGACGTGTATCAAGGAGCGGTGATGTATTACGGATTTGACATCGGCGGGACCAAAATTGCGCTGGGCGTGTTTGATAAGCAACGTCGTCTGCAATGGGAAACTCGCGTTCCTACGCCTCGCGACAGCTACGACGCTTTCCTTGATGCGGTCTGCAATCTGGTTACGGAAGCGGATCAGCGGTTCGGCATCAAAGGTTCGGTAGGCATCGGCATTCCGGGCATGCCGGAAACCGAAGACGGCACGCTGTACGCGGCCAATGTTCCTGCCGCCAGTGGCAAACCGCTCCGCGCCGATCTCAGCGCTCGCCTTGACCGCGATGTGCGTCTGGATAACGATGCGAACTGTTTTGCTCTCTCCGAAGCCTGGGATGACGAGTTCACCCAATATCCGCTGGTAATGGGGTTGATCCTCGGTACGGGCGTTGGCGGCGGCCTGGTGCTTAACGGGAAATCCATCACCGGACGCAGCTATATCACCGGTGAGTTTGGTCATATTCGTTTGCCGGTCGATGCGCTGACGCTGATGGGCTTTGATTTCCCGCTGCGCCGCTGCGGATGCGGTCAACTGGGATGCATCGAAAGCTATCTTTCCGGCGGTGGATTTGCGTGGTTGTATCAGTATTACTACCATCAACCGCTGGATGCCCGCGAAATTATTGCGCTGTGGGAGCAGAGTGATGAACACGCGCGTGCCCACGTTGAACGCTATCTGGATTTGCTGGCGGTGTGTCTTGGGAATATCCTGACTATCGTCGATCCTGATTTGGTAGTGATTGGCGGAGGCTTGTCGAATTTTACCGCTATTACGACGCAACTGGCGGATCGACTGCCACGTCATCTGCTGCCGGTTGCTCGGGTGCCGCGTATTGAGCAGGCACGGCACGGTGATGCCGGCGGGATGCGCGGGGCCGCTTTCCTACATCTTACCGATTAATACAAAGAGGTTGTTATGCTGTCGCGTCGGGGTCATCGGTTAAGCCGCTTTCGTAAAAATAAACGCCATTTGCGCGATCGCCTGCGTCAACGAATCTTTTTCAGAGACAGAGTGGTGCCTGAATTGATGGAAAAACCAAGAGTGCTGGTACTGACTGGAGCGGGAATCTCCGCTGAGTCAGGAATTCGAACATTCCGCGCGGCGGATGGTCTCTGGGAAGAACATCGGGTAGAGGACGTTGCGACTCCGGAAGGATTTAGTCGAAATCCGGAACTGGTTCAGTCGTTTTATAACGCCCGTCGCCATCAGTTGCAACAGCCGGAAATCCAACCCAACGCGGCGCATATCGCACTGGCAAAACTCGAAGCCGAGCTGGGCGATCGTTTTTTACTGGTGACACAGAACATTGATAACCTGCATGAGCGTGCGGGCAGCCAGAACGTTATCCATATGCACGGCGAGCTGCTCAAAGTTCGCTGTTCGCAAAGCGGGCAGATTCTGGAGTGGACGGGCGATGTGACCCCGGAAGATAAATGTCATTGCTGCCAGTTTCCGGCACCGCTGCGACCACACGTAGTGTGGTTTGGTGAAATGCCGCTGGGTATGGATGAAATTTATATGGCGCTGGCAATGGCAGATGTGTTCATTGCGATTGGCACATCGGGACATGTTTATCCGGCAGCGGGTTTTGTGCATGAGGCGCGGCTGCATGGGGCACATACGGTAGAACTCAATCTCGAACCGAGCCAGGTAGGCAGCGAGTTTGAAGAGAAGTATTACGGTCCGGCAAGCCAGGTGGTGCCTGAGTTCGTTGAGAAGTTATTGAAAGGGCTGTAACGGCTATCCGGATAATACTGTTTAAGCCTGTACAAGCTGGCGGTCCTCACGCAGGGCCGCCATAATCAAAAATCCTACGATGTAAAAACAACAGATCAGCCCCAGTGCGCTCAGCCATATGGGTAGTCGGGTAATGTAAACCAGGCTGCACGAGATAATCACCAGAATAATTCCGGTATACATGGGGTGCGCAATCCAGGCAAAAATGCCGCGCGTAACCCTTTTTGCACGAGGTAAATAGTAGCCTGTCCATGTGTGGCTCTCCCCCAAATCCCATTTCCCTTTGATGACCAGCGCGTTACCGACGATCGCCAGAATCAGACATCCCCACTCCACCGGGCCAATCTGATGACTGAAAAACAGGCTATAACCAAAAACCAGGATCGGTATTAAAAAGGTGAGCCGTAGCAGGTGGGTTGCGATGACAGGCAGCAAAGGACGAGCGTTTACCGGCTGCTTACGAGGGAGAATCACCAGCGTAAATACGATCAGATTAGCCAACTCAAGTAGCAGCCAGAGCGTTGTCATTGGAAGCCTCAGAAGCCGGCCTGGAATACTGTAAGCATAGCCAGAAACTGGGGAGCGGGAATCAGTCGAAAGACGTAAAAAGTAGGGATTGGCAGGTAGCAACCCGGCGCAGCGACGCCTGCCGGGTTGCACGAGTATTAGCGTCCTGCTTTTAGCTTCTGATAATACTCTTCATAGATAGCGCTGGCGGAACCGACATCGTTTTGCCATTCCCCTTTGTTGATGGTTTCCGCGTCAGGGTAGAGCGTTTTGTCGTTCGCGACCTCAGGACTTAACAGCTTGCGTGCTGCCAGGTTTGGCGTCGGGTAACCGATAGTTTCTGCGACTTCTTTCGCGACGTCCGGGCGCAGCAGGAAGTTAATCAGCTTCAGCGCACCTTCTTTGTTTTTCGCGTTAGCCGGAATAGACAGGCTGTCCATCCAGAAAATGCCACCTTCTTTCGGCCATACCACTTCCAACGGTGTGCCCGCCTGACGCGCAACATACGCGGAGCCGTTCCACACCATTCCCAGATTGACTTCGCCTTCCATATACGGATTGGCCGGGTTGTCAGAGTTAAATGCCGCAACGTTAGGCATCAGCTTCTTCAACTCGTTATAGGCGGCTTCAATCTCTTTGGGATCGGTGGTATTGCCGGAATATCCCAGCTTGCGCAGCGCCATCTGGAACACTTCTCGCGCATCATCCGTTAACAGCAGACTGCCTTTGTACTCCGGCTTCCACAGATCGGCCCAACTGGTGACGGTTTTCGGATCGATAGCATCGCTGTTGACGCCAATGGCCGTCGCACCCCAGATATACGGGATGGAGTAGTCGTTGTTCGGGTCAAACGGCTTGTTGAGCATTTCCGGATCGAGGTTGTGGAAGTTGGTCAACGTCGACTTGTCGATCTTCTGGATCATGCCTTCTTTACGCATTTTATCGACGTAATAGGTGGACGGAACCACCAAATCGTATGCGCCGTCTTTATAGGTTTTGAGCTTGGCGTACATGGTTTCATTCGACTCGTAGGTCGAATAGATAACCTTAATGCCGGTTTCTTTGGTGAACTGTTCCAGCAGCCCTGGCGGGACATACTCGGTCCAGTTATAGAAATAGAGCGTGTTGTTGTCATTCGCGTGAGCGGCGCTCATGCCCAGTGCCAGAGCACCCGCCGCGAGCAGGTGGCGTGACCATTTTTTCATCATTTAACGTCCCCTGAATAAAGGGCCTCAGCGGCCCTTGGTTTTATCACGTGCAATAAGCTGGCTGGCAATCACCATAACCAGCGACAGAACCAACAAAATGGTCGCCAGCGCGTTCACCTCAGGTGATACGCCGACTTTAACCATTGAGTAGATTTTTAATGGCAAAATTTCATAACCCGGTCCGGTGACGAAAGATGAAACAACAACATCATCCATCGACAGCGTAAAGCTCAGCAACCAACCCGCAGCCACCGCAGGCATAGCCAGTGGCAGTATTATCTTGCGCAGAATAGTTACTTCGCTGGCACCCAAATCTTTAGCCGCCTCAAGCATGCGGACATCAAAACCTTTCAGGCGAGAGTAAACCGTCACCACCACAAAAGGCAGACAAAAAGTGATATGCGAGAACAGCAGCGACCAGAAGCCCAGTTGAATGCCGATCAGCATAAACAGCACCAGCAGAGATATTGCCATCACAATATCCGGCGACATCATCACCACGAACAGCATGCCACTGACGAACGGCTTACCGCGAAAACGGTAACGATAAAGCGCGACCGCAGTAAGTGAACCGATCAGCGTGGCGAACGTGGCGGAGAGCACCGCCATGGTCAGCGAGTGCTGCGCCGCCTGCAGCAGGCTGTCGTTGTTCACCAGCAGACCGTACCACTTGGTCGTAAAACCTTGCCAGTTGATGCCAAAGCGCGAGCTGTTAAAGGAGTTCACAATCAAAATAATGATTGGAATGTACAGATACGCGTAGATAGCGGTCATAAAACCGCCGCGAAGCAGTCGACCGATCATTCGAGTTCTACCCTCTTATTCAGCAGGCGGGAGGCGCGCCAGTAGACCAGTAGCATCAGCCCCATCACGATAGTCAGCGTTATGCTGGTGGCGGCGCCAAACGGCCAGTCGCGAATGTTCAGGAACTGAACTTTAATTACGTTACCAATCAGCAGGTTTTTCGCGCCGCCCATTAAGTCGGAAACGTAAAACAGCCCCATTGCGGGCAGCATGACCAGCAGGCATCCGGCGATAATCCCCGGCATCGTCAACGGAATAATGATGCGGGTGAAGGTCTGAAGCTTACTGGCGCCTAAATCGCGTGCGGCTTCCAGCAGCGGTTTATCGAGCTTTTCAATGCTGGAATAGAGCGGCATCACCATAAACGGCAGCAGGATGTATACCAGCCCGATAATCACCGCGCTGGGGGTAAACATAATGCGAATGGGTGTATCGATAACGCCGAGCCATAACAGAAACTCGTTGAGATAGCCTTTGGTACTGAGGAAAATTTTGAGTCCGTAGATGCGAATCAGAGAATTGGTCCAGAACGGAACAATCAGCAGGAACAGCAGCAGCGGGCGTACTTTTTCCGGCAGTTTCACCAAAAACCAGGCAAACGGGTAGCCGAGTACCAGACAGGCGAGCGTGGCAATCAGCGCCATATTGAGGGAGTGAACTAGTACCTCAAAATAGAGCGGATCGAGCAGACGCGTATAGTTCTCCAGCGTAAAGACCATTTTGACGAAATTGGCGTCGTCACGGGTCAAAAAGCTGGTGCCGATGATCATCAGGTTGGGCAGAAAGACAAATAACACAAGCCAACCGACAATGGTGAAGATCACCACACTCTGGAATTTACTTGTGCTCTTCATCAGCCAGTACGACCTCCCAGCTTTCTACCCAGTTAATTGCCATTTTCTGGTCGAGCGAGTGGTCAAAGTCAGGATCGTCTTCGTTGAAGAATTCGCTGACCATCACCATTTTGCCATTTTCCAGTTCCACAACCGATTCCAGCGTCATGCCTTTGTAGTTGCGTTCACGCACGTAGCCGATCAGGCCTTCGATATGATTATCATCATTGATTTCATCAACGCGCAAATCTTCAGGGCGTAACAGGACGTGCAGCTTTTGTCCGGGAACTACCGCGAAGTTGACATAAATATTGCACTCGCGGCCTTCAACGTTAGCACGAACACGCTGTTCATCCAGACGTTCAATCACCGTGGCGTTAAACATATTGATCTCACCGATAAACCCGGCGACAAACAGATTCTTTGGCTCTTCGTAGATTTCGCGCGGCGTACCGTCCTGCTCAATCTTACCATCGCGCATCACCACGATGCGGTCAGACATAGTCAGCGCTTCTTCCTGATCGTGTGTGACAAAGACAAAAGTGATACCAAGCTTACGCTGCAGTGCTTTCAGTTCATTCTGCATCTGCTTACGCAGTTTGTAGTCCAGCGCAGAGAGGGATTCATCTAACAAGAGTAAGCGGGGTTTGTTGACTACTGCTCGGGCAATCGCTACGCGCTGCTGCTGTCCGCCGGAAAGTTGATGCGGTTTTCGCTGGGCGAACTCTTCCAGTTGCACCATGCGCAGGGCTTCGGTAACGCGGGGAGAAATGTCGGCTGCGGGCGTTTTTTGCATGCGCAAACCAAAGGCCACATTTTCAAACACAGTCATGTGGGGGAATAGCGCATAGCTTTGGAAGACGGTATTCACGTAGCGATTTTCCGCTGGAACGTGAGTGATGTCCTCGTTGTCCAACAAAATATGACCGGAATCAACCGTTTCCAGACCGGCAATCAGGCGAAGAACGGTTGTTTTACCGCAGCCAGAGGGGCCAAGTAGCGTAAGAAACTCGCCATTATTGATGGTCAAATCCAGGCTGGAAATCACCTCTTTGCCATCGAAACTTTTGCGAATTCCCGCTAATTGCACCAGTGGAGAAAGCGAACGCGGTTGTTTATTCAATTTTTTACTCTGTCCCATGTAAACGCAACGGATGGCTGACCGATGCGGGGTTTGTGGTTAACCACCTTGATGACTCTTAATGAGGGCCGTTATTCTACGGCAAACCATTGTAATCGCCAATCCTTGTTGCGAATTACTGACTTAGCCCTATAGTCAGAGGGGATGTCAGGGCGAAATATTCTCACTTGCGGGGATAAAAGTGACCTGACGCAATATTTGTCTTTTGTTGCTTATTGATAATGTTGTCACAAAAAGTGAGGGTGACTGCATGGATAAACTACTTGAGCGTTTTTTACACTACGTGTCGCTGGACACCCAATCAAAATCGGGCGTGCGGCAGGTACCCAGCACCGAAGGACAGTGGAAATTATTACAACTGCTCAAACAACAGCTCGAAGAGATGGGGCTGGTTAATATTTCACTGAGCGAAAAAGGCACGCTGATGGCAACGTTACCCGCGAACGTTGCTGGCAATATTCCTGCGATCGGCTTTATTTCCCATGTGGATACCTCACCGGATTTCAGCGGTAAAAATGTCAATCCGCAAATCGTTGAAAACTATCGCGGTGGCGATATTGCGTTAGGCATTGGTGATGAAGTTTTATCGCCGGTGATGTTCCCGGTGCTGCATCAACTTCTGGGTCAGACGCTGATCACCACAGACGGTAAAACGTTGCTGGGCGCGGATGATAAAGCAGGCGTGGCGGAAATCATGACCGCACTGGCTGTGCTTATCCAAAAAAATATTCCGCACGGTGATATCCGCGTGGCCTTTACGCCGGACGAAGAAGTGGGTAAAGGGGCGAAGCATTTTGATGTTGCGGCATTCGATGCGCAGTGGGCCTATACCGTTGACGGTGGTGGCGTAGGTGAGTTGGAATTTGAGAACTTCAACGCCGCGTCGGTTAATATCAAAATTGTTGGCAACAATGTGCATCCCGGCACCGCAAAAGGGGTGATGGTGAATGCGCTGTCGCTGGCAGCGCGTATTCATGCAGAGGTTCCGGTAGATGAAAGCCCGGAAAAGACGGAAGGCTACGAAGGCTTTTATCATCTGGCGAGCATGAAAGGGACGGTCGATCGGGCGGATATGCACTACATTATTCGTGATTTTGACCGTAAGCAGTTTGAAGCGCGTAAACGCAAGATCATGGATATCGCCAAGAAGGTCGGCAAAGGGTTACACCCGGACTGCTATATCGAACTGGTGATTGAAGACAGTTACTACAATATGCGCGAAAAAGTGATTGAGCATCCGCACGTGCTGGATATCGCCCAGCAGGCGATGCGCGATTGCGATATTGAGCCGGTGCTGAAACCGATCCGTGGCGGCACTGACGGCGCACAGCTGTCATTTATGGGATTACCGTGTCCGAATCTGTTCACCGGTGGCTACAACTATCATGGTAAGCATGAGTTTGTAACCCTGGAAGGAATGGAAAAAGCGGTGCAGGTGATTGTGCGTATTGCTGAATTGGCCGCGAAACAAAAATAAAATATGTGTAGTTGCCGGATGGCGCTTTGCTTATCCGGCCTACAATATTTCACTCCAGTAGGCCTGATAAGACGCATAGCGTCGTATCAGGCACAGTCCGCATTACCCTTCGAAGAACCAGTACCCGCTGTTGACCAGCGCGGCAAGCATGGCAAGGAAAGAAGGATCTTCCAGCGCATCCTCAAAGTTCTCAGCCGTCAGCACAATATGACTGGCCAGCGCTTCCAGCGCAGGACGATGCGGTGAATCAATTTTCTCACCGTTAGCGTAGACGTCATCGCCAATGCGCAATACGCGCAACCCGCCCAGACGCACTAACACATCACCTTGTTTCAGGGCATCATAAATTTCGTCTGGCTGATACGGTGGCTCCGGCGGGGCAATATCCAGCTCATGACGGGACTGAGAAATAAACTCGCCAAACCACTGCTGGAAATGTTCTGGCTGATTAATCAGGCCCAGCATCATTTCGCGCAGCTTGTCCATTTCCTGCGGCAGAACATCTGCCGGATGATCGCGCGGTGGCAGATCAGGATCGCTGTAATAGGTGCTGCCCAGTTCGCGTTGTAAAACGTAATCGGCGAACCCGCTGATCAGCTCGCGAGTGTTTGGCGCGCGGAAACCAACCGAATAGTTCATCGCGTTTTCTAACGCATAGCCTTCGTGCGGGAATCCCGGTGGAATGTACAGGATATCGCCGGGTTCCAGCTCTTCATCAATGATGGCTTCGAACGGGTCGACCTGAAGAAGATCCGGGTGAGGGCAGTGCTGCTTCAACTGCAGCTTTTCGCCTACGCGCCAGCGACGACGACCGGTTCCCTGAATGATAAATACATCGTACTGATCCAGGTGCGGGCCAACGCCGCCGCCGGGTACAGAGAAAGAAATCATCAGATCGTCGATACGCCAGTCCGGTAATTCACGGAACGGGCGCATCAGCGCGGCGGTAGGTTCGTGCCAGTGGTTGACCGCCTGCACCAGCAGAGACCAGTTGTTCTCGCCAAGATGGTCGTAGCTTTCGAATGGACCGTGGCTAACCTGCCATTTACCATCCTGATGGCTGACGAGTCGGCTGTCGACTTCGCTTTCCATTGCCAGTCCAGCCAGTTCGTCAGGAGAAAGAGGATCAATAAAGTTATTAAACCCGCGTTTTAAGACCACTGGGCGTTTCTGCCAGTGGCGTTCAAGAAAATCGGGCCAATTAAGTGTGAGTTGGTATTCCATAGTGAGCATCCCGCAGGCTGGTATCTGCAACCGATTATAACGGATACTTAACCTCAAGCGTGAAGTCAGTACATATTTATTACATGCGACGATTACTCGTCTTTCTGGCCCGGCTGCTGGCGACCAAAAATAACTTCCATGCGCGCACCACCCAGCAGGCTATCACCAGCAATAATCTGCCCGTCATACTGTTCGGTGATTTCTCTCGCCACCGCCAGACCGACGCCTTGTCCGGGACGTAGCGTATCTACGCGCTGTCCGCGGTCAAACACCACTTCCCGTTTGCTTTGCGGAATACCAGGACCATCGTCTTCGACCAGAATATGCAGCTGATCCTCAGACAGTTGCGCCGAAATCTCGACAAACTCCAGACAATATTTACAGGCGTTATCCAAGACGTTGCCCAACACCTCGACAAAGTCATTCTGTTCGCCCACAAAGCTGATCTCAGGTGAGATATCGAGATTAATGTTGACCCCTTTGCGCTGATATACCTTATTCAGCGCCGAGGTGAGCTTATCCAGCAATGGCGCGACCGGGTGCAGCTCGCGGCTGAGTAGGGCACTGCTGCCACGCATACTGGCGCGATGCAGGTAATAGCCTATCTGTTGGGAAATACGGCTGATTTGTTCCAGCATGATAGGCTCTGCGTCGCTGACGTTCATCTTTTCATTACGCATTGAGCGCAACGTACTTTGCAGTACCGCCAGTGGCGTTTTCAGGCTATGAGTGAGATCGGTTAACGTGGTGCGGTATTTATCGTAGCGCTCACGTTCACTTTTTAAAAGTCGATTGAGATTACGAACCAGGCTGGTCAATTCGCGTGTGGTAGCGGGGTTTAGCATCTCACGATGATGTTCCTCAAGCTCACGGACTTCGCGGGCCAGCGATTCAATCGGCCGCAGGCTCCACCAGGCGGCCACCCATAACAGCGGAATGACCAGCAACAGATTGGCGACCAGCACATAAATAAACCAACTCCAGACCATATAAGAGCGCTTCAGCTCTATAGGAATGGTATCGACAACTACAATGGTCAGTTGCGGCATTCTGGCAGTGGCGGGGTAGACGTTCACCGCCACCGAGTGGGTCATTTCGGCGTCGTCATCATCTTCTCTGACCTCTTTTAACTGTTGCTGAGCGGAGTGATCTTCGCCCAGTAAAGTGCTGGTGGCGTCTACATTGGCTTCAATTTCATGAAAACCGTTCGTTTTTAGCCAGTCCGGTTGGATACTTTTCGTCAGCCAGGGAACATTGCGCTGAGCCCACAACAACTCACCGCTTTCGTTATAGATCAGCGACATTGTTGGGCTTTGCATATCGAGATTTTCAGGCAGCTCGACGTTTATCTTGCCGTTTTCCCACTTTGCCAGGGTATAAAACAGATTACTTTCACCCCGCAGCAGGCGAAACGTTGTCTTATCAAAGCTGACGCTGTAGCCCACCAGAGCAACCATGCCGTAGGCCAGCGAGAGCACTAATACAACGCCTGCGGTTGCCAGTAAAAAGCGCAACCGTAGCGATAGCGGGAAAAAATGACGCAATAGTTTATTCATTAGCGCAGTTCAAAAAGATATCCCTGACCACGCACGGTGGTGATGACGTCGTCCGGATATTGCGCCTGAATTTTCTTACGCAGACGTCCCATTAGAACATCAATGGTGTGACTTTCGCGCAGCTCGGCATCCGGGTAAAGCTGCAGCATGAGCGAATCTTTACTGACCACTTTGCCATTATTACGGATGAGCGTTTCCATAATGGTGTATTCAAACGCAGTGAGCTTGATAACTTCATCATTGACGGATAACTCGCGTCGAGAGAGGTCCACCTGAAAAGGCGGAAGGGAGATAATTTGCGATGCCAGACCGCTGTTGCGGCGCATCAGTGCCTGCATGCGCGCAGCCACTTCTTCGATGTGAAACGGTTTGGTGACGTAATCGTCAGCACCGGCGCTGAGGACTTCCACTTTATCCTGCCAGCCTTCGCGTGCGGTTAATACCAGAATCGGCAGCGAAACCTCATTACTGCGCCAGCGGCGGATCAGCGACAAACCATCTTCATCGGGGAGTCCTAAATCAACGATCGCGATATCCGGCAGATGTTCATTCAGATAATAGTCCGCTTCCTTCGCATCTTCTGCATCATCCACCTGATGCCCTAAATCCTGCAACTGAACCTTGAGGTGGTGGCGTAATAAAGCATTATCCTCGACAACCAGTACGCGCATCATCGTTTCTCCCTAAAATAATGGTATGAATAGTTTAACGCTGATTATGTGGATTGAAAGCAGCGCTATGAAATTAAATAACTTTTCTCATGCTCCCCTGCCCGTGGGGGCGCCCTGGGGGCAGTGCTGTTGGCATCTGATTGTTCAGCATGTTGACCTGATCCTGGTTCATGTCGCCAATCCACTTGGAGTAAACCTCGTACACCATGCGCGCATCTTCATGTCCCATCTGACTCGCTATGAATGACGGGTTCGCTCCGGCCATCAACGTCCAGCATGCGTAGGTATGCCGTGACTGATAAGGATTCCTTTCGCGGATATTGGCAAGTTTAGTGCCTCGCTTCCAGCCATAGGCAATCGAGTTCTTGGAGAAGTAACTGCCTTTTTTTGACGAATATGCTGTCGGTGAAAAAACGAAGCGAAGAGATTGCTGCTCAGTTTTTCCGATCTCCCGATGGTGAAATCGAATTTCTTGCTTCGGATTAGCGCCGGTGACTTTGTATTGTTCCTTCAGTGCATCCAGAGCAGGTTTAAGCAACGTTATCGTCCTTATTCCGGCATCTGTCTTAGGGGGTACAAATACTCGCTTATTCGTCAAACTTCTGGATACGTGGATTTCACCTTTTACCAAATCAATGTCTTCCCATGCCAGGGCGCATATCTCGCCCGGCCTCATCCCCGTATGTACGGCAACAATGATGATTAATGCCTGGCTACGGGGAAGGGCGGCTATCAGTGCCTGGTACTCATGAAGTAAAAGTGGGTCGGGATCATTTTTAGATAACTTGAGTCGCGACACTCCTTCATAAGGAGCATGCAATATAAACTGGCTTCGGTTTGCGAGCTTAAGCATTTCTGATAAAACTGCCATCTGTTTATTGACTGTTGAGGGCGCGCGGCCCTGCCTGGCCAGATTCGGCATTGCCGGGTTAATAATTGTCCCGGTCAATAACTCCTTTCGGTAATGCAAAATATCGGCATGCTCAATATCTACCAGACGGGTATTTTCTCCGATTACACGCAGTAACGTATTTACGACCGAAGTAAGCGATAGCAGTGTTGCACCAGATACCTCTAAGGCTTTGGTGTCTGTAAAAAAATCACTCAGTTCTTTAAAGGTGGTGATTTTTTTGGTTGTGATGAACTTCTTAAGCGCTTTAGATTCCGGGAAACGTTCCGCATAGTCGAACTTACCGAGCTGTATTTCACTTGTTATGAGCGCGCGAAGATTTCCAGCTTTTTTGATGTTGCTTCTATTCACCGTCCAGCCCCGAAGGACTTCGCGGCAACGTTTGCCGCGATAGGTAAATGTGATCCGTATTTTTCCATTATGCAGCTCAACGCCGGTTGGAAAGTCCATCATGCTTCCTGTACTAATTGGTTAATCTTTGGATAGTTGTACCAAAGCAGACCTTTAGAATTGTCAGTTTCCCCGAGAGCTGTCAGATGTTTGAAATGCACGCCTTCGATCCACAAATTCAACCGATAACTTTTAATTTGTCTTTCAGACAAGCCGGTCTTTTCTGTTAGTCGCGCTTCCACCATCCACTCTTCGCTGAAAATGAGTTGCGACATACATAACTCCGATGCCGCCAGCCACAACAGTACATGCTGCAACTGGCTGTTAGTGAAAACCTAAAATCAGTTTTTTGTCAGGCGCTGCCAGATTGCAGATACGTATTTGACCTGATGCCGGGCGTCAGAAAGCGCATTGTGCATGTCGCCTTCAAACGGGATGTCGAAGCGTGGATTGATACCGACTGATTTACCCAGTTCAACCATGGTCCTTACGTCCCTGTCATTCCAGAACGGAACAGCGAAGGGAGTTTCTGTTAATGCATATGCGCGGCGGAGAATGACGTTATCAAACGAGCATCCATTACCCCACAACTGAACAGTGTGACTACCGTTAGCAGAATTTTCAGTAATAAAGTCAGCCAGTAGTTCAAGGGTTTCACGCAGCCCCATGGCCTCATCAACCAGAATTGCAGAACGGGCTTCAGATGATTGTTTCAACCACCACTGAATTGTTGACGCATCCGGTTTCATGCCAAACGACATCGATGATTCAAGACTGACAACCTGGTAAAATTCGGCACCAGTGTTACCAGTTGAAGGATCAAAATATACGGCGCCGATAGAGACTATTGGTGCATCAGGACCGCTGCCCATAGTTTCCAAATCAACCATCAGGTGAGTATAAAAAGCGTTCAGGTGATCCGTATCTATATGGTGAAGGGGTTCATTATTCAGGGAAGCTGGATGCTCACCAACCGCATCAGTGCTTTCAACTGGCAAAGCAGCTGCTTCGCCCTGAGGCACTTCAGCATTAGCTTTGATTTCGCTGTTGTCAGTTTTTTCCATCTGCACATCGTTGGTGGTTTCCTCGGTATTGGCTTGTTGTAATTGTTCATCGACGGCGCGCTGGCGTACCTGGTCTACGACAGAAAGCGCGACTGCCGGCTGGTTACCCATCAGACCATCGATGGAGAACACGCCGTTGCCCATGTTGGCGATTTCTGGTTGTTCGGCTAATGCCGTCTGTTCAGCTGTGACTTTCTCGTTAATCTCGTTTTCCCAGCTTTTTTCTGGTACGTGACCGGCTGCCGCCAGGGTTTCTTCAGTTGGGTGCTGGTGGTCGGTTTCAGTCAGGTTTTTGTTGATGTAACGGCTCAGCAGTTCCGGGAAATGGTGAGTGTTTTCTTCTGCACTACGAATAAGTGCGAAAATAGCGGCGCGGGAATAATCCAGGATGCCAGCGCGTTTGCGCAGGGCGGTGGACCACTCTTTGAACGGGCTTTCGTTTTTAGAAATGATCTCTTTTGCACGACGGAAAACGCCACCAGGAATATCGTAGATGTTGAAATCCATTGGAAGTGTGGCCAGCGCAATATCAATGTCCAGAGTATCCAGCGTGTGGACAAGTTGCGGGTTGCGATCGGTCTTATTGCCTCCACCAGCGTTGGTTCCGGAGTCAGTGCGCTGAATCTGCGACACACGATTGCCCTTACACCACTCTTTAACCAGCAGCCCACGGTCAATGTGTTCAGTGTTGAACCAGGCCTTAAAGAACTGAATGACGGTGACCAGATCAACTCGTTTTCCATCAACCGGAAAAACGGTTTTCAGCGCGCTGACAATCTTCCAGATATCGATCTCTGGCGCTTTCCTGAATGATTCTACATTCTCGGCGGCAAGCAGCAGGTTCTGCACATAGCTGTTATCCACATCCAGCTCGAGTTCCTGAATGGTTTTCTTCTGCTCAGTATCAATATGGTAAGCATATTCTTCAGAAATAAACTGAGCTAAGAGGCGCTGGCGTAGCGGCAGAGTCGCAACGGTAATAAGCTCTGGCGTTACAGGTGGAGTGGCATGTTCATCACCCGCAACTCCTGCTTTCTTTTGATTAACCCACTCCTGAACGGTAAGTGCTCGCTTTTCTGGTTCTTCAATCCATTCGGTAATAAATTGCTCAAATGAAGCAACGGTATAGACCTGCTCACGGTCAAAAACTTCTTTTATTGCATTTGCCAGCTTCCACTCAACATGAGCAGAAAGCTCTTTCACCGCCGGCACATTCGCAACGGCCAGTAACAGGTTTTGTACATAGAGATCATTTTCGTCCAGTACCATTTGTCCGATCTGGATGTGCTGCGCTTCACTGATTTCCTTCTCTTCAGTGTCATTGACCAGGTGCGCAATCAGTCGCTGAGACAGGCGCAGGCGAGATATGGGGCGGAGCAACGTTGGTGCATCGCTGGTGGGTACATTGGCACTGGTAGTTTCAGGTTTTTGCTGGCAGGAAGTCTCCTGATTCTCATGATCAGGCTTCTGTTTCAGTTGCCACGTTTGCTGATCTTCTGCCAGTTCGTAACGATCGCACCATGTGTCATCAAGTGTGCTTTCCTCAGGAAGATTGTCAACAACAAACCAGTTGGTGCGGACAGGTAATTGATAGTCGGCGCCACGACCGACGGCAATATCGTTGTCTTCGAGAATATTGAGGATTTCGCGTTCTGCACGGGAATCTGATTTCGCAGAGAACCAGCAAAACAGGTTTTTTGCCTCAGTTGCTTTCGTTTTGGCTTTAATAAGATACGCATACGTTAACATTGCGTTCGGGCTCCATAGGATTGTAAGATACCCGGCAGCTGATGATCGCCGCCTAAGGTAGTGGTTATTGGTCAAAACTCGTTCCGGAAAGCTTTGGTCGGCTGACCGGGTACTTAACCCGCCTTGCGCGGGTTTTGTGCTTTATGGGGTAGGAGATTTTCCCTGCGCCAGTTGTGCGACGGGAACCCACTCCAGAGCATTCAGCACAGGCTCAAATGAATCAGGCGTGTGAGTAACGGCGCGAACGACGTCAGCCACGCTGGGGTTTGCTTTGCTAAGGTGGTACCCGCCACCAGCGCCACGCTGGCTGGTGACGATGTCACTGCTGCGCAGCTTCGAGAAAATCTGCTCGAGGTAAGACACAGACAGCTTTGATTCTTTACTGATAGAAGCGATGGAAACCGGATTGCCGTTGTAAATCCTGTTGAGGATGGCAACGACCTGAACAGAAGCCACCACACGTTTCATTCCAAACTCCATCACGCATCCTTTGCCGGTTCGCGACCGTATCCTGGGTTATCGTTTAAGGCGTCATTCAGAACCTGCATTGCCTCATTATGTGGGAGAGTCAGAGCAAGTTTGATCGCCGTTCCAAGAGCTTCAGCCGCACATTCAAACTTACGAGCGAGCCTGGCTGTTTCATCAACTTGTTCACCCATCGCTTCCATTTCAAAGTTGTGCTCAGTCCAGACTTCATCCATCACATCACTTTCAACTTCTTCACGTAATGCTTCTTTTACTTCCAGAACAGGCAAAACCCCGATTAATGCCTCGGCTGGTGCGCTGCTGAAGCGCAATGCCAGATCGTTAGCTGACATAAAAACCTCCGGAAAAAAGCCCGCCACGGGACGGGCAAAGAACACTTTTCCAATTTAACCAGAACAGGTCTTCGTCTCCTGTTTGGTTACGATGGTGGTATTACCATCACAATGCCCTGTGCACCGGGCATGAGGCTGGCAACAGCCATTGGTCAAACTCGTTATGAACGAACTGCAGTCTGTTGGTCGGCAGACGGGTCGCCCTTCTGGGCAAGCGTGTAGCAAATCAGTCGAATGATTACTTCAATGCGATTTAGATATACGGCCTGACACCGCACTGGTTTACGTGCGAAATCGATCATGGATTTATCCTCTTGCGTTGCCCTTGTCGCCAGGCTGGCGGAACGTTGAACCTGCTGCGTGTTAATACTTGTCATCTCATCCGGTGATTCGTATGCCGCCGGCAGCTACTTCGTGGGCGTCCTGCCTCGATGACTGTCTTTGTGTTGGGAATAGTATTATCGATTGAATCGATATATGTCAAATTAAATCGATATAAATGAGTGTGAACAGCTCACCGATTAGTTTATCGGATTGATTTCGCGTGCTTTATGAAGGGTGCAGGAGTGGAGGGGTTACTCGTTACTGGGGATTATCTTTCGTTTTTTTAGGTAAGCAGTGGCTACATCATCTAGCTCTTGCAGACGCAGTTCGATCAACTTAATTATCTTTTCTCTCTCATCGTCAGTGGGCAAAAGCTCAAATTGCTCCAGTAGCTTTTGTTCCTGGGCCGACTGAGGTTGACGTTTTTTTTCTGATGTTATGGTAGGAATAGTGTCAGCTTCAGTTTCTTCAAGAAAAAACCAATAGAGTGGATAGCCTGTAGCGGACTGTAGCCTATCTAGGATGTCAGCTCTTGGAAGTATATTAGAGTTACACCAGCCATTTACTGACTGGGCTTTTACTCCCAGTCTGCGTGCAAGTTCCGATTGAGATATTCCAAGATCATGGATGGCTTTTTGTAATCGCTTTCCGAAGTTCATATTCCTAGCCCGCTCAAAAACATACATCCGATTATACAGATTTTATCTGTAGCTCAACCTATCGATATAATTTGACGATATCGAAATAATTTGATTTACTCGTTTCACGTTCACTACTCGAGACAAATCAATGAAGCTCACAACACAAAAGAAAATGTTAGCTATATGCAGTCAGGCAGAACTGGGGCGCCGTCTAAATCGGCGAGCTCAAACAGTTAATGGATGGTTCAAGAAAAAGGTACCCGGCGAGCTTGTTGTTCGTGTATCCAAAGCTCTCAATTGGCAAATTACGCCACACGAGTTGCGACCGGACCTTTATCCAAACCCCACTGATGGTTTACCTCAAAAGGAGGCTTAATCATGCAATCAGCCACGTATCAACATCATAGCCAACGTTTAGCTATTCCGTTGAAAACGGAAAATCATTTTAAACCCCAGCGCCGTGACGGCATCCACCACCGTGTCATATTGGCCGCCGTTCGTGAATGGGAATCGACATTACCAGGACAGGCACAGGAACGGATCACTCAGCTGGTGGCTAAAGAGTGGGCCAAAGCAGATGGACGGGGAATTGCTGTTAATAAACAGAATTTATTCCGATATCTGAAAAACGAGGGCGGTTCGGAAAAGTACACGGCTTACGTTATGCAACTGTCAGGTTCAATTATTGCTGCTATGCCAGTTCAGATTGCCAGAAAGCACGGATTAAGTAATGCGAGCACAGAAGCAGAGCTGGTGGCGAACGCTATCAAAGAATGCAGTGAGGCACACCATGCGAAATTAATTGGCGCGCCATTACAAAAGCTCGAGAAGGAAATTCGTGAGGCGGCAATCGCATTATTCAACATGTTACCTGCTGATGCGGCGGGACCACTACTGGCGAGCATAAGCGCCGTAGCGCCGCAATTGTTTTAATCGAGTTTTGACCAATGACCATTATTACTGCAACTCGCGGGGTGAAGTATGCCTAATCCTTTGGCTAAGGCCATGCCTAAGAGTAAGGCTAGTAACGAGCCTTACCGTAAGGTGAAGATCACCATGTGGGATGATCCTAAATTTCGAGCCTTATCACCACTCCCGCCAAGTGGGCAGAGTCTGTTTATTTACCTGCTTACAGGCCCATTCACGGGGATTATACCCGGGCTGTATAAGGCGGGAAGGGCGGCTATGGCCGAAGAATTAAACTGGGATGTCGAAGCCTTCGACTTAGCCTTAGGCGAAGCCATAGCGTTAGGTATGGTGGAAGCCGACCTTAAAGCCAGAGTTTTTTGGTTGCCTAACGCGGTGAAACATAACCCTCCAGCATCAGTGAACGTGATCAAATCCTGGGCAAGATCGTTTGAATTACTGCCCGAATGTTCACTGAAAGATAAAGCATATGAAGCTCTCAAAGCCGCCTGCTACGGGGTTTCTGACGCTATGGGGACCGCTTTTGATAAGGCTTTCGCTTTGCCTAAGGATAAGGCTAAGTCTTTGGCTAAACCTTTGCCATCAGGTATCCAGAAAGCAGTTAGCAGTAAACAGATCTTAAACCCCTCTCTTAACGCGGGCGCGATGAAAAATCCGAATGGGGAGGAACTGCCATCCCCGTCCATGCCCCGGTACCTGGACGGTGTTGATGAACCGATCGGGAAATTCAGCATGGCAGATAGCTGGCTTCCCTCCAGAGACTTCCGACAGCGCGCCGCATCGTGGGGTATCTCCCTGCCTGAACCAGATTACCTTCTGACTGAACTCGCAGAATTCACCGCGTATTGGGAGTCGGAAGGGAAAGTTTTTACTCAAATCCAGTGGGAACAAAAATTTGCCCGACATGTAGCCCGGGTGAGAACGCAGGTAAAACCAGAAACCGGAGGTAACAGTCATGTGGGAGCAGGATCAGAACCAACAGCATCCCGGGCAGTTCAGCAAATTCAGTCAGCACACGCAGAGTGGCGCCGCAGGAATGGACTTGATGGCGACGGAAACAGCCTGGCGACTGTGGCAGGTCATGGGGGAGGTGTATTCGAACCGATGGACCCAGAAGAACGGGGCGGAGCCTTCGCCTATCTGGATAGCCCAGATAGGTTCGATGACTGAACAGCAAATTCGGCTGGTCTGTCAGCAATGCATGGAGCGCTGCGCGATGGGAAATACATGGCCGCCTGACCTGGCTGAGTTTGTTTCTCTGGTTTCAGAGAGTGGTGCGAATCCATTCGGACTGAAATCGGAGCAGGTTATGACGGAATACCGGCGCTGGCGCAATGAGTCATATCGGTATTCAGGAAGCGATAAATATCCATGGCCTCAGCCCGTGCTGTATCACATCTGCATTGAAATGCGGAGAACGGGCGTAGAACGACAAATGACAGAGGGGGAGCTGAAACGACTGGCAGAAAAGTTACTCACGAAGTGGTCGAAGCATGTTGGTAATGGACTAAGTGTCCCACCAATTCGACGTCAACTGGAAGCGCCGCGCCATCCGGCAGGACCAACGCCAGCACAATTACTGATAGATGAATACAGGCGTCGAAAAGCGGCAGGATTAACAAATTGAATAATGAACAATCAGTAAATCTGATATTAAAACCACATAGCCATCATATTCGAATTTTCGAATGTGATGGTTGACGACACTCAACTATTGCAGGAAACTACGGAGAGAATTCAGGAGACTAAAATGGCTGAACTAACTTCTCTACAACTCTTCAAAAACCTTTCCGATGAAACTCGGCTGGGCATCGTATTGCTGCTTAGAGAAATGGGAGAGCTATGCGTGTGCGATCTCTGTACGGCGCTGGATCAGTCGCAGCCCAAGATCTCCCGTCATCTGGCAATGCTCCGGGAAAGTGGATTATTACTGGATCGCAAGCAGGGCAAGTGGGTTCACTACCGCTTATCTCCGCATATTCCGTCATGGGCTGCTCAGGTAATTGAGCAGGCTTGGTTAAGCCAACAGGACGACGTACAGGCCATCGCCCGTAAGCTGGCATCGGCAAACTGCTCTGGTAGCGGTAAGGCTGTTTGCATCTAAAAAATTTGCCTGAACATATATGATTTTTCGAATGTGAGGTATTCAGAATGAAGACGTTAACGGTGTTTGACCCGGCAATGTGCTGCAGTACCGGCGTATGTGGCTCAGATGTCGATCAGGTTCTGGTTGATTTCTCTGCTGATGTGCAGTGGCTGAAAGGACGTGGCGTACAGGTTGAACGTTATAACCTGGCGCAGCAGCCCATGAGCTTTGTTCATAATGAGAAAGCGAAAGTATTCCTCGAAGCATCTGGAGCAGAAGGGCTTCCGCTACTGCTGTTGGACGGTGAAACGGTGATGGCTGGGCGATACCCAAAACGCGCTGAGCTGGCTCGCTGGTTCGGTATTCCGCTGGAGAAGGTAGGGTTAGCTCCCACCAGCTGCTGTGGTGGTAATACTTCCTGTTGCTGAATATGTCAGGAGGACATATGAAATTCTTAGAGAATATCCCGCCTTACCTGTTTTTTACTGGCAAGGGTGGCGTAGGAAAAACGTCCATTTCCTGCGCGACGGCTATCCGCCTTGCCGAACAAGGTAAGCGGGTTTTGCTGGTCAGTACAGATCCAGCCTCCAATGTCGGTCAGGTATTCGACCAGGCTATCGGTAACACCATTCGCTCTGTGACAGCAGTTACTGGACTTTCCGCTCTGGAGATTGACCCTCAGGAAGCCGCCCAACAATACCGCTCCAGAATCGTTGATCCTATCAAAGGTCTTCTGCCTGAAGACGTTGTTAACAGTATCAGCGAGCAGCTTTCAGGAGCCTGTACGACTGAGATTGCGGCGTTTGATGAGTTCACCGGCTTATTGACAGACGCTTCCCTGCTGACCCGCTTCGATCACATCATTTTTGATACAGCGCCGACGGGCCACACGATTCGCCTTCTCCAGCTTCCCGGTGCCTGGAGTAGTTTCATTGAAAGTAATCCGGATGGTGCTTCCTGTCTTGGCCCAATGGCCGGGCTGGAAAAGCAGCGTGAGCAGTATGGTCATGCGGTAGAGGCGTTGTCCGATCCTGAACGTACCCGCCTGGTTCTGGTTGCACGACTGCAAAAATCTACGCTGCAGGAAGTAGCCCGCACCCATGAAGAACTGGCCGCAATTGGCCTGAAAAACCAGTACCTGGTTATTAATGGTGTGCTGCCTAAAGCCGAAGCTGAACATGACGCGCTGGCTGCTGCGATATGGCAACGGGAGCAGGAAGCACTGGCAAATCTTCCTGCTGGTTTATCTGAGCTACCGAGAGATACCTTATTACTCCAGCCAGTAAATATGGTTGGTGTGTCTGCGTTGAAGGGGCTGCTGGATACCCGTTTTGATGCATTACCGCTCCCGGTAACGAACGTCCTGTACACGCCTGAAAACTTATCGCTCTCTGACCTGGTCGATGATATCGCCCGCAGTGAACATGGCCTGATTATGTTGATGGGCAAAGGTGGTGTAGGGAAAACCACGATGGCTGCTGCCATCGCCGTAAGGCTGGCAGACATGGGATATGACGTGCATCTCACCACCTCTGATCCCGCTGCGCACCTGAGTACAACGCTGAACGGCAGCCTCAAAAACCTGCAGGTCAGCCGCATCAACCCTCACGATGAAACCGAACGCTATCGCCAGCATGTTCTTGAGACGAAGGGAAAAGATCTGGACGAAGCAGGGAAACGGCTATTGGAAGAAGATTTACGTTCTCCCTGTACTGAAGAAATTGCCGTGTTCCAGGCTTTTTCCCGAGTGATTCGTGAAGCAGGTAAGCGGTTTGTTGTCATGGATACAGCTCCCACTGGGCACACGCTGTTGTTGCTGGATGCTACCGGGGCTTACCACCGAGAGATTGCCAAAAAAATGGGGGAGAAAGGTCATTTTACTACCCCAATGATGCAGCTTCAGGACCCGGAACGAACCAAAGTTCTGCTGGTCACTCTGCCTGAAACCACACCGGTACTGGAAGCGGCAAGCCTACAGGCTGACCTTGAAAGAGCGGGGATTCATCCATGGGGCTGGATTATCAATAACAGCCTTTCCATCGCGGATACGCGTTCTCCGTTGCTTTGCCAGCGCGCTCAGCAGGAACAACCTCAGATTGAGGCTGTTAAGAATCAGCACGCTGACCATATAGCGCTCGTTCCGGTACTGGCTTCTGAGCCAACAGGTATTGAAAAACTCAGAGAGTTGGCGAGTTAATTTTTTGTTTATACAGGGCGGCAGATCCGCCCTGTCAGGAGGGTGTATGTTACTGGCAGGCGCTATTTTTGTCCTGACCATTGTCTTGGTTATCTGTCAACCGAAAGGATTAGGGATCGGCTGGAGTGCAACGCTGGGCGCGGGCCTGGCTTTGATTTCTGGCGTTGTGCATATAGGCGATATTCCGGTGGTGTGGAATATCGTCTGGAACGCGACAGCGACCTTTATTGCGGTGATTATCATCAGCCTGCTGCTCGATGAATCAGGCTTTTTCGAATGGGCGGCATTGCATGTTTCACGCTGGGGTAACGGTCGTGGCCGTTTGCTCTTTACCTATATCGTCCTGCTCGGCGCAGCGGTGGCGGCACTGTTTGCCAACGATGGTGCGGCACTTATTTTGACACCAATCGTTATTGCTATGCTGCTGGCATTAGGATTCAGCAAAGGTACCACGCTGGCATTCGTCATGGCAGCCGGGTTTATTGCCGATACTGCCAGCCTGCCGCTTATCGTGTCGAACCTGGTGAATATTGTTTCGGCGGACTTCTTTGGTCTGGGATTCACCGAATATGCATCGGTGATGGTACCGGTCGATATCGCCGCCATTATTGCCACACTAATTATGCTGCATCTGTTTTTCCGCAAGGACATCCCGCCAACTTACGATCTGGCCCTCCTAAAGAAACCAACAGAAGCAATAAAAGATACGGCTACATTCCGCACTGGCTGGATAGTTCTGATTCTCCTGCTTGTTGGTTTCTTCGTCCTCGAGCCGCTCGGTATTCCCGTTAGTGCGATTGCAGCGGTTGGGGCGATAATTCTGTTTGCAGTGGCGAAACGAGGCCATGCCATTAACACTGGTAAAGTGCTACATGGTGCACCCTGGCAGATCGTTATCTTCTCATTGGGGATGTACCTGGTAGTTTACGGTCTGCGCAACGCAGGGCTAACCGAATATCTTTCAGGTGTTCTGAACGTGCTGGCTGATAAAGGACTCTGGGCCGCGACGCTGGGTACTGGCTTCCTGACGGCTTTCCTGTCTTCCATCATGAACAACATGCCTACCGTGCTGGTTGGCGCTCTTTCTATTGATGGCAGTACCGCAACCGGCGTCATCAAAGAGGCGATGATTTATGCCAACGTGATTGGCTGCGATCTGGGGCCGAAAATCACACCTATTGGTAGCCTGGCAACGCTGCTCTGGCTACATGTACTTTCACAGAAGAATATGACCATCACGTGGGGATACTATTTCCGCACCGGGATTATCATGACTCTGCCTGTGCTGTTTGTAACGCTGGCAGCGCTGGCGCTACGTCTCTCTTTCACTTTGTAATGAGATACTGATATGAGCAACATCACCATTTATCACAATCCTGCCTGCGGCACGTCGCGTAACACGCTTGAGATGATCCGCAACAGCGGTAATGAACCGACCGTGATTCTTTACCTAGAAACTCCACCTTCACGTGATGAGCTGGTCAAACTCATTGCTGATATGGGCATTTCCGTCCGGGCGTTACTACGTAAGAACGTCGAGCCATATGAGGAACTGGGTCTTGCCGAAGATAAATTTACTGACGACCAGTTAATTAACTTTATGTTGCAGCATCCGATCCTGATTAATCGCCCCATCGTTGTAACACCGCTGGGAACCAAACTGTGCCGTCCTTCTGAAGTTGTTCTGGATATCCTTCCTGATGCTCAGAAAGGGGCTTTCGCCAAGGAAGATGGCGAGAAAGTCGTTGATGATGCAGGCAAAAAATTGAAATAAGCGACAGGAGAGCCGCCTGTTATTTAGGCGGCTCCTTTATCAAATAAAAACAATGGATTGCCTCGATTTAAATCTTTGGACTGTTGATGCAACATTCTTCGCGTAGAAAATCAATAATCGACTCTAACTTGTCATATTGAGAAACGCAGATTAAGGAGCGGCTTTCGCGATTTTGTTTGACCAGACCTACGGAAACAAGAGCGGATATATGATGACTCAGTGTTGAAGATGGAATCGCAAGTTGTTTTTGTAGATCACCTACAGGTAAACCTTGTTCACCGGCTTTAACAAGGTGTTTGAAAATAAACAAACGTGTCGGATGTCCTAATTCTTTCATGGCTTTAGCTACTTCTTCTAGTTGCATGGTGCCTTCCTCGTCTAGTGATATTTCGATAATACCAGAAATATGTTGATCTAACCTCAATAATTCGATTATTCTAGAAATATAGTTTATGGGGGGTTCATGAATAGCTGGATTTCTATGTTTACTAACGCGGCAGAGATGTTCTTGTTTCTTGCTGTCGAGTTGTCTGCGCTTTTTTTTCTGATTAGTGCGGGTGTTAGCCTTATCAGGCAAAAAATTCCGGACCAAAAGATTCAAAGAATGTTAGGGGCGAGAAAGGGGAGAGGTTACATACTTGCATCGCTGTTAGGAGCTGTAACACCGTTTTGCAGCTGCTCTACAATTCCCATGTTACGCGGACTGTTATCAGCAAAAGCAGGCTTCGGTCCAACACTTACATTCTTGTTTGTTTCACCTCTGCTTAACCCGATAATCATTGGTCTGATGTGGGTTACTTTTGGTTGGAAAGTTACCCTGCTATACGCTGTTATAGCTGCAACAGTTTCCGTACTGGCAAGTATTTTGTTAGATGTGCTTGGTTTTGACCGACATATTGTCGAAAAATCAAAACCGCTGGCTAGCTGTTGTGGTGTTAGCAGTGGAAAAACTCTTGAAACTAAACTACGGAGTGTTTCAGCTTGCTGTTCTGTATCAAATCAACAGGACATAGGGGCTAATAGTTGTTCTAAACCACAAGAAACGTTTAAGAGTTTCTCAGCATTTCAGGGCACAAATTGTGAATTGACCTGCGAGACAGGTCAAACAAATAAACAATTCTTCCCGAAAAGTGTAGTAAGAGATCCTGGTGCGATACGTCTGGCATTTCAGGATGCCTGGACTCAATTTAAAGATGTATTACCTTATCTGATGTTAGGTATTGTTATAGGGTCGTTTATCTACGGTTTTATACCTGCAGAGTGGATTGCTGCTCATGCTGGGAATGATAATCCGTTTGCGATTCCACTAAGTGCAATTATTGGAATACCGTTGTATATACGTGCTGAGGCAGTAATTCCGTTGGCATCAGTCTTGATGGATAAAGGCATGGGAACGGGAGCAGTAATGGCTCTGATTATTGGTAGCGCAGGAGCTAGTCTGACGGAAGTAATACTGCTTAAATCAATGTTCAAAACACCCTTGATTGCTGCATTTCTGACCGTTATTTTGGGCATGGCGATTATTATGGGATACCTGACACAGTTGTTATTTTGATTGGGTATGTTAGACAGAACCTGAAAAAGTTGCAGGGGGAGACGAGCATATGAAAGTTGCGCAATCAATCCCAATCAAAGCAGTTATCCAAATTTAAGGACGTTGATATCTCAATACTTACAATGGTGTCAAAACAACAAGTCCGCATTGGATTGAACCCGCTTCGGCGGGTTTTTTTTGCATCTCATTTATAGGCTAAGGTTAACAATTTGTGCTCTTAAGTCATTGATCATTTCAATGTATCGGTGTACTGTACAAATATACAGTATATGCAGTGGAGGCTAATATGAAAGTTGAACTCACCATTGATCGTACTAAAGAACTTCCAAAGGGAGCAGTGCCGGCGCTGGAGAAAGAGTTACTTAAAAGGTTGGGTAATCAGTATGAGAACTGCAGCCTGAGCATACGTCGTACAGGCTCTGATGGCTTAAGTGTTCTTGGTGGTGACAAGGAAGATAAAAAGAAAATAGAGACTATCCTCCAGGAAACCTGGGAAAGTGCTGACGACTGGTTTTATTAATTATTTTGGGTGTTACTTTTATCCCGTTTGCATGGGGGAGTTTAAGTGAAAGAAAAATTAGGATTGCCCAAAAAAGGCTACGCAGTCATCAGATGTCACGATGGAGTCATCGTTGCCAGGCTGCAATCATTTCCTGAGTGTGAGCGCGCCCTGATGTACCGTCGCGGTAGCATGGTGTCTTTCATGCCTCTTCAGGATAATGAAATTATTGGTACACCTACGTTGTTTACCCAGATGCTGGAAAGGGCTGGTTATCGCGTTACCCAAAAATCTGTTACACTCCCGTCATAGGCCTGAACAACCTATACCTGCTGCGCCACAGGAGAAAAGCCCCATGGCGCAAGATCAATTCAAGCAATCCCTCATACTGACGTTAACCAACGCCAGCGATTTTCTTTTTGCCGCATCCAGAGGTGCGTTATGAAGAAAAGCTGGTTTCAACATACTCAACTCACCACTGAGCAGGCTGACGAACTGGAAGCCAGCTATAAAGCAAAGCAGATTAAGACCGAGCGTAGTCTGGATAATGACTTTATTCACTGGACGATCAGCGCATTCTTGCCGGAAGTATCTAAGCCTCCTCGTCAGGACAGAACCTGGCAACAACGGATCTGGAGGTGATTGTGGAAGTCTACGATATCACCCCAATGGGCAAGCCAAGAATGACGCGCGCTGACAAATGGAAAAAGCGCCCCGAGGTTCTGCGTTACCGGGCTTTCTGTGATGAAGTTCGTCTGCAGGGTGTTGAGCTGCCGGAAAGCCGTTCGCATGTCACCTTCATTCTTCCGATGCCAGCGAGCTGGAGCAAAAAGAAACGAGCCGAACACAACGGTAAACCACACCAGGCTAAACCCGATTTCGACAACATGATGAAAGCGCTGATGGATGCCATTTACGAAGATGACGCTCACATCTGGGATTCACGCGTCACAAAATTATGGGGAGAAAAGGGACAAATAATTATCGGGGAGATAGCAGAATGAGGGCGCTGCTGAAGCCGGTGGTTGCACGTGAGCTTGGAATTGTGCTGCTCAAGCCGGGCAGTGAGCTGATGTCATTATTCAGTTGTGAACGTGTGCTGGTGGAAAGCCAGCCGCCAGGCATGGAGCGTTTGCCTGCAGGCCGTGTTCCTGACGTTCGCCAGCCGCTTGCGTGTGATGAGTCCCTGCGACCGTTCTTCCTGGATGAAAAAGTTATTAAGGCTGCTGGTGGTTTGAGTGGCCTTGATTACTGGCTTATGCGTTATGACGGTAACTGCTGCCAGTGGCCACACAGTGATTACCATTATCATGAGTTAACCATCATGCATCATGAACCCGGATCGGTTCTTCTGTGTGGGCATTGTGATAATCGTCTGCGTGACCACTACAGCGAGCAACTTGCAGAGCTGGCGAGACGTAATGTTATTAACTGGATTATCAACAGCATGATGGTGGCGCTGAATCAGGTTCCGTCCAGAGAACTGTCGCTGGCGGAGCTTTGCTGGTGGGCGTTACGTATGGGGGTTACCGACGCTATTCCCGAATCAGTAGCCAGCCGGGCGCTTCGTATTCCTTCAGAAGAGCATCAGTCAGTCATGCGTGAATGCGATATCGAACCGGGTGTAAGCGCCACCAGCATCATTACAACCAAAGCCAGCACAGTAACCGTGAACATGCCGCCAGCGCAGGTACCTGCGGTTAAGCCCATAGTTGGTGTTCTGGTCGATCCTGAGTCCCCGCAAACCTATATGAAACGTCCAAAGCGGGTCCGCTGGGCAGCCCCCAGGTATCTGGAATGGATTAAAACACAACCCTGCGAATGCTGCGGTAAACCATCAGATGACCCACACCATTTTATCGGCTGGGGGCAGGGAGGGATGGCAACGAAGGCGCATGATATTTTCGCGATCCCTTTGTGTCGCCAGTGCCATACCGAACTACATAACGACCCGGTGAAGTTTGAGCGAAAGCATGTACCTCAGCCGGTAATGATAATCAGAGTGCTGGACCGGGCTTATGGGCTTGGCGTTCTGGCGTGAGGAAAAACAGAATGCGTGATATTCGGATGGTTCTTGAACGTTGGGGCGCATGGGCAGCTAGCGATAATTCCAGTGTGGATTATTCTCCTATTGCTGCAGGATTTAAGGGATTGTTGCCGCAAACTGGTAGGGCCCGACAGTTATGTACCGACGATGATGCTCTGATCATCGAAAGTTGCTTGGCACGATTGAAGAGCCGAAAACCATATGAACATTCTCTTCTTGTTGCCCACTACTTGTATGGAATACCTAAGAGGAAGATTGCAAAAGCTCGTAAAAAAGATGAGAAATTGATACGCATTGAGATACAGATGGCGGAAGGATTTATTGAAGGTTGCTTATCAATGCTAAATGTTAAATTAGATATGGATTTATAGAGAAATGCCCCTGCTTGGGGCATTTTGTTATCTTATAAATGACATCTCTTGAATGAAATCATTGGTTCTACTCTTAACGGTGGAATTCATAAAGTGAGTGTCTTCGAATCTATGATAAAGATCGTCAAATTTCTTGAGCTCAATTTCATTTTTAGGGGCGAACCGTTTGTTAATGTAGATGCTCTCTTTGATTATTCCGTAGAAGATTATGGTGATTCTTGAAACGCTAGATGTTGTTTCAAACTCATATGGAATTGCATCTACCTTTAACAGATCTGCTAATTTGTCAATTGACTCAGAAGTTAATTCTTCTTTTAATAAGTTTTTATCACCAAAGCAATGGATAAATACAGCTATTATAAAAATACATCTGTAAATATAATATGTTCTATCAGTGATTCTATTTTCTTCGAGTGTTTGAAATATATTTAAATTTCTTGCGAAGGTGTGAGTCTCCCTCAACGAAAGATTGGTTTGTGTAATCAGTTGTCGAACCTCCTCACCTATATGTTTTTCTATTAAAGATAAGTTGGGGCTGTCTTTGGCTAGTTGTAGCCAATAAATAACTGATGCTTTAAAGTTTTCATAGCGGCCATTTTTAAATGTATCGGGTAGTGATATTGTATACTTTATGAATTTATCTAGATACTTTTGAGAGTCAAGGCTATAACCATAAATATGGTTAATGGATGCTCTTAGTTGTTTTGTGTTAGTAACCAAAATAAAGTAAACATTCTGTGTGTCAAAAATGTGTTTTATTACTTCAAGTATGGATGTTGAAAAATTTGGTTTACATCTGTCTAACTCATCAATAATTATTACGGTTCTTTGTTTTGCCGATAGTTCTTCGATACAAGTTTTGAGTGAGTTTATATTTTTCTCGGCCTCTATATGATCTTCTAAAATGTTCTCGACAGTTCCATCAATTGCAGCGTTACTCGCTTTCTTTATCGCATCTTGAAATTCTTCAGCCATGTTGTCGGTTTCTTGACGTAAGACCCAACCTGCTCCTGCTTTTAAGACGGTTTTCATACCAAATCGAATCGCAGGAATAGCTTTCTTAATGAATGCTTGCTTTTCCTTCTCTGGCAAAATGCGCGCGATAGCAGAAGCTATGAGAAGCAATGGTGACTCAGCATGGTCGCCTTTAAAAGCATCAATATAGATAACTTTAGATTCAGGATCCTGTTCAATAATTAGATTCTTTAGTTTAATGCTAAACTCAGTCTTACCTGTACCCCAATCACCGTCTATCACCAGTGGTGAAATATCGGTATCAGGATTAAGGAGTTTGACGATATTTTCAGCAATAGATTTTCTTTGAAATTCATCGCGATCTGAAAATGAAAGTGTTTCTTGCATAAAATTATTCCATTAACGAAATTTAAGAAGGAGTCACGATACTATTTTTAGCAGGAAAAAACATTAACGCGGTCCGCAAAAAATATCGTAATCTGCTAAGAGTGGTCACTTGGACACAAACTTACAAGATTATAAACCTCGCTTCGGTGGGTTTTTTAAGGCACAGTGGATTACTCCTAACTTATCTTTTGACATAAGAGTCTGAGAATCTGATCCATTACCATCACACAGTGCACCCCTTGAATACGGAGGTGAGGCTATGAATGGACAGCAAACATTGACTGTGGCTTCTTGCAACGCTGCATTATCTATTCCGCTCTATACTATCTGCTGAGTATCACGGAGGAGCTTATGAAAGAAGGGTACTACTGGATTCAGCATGTCGGTGTTGTACAGGTGGCATACTACACGAATGACACTGTTGATGATCTCGAGACGGGTAAAACAATCACAGGTGTCTGGCATCTGACCAGAGGCTATGACATTTGCCATAACGGTGAAGCAGAGGTGTTAGAAGGTCCTCTTACTCCACCAATGTAAACAATCTATTTTACTTAGGGGCTGCCGCATGGCGGCCTTTTTCATTTCAGGCTCACGGGAATCATCCGCTACGTGCTTTGTTGATAAATTCAGCCCGTGAAGCCTGCCACTTTCAGAATAATAGTGCTATTTGTTTGCAGGCTTTTCTCATTATTTCTAAAGTTATAGAGTATCCAGTAAAAGCTCTTGTTTTGAAGTGGTTGTGATGAGTCCTCCCCAAGCGGATGGGTGAAACTGACAGTAAACAGTGCCAGTGAATGACATGCTTAACGCTTACGGGGCATGGTTTGTCAGCCAAAGGACCACCGGGAGATACCCGACACCACAACTGAACTTAAACCAGTCATACTGTTATCATCGTGGTGGAGAGATAGCGTTATGAAAATGCCCTTCAGAAATACCGTGATCGGGCTCAGCCTATCGATAGGCATTGCACTAATTATTGTTTCCCTGATTGTTGTCCTGAATGGCATTGGATTATGGTAACCCGCACTCTTAGCGTTCTGGAGACCGACATTTTTCGGTGCCTTTCATTTTTGGGCTGACGTTACATAATTAACAATAAAATCATTTATTTTCTGTCAGAGCTTTCGTTATCAAGGTTGATAGTGCTTCAAGCTGGATTGCAAGTTGGATACTTAACCAGACATATCCATGAACGGCACTTTCCATTACCTCATCACTTTCATTTGCGAGTAAAAGGCAATGCAACTCTTGTGTGATTTCATTAAGACGTTCGCTGTTTGATGCTATTGGAGACGGGTTACCTTCATGCAGTGCATGAGCCAGCGTACTGAGAGTGTTGCGAGTCATTTGTTCCATGTCGGAAAGTGTATGAGAGTTCAATATCAGAAACCGGCTGCCGCGCGATGCCCAGTGGGCATTTATCTGAAATTTTTGGGCAGCTATCATATCTCGGGTTATCGACTGAATCTCCTCAAGCAGACTCTTTGCAATCTTTGTTTCTTTATTCACTGGTGTAATCAGACCACGCATTTTGACTACATTAGTTAACGCACGTGTTTGAAGCCCGGTCATTCTGGGCTGGTTCAGAACGTTTCGTGAGACCCCGGCTGAAGTGATTTTTAAGTAATCAGCAAGAAAGTCAGCAAGTTGGATACGCCAGTTAATGAATGCTCTTTGGGGATAAATACTGGTAAACAGCATAGCCAGAATACATCCCAAAATAATATTGGTGCTTCGCCATAATGCTGTCTGTAAGTCCCCGGCAGGAGCACTGCTGACTACGGCAAGCGTTATCCCAACAAGTAATGCAGCATACGGGCGTTTACTCATGGCCAGATAGCCGCAAAGGAAAGCAGCGCATCCACACCAGAGCATCATCAGAGTAAGAGAGTACATTTCAATGTGTAATGCAATGATCCCCAGAATCGCACCACCTACAGTTCCTGCCATTCGCTCAAGTGCTCTGGGGATAACGTTACCCATGTAGCTTACAGGTCCCATGACGACTACGAGTGTAATCAGGGGCCACGAGTGGTCTGGTAAATTCAACATTCTTATCAATAAGAACGTAATAACGAACGCTACAGCAATTCGTATCCCATGCACTATACGGTAGTTGCGGTAGATCTTTAGTTCTAAAGGACTTATCGGTTTGTTCCGTTTAACGGAAAAAATGTTCTTTTTCATTGTTTAAAGTCTTTAACTAAGAGCAAACGATAAAGAATATTCAGGTATACACTGAAAAAAACAGCTAGTCTTACTTTTTTAAATTTTAAAACCGCTGCGTGCTATTCAGGCTTACTGTTGTTAATTAGTTGCTAATTGAGTGATTAAGATGGGAGCATTCTGTAATACTCATTTTATCTTTGGGATTATCATTATGAGTATAAGTGCAGAGAACAGATTGAATGATAATCTGACATAAATTTAACTTGTTGACTTTAATCATTATTAAATTGTTGTGTGGTTTCCGGAAAATGGTTAGCATGGTTCAGATGAAGTACCTTCTTCGGTCAGGTAAATCTGCTTTAATGGTGTCTCTGGACGATTTCAAATCGGCAACAGTATCTGGGTAAAATGCAGGATGAGCAAATACAAAATAGCAGCTCTGATGACTACAGCGTCAACGGTCGCACTGTTCTGGACAGTGGCATTAATCTTTGGGATGCTTCATTCTTTGGGTCTGTAGTCGAAATTGATTTAAAGCTTATAAAACATAACATTACACTGGAAGTTATGAGACGAAGGGGTATTGATATTAGAATGTCTGATATTCTTATCGCTGTATATTTTTATGAGCTAAGGTTTGAGCCAAAGCTCATTATATAAAATAAAGTTATATTAGAAAAAGGTATGCAATTAAACGATGCGTATCATCGAAATGCAACTGTATAAAGAGAAAGTGCAATAGCCAGAAATATCCAGTATTGAGAATGATAATGGAAAAGTTTAAGCATTAATATCCTCCACAGAGTTGGTTGTTAATTAATGGCAGATTTAAATGTCAACAACAAACAAAAAATCATGCTCACTGATTATTTAATTATTTCATAATGTTTCAGCCAGGCTCTATGGAGGTGCAATTGCACCAGTGATGGGATTTTTGCATCATTATGGTGAGATTAATGGCAGATGTACTTTATGAACTGCTCAATCTACCGATACAGACGACAATTATCATTCGAGGCTGCCAAACGGCGGCCTCTTCTTTTTCAGGCTCACGGGTATCACTCACTACGTGCTTTGTTGATAAATCCAGCCCGTGAGCCTGACACTTTAATCACACACAACACCATCCGAAAAATCGGAGGTAGGGCTATGACCAGAATGAGCACCATTTACAGCAGACTTTCATATGGAACAGGAACCACGCTGACCGGCTGCGGTGTATCAGCGAAGGCATATGCCGAAACAGCTAAAACAGCAAAAGAGGTGTCCTGGATGTTGGCCGATAGAATTGCAGGGTTAAGCCTGAGTGACTGGGCAATTATTGTCGGTATTGCATGCACCGTTATCACCTGTGCTGTGAACTGGTATTACAGGAAAAAGGAAAGGGAGGACCGGCTTAATGGCAATGTCACCAAAGCTGAAGAATAAACTGAGCGCAGCGGTCGTTGGTCTGATTCTTGCGGGAGCCTCCGCGCCAGTTATTCTCGATCAGTTTCTGGATGAGAAAGAGGGTAATAGTCTGACGGCGTATCGCGACGGCGGAGGGCTCTGGACGATTTGCCGTGGCGCCACGATGGTTGATGGTAAGCCAGTAGTTCAGGACATGAGGCTTTCTGCTGAGAAATGTGCCCAGGTAAACGCCATAGAACGCGACAAGGCGCTGGCATGGGTTGAACGAAATATAAAAGTTCCGTTGAGTGAGCCGCAGAAGGCAGGTATCGCTTCTTTCTGCCCTTATAACATTGGTCCAGGCAAATGCTTCCCGTCAACGTTCTACCAGCGTATCAACGCCGGAGATACAAAAGGGGCATGTGAGGCGATCCGCTGGTGGATTAAAGACGGTGGCCGCGATTGCCGTCTGACCAAAGGCCAGAAAAACGGCTGCTACGGACAGGTTGAACGACGAGACCAGGAAAGCGGGCTGACGTGCTGGGGGATAGACAAGTGAACCTGCACTATCAGTTCATTGTTATTTTGATGCTAGTGGCTGTCGCATTCATCGCCGGAAACGTATGGAGCAATCACGGCTGGGAAAAGAAGTGGGCTGACCGTGACAGCGCGGAATCATCGCAAACAGCGAACGCGCAGACCGCCGCCCGCATGATTGAGCAAGGGCGCATAATTGCCCGTGATGAGGCTGTAAAAGATGCACAAGCACAAGCCGCTAAATCTGCTGCCACTGCTGCTGGCCTGTCTGCCACTGTTAACCAGCTGCGTACCGAAGCAACAAAGCTTGCCACCCGCCTGGACGCCGCAAAGCACACCGCAGATCTTGCCACTGCCGTCAGAAGCAAAACAGCCGGAGCCGACGCCGCAGTGCTCGCCGACATGCTCGGACGCCTTGCAGAAGAAGCTCGATATTATGCTGAGCGATCTGACGAAAGCTACCGGGCAGGAATGACGTGTGAGCGCATTTACGACTCAGTGAGGCAGTCAAACAACAACAGGGTTAGAAGATGAACGCAGAAAACCTAAGTGAAGCGTATTACCTCAATAACGATATAAAAGAACTACAACTTCAGAAAAGCATACTGGAAAGTGGTGCCGGACTTGGTGTGACAATCCAGTCTACCTATCAGGATAACGCCTTTCTTGATGCCATACGCCCGCATGCAGTGGCTGAACTTGATCGCCGTATTGTGGAGAAGAAAAAAAACCTCTCCACTCTGGGTGTTACATTCTCTTAAATGAGAACAACAATAAAAGGTTATGTCTGCTTTGCCACATTCTGAGAGTATGAGTTTTATTTGGTAGTCAATCAGTTACTTTATTGGTTTGCTTTCCGATGGAAGATAGATGTTTCCACAGAAGGGGCAAATTAACGTTATATTGTTTTTTATTCTCGACAGACTGTGCTTTGACTGGCGGGAGCAATGAGGACAAGTACTTTTCACATGGCGTAAAGTACGCATCTTGATATCTTTGAGTATCGACATGTTGATTGTCCTGGTGGGCGGTTAACAACCATACACCACATGTTGGCTAATAGCTTCTTTTATAACCGTTACGATGTAGTCGTTAGCCATAATCAATCAAGCCTCGCAATAGCGGGGCTTTTTAACAACTGAGGAATGAGCATTACAGTAGTTCTTACAGCTAAGCAGATTGAAGACCTGGCTGCCTTCGCAAAAGAAGATGGCCAGCCACAATACACCATCACTACCGGAACAATCCCTGAGTTCGAAGCGGATGATGGCGAGGTTATCCCTGAGTACACCGGGCTGATTGCCTATTCCAAGTCGCTAGAGCATAGCGTTCTACAGCTCGATAACTAACGAATCAACAAAACTTTCCATCCGCCATGACACCACAATGCTCGTAGACATGCCAGGAAGCCTGACAGAAGAAGCTCGATACCATGCTGAACGCGCTGATGAAAACTACCGGGCAGGAATGACATGTGAGCGGAATTATGAGTCCGTAAAAATACTAACAATGAACCGTAGAGGAAAAATAATAGCTCTATAAATTAAGATGTTGACGGTTTTCGTGGATAAATTTGTGAATTTTTACTATGAAGGAAATACGACTCTTCCTTGAGTCAAAATCCCTGACAACTTAGGGTGATAGATAAAGGTCTTACGCAGCATGACATAATTTTCGATTTAAGCTATTTAAATTAATTTTTATGATCAAAACCCACTGAGATTTACTTACAAAACTAAACCTTGCTATGTTTGGTTAATCATGCGTTAATGAATGTCTGGTTTGTAACGAATTTATCTGAAGCAGTCGCTGTAATAATTTTATTCCTTGTTCCTGTTGAGATTTCCTTGTTAGCTTTTCTCTCTGATAATTTTTTTTCGGACCATTCTGCCCAAGGGCTTACTCAATAAAGGTAATGTTTATGTCTAATAAAATGACTGGTTTAGTTAAATGGTTTAATCCTGAAAAAGGTTTTGGTTTTATCACTCCAAAAGATGGTAGTAAAGATGTGTTTGTTCACTTCTCTGCTATCCAGAGTAATGATTTCAAGACGTTGAATGAGAATCAGGAAGTTGAATTTAGTGTTGAACAGGGACCTAAAGGCCCCACGGCAGTTAATGTCGTGGCTGTATAAGGTAACTGTTATTACTAATAATATTCACTTCAGATGTCCGTGTTGCCACGGATCTCAGTACCGAACGTCAAACTTTGATGTTACTGAAAAAAATCCTTTCGGAGCAAAATGTATTTTTTGCAAATCAACAATGATCACATTTGATAATATTGCATTGTACATTCGTTCTGGTCAGTCTTCGTTAGAATTCAGAAAATAAATTTCAGGCTCCTTATGGAGCCTTTTTTGTATGCTGAACCGACAATCTCTGTAAGAGACATCACGGTAAAATTATGAAAAAAGTCATCGTTTTTTTTAATGCAGAACCTGCAGTTGTTGTAACCGTAATGAAAGGTATTACTACGATAATGCGTGAGTTTCCCAATGGGGAAAAAGCACACCTACCCGTGATGTCAGCGGGATTTCCATCTCTGACAGGAGACCATAAAATAGTTTATGTAGCCTCTGATCGTGATGTCAGTTCAGAAGAGATCCTCGAGGCAGCCTCGAAGCTTTTGAAATGAGATCTGGTTGTTTCGTGACCGACCCGGATTTTAGTACAGTGGTTTGTGTGGTCGCGAGCTCTTTTGTATGAAGATTGTACTGCAAACTATTGATAATTGAGTCTTTCTATTCTATCTTTTAAACATATCAGCGCTTATACAAGTGCTCTACGGGGAATGTAACATGCTTGGCGTTGATACGTTAGAGATCAAGAGAGGTAAACAATGAACGTCGAAGATTTAAAAAGAAAAACTGAAGCGGATATTTCTGAATTCATCACAAAAAAAATTATTGAACTCAAAAAAAAGACAGGAAAAGAAGTTTCCGATATCCAGTTTAATGCTCGTGAAAAAATGACTGGGCTTGAAAGCTATGATATTAAAATCACATTAATCTAATTGTTATAAGACTCAGTTCGAGTGAAAAAGCATTATCTTGAAAGGTAATGCTTTTTTATTTCTGTCATAAAATTTAGAACGTTGTCAAAGCCTTCACTTCTAACCATAGATTTTCTGCTTACCTTTTAACGGGTCCTCCTTGACGATTCTGACCATCGAGGGGCAGCAGCGGCGCGGGATTTGGAGCATTTTTGATTCCTCATGCAACCATTTCAGCATTTGATGCTGATGACGGAACACTATCTCCGAATACACTGGGTTGGTTGCATTCTCTGATTCAAAAGAACACGGTGTGCTTCAACTTGACTGAGCAGGCATTACAGCAGACATTCACTGAGTGCCTGCTGTAATGTTAAACATTAAAATTTGTATTTATTTCTTATAGTTACAATCAGGGATCATCCTCAAAAGAGTGTTATCTTTCTGGACGTAGTGATGGAATAACGCTGCACCAGCATGCGCTGCGATTAAAAAATATCCGATGTTTGCCAGTGTTTCGTGAGTATCTTTGATAAGTGATTTTGTTTCCCCGTCAGGAGTAACGAACGATGCAACGTTAAAACCTAAGAAACTCCAGTCCTTTCCACCGTAAGCCATAATTGCAATACCTAATAATGGTAGAGCCAAAAAAGAAATGTACAGCAGGATATGCATTATTTTAGCAGCCATCATCTGCCAGGCTGGTGGGGGGGGAGTGATAGCTGGATCATGATACTTATGTTTAATAATTAATCGTATTATCATTAAAAACCAGACAAACACCCCAACATTGTAATGTGTTTCTTTCATGAGAAGGTAGGTGTTACTGCCTTTGGGAAACCAGCCACGAAGCTCCATAGCTGCATAGGTTATCGCTATTAATATCAGGGTTAGCCAGTGTAAGCGAATCTGAAGTTTTGAGAATTTGACCATTATTCTTGCCTCAAACGGTGTATTACATCGACCATAAATCATGAAGCTTAACAAATCCTTATTTTTGTTGAGAGATTAAGAGTTTGTTATTCCAGCGATCTCACTTGAATGTTTTGATAATAATTCTCATTTTTATTTCTTTCTGATAATCCTTGATGTTACGGGGCAAGAACCGCGCAGATTCTCGCTATTTATGAGAACTTTCAATCAACTACTGGTTCATTTTTACTTTCCGCCTATTACACAATTTGTATCCAACAAACAGGACTATGCCGATGCCAGCACGTGCTAAACGCCCATGCCGACACAAAGGGTGTGCGGCAATCACCAACGATGTCAGCGGATATTGTGACCAACACCGAAAGCAGCATGCTGGTGACGGCTGGCGGAATTATCAGTCAGGAAAGAGCAGACAAGAACGTGGATATGGGCGGCTCTGGGAAATTAAACGAGCGCGTATCCTTCAGCGTGATAAATACCTGTGTCAGAACCATCGCCGGCAGAAGATAGCGAAGAAAGCGGAAAGCGTTGACCACATCATTCCAAAAGCTCATGGCGGTACTGATGACGATTCCAACCTTGAGTCGTTGTGCTGGGAATGCCACAGAGCAAAGACAGCAAGAGATCGTATTCGATGAGTTATGCCCATTACATATACTGTGGGCTGAGTGGCTATTTTTCGAATTCCTGTTCGCACAATGCGAGCAGTTGTAGTCGCCGCAATCTGAATTACGATTTTCATCTCGATTAAATCAGACGGATGTCTGGGGAAGGGGGGATCAAATCCCTGACTCCTTTCGCACTTCAGGACTGCCCGCTTCCTCGTATTTTTATACCCGCGAAAAATGAAATTTAACCAGGAGTGTCGCTTATGGCTGGAACGGCGGGGCGTTCCGGGCGTCGCCCCAAGCCAACGGCGCGCAAGGAGCTGGCAGGGAACCCCGGCAAACGAGCCCTGAATAAAGAGGAACCTGTATTCACTCCGATTAAAGGTGTGGCACCACCTGACTGGTTTTCTGAGGATGATGGTCTGCCAATGGCGGCCGTCATGTGGGAACTGACCACGAAAGAATTATGTGGACAGGGATTACTGTGTGTTACCGATCTTGCCGTACTTGAGCGCTGGTGTGTTGCATATGAGTTCTGGCGCAGGGCGGTTAAAAATATCGCCAGAGAAGGGCTGACTATCACTGGTGCTATGGGGGGGAAGATAAAAAACCCTGAGCTAACCGCAAAGAAAGAGCAGGAATCGGAGATGAGCTCTACCGGCTCCATGCTTGGCCTTGATCCCAGCAGTCGACAACGCCTAATCGGCCTTGCCGGACAGAAGAAAACCTCTAACCCATTCCTGAAGATGATCAACTCATGAGCCGGAAATCGTACCCCAACGTAAACGCCGCGAATCAATATGCCCGCAACGTTGTGCGGGGGAAAATTCCGGCGTGCCAGTTTGTCATTCAGGCCTGCCAGCGTCATATCGATGACATGGCGGCTGAAAAGAGTAAGAAATTTCGTTACCGCTTCGATAAAGACATGGCAGAAAAGGCCGCGAAATTTATCCAGTTGTTGCCACATACAAAAGGAGAATGGGCATTCAAGCGGATGCCGATCACTCTGGAGGCATGGCAACTGTTTATTGTGTGCTGCGCCTTTGGCTGGGTCCAGAAAGGGTCGAAGCTTCGACGATTTCGCGAGGTTTACACGGAGATACCGCGTAAAAATGGGAAATCAGCTATTTCGGCAGGTGTGGCGCTGTACTGTTTTACCTGTGATAACGAGTTTGGCGCTGAAGTATATTCCGGGGCCACAACTGAAAAACAGGCGTGGGAAGTATTCAGACCAGCTCGTCTGATGTGTAAGCGCACCCCGCTGCTGGTGGAAGCGTTCGGGATTGAAGTTAATGCGTCCAACCTGAACCGGCCAGAAGATGGCGCGCGTTTTGAGCCGCTGATTGGTAACCCTGGGGACGGCGCTTCACCGCACTGTGCGATTGTTGACGAGTACCACGAACATCCCACAGATTCGCTCTACACCACTATGCTGACGGGTATGGGGGCGCGGCGACAACCACTAATGTGGGCGATCACGACGGCGGGTTACAACATTGAGGGTCCATGCTACGACAAACGGCGTGAAGTGATTGAGATGCTGAACGGCACAGTACCGAATGAGGAATTGTTCGGCGTGATATACACCGTCGACGAGGGGGATGACTGGACCGATCCTAAAGTGCTGGAAAAAGCTAACCCGAATATGGGCGTGTCGGTCTATCGTGACTTTCTCCTCAGCCAGCAACAGAGAGCTATTAATAACGCCCGTCAGGCTGGTGTATTTAAAACTAAACACCTCAACATCTGGGTTGCAGCCCGTGCCGCTTTCTACAACCTGGTTTCCTGGCAGAACTGTGAGGATAAGACACTTACGCTGGAGCAATTCGAAGGACAGCCATGTGTTCTGTCTTTTGACCTGGCGCGCAAGCTGGATATGAACAGTATGGCGCGGTTGTTCACCAGGGAAATTGACGGCAAGACACATTACTACAGCGTTGCTCCCCGCTTCTGGGTTCCCTACGACGCAGTATTCAGCGTTGAAAAGAACGAAGATCGTCGTACTGCGGAGCGATTTCAGAAATGGGTTGAAATGGGACTGCTTACAGTTACTGATGGCGCTGAAGTTGATTACCGCTACATCCTTGAAGAGGCCAAGGCGGCAAACAAGCTCAACCCAGTCAGTGAGTCACCGATTGACCCGTTCGGCGCGACGGGGCTTTCACATGATCTGGCTGATGAAAGCCTTAATCCGATCACTATCGTTCAGAACTACACCAATATGTCTGATCCGACGAAGGAGCTGGAAGCCGCCATTGAGTCAGGCCGCTTTCATCACGACGGGAACCCGATTATGAGCTGGTGTATCAGCAACGTCGTCGGGAAGTATTTGCCCGGTAATGACGATGTGGTTAAACCCATCAAAGAGCAGAATGAAAACAAAATCGATGGCGCGGTTTCGCTGATTATGGCAATCGGACGGGCAATGTTGAATAGCCGGGCGAGTAATTCATCCGTTTACGACGAGGAAGATGTAGCATGCTAATGACGTTTTTAAGTTTTTTTATCGGCCTCGCCGGAGCCGCATTACTGTCTGCCGGTGCCTGGCTTATTTCACCTGCAGCCGGGCTTATTACTGGCGGTTCAATCTGCCTGCTGTGGTCATTTTTAATCGCGAAATCAATGTCTGCCAGCGTAATTAAATCAGGGGGTGAATAATGTTCATTCCCCAGATGTTTCGGGGTAAATCTCAGTCTGGTGGTAGTTTCTGGCAGGCGATGCTGGGTGGTGTGAGTTCCAGCCAGAGCAAGGCGGGGATCATTATCACTTCTGAAACCGCAATGGCGTTATCGGCGGTCCGGGCATGTGTAACGCTTCTGGCAGAATCGGTGGCGCAGCTGCCGTGTGAACTTTACAGGCGAGGCGCTAACGGAGGCCGTGAACGGGCGACTGACCACCCTGTTTATGATCTGATTCATTCCCAGCCCAACAAAAAAGACACTTCATTTGAATACTTTGAACAGCAGCAGGGCCTGCTTGGTCTGGAGGGGAATTGCTACTCGATCATCGACAGGGACGGGAAAGGTTATCCCCGCGAATTAATCCCGGTTAATCCCCAAAAGGTCATTGTCCTGAAAGGCCCGGATGGGATGCCATATTATGAACTACCCGAAATTGGCGAAACGTTGCCAATGCGCATGATGCATCATGTGAAGGTCTTCTCACTGGATGGCTATATCGGCAGTTCCCCAATCCAGACGAACGCGGATGTTCTTGGGCTAAACCTCGCCGTGGAAGAGCATGCTTCTCAGGTCTTTCGCCGTGGTACAACGATGAGCGGCGTTATTGAGCGTCCAAAAGACGCTCCGACGATCAAAAGTCAGGATGCTATCGACCGCCTGCTGGCAAAGTGGACGGACAGATATTCCGGCGTCAGAAACGCCTTCTCGGTTGCATTGCTTCAGGAAGGGATGAGCTACAAGCAGTTATCTCAGGACAATGAGAAAGCGCAGCTGTTGCAGTCCCGTCAATGGGGCGTGGAGGAAGTGTGCCGACTCTATAAAATCCCGCCTCATATGGTGCAGATGCTGGCGAAAGCCACAAATAACAACATTGAGCACCAGGGGCTGCAGTTTGTGATGTACACGCTGTTGGCCTGGCTGAAGCGTCATGAAGGCGCATTAATGCGCGATCTGCTTTTACCCAGCGAGCGCGGTGATCTGTACATTGAATTCAATGTTTCTGGCCTGCTGCGCGGGGATCAGAAGTCACGCTATGAATCTTATGCACTAGGCCGCCAGTGGGGCTGGTTATCGGTTAACGACATTCGCCGCATGGAGAACCTTCCACCCATCGCCGGAGGGGACAAATACCTGACGCCTCTGAATATGGTCGACAGTAAACAAATCTTACCTGGCGATAACACGCCAACAGCAAAACAACTGGCAGAAATCAACTCTATTCTGTCCAGAAACTGAATATCACCCGCAGCGCGGGCTGACCTGGTAAACATCATGACAAAAAATTTAATTAATCTGCCGCACCTGGCGGCTATGGTCTTTGGTGTTCCACATTACGTGACACGACAGACAATGGATTCTGTAAAAGCTGTGCTAGTTCCCCGTATTCAGGGATTATCAGAAGAGGCTGGAATTCACATGACGCAGGAGCCTGATAACAATCAGGCGCCAGATTTGGTTCAACCAGCTGGTGGAATGGCAGTTATTCCTGTTCACGGCATTCTGGTTCCGCGTCGTGGGCAAATTACTGCAATATGTTCTGAACTTACCAGCTATGAGCGCATACGTAGCCAGGTGCATGCTGCATTAAATGACCCTTCCATCAGTGAAATTGTGCTGGATATAAATTCTGGTGGTGGTGCGGCGGTTGGATGCAAGGAACTGGCCGATTATATTTTCCAGTCACGTCAAACTAAGCCTATTACTGCAATTGTGAACTACAGCGCCTATTCTGCGGCTTACTTTATCGCTTCGGCCTGCAGCAAAATTGTAGTTAGCCAGACCAGTGGAGTCGGCTCGATTGGAGTGATCATGGAACACCTGGATACTTCCAGGATGGAAGAACAAATGGGGTTAACATTCACCACGATTTTTCGGGGAGATAATAAAAATAACGGTACACAACATGAACCACTGAGTGAAGACGCTCGGGGAATGTTCCAGAGGATGATTGACGATATGTATGAGACGTTTATTACCTCTGTAGCGGAATACCGGAATCTTGCCCCTCAGACGGTGATTAACACGCAGGCCGGAATCTATTTCGGCGCTGATGCCATTTCTGCTGGTCTTGCCGATGAGGTTTCGGATCCTCAGTCCGCGATTAATGCCATTGCGGCAAAGTACAAACAACCTCAAAAAACCACTTCCATAAAGTTGCAGGCAGCCGCGATGGACCTGCAAACCAGAATGTAACCCGGCCCTAACGCGTCATTACCAGAAAGCAGCCTGTTGGCTGCTTTTTTTTATGCCAAAAAGAGAGAAAAAACATGGATCATATTGAAGAATTGCGTCGTGAACGTGCGGGTATTAATCAGAAGGTTCAGGTACTGGCGGCAGTAGAAACTGGTGGCGGTACGCTGACAGCGGAGCAGTTAACCGAATTTGACAGCCTGCAGCAGCAGTTCACAGATATCAGCGCCAAGATTGAGCGTCTGGAAGCGGCTGAACGTGCGGCAGCGCTTGTCGCCAAACCGGTTAAAGGCACACAGCAGGCTCCAGGTATCAGCATTAAGGCTGAGCCAAAGCAATATACCGGCGCAGGAATGACCCGTCTGGTGATGTCGATTGCGGCAGCACAGGGTAACGTCCAGGATGCTGCTAAATTTGCAGCTGAAGAACTGAATGACCAGTCTGTCTCGATGGCCATCAACACTGCCGCCGCGTCAGGCGGTGTTCTTATTCCGCAAAACCTGCACAGCGAGGTGATCGAACTGCTGCGCGATCGCACCATCGTTCGTAAGCTGGGCGCGCGCTCCATTCCGCTGCCGAACGGCAATATGGCGCTGCCGCGTCTGGCAGGTGGTGCGACGGCGAGCTACACCGGGGAAGGCAAGGATGCGAAAACATCAGAAGCGCGCTTCGATGATGTGAAACTCACTGCGAAAACCATGATTGCAATGGTGCCAATCTCCAACCAGCTGATTGGTCGTGCTGGCTACAACGTGGAGCAGCTGGTCCTGCAGGATATTCTGACCGCGATCTCTGTTCGTGAAGATAAAGCCTTTATGCGCGATGACGGTACCGGTGATACGCCTGTCGGTATGAAAGCGCGGGCAACTGAGTGGAGCCGTCTGCTGCCGTGGGAAGCTGCTGCAGAGGTTAATCTGAATACGATTGATGCGTATCTCGACAGCATCATCCTGATGGCTATGGACGGGAACAGCAACATGATCAGCTGCGGCTGGGGCATGTCGAACCGTACCTACATGAAACTGTTCGGTCTGCGCGACGGTAACGGTAACAAGGTCTACCCGGAAATGGCCCAGGGGATGTTGAAGGGATTTCAGATTCAGCGTACCAGCGCTATCCCGGCAAATCTCGGTGACGCTGGCAAAGAGTCAGAAATTTACTTCGCTGACTTTAATGACGTGGTTATCGGTGAAGACGGCAACATGAAGGTGTCGTTCTCGCAGGAAGCCTCCTACCAGGACGGGGATGGCAATCTGGTTTCCGCATTCTCCCGTAACCAGTCGTTGATCCGTGTGGTGACGGAGCACGATATTGGCTTCCGTCATCCGGAAGGTCTTGTTCTCGGGACAAAAGTACTGTTTTAACCTGTCCTGCACTCTGTGCGACCACGATCGCACAGAGTAAAAGCACGTAATCCCCCAGGCCCGCAGCAGCGGGTTTTTTCTTTTCAGGAGCAAAACGATGACAACGAAAGCGGCAAAAGCAGCGGCAGCGGCGGCTGCTGCCGGGGATGTGAAAAAGCCGGATGAACTGACGCCGGAAAATACAGTGGACGGGAATGACGGTCAGAATACTGCAGCGGGTTCAGGTGATGCCGGTGTTGATCTGACCGGAAGTGAAACAAACGGGGCCACGGGCCTGAAGGGAGTAGAAGTGACGCGGAAAGCGGTTTTTTTCCTGGGACCCTATCATCGTTATTCACGCGGTGATACGGCCTGTTTTGATGCTGAGTACGCAGAAAAACTGGTTGAACGCCATATTGCGGTATGGCCAGAAGATGCGGAAAAGGCGCTGAGTCCCCGCAAGGGAGCCGATGACCATGATACTGACATTGGATGATGTGAAAACCCAGCTCCGTCTGGAGCCGGATTTCACGGAGCATGACGACATGCTCACTAAAATGGTGGCGGCAGCGCAGAAGAGTATTGAGCGTGACTACTACTGCAAACTGGTGGGAAGCGATGACGAACTGCAGGCGCTGCCGGAAGGGGTACGCGGTTTTGTGGCGGATGAAGATATCCAACTGGCCATGCAGTATCTGGTCGGGGATGCGTATCTGAATGGTTTCACTGGTCAGTGGCTGGAGACGGCTGCGGTCCGGCACCTTCTTTTCCCGTTGCAGGAGAACACGGTATGAGCCTGAAGCCGGAAGAAATGACCTGCCGTCTTTCGATTGGGTATATGCAATCCGGCCGGGGGCCGCTGGGTGAACATCTGCCGGAACAACTGGTCGCGACCGGGAAAGCCTGGGCGAAGCGCGAGCTGGTATCGGGCAGAAAGGTCCGCACACTGGATCAACAGCAGGTTGTTGAAACGTGTCTTTTTACCACTCATCCGAACCTGAATATTGATATCGACTGGAAAATAACGACGTCTGACCGGGTTTATACCGTTCGTAACGTCGAACGTCTTGCGGACCGCATCATCATCACAGGGGAGGCAGACGCACGTCATGATCGAGCTGGCATTAAAGACAGCACTTGAACGCCTGACCGGGCTGGATGTTTATCCTCTGCTCCTGCCTGATGAGCTGCAGGAGGGGATTACTTACCAGTGTATTTCCGATCCGGAGCTGTACGCCGGACTGTTGCGCACAGGTCTGATTGCGGGCCGCTTCCAGATAGCGATTCATCTGCTTAATGACTACACCCGCCTGTTACAGCTGGATAAGAAAATCAGCGCGGAATGGACCGCTATCGTGCATGGCCAGCTGGAGGGTTTTCCCGTGCAGAATGTGGTCCGTGGTGGAATACAGCAGAGTAAAACGGTACTGACCAGCGGCAATATTCAGTACCGGCTCGTGCGGGATTTTACCTTTCACTACCGGGAAGCTTCACAATGATCACTATGGACGTAAAAGGGCTGGACGAGCTGGAGCGGCAGCTTACCGCGCTCGGTGAAAAGGTCGGCATGAAGGTGTTACGTGATGCAGGGCGTGAGGCGCTGAAAGTGGTTGAAGAAGACATGAAACAACATGCCGGCTTCGACGATGCGTCCTCTGCAGAGCATATGCGTGATTCCATCAAAATTCGTTCATCCACCCGGAAAGGTCGCGGAAATACGGTGGTCATCCTTCGGGTTGGCCCCAGCAAGAAGCATTACATGAAAGCGCTGGCCCAGGAGTTCGGTACGGTGAAACAGGTTGCCGATCCGTTCATACGTCCGGCGCTGGATTACAACGTCCGGCAGGTTCTGCGCATTCTGACCGTAGAAATCCGCAATGGCATTCAGAACAGGTAGCAACCGCTGCCCACTATTTAAGAGAGAATCATTATGGCTGATGAAAATAACACGCCAAAATCATCCCCTGAGTACGCAATGCTTCCTGCCGGGACGGTGGTGAAGTTTGGGGAGGTAGGAGCCGCTGTAGCGGCGTTGAAACCGCTGATTAACTGCAAGGCGCTGGGCGCGACAGGTCAGACGGGAGGATTTGTCGACTGTACCACCCTGCTGGACAAGAGTAAGCAGTCGGTGTCAGACCTGCCGGAAGGGCCGGAGAAATCGCTGGGCTTCATTGACGACCCGGAAAACGAAGATTTCACCGCATTCCTCAATGCAGCGGAACAGCGTAAGACCGTTCAGTTTTATATTGAGCTGCCGAACAAACGAACGGCCTCAATGATCCTTGCGCTTTCAGGCTGGCAGATGAACGAAATCACCGCCCCTGCCAGTGAAGTTATCCAGATTACGGTGCAGGGTAAGCAAAACAACATTAAATGGGGGATCGCCGCCCCGGCGCCAGATGCCGGAGCGTAATCCGTTTCCCGTTACACACCGCCTCCGGGCGGTTTTTTTTCGTCTGAAAAACAGGATACACCATGTCTGAATTTAGCCTCTCCGCACTGAAAAATGCACTGCTCAAAACGAAATTCATGCCTACTGAAACTGAAATTTTAGGCACAAAGGTTTACCTGCGTCGGCTGACGGCGGCTGAGCTTATTGATCATGAAGATGCACTCATCGAGGCACAGACCTCTGGCAATGCCCGCATGGCGTCTGAGCTGAGCGTACAGATTGTTATCGACAGTCTGGTTCAACCTGACGGCTCGCCGATTAAAGCCAAAGACAAACCCACGGCGAAGGAGCTGCTGGCGGCACACGATAACGTTGTGCTTCTGGATGCCATCGACAAAGTGAAAAAGCACGCCATCGGTAAGCTGGAAACCGCCGAAAAAAACTGAGTGACTCGCCCTGGCTGGAGCTGATTTTCTGGCTGGCCGACCGCTGGGGCGAGCCTGACCCGTCAAAAATTGCGGCGCTTCCGGCTGACACGCTTTTCCACTGGCGTGCTTTCTTCCTCAAACAGGGCATTTTCAAAAAGCCTTCGCCAGAAGGTTCTGACAATAACCCGCCCCCTGTTAAATCCACCACCGCCGCTGTGAATCCGAGTCTGGATGCGCAGTGTGCGGCAGTCATGAAGGTATTAATGTAATGGGTGACGTTGCCTCTCTTGCCGTTGGGCTGCATCTGAATGCAGCGAACTTTAAATCGCAGCTGATGAGCGCCTACGGCAGCGCTGAGAGTCAGTCACGCCAGTTTAACCGCAATGCCCGGGCTGATGCGAAAAAGACGGAGGATGCCTATAAGCGTGTTTCTGCTTCGGTATCAGGGCTGGCTGGCAGGCTGGCAGGTTTTGCCGGGGCGGGGTTATCGCTGGGCACCATTATCAGCACCACGCGGCAGTACAGCCAGTCGTTGTCGGATTTGCAGGCTATCACCGGTGCCACCAGTGCGCAGATGAAACTGTACGATCAGGCGGCGCAGGAAATGGGCCGCTCAACGGAATACAGCGCATCACAGGCCGCCGAGGCCATTAAACTGATGGCTTCGGCAAAGCCTGAACTGCTGAGCACCTCTGCGGGGCTGACAGCGGCGACCAAAAGCGCGTTAACGCTGGCCCAGGCGGCAGGGACGACGCTTCCGGATGCCACCCGAACGCTGGCCCTGTCATTAAACCAGTTTGGGGCGGGAGCCAGTGAAGCGGACCGGTATATCAACGTGCTGGCTGCTGGCGCGAAATTTGGCTCATCGGAGATAGCCGATACTGCTGCCGCGATTAAAAATGGCGGGGTGGCAGCGGCACAGGCTGGCGTGGGTTTTGAAACCCTCAATGCCGCCATACAGGTACTGGCAGAGCGCGAAGTGAAAGGTGGCGAAGCCGGGACCGCGCTGCGTAACGTGATCCTGAATCTGGAGAAGGGAACCGATAAGACCCTGAAGCCTTCTGTTGTCGGGCTGAGCCAGGCGCTGGAGAACCTGGCGGGAAAAAACCTGTCAACCAGGCAGGCCGTGAAGCTGTTCGGGGTGGAAAACCTCAGCGCGGCATCCATCCTGGTGCAGAACCGCGATAAGGTGGAGTCGCTGACTGCCGCCCTGACCGGTACGCAGACCGCGCATGAGCAGGCCGAAATCAGGGTAAATAACCTGAACGGCGATCTTCTCAGCCTGACTTCTGCTTTTGAAGGTCTGATTATTAAGGTAGGACAGAGCGGAAACGGCCCGCTGCGCAGTGGTGTTCAGACCGTTACCGATGCCATTAATGGCCTGACGGATAATTTTAATACGGTCGCCAACGTTGCGCTGTATACACTGATTCCTGTTCTGGCGACAAAACTGACGGCAGGTATCAGGGGGAACATCGGTGCCTGGGTTGAGCAGCAGCAGGCAGTCAGGGCCAGCGCGATGGCGCAGGCCGATATGGCGCGAAAAACGCTGGAAAGTACCGCCGCCACGCTGGCACAGAATAACGCAGAATTCGGGCGTTATCGGGAAATGGAGAAAAGCGCCAGACAATTTGGCCTTAACGTGAGTTACCAGAGCGAGTTTAACCGCTTAATCCGCCAGGAAACCGAGCAGACACTGCTTTCCACCCAGGCAAAGAGCCAGCTGAATGCTGCCAATAAACAGCTTTCAGTTTCAGCCCGCGCGGCCTCTGCAGCAGTAGGTATGGCCAGAGGGGCGCTGGCACTGGTGGGCGGTCCAGTGGGCGCAGCGATGCTGGCCGGTTCGGCGCTGCTCTATTTCCATAATCAGGCGAAGAATGCCCGTCAGTCAGCGATTGACCTGAAAAATGCTGTTGTTGAAACGAATGAAGAGCTAAAAAAACTGTCGCTTAACCAGCTCAACGTGAAGCAGCTGGACATTGATGAACAGTTTGAGAATCAGGCTATTCAGCGAAATAAACTGATTAAAGAAATTCAGGATGCGGAAAGCCGTATTGATGGATTGAGTGGCTTCGATCCGTTCGGACAACTTAAAGGCGTACAGAACGATAAAACCCGCTACAAAGGGGATCTGGATGCCGTTGAGCAGGGGTTAAAACTCCTCAAAGAACGGCAAAAAATTGTCAGAGAGGCTATAGAACAGGCTAAATCAGGGAAAACCGATCCCACACCGAAGCCGGATAAACCAGGGAATGAAACAGGGAGTGATAAACCTGATACCCCCTGGACCGGGGAAGGCGGGGATACTGGTAAGGGGCAAAAGTCGAAGGTTAACCAGTATGAGCAACTGCGGCGTGAAATCGAAGCGGCGCATGCCTCCAGTCTCGGACGTATCAACCTGCAGGAGCAAGAAAGCGCCAGAAAACTTCTTGAAGCCGCCCGCGCTGACGGAGCCAGCGAGGCTGATATTCAGAAGACGCTGCTGCTGAATGCTGAAAACTATCAGAAACAGCGCCTCGAACTGGCAGAACAGTATGCGCCAGCCAGAGCAACTCTTACGAAAGAGCGTGAAGCGAGCCAGGAGCTGAAGTCGCTCCTGAATGCCCGTATTCTGGATGAAAAGGAATACCAGACGGCCAGAATCACGCTGGCACAAAGTACGGCCCGCGAACTGTTACAGGCACAGGCAGCGGCAATGTCTGCCCCTCTGATTGATATCGCCGGGACGGTTGATCCGCTGGCAGAACTGCGCAATCAACTGGCCGAGCGTCAGTCACTGCTGCAGGCGTTTTACCAGAACGATGCGATCAACAAAGAGCAGTACGAACTGTTGAAGCAAAAGGCGGATAAAGATTCCGCTGATGCGCAGTACCAGACGGCGGTGGAGCTTTATAAGTCGCAGGGAAACCTGAACAGCCTCGCCATTGGCCTGATGGAAACCACCCAGGAGCGAACCTCCAACATGCTGACCGGCATGCTGAATGGTACACAGACACTCCGGGACGGGATGATTGGGTTATTTTCCTCCCTGACACAGTCGGTGATTAAAAACCTTGTCGATATGGCAGCGCAGGCGCTGATTACCAACACCATCCTGAAATCCATCATGGGTATCGGCGGCAGTCTTTTTGGCGGCGCAGCCACCGCGAGCACCGGCACGGCCATCAGCAGTTTTGGTAGCAGTTTTAGTTTTAATGCGAAGGGCGGTGTTTATGACTCACCTTCATTAAGTGCCTACAGCAACGGCATCTATGACAGCCCGACCCTGTTTGCTTTTGCAAAGGGGGCTGGCGTGTTTGGTGAGGCTGGTCCGGAAGCCATTATGCCTCTGGCGAAAACGACTGACGGTACGCTGGGTGTCAGGGCGCTGGGTGACCCGGGTTCCTCTGGTGGTGGTATGAATGGGGGGATTGCTTATTCACCTGTGTATCACATTGCCATTCAGAATGACGGGCAAAACGGGGAGATAGGGCCGCAGGCATCGCAGATGCTGGTCAAAATGATCGATACGCGTGTCATGAGTATCCTGAGAACTCAGGGCCGTGATGGCGGCATGCTGGCGGGAGGATAAGTGAAAACCTTTCATTGGGCACCCAGGGAGGGGATGCCGTCTTCTGTTTCCCCTTCGGTGACAACCATAAAATTTGGGGATGGCTATGAGCAACGTCGCCCGACCGGACTCAACCATCAGTTAATTAACTTCCAGCCTGTTTTCCGTATCACGTCGGACAATTCCCGCACCGCACTTGAAGCGTTTCTGGCCGAGCACGGAGGATATAAAGCCTTTCTGTGGCGACCGCCAAAATACAACCGCACGATAAAAGTTGTCTGCCGGGAGTGGTCTGTTACGGACAACGTCACGTATTCCGATTTCAGCTGTAAATTTGAGCAGGTCATTGCTTAAGGATCCTTATGCAGGATATTCCTCAGAACACCCTCAACGAAACCACGAAAACCGAACAGTCGGCCCGCATTGATTTGTGGGAAATCGACCTGACGGCCTTTGGTGGCCAGCGTTACTATTTTTCAAATGAAGCGAACGAGAAAGGCGAGCCGGTCACCTGGCAGGGCCGGAAGTATGACGTTTACCCGATACAGGGAACCGGGTTCGACCTGGTAGGGAAAGGGACTACCGCCCGCCCGACGCTGGCAGTGTCGAACCTGTTTGGCATGGTTACGGGACTTGCGGCAGATATGCAGAGCCTCGTCGGGGCCACGGTGGTAAGGCATGTTGTGTACGCCCGTTTTCTCGATGCGGTGAACTTTACAGGCGGCAACCCGGAGGCCGATCCGGAACAGGAAGTAGTCAGCCGCTGGGTGATTGAACAACTGTCAGAGCTGAAAGCCACCACGGCGACCTTTGTGCTGGCCACGCCGACCGAAACGGACGGCAGCGTGTTTCCGGCGCGGATCATGCTGGCTGATGTCTGCAACTGGACCTACCGTTCTGATGAGTGTGGGTATGCCGGGCCGCCTGTGGCGGATGAGTTTGATAAACCCACGACAGACCCGGCAAAAGATGCCTGCAGTAAATGCCGTACCGGCTGCGAGCTGCGTGATAACCTGCCGCGCATCGGCTGCTTCCTATCCATTAACCGTCTTTCCTGATGGGTATACCCATGAACAAAACACTCCTGGCGCATGCTGCTGTGTGTGCGCCGGCTGAATCGTGCGGCTGGGTGGTGAAGACGCCTGCCGGGGAGCGGTATTTTCCCTGCCAGAATCTTTCTGCCAAACCGACGATGTATTTTCGCATTGCGCCGGAGGATTACCTTCGGGCGCAGGCGGTAGGTGAGGTTGTCGCGCTGGTACACAGCCATCCCGATGGCCTGCCGTTTCTCAGCGATGTTGATCGCCGTCTGCAGGTACAGAGTGGCCTGCCGTGGTGGCTGGTCTGCGATGACCGGATATACAAATTTCGCTGCATGCCGTTCCTCACCGGGCGGGCATTTGAGCATGGTGTGACGGACTGTTACACCCTGTTCCGCGATGCGTACCATCTGGCCGGTATTGAGATGCCGGATTTTGCGCGGGGGGAGGACTGGTGGAAGCAGGGAGATAATCTGTATCTGGATAATCTGGAGGCGACCGGTTTTTACCGCGTGAATGCCGCAGAGGCACAGCCCGGAGACATTCTGATTTGTTGTTTTGGTTCATCGGTTGCCAATCATGCTGCGATTTACTGCGGCGATGGCGAGCTGCTGCACCATATTCCTGACCAGCTCAGTAAACGCGAGAGGTATTCTGACAAATGGCAACGCCGCACACACTCGATATGGCGACACCGGGCATGGCACGAGTCTGCCTTCACGGGGATTTACAACGATTTGGCCGCCGCTTCAGCCTCAGTATAAAAACAGGGGCCGAGGCCATTTACGCGCTGGCCATGCAGGTTCCGGGGTTCCGGCAGAAAATGAATGATGGCTGGTATCAGATACGCATCGTCGGTCAGGATGTGAATGAAACCAGCCTGTCAGCCCGTCTGCACGAGCTGCTGCCGGACGGGGCCATTATTCATATTGTCCCTCGCATGGCCGGGGCGAAATCCGGTGGTCTGTTCCAGGTGGTACTGGGAGCAGTGGCAATAGCCGCGTCCTTTTTTACAGCAGGGGCTTCACTGGCAGCCTGGGGAGCTGCGTTATCTGCCGGTGCTATTTCAGCATCCTCGGTTCTGTTTTCTATGGGGGCGGCCATGATGCTGGGTGGTGTGGCGCAGATGCTGACGCCGCAGGCAAAAATCCCCTCGTCCCGGCAGACCGATAACGGCAAACAGAACACCTATTTTTCGTCACTGGACAACATGGTGGCGCAGGGTAATGCCCTGCCGGTGTTATACGGTGAAATGCTGGTCGGCTCCCGCACGATCTCCCAGGAAATCAGCACACGGGATGAAGGTGGCGGGGGGCAGGTGGTGATCATCGGTCGCTGACTTACTGCAGCATATTTGTATTTACACAGAACCGCCTCCGGGCGGTTTTGTCGTTTCAGAGGGAACAGATTATGGGTAAGGGTGGTGGCAGCAGTAAAACGCCGCATGAGGCTCCTGACGACCTGAAATCCAGTCAGATGCTGACCGTTGTTGATGCCATCTGCGAGGGGCCGATTGAAGGCCCTGTGGACGGGCTGAAGAGTGTCAGAATTAACAAAACGCCGGTCCTCGACAGCGACGGTAACGCGATGGTTCACGGTGTCACCGTGGTTTACCGCGTGGGGGAGGATGAGCAGACCGCGATGGAGGGGTTCGAAGACTCCGGCGCGGAAACCCTGCTGGGTGTGGAGGTGAAGAAGTCAGAGCCGGTGACCCGCACGATTACCACTAAAACGCTGGACCGTCTGCGCTTTACCTTTGGTGTGCAGTCGCTGGTCAGTACCAGTACCAAAGGCGACCGCAACCCGACCAGCGTACAGATGCTGATCCAGTTTCGCCGGGATGGCCAGTGGCAGGTGGAGCGGGATATCACCATTACGGGGAAAACGACCACGCAGTTTCTGGCATCCGTGGTGATTGATGATTTACCGCCCCGACCGTTTGAAGTCCGCATGCTGCGCCTCACTGATGACAGCACGACAGACCTGCTGCAGAACAAAACGGTGTGGTCGGGCTATACCGAAATCATCGATGTGAAACAACGTTACCCGAATACCGCTGTTATCGGCGTAAAAGTGGACGCAGAGCAGTTCGGCAGCCAGCAGGTCACGCGAAACTATCTCCTGCGCGGGCGTATTGTGCCGGTGCCGTCAAATTACGATCCGTTAAAACGGACGTATACGGGACTCTGGGACGGGACGTTTAAACCCGCCTGGACAGATAATCCGGCCTGGTGTGTGCTGGATATGCTGACTCACCCGCGCTATGGCATGGGAAGCCGCATTGGTGTTGCCGATGTGGACAAGTGGGCGCTGTATGCCATTGCACAGTACTGTGATCAGCCTGTTCCTGACGGTTTTGGCGGGACTGAGCCGCGTATCACCTGCAATGCGTATCTGACGGACCAGCGTAAAGCGTGGGACGTGCTGGGGGACTTCTGTTCCCTGATGCGCTGCATGCCGGTCTGGAACGGCAGCACCCTGACGTTTGTGCAGGACAGGCCCGCCGATAAAGTCTGGACCTATACGCAGAGTAATGTGGTGATGCCCGCTGACGGTGCGCCGTTCATCTACAGCTTCAGCGCACTGAAAGAGCGACACAATGCCGCCGAGGTCCGTTACACCGACCCGAACAACGGCTGGGAAACATCCACCGAACTGGTGGAAAACGACGCTGCCATCCGTCGCTACGGTCGCAACGTTCTGAAGATGGATGCGTTCGCCTGTACCAGCCGTGGGCAGGCGCACCGCGCAGGACTGTGGGCCATCACCACCGAATTGCTGGAAACGCAGACGGTGGATTTCTCCGTGGGTGCCGAAGGGCTGCGACATGTTCCCGGCGATATCATTGAGGTCTGCGACAGTGATTATGTAGGCGTGACTGTGGGCGGACGAATCCTGTCGGTCGACAGCCTGACGCGCACGCTTACGCTGGACCGTGAGGTGGAGATACCGGCAGGCGGCAATGCGGTGCTGAACCTGGTGGGCAGCAATGGCCAGCCTGTTACCGTCGCAGTTACCGCACATCCGGCTCCGGACCGCGTGACCGTCAGCCAGTTACCCGATGGCGTGGCGGAGTACAGCGTGTGGGGGCTGAAACTGCCGGACCTGCGCCAGCGCCTGTTTCGCTGTGTGGCCATAAGGGAAAACGATGACGGAACGTATGCCATTACTGCCGTACAGCATGTTCCGGAGAAAGGATCCCTCGTGGACAACGGGGCGACGTTTGATCCGTTGCCGGACACCGGTATCACGAACACGCCGCCTGCTGTGCAGCACCTGACCACAGAGATTCTGGCAGAGGATGGTCAGTATCAGGCGCGGGCACGATGGGATACGCCGCGTGTGGTGAAGGGGGGGAACTTTTCCCTGCGCCTGACGGTGAAAGCGGAAGATAACAGCGACCGGCTGGCCAGCAGCCTGACCCTGCCCGAAACGGAGCATACTTTCCGTAACCTGACGCCGGGACGTTACACCCTGACGGTACGGGCGGTGAACAGTCAGGGCCAGCAGGGTGACCCTGCCAGCACGGATTTCAGCATCGCCGCACCCGCAGTACCGTCTTATGTTGATCTGACACCCGGCTATTTCCAGATAACCGCCACCCCGCGCCAGGCGGTATATGACCCCACAGTGCAGTATGAGTTCTGGTTTACGGATACGCAGATTGCCGATATCCGCCAGGTGGAAACCGATGCGCGTTATCTCGGCACCGCGCTGTACTGGATTGCGGCCAGCAGCAGTATCAAACCCGGCAAGGATTATTACTTTTATATCCGGGCCGTGAACCAGGTCGGGAAATCGGCGTTCGTGGAGGCTAAAGGGCAGGCCAGCAACGACGCGGCGGGCTACCTGGATTTCTTCAAAGGGAAAATCACCGAAAGCCACCTGGGTAAAGATCTGCTGGAGAAGGTGGAGCTTACGGAAGATAACGCCAGCCGGCTGGATCAGTTTTCGGAAGAATGGCAGGACGCGAACGGCAAATGGAATGCCATGTGGGGTGTGAAGATAGAGCAGACCAAAGACGGGAAGCACTATGTGGCTGGTCTGGGCCTAAGCATGGAAGACACGGAAGAAGGGAAGGTAAGCCAGTTCCTGGTGGCAGCAAACCGTATCGCGTTTATCGACCCCGCAAACGGCACTGAGACCCCGATGTTTGTGGCTCAGGGTAATCAGATATTTATGAACGAGGTCTTCCTCAAATATCTGACGGCTCCCACTATCACCAGTGGCGGGAACCCGCCGACCTTTATGCTGACACCTGACGGAAAACTGACTGCCCGTAATGCGGATATCAGCGGTCATATTAGTGCGAATTCTGGTGCTCTAAACAATGTGACGATAGCGGAAAACTGCACCATAAAGGGGACGCTCCGGGCCGAGCGTATTCTTGGGGATATTGTTAAGGCAGCGGGCAGGGAGTTTCCTTACTTCATAACCAGTAACGGTGAAAAACGGTACGCCAACGGGACACTGACAGTCGTGATTGAAGATGACCAGTCTTTTGACCGACAGGTTTCCATTCCTGGGATTACCTTTCAGGGTGCAGCGTATGACAGCCAGACCAGTAATGACGTATGGGATGACTGTACGCTGACTGTCAGGAAAAATGGGGTGGAGTTATACAAGCAGACAAGCAGAGGTGTACCGGCCGTTTTTACGCGAACACTGGATATGCCTGCCGGGAGTGGGCGGATGATGCTGAGTTTCAGTGTCAGTACACACGGTAACAGCAGCGGCTATCCATATTCCCGAATCAGTGACCTGCTGGTTATTGTGACGAAAAAGTCATCAGCCGGAATAACAATCAGTTAATAACAGAAACCGCCTCTGGGTGGTTTTTTTTATGGAGGTACTATGCCGGTACTCATATCAGGCATTCTCAGAGATGGTGCGGGAAACCCTGTACAGGACTGCACTATTCAACTGAGTGCTAAGCAAACCAGCGCGACCGTTGTTGTGGAGGTGACTTCATCCACTCCTACAGGAACTGACGGTCACTACAGCATTGAGGCTGAGCCGGGTTATTACAGTGTGTCACTGTTGCGGGAAGGTTTTCCTCCCTCAGTGGCCGGCGATATTTATGTGGCCCCGACCGATGCGCCGGATACCCTGAATGCGTTTCTCGATGCGCCAAAGGATGCAGACCTGCGTCCGGAGGTGATGAAACGTTTTGAGGAAATGGTAAACCGCGTAGTGGATTTGAGCGGTGCAACAGAAAAGGATCGGGAACGCGTCGAACAGGCTGCACAGTCAGCAGCACAGAGCAATGATGCGGCAGCGTTGTCTGCAACGGCTGCGGCAGAGTCACAGCGCCAGGCTGCACTGTCTGCAGATGCTGCTGATGATTCTGCCCGGTCTGCTGCAGATAATGCCCGACAGACAGCGCAGGATGTTCTGGCCAGTGTTGCGGATGCGGACAGTGCGTCAAAGTCAGCACAGACAGCGGCGGAGCAGGCCGATCAGGCTAAAGCCGCCGCTGATACGGCACAGAAAGCGCAGGAGGACGCAGGAGTTTCGGCACAGTCTGCAGCCGGAAGTGCCGGAAGTGCAGCCGCGTCAGCACAAACAGCGGGTGAGCATGCCGGTAATGCAGCCGCATCTGAAACCTCAGCGCGTGAAAGCGCCCTCACGGCTATACAGGCTTCAGAACAGGGTAATAACAGCGCGGCAGCTGCGGCGCTAAGTGAACAGCATGCCAGGGAATCCAGCGACAAGGCTGTTAAATCAGAGGCTGCGGCAGCAGGCAGTGCACAATCAGCTTACTTAAGTGAATCATCAGCATTGCAGGCTGCGAAAACTGCTGAGAATCAACAAAATGCAGCCGCTGAGAGCGCCACTCGCGCAGAGCAGGCCAGGGATGATGCCCTGACGCTGCGTGATGAAGCTCAGGAAGACGCCCAGAATGCCCGGAACAGCGCACAGGATGCTGCTACCAGTGAGAAAGAAAGTGGACAGGCAAGGGATGAAGCACAGCTCCTTGCTGAACAGGCCAGAAGTGCAGCCTCAAAAGCCGCCGCTGATACCATTAAGGAGATACAGGAAAGCGAAGACCTCAGTGGTCCGCCCGGTCCGCAGGGACCGGCAGGTGCAAAAGGTGAAAAGGGTGATACCGGATTAACGGGGGCAACAGGACCAACTGGCCCTGTGGGTCCGCAGGGACCGGCAGGCGCAAAAGGGGAAAAAGGGGACAAGGGAGATACCGGGTTAACGGGGGCGACAGGACCAACTGGCCCTGTAGGTCCGCATGGACCTGCAGGTGCAAGAGGTGAAAAGGGGGACAAGGGAGATACCGGGTTAACGGGGACGACAGGACCAACTGGCCCTGTAGGTCCGCATGGACCTGCAGGTGCAAGAGGTGAAAAGGGGGACAAGGGAGATACTGGGTTAACGGGGGCGACAGGACCAACTGGCCCTGTAGGTCCGCAGGGACCTGCCGGCGAAAAGGGAGCAACAGGCGCTACGGGACCGCAAGGACCTCAGGGACCAGCAGGCGTACCAGCGGGTGCTCTTCATGCTGTAGGTACGTTTGCGCTGGCATATATGCCAGCGCCTGGAGGGAGAGGTACTAATCCAGGTACAATTTATTCGGGGGGAAGTTTAATAGCGTGTGGAATTATCAGCAACAGCGACGCTAAAGCGTCGTTTTGTATTACGGGTAGTAGTGGCAAATATACTTTGCCGGGTACATGGCGTTCGTGTGGAATTGCATCGAGTTCTTCTGAAGGTCTGGCTGGGACTAATTTGGGTTACTATGCAGGCATTTTTCAGCGAATATCATAAAAGGAGATTGTATGAACATTGAGGACATTCAGGCTCCTGAGTGGGCGAATAAAGAACATACAGCGATTAACTGTAGGGTTAAATTTGCAGAGTTTGATGAGTTTCTGCCGTTCACTGCATGTCCGAATGATTTTGAGGAGCATGGACGCCGTATCTACAGCGAGCTTGAATCAGGAAAGTATGGACCTGTCGCCCCTTATATTGTGACTGACAAGATGGTGGAGGATTTACGTAACCAGAAACTGACTGAAATCAGCAACTGGCGGGACGTTCAGGAAAACGCCAACATTATTTTTGAATTTGGTGGCCAGCGGTGGGATGGAGGCAAAGCGTCGCAGGAGCGTCTTGCGCCCGTGGTTATGGCTGCCAGTGCAGGAAAGTTACCGGAAGGATTCTTCTGGACGGATGCGGATAACCACGATGTTCCGGTGAATTGTGCGTTCCTGCAACAGCTTGGGGCGGCGATGATGCAGGCAGTAGTGATACATGGCTTCAGAATTCACGAACGGCAGAGGCAGATGAAATCGGAGGTAGCGTTACTTACAGATGTTAGTGCCATTGCTGAATATCCAGTTGGCTGGCGTGAAAGTAAGTAATGAGCTGGTTCATCTTTCTAAACGTCTAATGATGCGTGTAACCGATAACCTCTTAATACAAATCATCTATGGAGTATCCAATCTGATTAAAAGACTTGATAGTGGAGCTACTTGTTTTCTTCAAAGCCCACGTGCGTGGGCACTAGTGCTTCAGTCCTTAACCCGCCACATATCAGCTTCTTCAAACATTTCCTGAACCGTCCGACTTATCATGAATGACTCCAGGAACGCGGAGTTTGATAACTGCCCGGTTATGTAGATAAAAACACATCCATGAGAAAGGATAGTTATGCTTATTTGGTGCTTATTTAGCTCATCATTGATTTGTGTGTATTTAAGTTAAAAATATTAGATATCAATCACAAAGATTTAATGACAACCACCTTTGTAATGACTATAAAGTTACCCACTCGCTAAGGATAAAGCGTATCCAATATGCACTGCTGTGTAATTACGGGGTCTGTTGATGTCACCAGACACCCGTCTTTTCATCTTCGACTACACAGGTGCTATCTTGCCTGGCAAATTCTATATTTGGGCAGGGAGCACCTTAGTAAATCCCCTACTATGAAAGCAGGAATAAAAAACAGCCTTAAACGGTAGGTTCAAAGGTTTTTTTGTCGGCACTAAAGGATTTGAACCCCCGCTCCCTATGACGGGGCGCAACCATCTCAATGGCAGCTATGTGGCAGAAGCAGACATAAGGGGAAAACTATAGATTGGCGGACTCAGTAAATACTCGTAAGTGACATAATACCTGTAGATAGATATGCCAGATTAAGATACAGGGCAACAAATAGTGTTGCCCTGTAAATGTAATCAATTATCAGTCTTGTGATATTTGAATGTTACCAATATGGTTTCCAGCACTGCCGCACGCGAATTAACGCCTCAAGGTAAAAGTAGTCTCCCCAGGAACAACACTCATCAACTCCTTTACCGGCTGGCATATGGTAAACAGAGTGCATCAGAAGACCTTCACATTCTGGTTTATCTGTTGAGAGGTACTGCTTCGTCAGCGATTGTACAATCTGCAATGCAACTTCTTCATACTGCATCCGACTAGGGTCTGTTGCCGGTAGTGCTTTCGCTAACTCCAACAGCCCACAAGCGGCAATGGCGGCAGCTGAACTATCGCGCACGGCATCTGAGTCAACCAAAGCCAGATCCCAGTGGCAAACGAAGTCTTCCGGCAGACGGTTGATAAAATAGTGACTCAGGCTACGGGTAAGGCTAACGAACTCTGATGTACCGGTATAAAGATAACTGAGCATGAATCCGTAAATCGCCCATGCCTGCCCGCGTGACCAGCATGAATTATCGCTGTGCCCCTGGTGTGTATTGCCATAACGAGGCTCTCCGGTCACGACATCCATATAATAGGTGTGATACGTTGACGCATCGGGCCGTACAATATATTTTGCGGCCTGTGTGGCGTGGGATAAGGCCGCTTTGGCAAAAGCTGCATTTCCTGTTTGCTCACTTGCCCAGTACAGCAGCGGAAGGTTCATATTACAGTCGATAATCATCCGCCCCTGTTGCTCAGGATCGGACAGATCGCCCCATGCCTGGATTATACCTGCCGTTGGGTTATAGCGTTGCATCATCATTTCGGCGGCATGCAGGGCGATATCACGTGCACGCGAGTTACCTGTAAGTCGCCACGCGTTTACGCATGACAAAGAATACAAAAAACCAAGGTCATGGGTATCTGTCTCGATGCGGTTAACAAGACGCTGAGCGAAAGAGTTAATGAATCGCTCAGCAGCTTGACGATACTTACTATTGCCTGTCATCTCCCAAAGTAGCCAGAGTTGTCCCGTCCAGAAACTGTTAGTCCATTGATTATTTTCTGAGGGTTTCCATTTTCCACCTTCACATGCTTCATTAGGGAATTTATCTTCAAGCGCAAACAGCGTTCGATCAATACGTGAAGATATAAATTTTATTGCATTATCTAACTCTATTTTCAACTCGTAACGATTAACCGGGGCGACGTCTGACACGCGCAGGGGTTCAGTAACGACATAGGCCGTTTGATTAGCAGTCATAAATTATCCTGTTATTACTATTTCGATGGTTTAATGGTCTGAGTACTCAACATGTCAGCTCGCGTTGTTAATGACTTTTTTCCGGCATGACTACAAGAAAGTGTGAAGGAGGAAATTAGCGTAAACAGCAGTGCGCAAAGTCCCATAATTAAAAATGTATGTGAAAAACCTATTTTATCGTACAAGTAACCAGCAGGCGGTGCCACGACAACAGAGCCGACATATACCATTGCCTGATAGCCCAATAAATACATGGTTGCGTTAACACGTTTGTGAAAATGCTCCGCAATATATTTAAATACTGAAATCAGCAGCAATGCTATTTCTACACCATAAAATGGTTTGATTATTGAAATCATAATTGGATCGACTGTTAGGCCGGAAAGAATCAAGCGAAAACCCACGACTAATCCGCACAGCAACAAACCTTTTTTTGCACCATAATAGTTGACCAGTGCAGGAACAAACATCATCATCAGGAATTCAATACCAGCCTGTAGCGTCCCCAGGTAACCATACCAGGCATTGCCCTGTTCTTTGGTAGCAAAGAACGAGACAAAATAACGAGGAAATTGCTGTTCTGCTACAAACATCATCCATGCGACACCTGCAACATACAAACTAAACATCCAGAATTTCCGGTTTTGCATTAGCGCGATAACGTCGGCAAACACAATCTTGTTTTCTGAGATAACAGAGTTATTTCGTAACTGCTCGTCACCAATTTTCAGACTCAACAACACAGCCAACATCACTAAAGAGGTGGTACTACTTAGTATAAAGTTGGCGGTTGGTGTGTAGTTAAATAATACACCGGAAACCGAAGCCGCAAGCGCCCAGCCTAGTGAGCCCCACATTCTGATACGGCCAAACTCCAGGCCATAAAGGCGACTGAAACGATCGGCATAAGATTCAGCGGCAGCCACCCCCGCATACCATCCTAAGCTTAGATAGAATGCACCAATAATAATGCCCAGCAGAGTATGACTCAGTAATAGAGGCTGGTATATAACGACAAAAAAAGGTGCCATTAATGCCGAGGTGGCGCAGACAAAATAGAGAAGCCATTTGCTCATGCCTATTTTATCCATAATATAGCCATATATCGGTTTCATAATGACGGCAAATACACCATTAACTGCAAATACTGTGCCAATAGTTACGCTATCAAGTCCAACTTTTTGACTCAGCCATAATGCATATAAGCCGAAGCTTGATGACCATGTAAAGAAATAGAGGAAAATAAAGCCGCTCATTTTAAGTTGCGCTAACCGGGTCGGGGCAATCGTGTTCATGATTCGGCTCCAGCATTATCTTGACAATTATAAGTATAAATAAGAAAAATCGAAGGTTCAGTTGTAATCATAATCAACTACCTCTTGAGAAAGTATTTATAGATTCAAGGCCACTGACGGCAAACAGATGCTGACGGACGGAGATTAGTCTTTTTGTTTCCCGCAACAGCGTGAGCATGTTCACAAAATTTGTTCGATTTTTAAGTTTGATTAGATTTATGTACAAATATTAAGCAATATCTTTAAGGTATAGCAGTAAAACTTAATTCTGTTGTCATGGTGAAAAATGAACGTTCCACAAAAACTTGAAAGAATTCCTATGGGTAATGAAGTTATTTCCTTTCAGCGGCCGATGGGAGCGAGTGTCCATTATTACCACTGGCATCAGTGCATTGAGTTTTTATATATATCACAAGGTTATGGCATAGTCGTCGTAGACAAACAACACTATACGGCTAAGCCGGGAAGGCTTTTCATTTTCCCGCCGTTTCGGTTGCATAAGGTTCAAGTTGACGTTGCACAGAATAACCCATCTTATCGTACGGCTATGCATGTTGAGCACAATGAAATATACAGTGCCCTGCAGATGTTCCCACGCCATCAGGCCCAGCTTGCGGCACTCTCTACCACTCATGCACCGGCACAAATTCACGATCTCAGTGAACACGCGGACTATATTGCCTATATCCTTGATCGGTTTGAATCTCTTCAGGGCAAGGGGCATCAATCCGCCAGCGATGTTGCTTTCCTGGTTATGCAGATTCTGGATTTCCTTCCCCTGCAACCGCAAAGTGTAATGCATCAACAGCAGACTGCAGCTGCCCGTATTATGCAGTGGGTAGAAGAGCATTATCAGCAAAAGTTTTCCCTTGATGAGTTATCCGCTGACATGGGTTACTCACGCAGCTATACCTCGCGAATTTTTCGTCAACAAACGGGGGGAGGGATCCAGGAATACATACTCACCCGAAGGATTAAAAAAAGCTGTGATTTATTGCGTTACTCATCGCTGAACGTGACGGAGATAGCCGAACATGTTGGTTTTACAGAAATGACCTATTTCATAACCTGCTTTAAAAAATTGATGGCACAATCCCCCTTACAGTACCGCAAGCAATATGGCGAAGATTCCCTTGATTAACATTGCGTCGCTTCGACCCGTTCAACATACAGCTCATAGCTGACCTTTAGTTAGCAAGTCCTCTCTGTGCTAGGAGCGGACACTGTTTGTCCTTATCTTGTGTGCATGAAACTAAGAAATCACGAATGAACTATTTCTTAGAATCACTAATAACAAAGGGAAGCATGATTTATATATATAACCTAGAATTTAGAATGCATTAGTTATGCTCTGGATGATAGCAATATTAATTAACCAAGACTACTTTAGTCTTGGTTAAGGACTTTTTATTACTAATTTAAAATTTATTAAATCATCAGCCAATAACATTGACGATCGATAAAACCTATCTATTTAAGAGTTTAAATCTCGTCATTTATCTATTAATTCCCGGTAGCACTTTTTGCAAGACAGCGATTGGGTTTTCAGAAGTTGATATTTCGAAGGGGAAATTTTCACGCTTGAACAACGGTGAGCGGAGATCCACTTCGAGCTTAATTTGTTGCTCATCGGATTTATTCGAAAGTTTGAAAACTGTTGCATCATTCCCAATTGTAGAGCTAGCCAACGCTTCGATCTCTTTGTCGCTACTGTTAAATTTCATACCGAGCATTACTGGTAATAAAATAGCACCAAGTTTCATACGGAGGAGTGTATCTTCATCTACAATCTTATTTGGAGCAGCATATTGTAAGGCAGCATAAATGTCTTTATAACTTGCTTCAAGTTCGTGCTTTTCTCTAGCATCGAACCCAGCTGATTCTAATGCTGCACGATCTGGCTTTCCTGCTCCAATATCTGCTGTCTCACGGTAATAATTTTCGATGGCTCCCCGACGTAAAAAATAGCATCCAACCTTTTCTAATGAACTCAAGAGTAAATTATATTTTATGAAAAGTCTTTCAGCACTGGAAGATGTTTCTGTACCAAAACTTCTGGGATTAGTAAGAATACGAGCTAACGTAACTCGACGTTTAGTATCTGCTCCAGATTCTTTACTTGACCAATCAGGGTAATCATCAGCTGCCATATCGATCTCCGCTTTGAAGTCAGCAATGAAACTTGTAATTTCTCCTCTCAAATCTCTGTCAAAATCAGCGAGATTTGTTCGCCCGATTTGATCTGCAATAGCCATAGCTTCTGGTAATCCGCTAAAATAATTAACTAAATCATTCTCATCAGCCAAAGCGTCAAGATCTGCCAGCAAACTTACTTGTTTATTCATCAATCTAAAAAGCTTAGCAGCCTCTATAAATTCGCCCTTTCCAGTAACGGGAAGTATTTGGGCATTACGCGCAAGCATGCGGAGACCAAACTTTCTTGCCAATTGTGTTACAATTATTTCGTCGCTCGGGCCTTCGACCAGTAATACATGCTCAGCAAACATTGCTGTTCGATGGGTAGCGCTAAGGCGTGCTATCAATGCGGTCAGCTTTCTACTTTTCAGAATTTCTGATTTGCTTTCTATCTGAGCTGGAACCCGCTGTGCCGAGTTGAAAAATATTATTTTTGATAATTCTTCAATTCGCCGAAGCGGTAACATAGAAGGTGAATGTGTTGCTATGATAATTAATTTTTTAGTCGGATCACTAGGATCTCCTGCTACCAACTCCATTTCTTCGAGCAAAAAAGCTTGATGCTGTGGGTGGAGTGAGATTTCTGGCTCATCGATTATTAATGTACCTATCTCGTCGTTATGAATTGCCGAAAGTAACGCGATAACCTGTAGAATTCCACTTGCTTCGTGATTAGCTGGATAGCCATCACCACTAGTGACGGATGTCATCCTAATAATCATTCCGCTCTGAGACCACTTTAGCTCAACACTTCTGTCAAACAATTGCTGCAAGCGCGCTTCAATCTTTAACTTGAGATCAGGTCTCCGATCTAAGACCATTAAGTCCCCAGTGATACTTTCAAAATTCCACCAGTTATCCATGTAACCTATATTACCAACTGCAGCATTGTTAGTATCGACACCATGAGGAGAATTTGAACTAGACCTATAAGATTCTAATGGGCTACTACGTCCTGCCGAGAGAAAATGTACTTTCCTATTATTAGCGTTTAATAGATTTTCACTCATTAACTGTGATTTTATTGCACGTAGTGCTCTGGTTTTCCCACTACCATTCGGTCCAACCAATACTGTAATACCAGGGCCGACTTTTATTGTCGCTATTGTACCTAGATTATCGACCAGTGGATATTTAACACTAATAGGCCAAGTAAACTCATCAGATTCATTATTCACAATTATTTCAATCCCTTATGGTATCATTTTGTAAAGTGCGAACTCTGAGAATACTAAAAAAAATTTCATTATCATAATATTTTTTAATAAACGAAAAAAATTTTAAAGCAGATGTCCGCTTCTCGCTCAAAGCAGACGTTTTTTCCCTGTCGGATCGTACATCAACGCATAGGTTCTATTAACTCTGGACCTTGATTCTTAATATTCCCGACGGCACGCGTCACGGCGTGCCATATAAATTTATCAGCCGGCACGGAACCGTCGGCTACGATGTCCTCTGCTTCTTTCCCTCCTACATCTTGCCTAAGCCATTCGCGAGCGGCATCTGGTGACAGGACCAGTGGTCGCCTGTCGTGAATATCTACCAGTCCTTTGTCGGCAGCAGCCGTTACTATCAGGAATCCTTCTGCTTCATCTCCACGTTCGAATGGTGTGCTGCCGAACGCAGCCATGAATATCGGCTGGCCATCGGCCCGATGAATGAAGAAGGGCTGCTTCTTGTCACCTTCCTTTTTCCACTCAAACCAGCCATCAGCAAAGCAAATTGCGCGACCATGCTGCCAGAGTGGTTTAAACATTCTGCTGGTGGCCGCAGTTTCAGATCGTGCATTAATTAGCGGCGGCTTATCCCACCATCCTGGAGCATATCCCCATAGAACAGGGTCAAGGTGCAACTGTTCATCACGCTCGCTAAGCAGCAGAACTTTGGTGCCTGGCGCCACGTTGAATCGCCCGATCGGTGCAGGGTCATATGGGATATCACGTTCAGCTTCTTCAGCGAGCAGGGCGAGATAGTCCTCGCGTGTCATTGACTGTGAAAAGCGTCCACACATAGAAACCTCCAGCCAACTGTCAGACTGAAAGTATAGGATATTGAGTAGAACGATAGGATTTGAAGCTCCACACCACTAATATTCCATTATGGCTTTTAGCTTCTCGAGGTTGCTACATGGCCGATAGACCACTACCCATTTTTACTTTTTTTGGGGGCAAATTTGGGGGCAAAAATTAGTTTGGGGCATGATTTGGGGCGATGAAATGACTCATATTGCCCGCAATTGTCCAAGACGGTTTTTTATTAACTGATTGATTTTATGATAATTAACTGTATTTTCTGAATTTACAAAATCAATTTTATAGTCTAACGCTGATTATGTGGCTGTGGGGATAAACATTTAATAAACCGGGCAAAGGGATAATCTCGTGGGCAATAAAAAAGCCGGAAACGCTGATGCTTTCCGGCTTACTACGATATGAACGGAAGGCCGGAACAGGCGCAAGCGCGCTCCGGCATCAAACAGATTACTTCAGTTCATCAACCATGGTGATGGCGCGACCAATATAATTGGCAGGTGTCATTGCTTTCAGGCGAGTTTTCTCTTCTTCCGGCAGCGCCAGACCGTCGATAAACTGCTTCATACCTTCGGCGTCAACGCGCTTACCGCGGGTCAGTTCTTTCAGCTTCTCGTACGGCTTCTCAATACCGTAGCGACGCATCACGGTCTGAATCGGCTCTGCCAGAACTTCCCAGTTATGATCCAGTTCATCCAGCAGATGATCGCGGTTCACTTCCAGTTTGCTCACGCCTTTCAGCGTGGACTGATAGGCGATCAGCGCATAGCCAATACCTACGCCCAGGTTACGCAGAACGGTAGAGTCAGTCAGGTCACGCTGCCAGCGGGAGACCGGCAGTTTGCTCGCCAGGTGCTGCAGAACCGCGTTAGACAGACCCAGGTTACCCTCGGAGTTTTCGAAATCGATGGGGTTAACTTTGTGCGGCATGGTGGAAGAGCCAATTTCACCCGCGATGGTTTTCTGTTTGAAATGGTTCAGCGCCACGTAACCCCAGACATCGCGGTCAAAGTCGATCAGGATGGTGTTGAAACGGGCGATGCAGTCAAACAGCTCGGCAATGTAGTCGTGCGGCTCAATCTGCGTGGTGTACGGGTTCCACTGGATGCCCAGCGAGGTGACAAACTCTTCGCTGAACTGATGCCAGTCAACTTCCGGGTAAGCGGCGATGTGGGCGTTATAGTTACCGACTGCACCATTGATCTTACCAAGAATTTCAACCTGGTTGAGCTGACGATACTGACGCTCCATACGGTAAGCCACGTTAGCCATTTCTTTGCCTAGCGTAGACGGGGTGGCTGGCTGACCGTGGGTACGGGAGAGCAGAGGAATATCGCGATACTGTACAGACAGATCTTTCACCGCGTCGATAAGCTTACGCCAGTACGGCAGAACCACTTCGTCGCGTGCGGTTTTCAGCATCAGCGCGTGAGACAGGTTGTTGATGTCTTCAGAGGTACACGCAAAGTGGATAAATTCTGAAACGGCATGCAGTTCCGGGATATCCGCCACTTTCTCTTTCAGGAAATACTCAACTGCCTTCACATCATGGTTGGTCGTACGCTCAATGGTTTTGATGCGCGCAGCATCTTCTTCATTGAAGTTAGCGACGATCGCATCAAGGAAACCGATTGCGTCGGCAGCAAAAGCAGGAACTTCCTTGATCGCTGCGTGCGCGGCCAGTTTTTGCAGCCAGCGTACTTCAACCTGTACACGGAATTTCAGCAAACCGTATTCGCTGAAAATCCCGCGCAGCGCGCTGACTTTATCGCCGTAGCGTCCATCGACAGGGGAAACGGCGGTCAGTGAGGATAATTCCATAGATCACAACTCCGGGGTTAAATGAGCAAGAATTTGTTTTGCCTGAGTCGTCAGGCGATTACGAGAAAACATGAGTTGCAGACGGCCTCCACCAACCTGATGCCAGAGCACGGCAGCACGGATGCCAGCCAGCAGCGAAGCGCGTACTTTAGCCTGTACCTGTGGACTCTGAAGGATGGCCGGGGAACCCGTGACCTGAATACGCGGGCCGAGTGGGCTGATGACGTCAACATAAATGCCAGCCATCGCACTCATCAACGTTTCTGACTGCAAATCAAAATGGTCCAGCTGGCGCTGCAAGCCGCTAATACGGTCTCCCAGCGTGTCCATAGCGCCCTTGGCCGCTGACAGCTTACGCTCCAGCACCATCAGGCTTAGCGTATAGCGGGTGAGTTCCGCGTTCAGCCCCTGACGACTGCTGGCGTTCAGCACGCCAAGCAGCGTTTCAAGGCCAAGACGCAGGTTGGCTTCGCTGCCGCCAAACACGCCCAGCGTAGAGCTGGGATTCATGTCGATGACACTGTTCAGTGAAACGTGTAATGCATCGGCATCACAATGCCCCTGGTGCGCCAGTTCCTGCACCAGGCGTGCCGACTGACAAATGCCTGCCAGGGCGAGGGTGATGTCATAATAATTCTTTGCCACGTTCACTGCTTCCTTGTATCAAATGTGTAAGTAATTATACCGGCAGAGGCAATCGTTGTTCGATAATGCCGCCGCCGAGGCACACTTCGCCATTGTAAAAGACAGCCGACTGACCCGGCGTGACCGCCGCGACTGGCTCGTCGAAAATGACTTCAATACGCTCAGCATCCAGTGCCTTAACGGTGCACGGAATGTCGGTCTGACGATAGCGGGTTTTCACCGTACAGCGCATGGTGCCGGTGAACGGTTCGCGATCGACCCAATGCAGCTGTTGCGCCACCAGGCCAACGGACATCAGACGTGGATGTTCATGCCCCTGAGCGACAACCAGAATGTTGTTCTCAACGTCTTTATCCACCACATACCATGGATCTTCTGTCCCTTCTTTCGTTCCGCCAATACCCAGACCTTTACGCTGACCTAAAGTGTGGTACATCAGCCCCTGGTGCTGGCCAATCTCTTCGCCGTCAACGGTGATGATTTTGCCTGGCTGAGCCGGCAGGTAACGACCAAGAAACTCGCGGAACTTACGTTCGCCAATGAAGCAGATGCCGGTGGAGTCTTTTTTCTTGGCCGTGATCAGACCAAGATCTTCGGCAATTTTACGCACCTGCGGTTTTTCCAGTTCACCGACCGGGAACAGGCTTTGCGCGATTTGCTCATGGCCGAGCGTATAGAGGAAATAACTCTGGTCTTTATTGCCATCGAGCCCACGCAGCAGGCGGCTTTTGCCGTCGACATCCGCGCGACGCACGTAGTGACCGGTGGCGATGTAATCGGCACCTAAATCTTCGGCGGCAAACTCAAGGAAGGCTTTAAACTTAATTTCTTTATTGCACAGAATATCCGGGTTCGGCGTACGGCCCGCTTTGTACTCTTCAAGGAACAGTTCAAAGACGTTGTCCCAGTATTCTGCGGCAAAGTTGACGGTATGCAGTTCAATGCCGAGTTTGTCACAGACAGCCTGCGCATCCGCAAGGTCGGCGGCCGCTGTGCAGTATTCCTCGCCATCGTCCTCTTCCCAGTTCTTCATGAACAGGCCTTCTACCTGATAGCCCTGTTGTTGTAACAGCCAGGCAGAAACGGAGGAATCGACACCGCCGGACATGCCGACGATCACTTTTTTTGGGCTTTCAGACATAGGAATACTCACGACATTGAACTTCAAGGCGGCATATTCTAGCACGCAGCCCTTTACTTGACACCCTCTGTAAACGGCCAGTTAAATTCGCCGATCATGGCCAGTGGGTAGCGCTGTCCGCTCTGATAACAGCGAATACTCTCCGCAACCAACGGCGAACGCAGGTTTGATGCAGAGAAAATCTCTTCTGCGCTGACCCAACGACAGCAATCTATATCGCTGTCATGGGGTTCTGTAGCGCACATATTGGCAAGCTCGATAGAGAAAAGAAAACGCAAAAAGGGCGTTCTGTCCGGCGCAATCCATTGATGCATACGAATGAAATGCTGCGGCTGCGCTTTAATGCCCGTTTCTTCCCACAGTTCGCGTGCTGCGGCTTGCACCAGCGTTTCATCGGCTTCCAGGTGTCCTGCAGGCTGATTCCACAAGGCTTTGCCATTGATCGTTTCTTCAACGACTAAGAATTTATCTTCTGCATGCACAATGCAGGCGACCGTGACGTGCGGTTTGAACATGTTTTCCCCTTACTCCTCAGCAAACCCTTCGGTAACATCTGGCCAGCTAATTTCACCGCTGGCCTTGTCGATACTGATATAAGCCACGGGAGGTGACGTTTGTGGGTCGGCCCCTCCACGGCACAATGCGGTTTGATGATCCTCGCGCACGATAATCTCAATGGCCTTTTTAGCATTCCAGCTTTCATAAAAGACACATTGGTGGTCGTGACGTAGCCCAAGGGTGGCGACTCTCGTTGCCTTTTCTGTCGACAGCGGGTTGATGTCGTCGCGATAGTGGTCACCGCTGTTTATAGCCTGTAACTGCGACTTTTTTAACCAACCGCGTATGATTTGGCGATCGGTGGTGTAGTAGACCGCTTCCATAAAATCATCGTTGGATTGTTCTTGTACAGAGACGAGGTCGCCGGGCACTAAAAATACGGACGGGCTGCGACACTGTTCGGTTGGCATCGCATAGAACCATGCGCGGGTGTCTCCTGTTACCTGATAGTGGTTTGCGAAGGAGGGGGGGAAAAACCCGCGCTGCGACATCGCTTTATTTGCCCATGTCTGGCAAGACGCGCTTACTGCAAGCGGACTGGATAACGGCGTTAATCCATCAACCGAGACCCAGCCGGTGGCGAAGGTTCCTTTAGCGTCCCGATAACGTACGTAACGATAAGGCTCATCTTTGGAAAGCATGCCCGTGCTTTTGTAGCGCTGTGAACTCCTGAGTACCTCGACGGTGTCGCCATTGACCATGAACGCGGGGAGTTGACACTCTGTTGCTGGTGCAGAATAGAAATGCAGGCGTGAGTTGGTTTTTACTTTGGCAGACTCATAAAGGTAGTTTGCCTCTCCGGCTGCTGTTCCGGCAATTGTCTCACAGTCCAGTTTTGCTGAACAAAACGGTGACACGCCGAGCAGGATGAATGCTGCAAAAAGCTGCTTATCCATTTTTTTTCATGCTTCCCTGTTAACACTCACGTTAAACCGTACGGTTACGATTTCAGTTCCCGCCACTCGCCGTTAGCAAGATTTTCCAGCGTGTAATCCCCCATGGCATAGCGGATGAGGCGCAGCGTAGGAAATCCAACATTCGCTGTCATACGACGTACCTGACGGTTGCGACCTTCATATAAGGTAACTTTCAACCAGCTGGTGGGAATGTTTTTCCGTTCCCGAATCGGCGGATTTCTCGGCCACAGCCATACGGGCTCCTCTACTACTTCAATGCCTGCGGGTAGCGTGGGGCCATCATTGAGCGTTACTCCGTTACGCAGGGCGTCCAGCGCTTCTGCTGTCGGCTCGCCTTCAACCTGGACGTAATAAATTTTCCCGGTACGCTTACCAGGTTGCGTTAACCGCGCCTGCAGCGCGCCGTCATTGGTCAGCACCAAAAGCCCTTCGCTGTCCCGGTCGAGTCGGCCCGCTGCATAAATTCCCGGCACGGGAATAAAATCTTTTAACGTGCTTCTGCCAGCCTCGTCAGTAAATTGTGGCAAAACATCGTAGGGTTTATTGAACAAAACCACGCGTTTTGGCTGGTTTTCTTTACGCTGCTTAGTGACTTGTCGTGAGCTGAATCGCTCAACCCGGTGATTTCTAAAAGAAGTTTTTTGCATGGTATTTTCAGATTATATCAATTGCCGCATTATAGCCTAAGAACGAGTGTCTTTCATGGCGGCGAACAATAGGGTAGTATTGACACGCTCATTACAAATCATTAACAAAAAGTTGCTCTAACGCATCCGTGTAGCAGGACGCAAACGCACATGCAGCGTGATGACAGACGAGCAGAACCAGAAGCGCTCGAAGGAGAGGTGAATGGAAAGCAAAGTAGTTGTTCCGGCGGAAGGTAAGAAGATCACCCTGCAAAACGGCAAACTCAACGTTCCTGAAAATCCGATTATCCCGTTCATTGAAGGCGACGGTATCGGCGTTGATGTAACCCCACCGATGATCAAAGTTGTCGATGCTGCTGTCGAGAAAGCCTATAAAGGCGAGCGTAAAATCTCCTGGATGGAAATCTACACCGGCGAGAAATCCACTCAGGTTTATGGCCAGGACGTCTGGCTGCCTGCTGAAACCTTAGATCTGATTCGTGAATATCGTGTTGCCATTAAAGGCCCTCTGACCACCCCTGTTGGCGGCGGTATTCGCTCTCTGAACGTAGCTCTGCGTCAGGAACTTGACCTGTATGTCTGCCTGCGTCCGGTGCGTTATTATCAGGGCACACCAAGCCCGGTTAAACACCCTGAACTGACCGACATGGTCATCTTCCGCGAAAACTCCGAAGACATCTACGCGGGTATCGAGTGGAAAGCTGACTCTGCCGATGCTGAGAAAGTGATTAAATTCCTGCGCGAAGAGATGGGCGTGAAGAAAATCCGCTTCCCGGAACATTGCGGCATTGGTATCAAACCGTGTTCTGAAGAAGGGACTAAACGTCTGGTGCGTGCAGCGATTGAATACGCCATCGCCAACGATCGTGATTCAGTTACCCTGGTACACAAAGGCAACATCATGAAGTTCACCGAAGGCGCGTTCAAAGACTGGGGTTACCAGTTAGCGCGTGAAGAATTCGGTGGTGAACTGATCGACGGCGGTCCATGGGTGAAAATCAAGAACCCGAAAACCGGTAAAGAGATCGTGGTTAAGGACGTTATCGCCGATGCGTTCCTGCAACAGATCCTGCTGCGTCCGGCTGAGTATGACGTGATTGCCTGTATGAACCTGAACGGTGACTACATCTCCGATGCACTGGCCGCACAGGTTGGTGGTATTGGTATCGCGCCGGGTGCAAACATCGGTGACGAATGCGCTCTGTTCGAAGCAACCCACGGTACTGCACCGAAGTATGCAGGTCAGGATAAAGTGAACCCAGGTTCCATCATTCTGTCTGCTGAAATGATGCTGCGCCACATGGGTTGGACCGAAGCGGCTGATTTAATTGTTAAAGGTATGGAAGGCGCGATCAACGCCAAGACCGTAACCTATGACTTTGAACGTCTGATGGACGGCGCTAAGTTGCTGAAATGTAGTGAGTTTGGCGACGCAATCATCGAAAACATGTAATCCAGATCTTGGGTTGTATGAGAACGGGAACCGAGAGGTTCCCGTTTTTTGTTATGCACAGAAAACCCCCAGCTAGGCTGGGGGTTCCGGAAAGCTTTCAGCTTTGGGCCAGTTATTAAAACCCCTTTTGATTTGTTAAAACACCTTGCGGTCTGGCAACTGCAAGGGTTAAACAAGAAATCAAAAGGGGGTCCCAATGGGGGACGAAAAGAGCTTAGCGCACACCCGATGGAACTGTAAATATCACATAGTTTTTGCGCCCAAATACCGAAGACAAGCATTCTACGGTGAGAAACGTAGGGCGATAGGCAGCATCTTAAGAAAGCTGTGTGAGTGGAAAAACGTGCGGATCCTGGAAGCGGAATGCTGTGCAGATCATATCCATATGCTTGTGGAAATCCCGCCCAAAATGAGCGTATCCGGCTTTATGGGGTATCTGAAAGGTAAAAGCAGTCTGATGTTGTATGAGCAGTTTGGTGATATGAAGTTTAAATACAGGAACAGGGAGTTCTGGTGCAGAGGTTACTACGTCGACATGGTAGGTAAGAACACGGCGAAGATAACTACCTGCAGGAGTACATCAGGACGCAATGCCTGAATTAACTGAGCCAGCTTGATTGCGGATTTCATATACCTGGGTGTCCAATCAATTAAGCACAGTACAGTGACATAATCATGCGTCATGTCGCCGCAGTGTTCCGCATTAACTATGACTGTAGCCCGATGTGGTGATCCTTCACGCGGGTTTGTTCCTTAAGCCAGCTTCTACGGTGCTGAGTGGAAGAAATCGGACTATTAGTTAAACTATCATTATATTAATGGATTATTGTTCTCAACATCTTCCATGTATAAAAGCGTATCGTCAACAGAGTAGTAATGCCGTTTGTTATCATTGACATCCGTAACCCATCGGAAAACGCCAGCATTGACAAGTGTTGCTGTATATTCACGAAATGTGGATTTCCCGGAATAATGAATCTGGGCTGCTTTTTTTACTTGTTCCGGGTTCTTGTTTGTACTGACTTTCAATAAGTCTCTTTTCCCTCTTATTAATATTACTTCATCATTTTCTGTCACAACTCTGATGTTATCAGTAGCCAGGTAATAAATATAATAAGCAATATTCTGGCGTTTTAGTTCAGAGTAAAACCACGGAAAGTTATGTTCCTTTCTCACTTGCTCAAACATCTTTTCAAGAACATCAACCTGATCCATCAGGGTTATAACCTATTGTTAGTCATGAGAGCGTATAGTGTGCACGAACGGTTTTATCACTTCAATCTGGTCTGACTTCTTGGTGCGGACAGCAAAGCCATGAGAGCAATTGCGCACAGCCCATTTACGCGTGCGCACCCTGTGCGTGCAATTATTCTTTTGCTGAAAGTTTGTACGGAAATACATGCAGAGCGTTGGCTGCGATGGGATAAACGCCCAGGCCTTCTGTTCTGGCTTTGATTTCCTCGAAAGAGAGTGAAGGGGAGGGTTCTCGTCCGCCCCACAGATTAATGCCTTCAGGAACATCGTCCCGGCTGTACTCCTCGGCGATCTCGATGGTTCCGCCACTATTCAATTCGATGACAACGCTTTTTCCGTCAACAGGAATCAGGTTCCCGTCATTGTCAGTGATAAAGATTTTCATTTGATTACCTCTTATTAGTGCATTCCTATGATAGCAAAATTGGATGAGGTGCAACGCCGGTTTTGTACTGCGAATTTCAGTAATGATTTTATCAATAAATTAGTAAGTTACGTTGTTATTGAGGAAATGTGACTGGGCGCATGGCGACTTTTGTTTCTGTCTACCATGCTCTGTAGAGATAAATTAGAACACGTCAATGCTCATCGCAACGACTGATCAGTTTTCACCACAGGACATGAGAATGCGCAAAGCACTTTTACCGGTAACTGCTGCGGTGTGTCTTTTTTTAATCGGTGTTTTTATTCTTAATATGCAGCTTTGGTATTCCTCCTCGATGGAAACCCTCGGGGGGGCCAGATATGCCGCGAAAAATATGGATAACATACTTGATGAAGCTTTCCAGGCAACCCGTACCGCTATGCACATCGCTGAAAAAAAATGCGATTTGGAGGGGCAATACCAACTTGGAACCGAAGCTGCGCTCCGACCCCATTTGCGAACGCTGATAATTATTCGACAGGGGAAGGTTTGGTGTACCTCTTTGCCGGGTAATCGGATATTACTTAAGCATATTCCCGTTATAGCTGATACTAATTTACAACTGACTCCCGCAAGCAATACCGAGAATGAAATACCAGTTCTGCTGTATCAAACACGTTTTCGCACAGGCCGTATCATCGTCACTATAAGTGGCGTGCATATCCGAGGGGCACTGAATGTCCCGTTAGCGGGAGTAACCTACTCGTTGCTTGTGGGTGACGCAGTACTCGGTTTATTGGGCGATGTGAAACCTGTTGCTGCAAATGCGCAGAAGTTTGGCCAAGTGAATTCCGCGAAATATTCCTTCAGCATCATTTACGCTGAACCACCATTGTTTAGTGCTAACAGGCTGATCAGGCATGGCGGAGGGATCCTGATTTTTATCCTACTGATATCGCTCGCCGCCGCTTATGCCATTGATAAGTATCTGAACAAGAACGATACCCCTGAAGAAACGTTGCGCAGGGCGATAGTAAAAGGAGAGATCGTGCCTTTTTATCAACCTATCGTAAATGGTCGCGAGGGGACGTTACGCGGTGTTGAAGTGCTGGCCCGATGGAAACATCCTAAGGCCGGATATATCTCTCCTGCTTCCTTCATTCCCGTCGCTGAAAAATCAGGCCTGATAGTGCCACTAACTCAAAGCCTGATGAGGCAGGTCGCGGAAAACATGAACGCCATTGCCAGCAAACTGCCATCCGGCTTCCATGTCGGCATTAACTTCAGCGCATCCCATATCACATCCCCTACATTCGTGCAGGAGTGCCTGCATTACAGGGATAGTTTTAACCGCGATGACCTCAATCTGGTAATCGAAGTTACTGAGCGCGAGCCGTTAGATGTGGATGAAGATCTTGTGCAGAGGCTCAATATCCTGCATGAGAATGGCTTTGTGATTGCGCTGGATGATTTTGGTACGGGCTATTCTGGGCTTTCTTATTTGCATGACCTGCACATTGATTACATTAAAATCGATCAGAGCTTTGTGGGAAGGGTAAATGAGCTTCCCGATTCAACCCGAATTTTAGATTGTGTCCTCGATCTGGCTCGTAAACTATCTTTAAGCATCGTTGCCGAAGGGGTTGAAACAAAGGCTCAGCTTGATTATCTCAACAAAAACAACATTGTTTTCCTGCAAGGGTACTATTTCTATAAACCAGTAACCTTCACTGAGTTCGTCATGATTCTGCTGTCAAAGCCTAAAGTGAAGGTTTTTGTCGAATAAATACAAGATAACCTAATTGATGAAAAGTGAGCATGAAATCTGCTTCGGTAGCAAAAATCCGACGATTATCTTTATCGTGAGACAAATCTCAGATTCTGTTATTTAAAATCTATACCCTTATCGATGTGGTGGTTATTTGTGTTTTCATATACAGCAACTGGATAATGGTATGGCAGATATAACATTCGCGATGGAGCGTGATTCAAGTCACAAAGCGGCGAAAAATAAGTTGGATGTGCGAAGCAAAGCGAAGAATACAAATCGCAATCAGCTTGCGATTGCCGCAGTCCTGTTTTTAGGCGGTATCGTCGGGATTATTGTTTTGGCATTGTACCTAATGGTGCAGGAAGGGGTGTTTTTATATTGATTGTTTAAATATTCTTATCATTGGTGTATTGCTAGTAGGAGCTGGAACAAGCTACTTCTTCTGTCTTGATGAACGGAATAACATCGTAGGGAATAGCAGTTTGTGGGGAAAGATTGTAGATCTTACCGTCATAGTGGCTACTTACATAAGAAAACGACCTTAATATAAAGCTAAGATCAGCGGGGAGAGTCGTGGGTTGGGCGTTAACTTCATTGTAAAACCGTTTACAGCTACCTTTCAAATCTAAACCGGAAAAAATTATTCTTTCAAACTTTAGACTAATGGCTATTTGTAACGCGCTAAATGCGACCGTAGCGCTACCAAAATGGCCATGTATTACGTTAGTTGAAAATGCAATTGTTTTCACTTTTCTGAATGCAGAACATTTAATTCGAAGATTCCTGTTAGTCATTGTTTTTATTTTATAGCGAATCTTCCTACCGATACCACCTCTGGATTTGCAAATGTCCTTTAACAGAAAACATGTGTTGAGCAAGTACTCTGCCTCTGTTGAATCAGCCCTTTTAATAACATCTTCACTAATAAAGGTATGCTGAGCATAGGAGGAATACTTATGAAATAAGTCTTTATTGTTTTCATAAAATGAGCCATCACAAACAACATAGATAAAAATAGGGATATTGTTGTCGATTAAATGACCGGCACTTCCGTTTACGCAAATAAAATTTTTATCACGCATTCTACTTAATGGCGTGTCCAATGATGATGGACCGGACAGGTAAATAATGCAATCATCGGAAATTCTATTTCCCATTATCTTATTTAATATATTGTGTGTGATAACCATTGCTTTTACCATGAATATTATTTTTGCAAATGTTACCACTTTCTTTATGGGCTTTCAAATCAGTGATAATGTTGACTTTTATTATATAAATTTAATGAATGAATTCATGTAAACATGGAAGATAATTATGACTCGTGGTAATTATTCTGAATGAATATAATTCATGGCGTTTATGAATGTGCCGTGCTATGGACAAGGCGATTAGGTTTATGTTGGGATAAATGAATTAGGGGTGTGGTTAGAAGAGGATGTGAGTCGCCTTTGTAAGGCGACTCTATGAAATCATTCAGGATATTTTTCTGAATGATGTCGGCTGGATGGGATGCACGTGATAGCTCGACCAGCAGGATCTTATAAAATTAGAACTGATAATTTAAAGATACCCAGTAGTTACGACCAGGGTTTACGTACCCAGTGGTGGATTGCGCCGTTTGATAGTAATCACCTGCGTAAGTACTATTACGCCCCACCTGATACAATTTGACCTCACTAAAGTCTTTATCCAGCACGTTATTAACCGCCGTATTAAGCGTCAGATCTTTGGTCAGGTTATAAGACATCCCCATATCGACAACGGTCCAGGCTTTTAAATCAGCGCCTTTATCGTCATAGACGGCCTTTTGTACCGCGCTAAGGTTGTCGTAATTTTCGGTAAAGCGTGGGGCTTTGCCGCGATAACGTGCGCTGAGCCAGGCGTTCATATCTTCCGTTGCCTGCCAGTTCAGACGGGCGTTAGCCATATGTTTTGGTGTGTAACTTAATGGCGCGCCTTTATTGTCACCATCTTTTTGCTTGCTCTGAGTGTAGGTGTAGTTGAGAGATAAGGTCAGCACATCCGACCATAGAGGGAAGGTGCTGGCAAATTCAACGCCATCGGTCCTTGCCTTGCCGCTGTTGGTATAGCTGTTGGTATTATCATCGATAGAATATGAGACAATTTTATTTTTGTATTCGGTATAGAAGCCGGTAATGTTGGCGTTAAGCCCGGCGTCGTTCTCGTAATACAGCCCGGTTTCGTAGCTGATACTTTCCTCAGGTTTGAGGTCCGGGTTACCGACCGTATTCACCGTTCCCTGCGCGGTTACACCACTGATCCCGTTATGCAACTGGCTTAGTGATGGTGCTTTATAACCTGTCGTTACGCCGCCTTTGAGGGTCCATTCGTCGGATGCGTCCCAGACCATATAGGCACGCGGGCTGAGATGACCGCCAAAGACATCGTTATGCTCATAGCGTGTTCCTGCGGTTAAGGCCAGCGAGTCGAGAATATGCCATTCATCTTCCGCATAGGCTGCCCACGTTTTTTGATGGAACGTCTCGCCGGTATTGGCCAGTACCACACCATCTTTCATCCGGGCATCCCAGTATTCTCCGCCAAGGGTTAAGAGGTGCGAATCACCTAATGGCGTCAGCAGCACTGAGTCAAGAATGACGTTGGTGTTCTTCAGTTCACGCGCGTCACCGGCCCGGCCTGCGTTCTCTGGTGTGAGTGCGGAAGATACCAATTGCCGGCCTTTGTTTTCGGTTTCATTCCAGCCGAGGGAGGATTTCCAGGTGCCGAACGTTAAGGCTGTATCGTGGCCGAGGGTCACTTTGTTACGCTCATAGCGTAGCGTTTTATCATACCCCCCTGTCAGGTTGCCCAACTGCCCGTCATCGTTGTCATAGCGCTGTCTGGCGGAGTCGAGATCTAACCACAGCGTATTGTTCTCATTGGTTTTCCAGTCGAGGCGCGTGCCAATATTATAGTTTTCCGATTCGGTAGGATAAGGTACGCGGGTGGAGGAGGTATCGCTGAGGGAGGTGACGCTGGAACCCTGACGCTGGGTTGTGCTCCCCCGAACCTGCATATCCAGTACGCCCGCAATCAACGGGCCGCTTGACCAGAAGTTGGCGACCGTACTGTTACCCCATTTATTACTCTCTTGCAGGTTAACGCCGGTATTGATGGAAGTACTCCATTTATCGGTGCTTTTTTTGGTGATGATATTCACCACGCCACCGATTGCGTCGGACCCATAAAGCGTCGACATCGGGCCGCGGATCACCTCAATATGATCGATTGCCGCCAGCGGGGGCATAAAGCTGGTATTCATGGCAGAGAAACCGTTTGGCGTTACGTCGCTGCTGCCGTTTTGACGAATACCGTCAATCAGGATCAAGGTATAGCTGGCAGGCATGCCACGGATGCTGATCTCCAGACCGCCGGTTTTACCGGTGCTGCTTTCAACATCTACCCCTTCAACAGAACGCAGGGCTTCACCTAAGTCATTATATTTATTGGTTTGTAACTCTTGCTGCGAAATAACAGAGACGCTGGCGGCGGCATTGGTGATTTTCTTTTCATAACCGGAAGCGGTTACCACCATGACATCTTCAGCAAATACCAGGGGGCTGGAAAATCCTAAACAGGACAGAACGACAGAGGCAACAGGTTTTAAACGCATAGTCAAACTTCCTTTGTTAAAAATTCAAAGGCAGTAAGATAATTGATGGAAATGATAATACAAATAATTATCATTACAAATTTACATAACTTGTCACTTCTGGTGTTTTTCTTGAATAAATATACATAAATTGTCATGAGTTTTAGATAAGGAATTAGCAGGAAGGGACAATAGTCCGCATAGGCAATTATTAGTTCGGGATTAATATTTCTGTGAATAAATGGCGAGGGATTAATCTATTTTCTGAGATTCACATCGTACTCATAACGGAGTATCAGAAAAAAGTATGATAATTTTAGAAAATCGTCATACTTTTCTGCGCCGCATCATTTTTTTCATCATTTCTGTCCGCCATAATCCCTTCCCCAGGAGACTGCTTAACGACGGTAAATCGTTATGCAGCATAAAAATAACGTAAATCTGGATAACATAATGATCAAAGGCAAGCTGGCACTGCTTACGTGCGCATTGACTCTCGCATTAACCTCACCACTTCTTGCCGCGCAAAATGCGAGCGAAGGGCAGACGTTAAAACTGGCAATTGGACCAGAACCAACGGAAGGGTTTGACCCGATGCTGGGCTGGAGTCATGGCAGCTATTTGCTTTTGCATGCACCATTATTAAAACAAAATGCAGATATGAGCTGGGGAAACCTGCTGACGGAAAAAGTAGAGACCAGTGCAGACGGAAAAATCTGGACATTGACGTTAAAACCTGACCTTAAATTCTCTGATGGTTCCCCGCTAACCGCTGAAGATGTGGTGTTCACCTATAACAAAGCAGCAAAAAGCGGCGGCAAAATCGACATGGGAAACTTCACCCATGCCAGCCTGAAAGATAACCGTACGGTAGAAATTACGCTAAATAGCCCACAGAGCACCTTTGTGAATGTGCTGGGTTCTTTGGGTATTGTTCCGGCGAAACGGTATGACGAAAAAACATTTGCCAAAAATCCGATTGGCGCGGGTCCTTATCGGCTGGTGAGTTTTCAGCCGGGACAGCAGTTGATCGTGGAGGCTAACCCCTGGTATGCCGGTAAGAAAAATGATTTCAGTAAGCTGGTGTTTGTCTTCCTTGATGAAGATAACGCTTATGCCGCAGCGCGCAGTGGCCAACTGGGACTCGTACGTATCGCGCCGTCGATGGCGGTCGCTCCTCAGCAGACAAATTTGAAACTTTGGGTACGCGATAGCGTGGAAAACCGGGGCATTGTGTTCCCGATGGTTCCTGCAGGTAAAAAAGATGCCAATGGCTATCCGATTGGGAACGATATCACTGCCGATGTTGCCATCAGGCGCGCCATCAACTATGCCATCGACCGTAAGCAGCTTGCCGATCAGGTCATGGAGGGTCATGCGATTCCTGCGTATAGCGCAGTGCAGGGGCTGCCATGGCAGGGGCAATCCGTTGCGTTCAAAGATGGTGATAGCGAAAAAGCACGTACGATTCTGGAAGAAGCCGGCTGGAAGGTAGGTAAAGATGGCGTGCGAGTGAAAGACGGCAAAGAGGCTCGACTGACTTTATGGTACGCCAGCGGTGACAGTACGCGCCGGGATTTAGCCGAAGCTGTTCGCGCAATGCTGGAACCGGTGGGCATTCAGGTATCACTACAGTCAGGAAGCTGGGAAACCGTTGAACGTCACATGCATGCGAACCCGACGTTATTTGGTTGGGGAAGCCTGGATCCGATGGAGCTTTTCCATCATTACAGTAATCAGGCCGCGGGCGTGGAATATTACAATCCAGGCTATTACAGCAATCCTGTTGTTGAACAGCATCTTAAACAGGCTATCGACGCCCCAGACTGGCAAAAAGCGTTGCCTTTCTGGCAACAGGTGGAGTGGGATGGTAAGCAAGGGGCTGGCGTGCAGGGCGATGCTGCCTGGGCATGGCTGCTGAATATTCAGCACACTTATCTGGCAAATCCGTGTATTGATTTAGGCAAAGGCGCACCGGAGATTCACGGTAGCTGGTCACTGCTCAATAATCTGGACGAATGGACCTGGACCTGCCGTTGATGAAGTCTGTTGTGGGCCATTTTCTACGGCTGATTGTGCTATTAGTGCTGGTTGCGGCTGGCACTTTTGTGCTGCTCAGTTTTTCTCCAGTCGATCCGATTCGCGCTTATATCGGCAACGATCTCCTGCACGTGCCGCCGGAACAATATGCGCGGATCGCTGCTCGCTGGGGATTGGACCAGCCGCTATGGGAGCGTTTTGGTCACTGGTTTGTTCGTGTATTGCAGGGCGATCTCGGCTATTCCATGTTGTTTAATGCGCCGGTTGCCAGCGTGATCAAGGAACGCTTTTCCACCTCGTTTGCGCTGCTTGGCGGCGCGTGGCTACTCTCCGGCATATTGGGAACGGCAATGGGATTTGTCGCGGGTCGCTACCTGAATCGCTGGCCGGACAAAGCAATCTGTCGCCTCAGCTATCTGCTTTCTTCGCTGCCGACCTTCTGGATTGGCATGTTGCTGCTGGCGTTATTTGCCGTGCGCTGGCCGGTATTTCCGGTCTGCTGCGCGTGGGAGCCGGGCAACAGCGGCGATATGGCGACGCTGACCGAGCGTCTGCGTCATCTGGTGCTTCCCGTTTGCGCGCTCAGTTTGCTGGGGCTGGGGCAAATTACGCTTCACACGCGGGAAAGCATCGCCAGCGTAATGAAAAGCGAATTTGTCCGTTTTGCGCGTTCCCAGGGAGATAAAGGCTGGTCATTGTTACGCCATCAGGTTCTGCGTCATGCAATTACGCCTGCGCTGTGTTTGCAGTTTGCCTCACTGGGAGAACTGTTGGGAGGTGCACTATTGGCCGAAAAAGTCTTTGCTTATCCAGGACTGGGGCAGGCCACTATTGATGCCGGGTTACGCGGCGATCTGCCGTTACTGATGGGGATTGTGTTGTTCAGTACCGTACTGGTGTTCATTGGCAACTCGCTGTCTACCTGGCTTGTCCGTATGTTGAACCGTGCTCTGGAGCGACCTGATGCTCTATAACCCGACGCCGACGCTAATTCGTCTTTTGTTCTCTTTTAGCTGCCTGTTATTCATTGCAGTGTATGGTGCCGCAATGCTGGATAACCCGTTGAGCGTTAATCTGCTTGCCCGTCATCTTCCACCTGATGCAATGTACTGGTTTGGCACCGATAACCTCGGTCGCGATCTGTGGATCCGTTGTTTTCAAGGTGCACTAACCAGTCTGCAAATTGGTATTGGTGCGGCGTTGTGCAGCGGTTTCATTGCGTTAATGATGGCGGCGGTTTCGCGCATACATCCGCGTCTGGATGTGCTTATGCGTCTAATTACTGATGCCATGCTATCGATGCCGCATCTGCTGTTGCTTATTTTGATCTGTTTTACGCTGGGTGGTGGGAAAAACGGGGTAATCATGGCGGTTGCACTAACGCACTGGCCGCGTCTGGCGCTGATCCTGCGTGCTGAAGCGCAGCGCGTGGCCCACAGTGACTATCTGACGTTGACCTGGCGTCTGGGACACGGCCATTTTTACTGCTGGCGGCATCACTATCTACCGGCGTTGTTACCCCAGTGGTTAACCGGGACATTGCTGATGTTTCCCCATGCGGTGTTGCACAGCGCGGCGTTAAGCTTCCTCGGTTTTGGACTGGCACCGCATGAACCGTCGCTGGGCCTGCTGCTGGCGGATGCGCTGAGGTTTATCAGTCATGGTGACTGGTGGTTAGTGCTGTTTCCAGGACTGATGCTGTTCAGTCTGGTGATGTTATTCGATCAGCTCGCAAGGGCGGTGCATCGTTTATGGTTACGAGGTGACGCATGTTGAGTTTAAGGCAGGTCTCGCTGGACGTGGCGCGTTATCGCTGGTACGGCGCGAAAAACTGGTCTTCGCTGTTGCAGGATATCTCTTTCGACGTAGCGCCTGGTCAGATGGTGGCGCTAGTTGGGGGAAGTGGGGAAGGTAAGAGCCTGTTGCTGCAATGTCTGCTCGATCTCTTACCAGACAATTTGCGTTTCAACGGCGTTATTACCCTGGAAGGTAAAGCGCTGGGCAGTGATGATATTCGCAAATGTCGTGGCAATACCTTCAGCTACGTCCCTCAAGGTATTCAGGCACTTAACCCGCTGCTCTCGATTGAAAAACATCTGCGCAGGGCATGCCAGCTTTCTGACCAGCAGTGGAATGCCGGAAAAATTGAACGATTGCTCCAGCGTAGTCGACTGGAAAGTCGCGTATTAGATGCTTTTCCGCGTCAGCTTTCAGGCGGTATGGCAAAACGTGTTCTGGCTTGTCATGCGTCTCTGAGTCAGGCTCGCTATATTCTGGCGGATGAAATTACCGCCTGGCTTGATGCACCTCTCGCTAATCAACTGCTTGAACAGTTGCGTGAGCAATGTGAGCAAGGGGCTGGTGTTTTGTGGGTAACGCATGACCTCACGCTGGCGGCCCGCCATGCGGATCGTATTGTCGCACTGCATCAGGGAAGGGTGTCGGATAACGTCAGCCGGGAACAGCTGTTACGCGGAGAGATTAGCGAACACCTGCAACGACAATGGCGGGCACTGCCTGAAAGAAATCAACTTTTTGGAGAGCGCGATGCTGTGCTGTCGTGATGTAACAATCCGTCAGGGGGAAAAGGTTCTGTGGCAAAATCTGACCTTTTCTCTACGCCCTGGAGAACGTATTGGGATTTGTGCGCCCAGTGGAACTGGCAAAACGACGCTGGGACGCGTGCTGGCGGGCTGGCAGAAACCAACTTCCGGTGACATTCTGATTGATGACCAACCGTTGCCGATGCACCAGTATTGTCCGGTGCAACTGGTGCCACAGCATCCAGAATTAACTTTTAACCCCCGACGCAGCACCGGTGATGCGGTGCATGATGCATGGCGACCGGATGCTGCAATGCTTACCCGTCTTCACATCAATCCAGAGTGGTTAACCCGCCGTCCCGGACAACTTTCTGGTGGTGAACTGGCGCGAATTGCTTTACTTCGCGCGCTGGACCCGCGGACACGTTTTCTTATTGCCGATGAAATTACAGCCCAGCTTGATCCTTCTATTCAACGGGATATCTGGGCGCTGCTGCTTGAAGAATCTCAGCGTCGGCCATTGGGTATGCTGATTATCAGTCATCAGCAGGCGCTGCTTGATCAGATCTGCACGCGGACGCTACTCTCTTAGGTCTCTTTCGCATTTCAGGCAAATAACTAACGTGATCGTAAAAACTATCGCTGTGGCTGCGCTAATGTACGGGGCGGGTGCTTTTGCAGCACATGCTTCCATTCAGGTGGGTTTTTCACCGGAAGGGTCGGCTCGGGCTTTAGTGCTGGATTCAATTAACCATGCGCAGCACAGCATCGATATGATGGCTTATTCATTTCAGTCTGCAGATATTGTTCAGGCCCTGGTAAACGCTGAAAAGAGAGGCGTAGTGGTTCGGGCTGTGATCGATAAGAAACGTAACCAGGGCAAGGTTAGCCAGAAGGCCATCGCGTTTGCTGCCGCGAATGGGGTTGATGTGCAACTGGATGGTCACTACCACATCCAGCATGACAAGGTAATGATTATTGATGGCGACACGCTGGAAACCGGTTCATTCAACTTTGCCAAATCCGCAGAATTTGCCAACTCTGAAAATGTGTTAGTTATTCGTGACGAACCTGCCGTTGTTGCGCAGTATCAGGCCCATTTTGACAGCCGTTGGAAAATCGCGCACCAGAGCGGTTAAATACTTCACAACGCCGTTGATTTAAATGTTATGTTATATTATAACAACTCACTCGCAAATGATTTGAGGGTGAAATTTTGGCTATTCGTTTTAAGAAACTGACAATCGCTCTGGGGATGCTTTTAGTCAGTAGTTCGGTTCTGGCGCATGGTCATCATTCCCATGGTGCGCCAATGAGTGAAGCAGAACAAAAGGCGTCGGAAGGGGTATTTGATGATAACCAGGTGCAGAACAGGGCGCTGACCGACTGGGATGGCATGTGGCAATCTGTTTATCCGTATCTGGTCAGCGGCGAACTTGATCCAGTATTCAAAAAGAAAGCGGAGAAAGATAAAAGCAAAACGGCAGAACAAATTAAAGCGTATTACCGTACAGGCTATGCAACCAACGTAGACACTATCGGTATTGAAAATGGCGTGATGGAGTTTCATACCGGGAATCAGGTTGCATCATGTAAATACGACTACGCCGGATATAAGATCCTGAATTATAAATCAGGCAAGAAAGGTGTACGGTATCTGTTTGAGTGTAAAGCTGCTGACAGCAAAGCGCCTAAATATGTGCAATTTAGCGATCATATTATCGCGCCGCGTAAATCGAGCCACTTCCATATCTTTATGGGAAATACCTCGCAGGCAGCCTTGCTTGAAGAGATGGAAAACTGGCCTACCTACTACCCTTATCAGTTGAAGGGAGAAGAGGTTTTGGATGAGATGCTGCACCATTAATCCGGACTAACCTTATCTGTACACACCCGTCACCAGTGGCGGGTTTTTTAATTCATAACCTTCTCTTTCCATCACCCGATGCATTCGTTAGCATATTGTATCGCAGCAAGTGCATGTGTTTTTTCAGGAAGAGGTTAACGTGTTCGCAGAGTATGGAGTTCTGAATTACTGGACGTATCTGGTGGGAGCCATTTTTATCGTGTTGGTACCGGGGCCAAATACGATATTTGTGTTGAAGAACAGCGTCGGTCGGGGAGTGAAGGGTGGTTATCTCGCCGCAAGCGGTGTGTTTATCGGTGATGCCGTGTTGATGTTTTTGGCCTATGCCGGTGTTGCCGCATTGATCAAAACAACGCCCGTTTTGTTCAACATCGTTCGCTATCTTGGCGCGTTTTATCTGCTGTACCTCGGTGCGAAGATCCTGTATGCGACACTGAAATCGAAAGCAAGCGATGCTGCGGCCGAGGAAGTCCCGTTTGGCGCTATTTTTAAGCGAGCATTAATTCTGAGCCTGACGAATCCCAAAGCTATTTTGTTTTATGTTTCGTTCTTTGTGCAGTTTATTGATGTCAATGCACCGCACTCAGGGCTGTCATTCTTTATTTTGGCCATTACGCTTGAAGTAGTGAGCTTTTTCTATCTGAGCTTCCTTATTTTCTCCGGCGCGTTCGTGACACAGTATATTCGCACGAAGAAAAAACTGGCCAAAGTGGGTAATTCCCTAATCGGCCTGATTTTCGTTGGTTTTGCCGCTCGTCTGGCCACGCTTCAGTCGTGATGCTATCGGCCCGCTGGTTGCGGCGGGCCTTCAATATGACGCTTTGCTTTTCATTTATAATTGTAGGGTTATAACCAATAAATGGTATTTTAAATGTATATTTTGAGGCGTACCCTGTGTACAGCAGCGATTCAATAAGACTCGCTGGTTGTCGACTGGAAAAGGGAAGAAAAATGCTTCAAATTCCACAGAATCATATCCATACACGCTCTACACCATTCTGGAACAAAGAAACTGCGCCTGCCGGAATTTTCGAACGCCACCTTGATAAAGGAACTCGTGCCGGGGTTTATCCACGACTTTCGGTTATGCAGGGGGCGGTCAAATATCTCGGATACGCCGATGAACACAGTCCGGAGCCAGTAGAGGTGATGGTTATTGAAGCCGGTCAGTTTGGCGTTTTTCCGCCGGAAAAATGGCATAACATCGAAGTGATGACCGACGACACTTACTTTAATATCGATTTTTTCGTTGCCCCGGAAGTTCTGATGGAGAGTGCAAATCAACGAAAAGTCGTGCGCACCGGCAAGGAGTAAATCATGGGCAAAGCAACCTATACCGTAACCGTGACCAATAACAGTAACGGTGTTTCTGTTGATTATGAAACAGAAGCGCCGATGACATTACTGGTGCCGGATGTGGCAGCAGAAGTGGTCAAAGACTTGGTCAATACCGTTCGTTCGTACGATACCGAGAATGAGCATGAAGTCTGCGGATGGTAGGCGTTAAATACTCTTACTGATTGAATACACAGAATTTTAATGTACTAACCGCACAGCGTTTTGACGGCGCCGTGCGGTTTTTTTATTTGTGTTGAACGTAGTGATGTCCTAAAAAAGATTCCTTAAGAATACCTTAAGAAATTCGCATTGAATGCTAATTGTCGATCATTCACAGGAGTTATGATCGCAAAACAGTAACAATACAGAACATCGCGCTTATGAAACTGAATACCCAAATTACATTCCCCATACTTATTCTAGGACTGGTCATTGTGGCGATCCCGTTCACCGCGAACTGGAATCTTCCGCTGCTTAACGGCACTGTCGTCAGATGGATCGAAAATGGGCAGGCGCTATGGCTACTGTTTGGTGCCGTATTTACCCTTGGCTATATCCGGCCTTTATCACGCCCTGAAGGCGAGAAGCAATTTTGGCTTTGGGCAGCCGTGTGGTGGTTGGTATTGCTGGGGAGAAGCACCAGTTGGGGCCGTGACTATTTCCCGGAGCAGCCTAAACTTCTGTTCAGAGCTATCTCTGTTGTAATGATTTCCATGATTATTCTGCCGGTGCTGTTGTCGAAGCGCTTACGCCTGGATATTGTCCGACGCGTGCGTAATGAACCGCTACCGCTCTGGCTGCTGGCGATCACCGCCTGCGCATTTTTGATTTCCGATACGGTAGAGCATCATCGTCTGCTGGCTCCCATCTTCCTGCACAATGTCCAATATGGCGATATGATTGAAGAATTGTACGAACTGCCGTTTATGGCTGGCCTGTTTCTGATGAACCTCGGTTTTATGCAGCGGGATATGCAGGAGGAATCTGCCTCCATCCGCTTCAGTGAACCACACCTGGTAAAGTAATGAGATAAAACCTGAGTCTGGGTATCCAGACTCAGGTGGCGATGCTGGGGAATTACGCAATGGCCTCACATAAGCGCGATTTCATGTCGCTATACGATTGAGCGGCATACTTTTCAGCCCATCTCTGATCGCTAATGTGCTCGATATTTACGGCACAATATTTGGTTTCCGGCGTTTTCGAGATTGGATCGAGGTTATCCTGGGTCAACTCGTTGCATGCACCAATCCACCATTGATAGGTCATATACACCGTTCCGGAATTGATACGCTCGGATACATCCGCACGGCTGATGACCTTACCCCGACGCGAGCTGACCCACACCAGATCACGATGACGGATACCGAGTTTTTCGGCATCATGGGTATTGATTTGCACATATCCTGGTTCATCAGCCAACGCTTGTAACGCTGCGCAGTTACCGGTCATCGAGCGACAGGAGTAATGCCCAACTTCACGCACGGTACACAGTACCAGCGGATAATTGTCATCCGGAACTTCTGCGGGCGCTCGCCACGGTGCGGCAAACAGTTTGCCTTTGCCGTTGGCGGTATCAAACTGGCTGTGCGCGTAAAGGTACGGCGTACCAGGACTATCGAGATCGGGGCACGGCCACTGAACATGCCCCATTTCCCCCATTTTCTCATAGGTCACGCCGTAGAACAGCGGGCACAGCTCGCGCATCTCATCCCATATTTGCTGGTTATTTTGATACTGCATTGGATAGCCCATTTCGCTGGCCAAAAGGCTGATGATCTCCCAGTCACGTTTCACATCAGCGGTGGGCTCAATCGCTTTCTCAAAACGCTGGAAGCCACGATCGGCGCAGGTAAATACGCCGCCATGTTCGCCCCATGAGGTGGCGGGCAGGAGGACGTCGGCCATTTCCGCTGTCTTAGTCATGAAGATATCTTGCACGACGATAAAATCGAGCGCGTTAAACCCTTCGCGAACCAGGCCCAGGTCCGCCTCGGTTTGCAGCGGATCTTCTCCCATGATGTAGTAGGCTTTTATTTTGCCTTCGAGAGCCAGATGAGGAACTTCAGTGATGCGCGTTCCAACCTTGTCATCCATCTGATTAACGTCAATGCCCCATGCGCTGGCGAATTTTTCCCTGACGGCGGAATCGGTCACGTCCTGATACCCCGGGAACTGGTTAGGTAGTACCCCCATATCGCACGCTCCCTGCACGTTATTTTGCCCGCGAACGGGACCAACGCCGACGTTAGGGCGACCCAGATTCCCGGTCAACAACGCCAGGCTCGACAAACCGCGAACCACATCAACGGCCTGACCAAACTGGGTGACGCCCATCCCCCACATTACGGTTGCCGATGGTGCTGCGGCAAATGTACGCATTGCCTGACGAACCTGCTGTGCGGGAATGCCGGTCAAATGTTCAACGGCTTCAGGCGCATAGCCCTTAACGGTTTCCCAGTATGTTTCCAACCCTTCCGCATGCTTTTGCACATACTCGCGATCGTAGAGTTGCTCTTCGATAAGAACATGACCAAAGGCATTAACCAGCGCCATGTTGCAACCGTTTTTCAACTGCAAATGTTGGTCAGCAATACGGGCGGTTTCAATACGACGTGGGTCGCAGACAATGATTTTTGCGCCATTCTGGCGAGCTTTAATCACTCGTCGGGCCACGATTGGGTGCGAGTCGGCGCAGTTATAACCAAAGATCAGCAGGCATTTTGAGTTTTCAATCTCGCTGATGGAATTGCTCATGGCGCCATTGCCTAACGTTTCCTGTAATCCGGCAACGGAAGGGCCATGACAGACGCGGGCACAACAATCGACATTATTGGTATGAAGTACGCCACGTGCGAATTTTTGCATCACGTAGTTGGTTTCATTTCCGGTTCCCCGGGAAGAGCCGGTAGTCATGATGGCGCGAGGGCCATAGGTATTTTTGATTTCAGATAAGCGTTTTGCGGTGTAACGAATGGCTTCATCCCAGCTAACGGGCGTGAATTTGCCACCTTTTTCATAACGGATCATCGGGCGAGTCAGACGGGGAGTCAGGAGGCGTGTGTCGTTAAGAAAGTCCCAACCATAATAGCCTTTCAGGCATAACTGATTTTGGTTCGTTACACCCTCTGCGGCTTCGGCGCGGATGATTTTGTTATTTTCGACAACAAGCTTGAGCTTGCACCCGGCCCCACAGTATGGGCAAACACTGGTGATTTTTTTCATCAATAACAGACCTGTTAAATGCTGAAATAGCGCGAATTGTAGACGCAGCCACGCGATAAGCACCGCGGACTACGATTTGTCGTATCGACGGGTTGTTTAAGCATAAAGTGTGCCAGAAGTGAAAACCCAGCAATAACGGGGCTGACGGCAAAAGAGTTAAGCATAATGACTGACGATTCGACATTAATGACGAGGAGCGGCAAAAATTTAGCCTGCCGGTCAGCAGTCATAACCTTATGAAACATCGGAAAAAGATGAAAATATGAAGTGATGACGATCACAAATTTTAATTTTTCAGCGCTATGCTATGCTTTTATACAACGAGTGAATCGTTAATTTAAAAACATAAGTGAGGAAAATTATGGGCATTATTTCATGGGTGGTTTTCGGTCTTATCGCTGGGATTTTGGCAAAATGGATTATGCCGGGTAAAGATGGCGGCGGATTCTTTATGACCATTATCTTAGGGGTTGTCGGTGCGGTAGTGGGTGGCTGGATCAGTACCTTCTTTGGTTTTGGTAAAGTTGATGGTTTCAACTTCGGCAGTTTCGTCGTAGCGGTTATCGGTGCGATTGTGGTGTTGTTTATCTACAGAAAAATCAAAAGCTAAGTAAACATACAGACAATAGGGGCCACTGATAAGTGGCCTTTATTTTGGTTACCACCACCCCAGTTCCGTGCCCAGAACCACGATGATCGCCACGCCAATCATAATAATCGTTGTTTTTTTCATCGTTATGCTCCCGGCGCAGCGTAGCCGCCAATAAAAAACCAGGATAAGAAAACGACAGCGGAAATGAAAATAATGACAGGGAAAATAATACCGAGTCGCATACGATTATCTACCAGAGTTATTTAAAGACGAGCCAGCATAGCAGGGCTTAATGTACGACAAAAGGGGTTTTATCCTGACGTTTTTTATCCTGATACATTGCGCTGTCTGCAAGATGAAGCGCACAGTTTACATCAGTCTCCAGCGGATCAATTTCCACCACACCCAGACTGGCACCAGGATAATACAGATGAATGTCACCCAGGTGGTAGTCACCGCAAATCTGCTGTTGCAGCTGATTTTTCACCTGCTGCAGACGCATAAGCTGATCAAGTTCATCTTCCGCTGACAGGCGAACGACTAAAAATTCGTCACCGCCCAGTCGACCGAGAATGTCATTATCACTACATTCACGGAGCAGGCGCTGCCCAATCTGGATCAGGAACTGGTCACCAACCTCGTGGCCAAAGCGGTCATTGATCAATTTGAAATCATCCAAATCGATATAGGCGACAACTATCTTCTGCCTGAGGTGACGGGCAAGCGAAAAAAGGGTCTCCACATTTTCAAAAATTGCGCGCCGATTCGGTAACCCTGTCAGGGCATCAGTGTAGGAGTGAGCAATCAGCGCGGCGTTTGCTTCACGTAACTGAGCAACCAGCGACTCTTTTTGAATCGACTGGGCGATCAGACCGGCAAACAGATGTAATACTTGTTCTCCACGTTGGCTCAATGCCTGCTGCTGGCGACTGGTAGCGCAGAGCGTACCGTAAAATGTTCCGTCAGGAAGATGAACAGGAGTGCTCAGAAAGGTGGTGATGTCCAGTGCGCGAGCGGCGGTACATTCCGGCCAGCGTGCGGGAACGTTGTCACTGTACAGACAGTTTTCCTCAATAGCGCGTTTGCACAGCGTTTCATCCCACGGCACGGATAGCCCTTCGGGGATCTGCATTTGGCGGCTATTACGCGCATACAGAATATGCTGCAGACGGGCATCCAGATCGACCTTGGTCAGGTAGGTCGATTCCATCTCAGTCACCATCTCCAGCATCTCCAGAAGTTGCCGAACCAGACTTTCAACAGACTGCTCCGTGGCTAAGGATTGTGAGACTCTGGCAAGGATCATGTCCGACATGAGATGTAAATGCTCCTGAGTAATGACTGGGCTGACGTTGCCCGCATGATAGAACATCAAGGTGAAAGATGAAACACGCCATCCAGCTCAGAATGTAAACATAAAATGGATAGCTGGCAGGAAAACATGGAGATAGATGGAAAGTCGGGGTAACCTGCCAGGATAAGGTTTTTAACAGGAGTAAATATGAAACTGGCATCTATTGTTTTGCCCGGCTTGCTGGTGCTGGCGGGGTGTACCACGGAACCGCAAGCGCCTGTGCCACCAAAAATTGGCATGGCCAATCCGGCATCGGTGTATTGCGAACAAAAGGGTGGTTCGCTGATTGCGGTGCAGACTCCGCAAGGTGTTAAGTCTGACTGCAAACTACCCAACGGGGAAGTGATTGATGAATGGTCACTCTGGCGTAGAGATCATCCGGCAACGGCCAAGTAATACGCGGTCAGCATTGACGTAGCCACTCAGCGAGCACCAGCGCGTGGTTTTGCTGGGTATTCTTCGCCGCATACAGTAGCGTTAAGGTTTGCTGCTGAGCAATCTCTGCGAGGCGCTTTCCTTCCTGCTGCTGTTGGGCCAGCTCTGCGCGATATTGTTCGGAAAAGTGTGAAAAATCGATCAGTTCTGCGTGGAATGCTTTGCGCAATTCAGAGGATGGCGTCAGCGTTTTATTCCATTCGTTGAAAGCAAGGTCAGTCTTTTTTATCCCGCGTGGCCACAACCGGTCGACCAACACGCGATAACCATCGCTTTTTTCTGCCGGGTCATACACGCGTTTACACTGAATCTTCATCTCTTCATCCGCTCCTTTCAGCTACCGCTCAGGTATTTATCATCAACTTTATTACGGTTAAATAAGATCGTAAAACGTGACCATTATAGCATTTTGCCTGTCCTGACTCCCAATTTAAGGGATTGTGATACCACTAAAAAGTCGGTAGGCTGAGGCTCCTTATGCTGTCCCTTATTGTCAGGACACAAGGAAAGCTTAATGGAAATTTCCCCAATTAAAGATACGCTTCGCATTGCGCTGGTGGGCGATTACAGCCCCGATATTGTGGCGCACCAGGCTATTCCCCTTGCTATCGATGATGCTGCCGCCGTCCTGGAATTGGTGGCTGATTATGACTGGCTAACTACATCTGATATCAACAGCAGTGAGGACTTGATTGGCTATGATGCCATCTGGGTCGTTCCAGGCAGTCCATATCGCCATCTTGAAGGGGCGCTGATAGCGATACGCTACGCGCGTGAAAACAGCATCCCGTTCCTGGGTACCTGCGGCGGCTTTCAACATGCGATTCTGGAGTACGCCCGCAACGTGCTGGGCTGGAGCGATGCCGCCCACGCCGAGACGGACACCACGGGTCGGATGGTGATAGCACCATTGACCTGCTCGCTGGTAGAAAAAACGGATGATATTGAGCTGCGGGCCAATACGCTGATTGCCAAAGCCTACGGGCGGGATGTTATCACCGAGGGATATCACTGCAACTATGGCGTATCGGAGGATTTTGCCGCCGAGCTTGAAAGCGGCGATCTTCGGGTGACCGGTTGGGATGAGGCTGGTGATATTCGTGCCATTGAGCTGGTGACGCATCCATTTTATGTTGGCACGCTCTTTCAGCATGAACGCGGAGCGCTGGCGGGAAAACCCGTACCGTTAGTTCAGGCGATGCTGCGTGCCGCGCGCGGATAAAAAAACGGGCAGGTTGTTCACGAACCTGCCCTGTGCATTATGCGCTCGCGATCTCCCGATTACGCCCCGCGCACAGACCAAATACCGCCATCAGCATCGCTAACACGGCGACCCCGCCAAGAGGAATCAGCCAGCTACCGTTGAGGTCGTGAATTTTACCCATCAGCGGTGGCCCGCAGGCGGCCAGTAAATACCCAACAGATTGTGCCATGCCGGACAGGGCAGCAGCCTGATGTGCTGAGCTTGCGCGCAGGCCAATAAAGGTCAAGCCGAGGATCATCGTCGCGCCTGAGCCAAAGCCAAACAGGATGGTCCATAGCAATGCCTGGTCGGGCATTATGGCGAATCCCGCCGCGCCGACGGCGCACATTAATGAAACCAGAGCGGCGATGGCGCGCTGATCCTTAAATCTGTTCAGGACGAGAGGAATCAATAATCCCGGCGCGGCGGTCGCCAGCTGCAGTAAACCATGCAGCGAACCGGCCTGCGCCTCGCTGTAACCGTGGCTGATCAAAATGGCGGGCAGCCAGCCGATGATGACGTAGTAGATAAGCGAATTGATCCCCAGAAACAGCGTCACCTGCCAGGCGAGGCTGGAGCGCCAGATCGCGCGGGAATGCAGAGCGCGCGAGTTGCTCAAGCTGGCATTGGCCGTCTGGCGGCATTGGGGTAACCAGATAATCAGCGCCAGCAGCGGAAAGGCCATCAGTACCATCAGCGCGCCGCGCCAGCCAAACCCGTTCAACGCCAGCGGTACCACAATGGCGGAACCCAGTGCCGCTGCTGCGCCCATGGTCAGCGAGTATGCGCCAGTGAGTTTCGCCACATGCTGAGCAAAATCACGTTTAATCAGTCCGGGTAAAAGCACATTGCCCAAGGCGATTCCGCAACCAATGATCGCGGTGCCGCTAAACAGGAACCCTGGTGAGGGCAGCGAACGTATCACAATACCCGCGCAAATCAGTAGCATAGCGACAAACAAGCTGCGTTCGATACCCCAACGGCGCGCAACGGCGGCAGCCAGAGGTGAAACCAGTGCGAAAGCCAGCAGTGGCAGGGTGGTCAGAAGCCCCGTCTGGGCGGTGCTCAGACCGTAGTCGGCGCGAATTGCATCCAGCAACGGGGCTGCACCGGTAAAGGTGACGCGCAATGTGGTGGCAATCATCAGGATCCCCGCGATCAGCAGCGCTGCGTTCTTGCCACGGGAGGAAGGTGTATTTGTCATTTTTTTCTCATATCGTCAGGCGAGGCGATACCTTAGCGTTTTTACTCAATGGATGAATCAAGCTAAAATGACAGTTTATCGCTTAAATCGGACATTTTTATGTTAGGACTGAGGCTGGATGGATACGAACCCGATCTTCACCACGATGCGGCGGTGGCGTTTTGTATTCAGGCCCGGGAAGATGAACTTTTCAGTCCGCTGCATCAGCACCGTAAAGGCCAGTTGATTCTGGCGCTGCATGGCGCGATCACCTGTGAGGTTGAGAATGCTATGTGGATGGTGCCCCCGCAATATGCGGTGTGGATCCCCGGTGAAATTCCACACAGCAACCACGTTACCGTTGGCGCACAATTGTGCTTTTTGTTTATTGAGCCGCAGGCCGTCGTGATGCCCGATCGTTGCTGCACGCTGAAAATTGCTCCGTTGTGCCGGGAGCTTATTCTGTCGCTGGCATCCAAAACGGATGCCCAACGGCTGGAGCCGGCAACCCAGCGGCTTACGCAAGTGTTGTTTGATGAACTGCCGCAGCAACCCCAGGAGCAAATGCAGTTGCCGGTTTCCGATCACCCGAAAATTCGCAGAATGGTCGCAACGATGGCGAGAGAGCCTGCACAATGGCAGACGTTGGGACAATGGGCCAGCGTATTTGCGATGAGTGAACGTAACCTTGCTCGCCTGGTCGTCAAAGAAACGGGGTTGAGTTTTCGCCGCTGGCGTCACCAGCTCCAGCTGATTCTGGCGCTGCAGGCGTTAATTGATGGTCGCAATGTACAACAGGTCGCGCAAATGCTCGGGTACGATTCGACCACGGCATTTATCACTATGTTCAAAAAAGGCCTGGGACAGACACCAGGCCGTTATCTGAACGGGCTGGCTACTGCTTCCCAACAATCAATGAGACCAGACCTGCCGCAATAAGCGGCCCCACTGGCACACCGCGAAACAGCGCCACGCCCAGTACCGTGCCCACCAGTAAACCAGCAACAAGCTGAGGCTGGCTACCCATTAGCGTAACGCCGCGTCCGCCAAGCCAGGAGACAAATACCCCAACGGCAATAGCAACCAGTGATTTCCAGTTCACAAAGGAGTGGATGAGCGTGGAGGGCGGTAGCGTTCCGCTGGCGATCGGCGCCATGACGCCAATGGTCAGAATTATAATCCCGACGGTCAGGCCCTGTTTTTCAATCCAGGGAAAGAAGGTATTCAGTGGGGTAACACGGACTATTATCAGCACCAGAATTGAAACAGCGACAGTGGTGTTGTGGCTGACAAAGCCCAGAGCTGCCAGTCCGAGCAGGATCAGCAGAGTGACATCAAACATCGTAGTTTCCTTGCCAAAAGAAAAAATAAGCCTGCTTACTGTACGCGTAAATGCGTGACGGAACAGGCTTTTTTTAATGATTATGATTTTTTTTGGGCTAACGCACGAAGCGATGTTTTTTACTGCTAACTTGTGCAGTTATTGTTCTCTGCGGAACGGGATTAATTCCGGTTGTGCGATGCGCAGGTAATCTGCGGTATCCATGATCACGGATTTTTCCAGCATTCCGGCATTGAACGCAATTTCATTAAAACGCTCAAACAACAGCGGGTCGGCGACCAGCTTGAGGTTCGGATGAAAACTGAACGGTGGGATAGCGCCAAATACGCAGCCAGTCAGTTCATCTACCTCCGCCGGGCTGGCAAGTGACGCTCTCAACCCGCCAATATGGCTGGGCAACAGGCTCCCGGCGGGCCGCCGGTTCATTGTTGT